>Ga0194131_10000303_pt1 | contig 81537 bp, 71 predicted proteins | sample TA2KigO120mmetaG_FD_148631 | JGI IMG/M metagenome (GOLD analysis project Ga0194131, IMG submission 148631) | Freshwater microbial communities from Lake Tanganyika, Tanzania - TA2015053 Kigoma Offshore 120m | ecosystem: Environmental > Aquatic > Freshwater > Lake | place: Tanzania: Lake... | reverse complement strand
TGTTTATAATTAAATAAAATAGTGATTGTGAAACAATAATGTGGTTTGTGGAGTTTGATGCTAAATGACAGATTTAATATGAAACGATTTTTAATTTTATCGGTGGTTTTGTAGTAGGTGTTTTGGCTTCTTTTCCATTGCTTTAATTTTAATGTTAAATAAGGGAAACACTCTCTTAAAATTAGGACCTTTTAGTCCACTTTATGCTGACGATTTACAGCTGAGGAAAAAGAATAATAGCTAAATTAAAAGACATTTAAAATGAGTACACAAAAAATATAAACTTTAAAAAATATGACGCAAGTAAATACGATAAATTCTATTCAAAATTTAGTAATTCAGAATTATTAGAAATGGCACTTCAACATTGAATTGAAGAAAAAAAATTAGACCCACTTTGGTTTGATGACATACATTCCCGATTTTAGACTAAAGTTGCTATAATAGAGCCCCAAAACAAAATAAATAGAAAAAAAATGATTAGGCTCCATAAAAGAGCTGCAACAGAAAAATTCTTTCGAATGGGATCGCCATTATCAAGTGCCCATACAATTAATACAATTAAGTTGACAAGGGGGATAGAAAGTAACAAAAAATTTATTAGCCAATCTCCTACAGTTGGAATGGAGGCGGTAGGTTCACTAAAGGTAGATAAACTTTCAGTAGAAGAAGGGTGAACAGGCCGGCTACTTATTATTGCCTGATAATTACATTTAGGACAACTTTTTGCTTCGCTAGACATACTACTTCCACAATTTGTGCAAGAAATGATTGCCATATTTATTGATTTATTTGTTTCTCTGATAAAATATTATAACTATATGAAATTACTTTTCTTCTCTCGTTCAAAATAATAGACCATTCCGAATTAGTAAAAAACTCAGCATCAGTTGATTCTTCCTCTGAAGTCTCTGGCAAAATTCGTGTAGTATAAGTATCAGTATGAAAATTAATAAAATAATTATTATTCTCACCTCTTTTAGCTATAAAGCTAGACGGGTCGATAGTAGTTCTTATAGATCGAATTGTTTTTATATCATTTTCCAAAAGGACTAGTAAATCAGCTTTTGATATGTTTTTTCGACTTCCAAAAACTGGCGTTATAGGTTCAAAATATAATATGAAATCGTGTAAGTCTTTATCGGCGAATTTTTGATAAAATTCATTTAAAAAATTTAGAAGTTCGTCTCTTTCAGAACCTATTACTTGCGCTGCTGCTTTATTTCTTGCTTGCGAAATATATTGACTTGTAGGATGAGAGCTTATGTAATTTTCTAAAACATAAGAATCCTCACTTTTTTCGATTGCAAACCAATCAATTGAATCAATAATCGCCGAAGCTTTTTCCATATGTAATCCTTTAATAATGGTAACATTATTTAAGTAAGCTTGCATAGATGAAGGTGAAACGAATTTGTTTGCCTTTACCCACTCTGTACTATCATAATCCTTAATTTCTTTAAGCTTTTTGACTGCATCTGGTAGATATTTACTGTTTGGATTGTTTGATATATAATTTTCGATAGAAGGTATTGATCCATCCTGTAGTGCTTGCTGCCATTGTGATTTAATTCTATTAGACTCCGATAAAAACCAAATACTGCTAATCAACAGCATTACAGCTAATATTCCAACTGCTGTAAAAAGTATACGCTTCCTTTTTTTTAATTTGTCAATTCTTAAATTGACCTCTTCGTTAAGTTGTCTGATTTCATTATTCTCTGCTGAAAAAGGTAAAATTTGGCTTAGCATAGCTGCTGCCGCATTATAATCTTTCATTACAAGCATAGCACGAATTCTCTGTGCGATTGTTGAGACTGTTATACCAACTTGACGCTCAAACTCTGCTTTATACTCAGGATTATTATTTGATAATTTCAAAACCTCCTGAAGAGTTTGTAAAGCTTCAATCAAGGATTCTTTTTCAAATAAAGATTTTGCATCATTAAAAAGTGTGTGAGATCTGTCACGAATTTCTTTCTCTTTTTGTGCTAGTTTAATTTTTGCTTCAATTTCAACAAATCTTGGTGATGAAAAAACTGCAGACGCTGCATTGATTTCATTCATTGCAGCTTGAAGATTACCTAAAAGCAATTGCTCTTCTGCACGCGTTGCGCAGTCCTCGCCGTGCTTTATCAGATTATTGCCCATCTCAAATTTTTCAATTAGAAGTCGAATCTTAGGGTCATTTGAAGAACTTTGTTTATCCCTTATTCTCTTTTCAGCGTCAGCATAATGACCGAGATTATAGAGCTCTATAGCATCATAAAAAAAATAGTCTTCTATCTTTCCAATAATTTTCTTGTTGAGGGGGAAACCACAAGTTTCACAAACATCTATAACTTGATTTAAGTGTAGACATTCAGGACATATTCTAATCATATCATAGCTTTTTAATAGTTACTATTAATTTTTTTCATAAAAAATAAAACTCCCTACTTTTTATTCCAAGATATACTCTGCTTCAGCAGTTGCTCTTGGAAAATCAGACCCATTTAGTTCCTTTAATGCAAAAGGCCCATTGTTTTTACTAACCAGAATTCGCAAGATAAGTCTAAGGCGGGTTTCTGGTGATACACCATCCCACCCTTGTTTAGTTACTTTTAAAAATGCTTTAAAACCCTTTCCCACTGGGCCAATCGTTGTTTCAAAGGGCTGGTTTGGATATATTACTAATAATAAGTTTCCATTTTCATTACTTATATCAACATTCAACCTACCGCCGGTGAGAGAGTATGAACTTTCAACCTCATATTTTACATAGTACACATCTTTAACCTGTGATCTTTCACAGCTTCCTAAGGATAAGCTTAAAAAGAAGATTACAAATATTTTTTTCAGCTGCAACATCTTAATTCATTCATCCTAAAATTAGAATTTCAACATGAAACTTCAAACAGCCCAACGAAAAAGGGCAAAAATTAAAATGGCCCTACAGGGTCCCTCTGGATCAGGTAAAACCTATTCTTCCCTGCTGATAGACAATGGTCTATGTAATGACTGGCCCAGGGTAGCAGTTATGCAAGACAAAAAAATATTTTACTGCGGACAAACACTCCACAACGACAGACAAAAGAGCTGCTGCCAACAAGGGCTTTGCGATTATGGCGGTTGCAGTGGTAATTGAAAGTTTCTGCAAGTAATTATCTTTGTGCTGCGGGGCAGTGAAGTAGTTTTAAATCCACCACAACGCAAAGACCAGAGCCGTTATGGGCAATTAAAAAAACGACACAACATGGGCATACAGACAAAAGAACCAACTTCTTTGCAGTTGGACAGGTCGTACAGACTGACAGTTACGCAATGACTTTTCCGACAGTCTTAAAATCGGACAACAAATTTTTAATAAACAACTAAAATTCAATTAAAATGGCAATAAGAAAAAGTAAAGAAGAAACCTTTTCAGTAAAGGGTAATACAGAAGAGTGGTTAACAAAAGCTGAACAAGCTCTTTACAAAGGGGGCTTTGCTAACGTTAAAACTAATAAACTTCTAAACCAATTGACAGGTGATTACAAAAAATTGACCGTTTGGGGTGAAATAATTGTAACACTTTTACCTGAAGGGGGAAACATTAAGATTAATGCAAAATCAACAGCAAATGCGGACAATATTTTTGCACTATTCAGTAGCCCTAATCAGAAGATATTAGACCAGTTTAAAAATAATTTCTAAATCAAAAAATAATCAAGATGAAGAAAATTCTATACAGTCTTATCATTTCCGTTCTACTTGTTTCTTGTAATATGTATGTGTAAATCGTCAGCATAAAGTGGGCTAAAATCAAACAAAAAAAGCGCAACTAACTGATAATCAGTTAATTACGCTTCGTTTTAGCGGAGACTGAGGGATTCGAACCCTCGATACCCTTTAGGGGTATACACACTTTCCAGGCGTGCTCCTTCAACCACTCGGACAAGTCTCCAAAGGGGTTGCAAAAATAAGGAAAATGGGGGCTTGGCAGTTGTTGGATTGAGCCTTGTTCAACAACTCAAAATTACATTCAGACAGTACATGGCAAAGATTCTTAAAACCATTATGACAAAAACTAATTCGTTCATAAATCAAAACTCGCATTTACAAAAAGCTGATGCCGTGAAATAGAGGATGGGTTCACATTGTGCCGACTCCATTGATAACCGAGACTAATTTCTTGGGGTCCCCACTTAACTTGAAGTCCATTGAATAGCCGGTTGTGATCAAATTGCGCCAGTTCTTTTCGTTGACTGATAAAAAACTCATTGGTGAAATTGTAATTGATTTTTGTGTGTTGATTCAGGCTAAGCAAAGGAAGTAGCCCTGTATTTTGAATACGTAATCTGGTATGAAAAAAATAAGTTGACTGATTGATATTGCTAAACCGTAGTTCATACCAGACTCTATTTCGGCTGGTAAATTTTTTGAGTTGAATAGCTCGTTGAACTCCATAGGTAGATCGTAGCTCCAGCAAATCCTTTGTTAGCCCCTGTGCATTTAGGATTTCAAGGGATCCATGATAGGAAAGAGGACTGGCACTTAACATCCATTTGGAGGGGAGCCTAAAATAAATCCAGGGTCGGACAATAGTCAACAGTGATTCATCCAACAAATTCTTGTTGGCGGTCCAATAGTTGGCTTGCCGACGGTGATGCAGCTCAAGTCCAATGCCAAATTTGGATTGGCCCCAGTGGTTAAGATTCAAACGAACCCAACCTTCGTGTCGATCTTGCGTGTTGCCAAGTTCGGAAAGTAGCAGCAAAAAAGCTGACAATACATATTTCTGCATCAGGCTAATTTGAGCATCTCTTCTAATCCGCCGCCGTTATAAAGATTTTCAAATCCCTGTTGTTTCAAAAATTGTAAAGCCATGCCACTTCTCTGACCGCTTCGACAGTACAAAACGATGGGTCCTTCAAAAGCTTTGAATTCACTTACTCGCTGCGATAATTCCTCTATTGGAATATTGATAGCGCCTGGATATTGTCCCATTTCAACTTCCCAGGTACTTCTTACGTCGACAATTGTAGTTCCGGCTTGTTTTACGATTTCTTTTAAAGTGTTCATAGGGCAGGTTCAATTTTTAAAGAAGGGTGGAGGGACACACCTATCTACTGGTATTAAACTTTCCGCTATCCTTGATCGCCTTGAATCCCCCTTTAACATCAATGAGTTTATCATAACCTCTTGCACGTAAAATGGAGGTAAAGATCATGGAGCGATAGCCACCTGCGCAGTGTACATAATATGTTTTATCCTTATCGATTTGCGCCATGCTTTCATTGATTACATCCAATGGTGCATTTTCTGCATGTAGAACGTGTTCGCTTCCGTATTCGCTTTTTTTGCGTACATCCAAAATGTTCACGGATTGTTTTTTGAGGATAGCAGCTAATAAATCGGCATCTACCGATTGAATTTGATCAATTTCTTTAGCTGCTTTTTTCCAAGCAGCAAATCCGCCTTTCAAGTAACCTATCGTATGATCAACTCCGACACGTGCTAATCGTGTTATCACCTCTTCTTCTCGGCCTTCCTCACAAACCACTAAAATTTCTTGTTTGATATCGGGAATCATAGTGCCCACCCAAGGGGCAAATTGACCGTCAATACCAATATTGATTGAATTAGGAACAAAACCTGCTGCAAATGTCTGCGGAGCGCGGGTATCTAAAATCAAAGCGCCCGTTTCATTGGCGGCTGCTTCAAAGGCTTCAGGACTCATTGCCTGTTGGCCACGCTTTAATACCTTGTCAATACTTTCATAGCCTTGAATATTCATCATCACATTCAACGGAAAGTAAGCGGGCGGTGCAGCTAATCCATTTGTTATTTCCTTGATGAACTCTTCTTTGGTCATATCAGCAAGTAGGGCGTAATTATTTTTCTTTTGGTTCCCCAAGGTATCTGTAGTTTCCTTGCTCATATTTTTTCCGCAGGCACTGCCAGCTCCATGTGCAGGGTAGACAATAACGCTGTCAGGCAATGGCATAATTTTATTACGAAGCGAATCGAAAAGATAGCCGGCTGATTTTTCTTGTGTTAAATCGCTGGCCACTTTTTGTGCCAGATCGGGACGGCCTACATCGCCGATAAAAAGTGTATCACCAGAGAATAAGCAAGTCGGCGTGCCTTGTTGATCCAATAATAAATAGCAGGTACTCTCCATGGTATGCCCGGGCGTATGTAATACTTTTAATGTGAGGGTACCTACTTTAAACTCCTGTCCGTCTGTAGCAATAATTGCATCAAAGGCGGGGTTTGCATTAGGTCCGTATACAATGGGGGCACCTGTTTTTTTACTAAGGTCCAGATGGCCTGAGACAAAGTCTGCATGAAAATGCGTTTCAAATACGTATTTAATGGTGGCACCATCACGTTCCGCTTTTTGGATGTAAGGGGCTACCTCACGAAGTGGGTCAATCACAGCTACCTCGCCATTACTCTCAATGTAGTAGGCGCCTTGTGCCAAACAACCGGTATAAATCTGTTCAACTTTCATACTTCTGCATTTGTCTGTTCATTTGCAAATTTCGGAATTTTAATTGTTGCAAACGTGATTTTTGTCACATCCCTCAATGGCCAGCTCCCCAGCCTTCTTTCACCAATATATAAATACCCACCACCAACACAAACCAGCCAAACCCCTTTTTGAGCTTATTTCCATCAATTTTTTTACTTAGCTGATTACCTATGATAATACCAATTACTGCCATAGCGGTTACAAAGCCGAGTAAGGACCACTCAATTTGCTGCTCACTTAAATCGCCCATAAACCCAATCAGTGATTTAGCAGCAATGATAAGTAAGGAAGTCCCCACGGCTTGTTTCATGGGTAGTCCCATGAGCAATACCAGTGCCGGAATGATTAAAAAGCCTCCTCCGGCGCCAACTAGTCCTGTCAATAGTCCCACTACTGCCCCTTCTACCAATATCAAGGGATAATTAAAAGACTGCGGTTTGCTTTCAGCAGTACCCAAGGACTTTTGCGTGCTGATCATCGAGAATGAAGCGGCTACCATCAATAAGGCAAAGAGGAGCATCAGCAACACATTTTTGGTCAGCACAAATTCTCCCCATTGCCCAATTTGTGTAGGAATGGCGGGAACAATCCATTTGCGCGTAGCAAACACTGTGATGATGGAAGGTGCGCCAAAGGTCAATGCAGTTTTGAGATTTACCTGTCCTTCTTTGTACTTGGGGAATGCTCCAATGGCACTGGTGGCTCCGACTATAAAAAGTGAATAGGCTGTTGCTTGCGAGGGGTCTACACTAAATAAATAAACCAGCACAGGTACTGTGAGTATTGAACCTCCTCCGCCAATCAATCCCAATGAGAGGCCAATTAGCAAAGAAGCGATGGCTCCAAAAATTGAGCTGCTGTCTAGCGATATGGATATTAAAATTGCTGTCATAGTCCACAACCCTATTCGAAGTCTAAATATAGGGGAGTGACTTAAGTCACTCCTTTAATTCTATTTTATTGCGGTTCAGTGTTAAAAATCCCCGTTGTTCCATTTTCTTCAATAATCTTGATATTACCTCGCGTGAGCCATTCAGGTCTTCAGCGATTTGCTGATGTGAAAGCTCAATCGTTCGTCCATATTCCTATGCGCCGGTAACATTAGTAACCGTGTATCTTCCTCCGCACGAGCAGTAATTTCACTGGCTACAGCTTGTACGGCACAGATCATGGATACGGCACAGGGTTGACCAGGCCCTATGTAATACATCAAGAATTCCCCACCTTCGGGTCCTTCTCTATAAATTTTTATTTGTCCTTCTAACACCAGCGCAGTCGATTTAATAAACTGGCCTGTTCGCATGATAAGCTCGCCTGCTTTGCATTCTTTTAGTTTGGCTTCTTTTTCTAAGATCCACAGAAGTGAGGGTTCAAATTGAGGGAATAATGCTTTCCAGTTCATGCGAGATCGCTTAAGATGTTTTCCATTTTTGTACTTCTACTTCCCTTAATTAAAAAATGGGTGTTGGTAAATTGTTGCGCACGAAACCAATTAGCTGCTTCATTCGAATTTTCGAATTGGATATAGGGGTGAGCAAGTTTGTTGAAGCCTTCTCCGACAAGCACCACTTCTTTCCATGGATAGGATTGGATCAGCTTGAGCAATTGCTGGTGTTCCTGTTGGCTTTGGTCTCCTAATTCAGCCATGGAACCAAGCAGTAATACTTTTTGAGATGCTTCCAGTTTGCTAAAATTTTGAATGGCAACTTGCATGCTGCTTGGATTGGCATTGTAGGCATCCAGAATGATAGTATTGGTATTTTTTTGAATTAATTGCGAACGACTATTGGTGGGTTGATAATTTTCAATGGCATTTTTTATTTTTACGGCATCAATGCCAAAGTGCCTGCCTGCGCAAACTGCTAATAGCACATTGGCTAAATTGTAATCTCCTACTAATTGTGTTTGTATGGTTGGAATAGCCTCAAACTTTTCAGTTGATTGAATGGCTATTTTCAGATAGGGATCTGCTGACTTTATAGTTCCAACCGTTTGCGCCTCTTTTGTTCCATAGGTCACAATATTGGAAATGCCATTTGACATAGAATGTAAGTAATCAAGATCCTGGTTTAAAAAAATAGTTCCCTGAGTAGAACATATAAAATCAAATAATTCGCCCTTGCCTTTTCTTACCCCTTCCATGCCTCCAAACCCTTCGAGATGTGCCTTGCCACAGTTAGTTATAATGCCATGTGTGGGTAAGGCATAGGTACAGTAGCCTTTAATTTCTTTTTGGTGATTGGCTCCCATTTCAATTACAGCGGTCTCCGCATCCTTTTGAACCTGCAATAGTGTAAGAGGAATTCCAATATGGTTGTTCAAATTGCCTTTGGTCGTATAGGTGCACAATGTAGTGGACAACACAGCATGCATCAATTCTTTGGAAGTGGTTTTTCCGTTGCTTCCCGTAATGGCAATAAAAGGGATATTGAATTGCTGCCGATGAAATTTTGCCAGTTGTTGTAACGTGGTTAAGGAGTTTTTGACCAGAATAGTTCTTTCATCTATATAAGCAGTTGCCTCATCGATGATTGCGGCGGCGGCTCCTGCCTCCAATGCTTGTTTTGCAAATTGGTTACCATTGAAATTTTCTCCATGCAGCCCAAAAAAAATACAACCTGGTTGTAATTGGCGGGTATCTGTTTCTACAACAGGGTGTTGTTGAAATAATGCGTAGAGTGATTCAATAGACATATGACAAAGTTACTTGGACGCGTATAAAAAAACCCTCCAAGGGGGAGGGTTTTAAATAGCCTTTCAATCGATGCTTATCGTTTTTGTCTTTTTGTAGGAAAGTACTGTCCGGTTTTGCGTTTGTTACCCAGTTCAGGACTGCCTACTCGATTCATTGCGCAACGGAATCCGATGGTGGCAGCTGAGAGATCTTCTTCCAAGAATCGACGAGTACCAGGGTTTAACCAATAGGCGCGGTCATTCCAGCTTCCTCCTTTGAACACTTTTGAGCGTTGGGGATCTAATAACGTAGATGTTCCGTAGGCATAGGAAGCAGCAGAAAGCGAGTCTCCATCGAGGTAGTCAACCACATCTCCCTTCTGATAATTTCTTCTATTGCGTGCATCGGCCTCAGTAACCTCCAGCATTTTTACACGGCCTAATGAATCCCGCTCGTAGCGTGAAGGGGGATCAAGTGTAGTGGAATCCGCCACATATAATTTCATAAACTTGTTACCACGAAATGGTGCGGGTTGGTCGTCAAAATCTAATGTAGACAATGGACGATAGGTGTCTTCTACCCACTCACTCACGTTTCCCGCCATATTATACAAGCCAAAGGCATTGGGGTAATAGGATTCCACTGGAGCGGTATAGAACGAACGGTCATTTAAACCTCCTGCTACACCCGCATTATCTCCACTACCTCTTTTAAAGTTGGCGTAGAACTGTCCTTGTAAACTTCCCCGGCGATTTTCACGAAGACCGTTTACATTTTGTGCCCAAGGATATACTTGCTTGTTTGATAAAAGTTCTTCTCCACGCTTTCCTTCTTTTAAGCTGATACGAGGATTTTGCCCGATCAAACCATAAGCCGCATATTCCCATTCTGCTTCGAATGGAAGGCGGTACTCAGGGCTTACAATACCTGATTCCAAGGAAGGTTGTTGTGGTGCGCGTCCACGGCTGGCACGCATGGCTTTACCCGGAGGAACCGTGTATAACCCTAGTAAATAAGAGCGTGTATTAAAGTTGTTATCTCCTTGCTGGGCTCCTGGCTTTAGATTATTCTTATTGATATATCCTTTGTCTACTAACATAGATTCGTTGTAACGATCCGTTCTCCATAGACAAAAATCTTTGGCTTGCTTCCAACTTACACCTACAACCGGGTAATAATTGAATGCAGGGTGACGGAAATACAACTCAACAGAGGGTTCGTTATAACTCAGTTCACTTCTCCAAACCAATGTATCCGGTAGTGCACCTTCCACAATTTTTACATTTTCCAGATCTGAAGGGTCAAATATTTTGGCTAACCAAAAAACATATTCGCGGTAATGCACATTGGCTACCTCCGTACGGTCCAAATAAAAGGAGGGTACGGTAACTCGGCGGGGGATATTGTTCCAATCTCCCATCACATCTTCTTCTGTTTGTCCCATGGTAAAGGTTCCACCCTCCACAAAAACCAAACCCGGTCCGGTAGACTGGTCCTTGGCCTTAGAAACATGAAAACCACCTTTTTCGTTGTAGTTCCATCCGGTAGTGCTGGATTTGGGAGATTTTTTTGCAAAAATTCCTTTGCCCTTACAGGAGTTCAACAGCACCAGGCCTGAAAAAGCCAGGAGGATAAAAATTGTACGTTGCATATATAGCATAAAGCTTCGATTGGTATTGTCTAACGCAGGTTTAATCCGGGATATTGCCCTGTTTTTCCCTTGATTTACAGGGCTTGCGAATTTAAGTAGTTTGAGGCAAATAGCATTCCAGGCCCATTTTATTTTTTTAGAACTTAATCCGTTTGAGACCAATTGGTTATGAAAAAATCCGGCAAAATAAGAATTTTTAAAAAAAGGATTATTTTAACAATATTATTGAAATAGAGGCGTTTAACCTCCATCGGAGTCTTCTAATAAGGAAGAAAACCTAAATGGAAGTTGTTCATTATGACCAATTTCCCGAAGTTTGAAAAAAATTCCTTTTTGGAGAACTTTTTGATCAAAAACGCTATATTTACATACTATTAAAAATTTTCTAATGAGACTAACTGCCTTAAAACTGACTGCCAGCATCCTGCTATTTTGTGGTCTGACCACAAATGTTAATGCGCAGTCCGATCCGATCAATGTTGTAACAACTGCCGTTCCATTCCTTCGTATTTCTCCTGACGCTCGTTCAGGTGGTATGGGTGAAATGGGAGTAGCAACCTCTCCAGACACTTACTCAGCTATCTGGAACGTTGCAAAAGTTGCATTCAACTCAACTGATGCGCGTATTTCTGCTACTTACACTCCTTGGATGAAGGACCTTGTAAACGATGTTTATTTAGCTTCCGTAGCAGGATTCAAGAAATTGGACGACAATCAGGCATTATCTGCATCTGTTCGTTATTTCAGCCTTGGCAACATTCAGTTTACTGATTTCACAGGGGCTCCTCTTGGAACAGAGCACAGACCTCGTGAGTTTGGCGTAGATCTTGGGTACTCTCGCAAACTTTCTGATAAAAGTGGTGTTGGTATCACTTTGAAATACATCAATTCTGATTTAACTGGTGGTTTAACTAATGGTAGCACTACTTACAAGACTGGTTCTTCTGTAGCTGCTGACCTTGCTTACTACCACGATGGCAAAAAGAATGGTACAGGTTTGGCCTGGGGTGCTGTTCTCTCTAATCTGGGTGCCAAGATTGCTTACACTAGCAATGCCGATACAAAGGACTTCATTCCTGCAAACCTTGGCTTAGGTTTGAATTACACAAAAAAATACAACAACACCAACAGTCTTTCTTTTGGTGCTGAGTTGAACAAATTGCTTGTTCCAACACCTCCCGGTGCTGGTGCTACTCCTGCTGACCTTGCTGAATACAGAAGTAAGAGTGTAGTAGGTAGCTGGTTCAGTTCATTGGGAGATGCTCCTGGTGGATTTGGTGAGGAAATGAAAGAAGTTTCTGTAGGTGCTGGTGCTGAGTGGAACTACAATGACCAGTTCTTTTTCCGTGGCGGTTATTTCTACGAGAACAAAACAAAAGGAGATCGTCGTTATTTCACAACTGGTTTGGGTGTGAAATACAACATTTTCCATTTCAACTTTGCTTATTTGATTCCTTCTGGCAGTGGTGTTAACCGTAACCCACTTTCAAATACACTTCGTTTCCAAGTTTCATTTGACTTGGGTGGTAAAAAGTAATTATAGCGAATTACAATCCAAAAAGGCCTCGGATTCCCGGGGCCTTTTTGTTTATTTGCACTAAATACAACACATGTCTTTTCGCATTGGCTCCGGAATCGATTTTCATCAATTAGCACCTGGTCCTTCTTTATGGATTGGAGGTGTTCAAATTCCACATCATAAAGGCGCTGTAGGACATAGCGATGCCGATGTTCTTTTGCATGCCATCTGTGATGCGCTGCTGGGGGCATTAGCCTTAGGCGATATCGGAAAGCATTTCCCTAATACGGATCCGGCTTACAAAGGAGTGGACAGCAAATTGCTTCTTTCAAAATGTGTAGACCTAATCCATGCTAAAGGGTATCATGTTGTTAATGTAGATGCTACTTTATGTTTGGAATCACCAAAGATTGCTCCTTATGTAACCGCTATGCGGGAAGTCATTGCTCCTATACTGGCAATTAGCACTGATGCGGTATCTATCAAAGCTACTACCACAGAAAAAATGGGATTTACAGGCAGGGAAGAAGGATTGATGGCAATGGCAACCGTTCTCTTACAGCAATCCTGATAATCCCGACCTATCTTTGCTCGATGTCTGCTTTGTCTATTAAGATTGTTAATCGTTCGTCCAACCCCATTCCCTCTTATGCTACTGAGGCTGCTGCGGGCATGGATATACGGGCAGCACTTCCCAATCCTGTTCAATTAGCTCCTGGAGAAAGAAGATTAATTCCAACTGGCCTTTTCATTGAGTTGCCAATCGGTTATGAAGCGCAGGTGCGGCCTCGTAGTGGTTTAGCGCTCAAGCAAGGTATTACCTGTTTGAATGCCCCTGGTACGATTGATGCTGATTATCGTGGTGAAATTGGTGTGATCCTTATCAATCACTCGAATGAAACCCAAGTCATACAACCTGGCGATCGCATTGCCCAACTGGTAGTACAGCCTGTGGTAAGCTGTAGTTGGATCTTTGTATCTGAATTACCTGATTCCACACGTGGCCAGGGTGGTTTTGGCCACACGGGATTAAAATGAATCGTATCTATGCGAATTGTAGTGATACTATTAACGCTGGGTGTATTTTTTACTTCCTGCAGGAGCACAAAAAAAATTCAGACAGCCCTGGTTAAAAGAGACACAATTCAAACGAACATGCTCTCTGATTTGGAGCGTGCCCGATTGGATTCTATTGCATTTATCCAAGAACAGTATGCACAACTTCAGTCTAAGCGTATACAGTATACCACCTTCAATGCAAAACTGGATGTGAATTATGAGGATGGGACGGGCCAGCAAGTAAATTTAAATGCCCAGTTACGTATGTATAAGGACAGTGTGATTTGGGCCTCGATCACTGCTATTTTGGGCATAGAGGGATTACGTGCTTACATAACCCGTGACTCAGTTAAGTTGTTAGATAAACAAAATAAAATTTACATAGCGCGTAGTGTGGTTTATTTGACTGAGGTAACAGCATTGCCGCTGGATCTGCGCTCGCTGCAAGACTTGTTGATTGGTAATCCTGTTTTTTTAGATTCATCCTTACACGCTTATAGCAAGGGCAATGGAACTATTTCTTTACAAGGGGCCAATTCCTTTTTCCGCCTTTTATTTACAATTGCCGAACAAGAGAAAGTGTTGCTTAGCTCTAAATTGGACGATTTGGATTTGACACGTAACCGTACCAGTTTTTTAGGTTATGCAGACTACGATAATCGTACGGGGGTATACTTTTCCCAACGCAGGAATATTGCCGTATCTGAGAAAAAGAAATTGAATGTAGAATTACGGTTCAAACACTATGCCTTTAATGAAACGTTAAGTTTTCCATTTAATATCCCCAAAAATTATCGCCGCGGTTGATGAATAAAATTTATTTTGCACGGAATCGTTATAGTAAATCCATGCGGCTTAGCTTTTTAGTTTTTTTATTGTTAGTGATTACTTGCGCTGTCCAGGCCCAACCTGGTGCCGAAAAAGGGCAGTTAGAGAAAGAAAGACAGGAGATACAAAAAGAACTTAAGGAAATTCAAACCTTATATGAATCTGTTAAAGGGCAGACTAAGAAAACATTGAGTCAACTCAATGTATTGAATCGAAAAATCTCTTTGCAGGAACGCTATATCAATAGTATCAGCCGAGAAATTCGTTCTATTGATGATGATATTTATCTGAGTGAACTTGAAATTTATCGGCTAAACCGACAGTTGGATACATTAAAAGTGCAGTATGCCCGCTCGGTGGCCTATGCCTATAAAAACAGAAGTAATTACGATTATGTCAGTTTTATCTTTTCAGCCAGCAGCTTTAATGATGCAGTAAAAAGAATTTCTTATCTCAAGAGTTACCGGGATTATCGAGAGAAACAAGTGGGTACCATTTATAAAACCCAGGAGTTGATTTTGCAACGACGTAAACAGCAGCTCGTTCGTAAAGAACAAAAGCATGTGGCGCTGGAAACACAAACCAAACAAGTGCAAGAGTTGGCCGTACAGAAAAAGGAAAAAAACGCGGTAGTAGCACAATTGAAGAGTAAGGAAAAGGAATTGTCCAGACAAATTGCTGAGAAAAAGAAAAAAGATCGTGATCTGCAAAAAGCCGTTTTAGTAATTGTTCGTCGGGAAATTGAATTGGCAAAAAAAGAAGCCGAGGACCGTCGGAAAAAAGAGGAGGAAGAAAAGAAACAATCAAGTGCCAGTACGGGTTCAACAATTGTCAAAACGGAAACAGCAAAAACTACCGCTCTTACTCCTGCTCCAAGTAATGAGGAGCTGAACGCAGCAGCAAAACGCACGGACCCCACGCGTAATCCAACAAGTTATTTAGACCTTAATGCCAAGGACATTGCGCTAAACAGCAGTTTTGAAGCTAACCGCTACAAGCTTCCCTGGCCTGTTGATAATGGAATAGTGGTATTGAAATTTGGTGATAATAAAATTGAAAACACTTTCTTGACCATCGATAATCCAGGTTTAACCATTGCTACACCCAATGCGGGATCTAATGTAAAATCCATTTTTGAAGGAGAAGTGCGTGGGGTGTATAATTTGGGAGATGGCATGGCAGTTACCATTCGGCATGGGAAATACTTTACCACCTATAGTAATTTATCTACTGTCAGTGTTGCCAAGGGGGCCATGGTAAAAACGGGTCAGGTGATTGGTAAAACCGGTAAGGACGATGAGGGAAATGGAGGTCAGATTGATTTTATCATGACCATGGAGACAAAGAAAATCGATCCGCAAGGTTGGTTACGTCGGTAGTCAATTTTTTACAAAACGACTATAGAGTTTCTCGTATTGAGGAACAATATGATGAATGTCAAACTTACAAGCCTGTTTGTAGGCATTGTTGCGAAATGACAGGTGCGTGCTTTCACTTTGGAGTAGTTGCATCACTTGCTGGCTCATGGTATTGATATCTCCTACTTGGCTGAGAAAGCCTGTTTGACCATGTATATTGATTTCAGCAAGTCCTCCTGCATCGGTAGATACCACCGGAACTTTTGCAGCCATAGCTTCCAGTGCAGCCAATCCAAAACTTTCGTATTCAGAGGTAAGTAAAAATACATCGGCAATAGCCAAAATATCCTCCATCTGCTCTTGCTTGCCTACAAACAACACGTTTTCGCTCACGCCTAATTCGCGGCTTAGATCTTCAGCCACACTACGCTCCGGGCCATCTCCAACAAATAAAAGTTTGCTGGGAATTTTAGCATGAACATTGGCAAAAATCCGAACCACATCGGGTACACGTTTTATTTTTCGGAAGTTGGAAGCGTGGAGCAGAATACGTTCGCCCGAAGGGGCAATTGCTTTTCTAAAGGCATCGATAGGTTTACGGTTAAAACGGGTTACATCCACAAAATTCATGATCACCTCTATTTCTTTGTTAATCTTGAAGTGTCTGAAGGTCTCCTCTCGGAGGTTGTGAGAGACCGCTGTGATGGCATCGCTCTCATTGATAGAAAAAGTAACAACCGGTGCATAGGTTTTGTCACGACCCACCAGTGTAATATCCGTTCCATGAAGGGTTGTAATAAATGGGATCTGAATTTTTTCATTAGCCAAAATTTGTTTTGCTAAATATGCGGCAGAGGCATGTGGAATGGCATAATGAACATGCAATAAATCCAAACGATGGTTTTTTATCACATCCACCAGCGTACTGGCTAAGGCTGTTTCGTATGGGGGGAAATCAAATAAGGGGTAGGTAGGTACCTGCACTTCATGATAAAAAATATTGGGAACAAAACGTTCCAGCCGAACGGGTTGCTGATAAGTTACAAAATGAACCTCATGATTTTTTTGAGCCAACGCTTTCCCCAGCTCTGTGGCTAATACGCCTGAGCCACCAAAAGTCGGATAACAAACTATACCTATTTTCATACATGTAACGGGTTTGCAAAGGTAGGTTATTTAAAAGGAGCATCTGCCTGCACAGGATTCTTTACCTTCAGGAATCAAAACAAGTAAGCTATGCTTCTGTTCAATCGACTAGTACTTTTAGTAAGCCTTATTTGCACGGGAGTGGTGCAGGCGCAATCTGTGGATTCTATTTTTATTCGTCAATTAGCCGATGAAATTTTCTTACGTTCCAAGGCCTACGAGAATCTTCGCGTATTGACCAAAAATATCGGACCTCGTTTAGCGGGCTCTTCCGGAATGGTCAAGGCTGAAAAATGGGGCTTGGCTGCCATGCAAGCGGCTGGTGCGGATCAAGCATGGATGCAAGAATCTATGGTCCCACATTGGGTGCGGGGTGGAACAGACAAAGCAACAACGATGGTGAATACGGTTGCTGGAAAACGAGGAGTTTCCTTGGATGTGGTAGCGTTGGGTAATTCAATTGGGTCAGGACCAAAGGGGATTACGGCGGAAGTTGTGGAGGTAAAATCCTTTGAGGAATTGGAATTGAAAAAGGAGCAGGTTAAAGGGAAAATTGTTTTTTACAACTATCCTTTCAATGCCACTTTTGTAAAAACCTTTCAAGCATACGGAGATGCCAGTAAATACAGGGGACAGGGTCCTTCACAGGCTGCAAAATATGGAGCTGTGGGAACCATTGTGAGAAGTATGAGTCATGGTGCCAATAATCATCCGCATACGGGCTCCACTCGATACGATAGTTTGTATGCTAAAATTCCAGCGGTGGCAATTGGGTTGGTAGATGCAGATCAATTAAGTCAGTGGCTTGAAAAACAAACCGTAAAGGTTAAGCTTGAAACACATGGTTATTTTTTACCAGACACCATTGGGCATAATATCATTGGAGAATTAAAGGGAACAGCATTTCCTGATCAGATCATTACAGTAGGTGGGCATTTGGATAGCTGGGATAATTGTGAAGGGGCACATGATGATGGGGCAGGTTGTGTACAAACAATTGAGATACTGCGCGCCTTCAAGGCAATTGGGTATCAACCAAGACATACTATTCGTTTTGTGCTTTTTGCCAATGAGGAAAATGGATTACGTGGTGGAACCAAATATGCGGAGGAAGCAAAGGAGAAAAATGAAAAACACATTTTTGCATTAGAAAGTGATGCGGGTGGCTTTACTCCGAGGGGTTTTGGATTTTCAGTTTCTGATGAACAGTTTCAACAGATAATGCAGTGGCAACCCTTGATTTCGCCGTATGGTTGTTCGGAGTTTTCTCGAGGAGGCGGCGGTGCCGACATAGGGCCGTTGAGGCGCCTATTCAATACGCCGGTGGCTGGCTTGCAACCCGATTCGCAGCGGTATTTTGATTACCACCACGCACGCAATGATGTCTTTGAGGCGGTCAATAAGCGAGAGTTGGAGTTAGGTGCAATAAATATGGCGGCCCTGCTATACCTGATAGACCGGTATGGATTATGATCAGCAAGCGTGTTCTAATGGTTAGACCCCATGCCTTTGGGCATAACCCGCAAACGGCGGTCAATAATCTTTTTCAGCTCAAGACGACAAGGGATGCTGTTCCTGAGAAAGCACTGCATGAATTTGACACGCTGGTCACAGTTCTACAAACTAGAGGGGTAGAGGTTCATGTGGTGCAGGACACTGAAGATCCACATACCCCGGATGCTCTCTTTCCCAACAATTGGATTTCTTTTCACGAAACGGGTCAGTTTTTTTTATATCCGATGTTTGCGGCGAACAGGCGTGCCGAGCGCAAGGCTTCGGTGCTAAAATATGTGGCGCAGCAATTTTCTTCTTTTCAGAGGGTCGATCTCTCTTTTTATGAGCAAGAAGATTTTTTTTTAGAGGGAACGGGTAGTATGGTGCTTGATCGTGATGCTAAAATTGCCTATGCGTGCCGCAGTCCTCGAACTCACGAAAGAGTACTAAGGGATTTTTGTACGCTTGCCGGTTACACACCATGTATTTTTGACGCCACCGATCTCTTAGGCTATCCTTATTATCATACCAATGTAATGATGACCGTAACAAGGCGCCATGTTATTGTATGTTTGGACAGTATTGTAAACGAGGTGCAACGGCAACAATTGAAGTCCTTTATTCAAGAATCAAAAAAGCAATTATTAGTGATTACACGCAAGCAGGTTACTTCGTTTGCAGGTAACATGCTCGAACTTCAGGGTCATGATGTCCTGCCATTACTGGTCATGAGTACGCAAGCCTTTCTGTCGTTGACCCCCTTGCAATGTGAGCAAATAAGCTGCTATAACGAAATAGTGCACTGTTCGCTTTCCACGATAGAAGAAGCCGGGGGTGGCAGCGCTCGTTGTATGCTCACTGAGATACCGGGCTAATCAGCGATCGGGGAGCACTAAAAAAATAACGGGACGATTGTGCAGGTTTGGCAGGCGTTTTTCCCACTCGGCCACCGTTCGGGTACGAACCCACTCAGCGGGTCCTGTCAGCTCTACTGCCAGACAAAGAAGCGTAGATGGCTGCAGATGCCTGAGCAGCGCTCTAAACAATTGATCATTTCGGTAAGGGGTTTCAATAAAAAGTTGTGTGGTATTTTCTTTTTTGGCAGCGGACTCTATATGTCGAATCATTTTTTCTCTCGCTTTCTCTTCTATCGGCAAATAACCAATAAAATGAAACTGTTGCCCATTGCCTCCACTGGCCATTAAAGCAAGTAAGATCGAACTGGGTCCAACGAGGGGTTTAATTGTGGCACCGTGTCGGTGTGCAAGTGCGATCAGCTCTTGCCCCGGATCGGCAACACCCGGACAACCGGCTTCGCTGACAATACCGATAATATCGTTGGTCTGGAGTATATTTAAGAAAGCAGCTGTGGTAGCGGGCTCACCGATCGTATGCCATGTATATTCATCGATGACCATTTCTTTCCAGCACTTCTTGAAATAACGACGGCAGGTTCGTTTGTTTTCGACAAAAAACACCTTGCATTCTTTAATGGCCTCCATTACATAGCCGGGTAGCACCTGCGTGACCTCGGGATGTAGCGGGGAGGGTATCAGATAAACGGTGGTCATACTTTTTTTATCTGTCGTACACTAAATGTAGCTGCAATTATTGCATAAGCGGGCGCGAGCAACACAAATAAATGCATCGCAAAAAATAATAGTCCGTTTCCAATGGCCAGTCCTTTATGGTGGCTGCAAAAAACGGCACTTTGCGAGGGGGTTAATTGACTGCGCGCAAAAGAATAGTCCAGCATTGCGAATCCAAAGTAATAACCTTGCATCAATAGCCCGATCAATGGGGTAATCCATCCTGCAACAGGAATCAGTGCCAGTAAAATCAATCCCCCAAAATAGAGCGCTTCCAGCCCGGTATTTTTTATTGCTAACCGAATTCCTCGTTGAGCGTCTTTCCAAACAACATCCCAGTAAAACCGATGTTGGTTATTTTCAAGCAATGCTTCTGTCTTTTCACTCAGATAGGCAAAGGCTGGAGCACCCACAACCAGAATTAGGTTTTTAAAAAGGGCAAAATAAAATAGAAGCAGTACTAGTCTCAACATCATCCCGTTCATCACAAACAAAAAACTGAGCCATTCACTTCTTTCTTTTTGCAACCATTGTTCAATTCCCAGCGTGGCACTCATCCAGCTGACCGCATCATTGGAAGAAATAACAAAGAGGATCAATCCAATGACGGCAAATAAGGAGTACAAGATCCCCGGCCAAAGAACTCCTCGCAGCAGATTTTGTTGCTGAATAAAATGGCGTGCCTCCTGCCAGGAGCGAAATGCAATTACAATCTCTTTCAAAACTGTATTTTAATAGTAACCGTTAGAAAGTGGGACAGTTGAGTCTTTTGAGACTGGGGTCAGACGGCTTTTTGATATAGATCAGTGAGATTTCTAAACCACCTCTTGCGTTAGAGGCAGGTTTTAAAATGGACGTGTTGGCATCGTAACTAGCACCCAATCTGAGTCCACTAAACTCAAGACCAATGTATGGGATCACCGCATCATTCAATCGGTACCAGCTACCCAAGTATACATTCACAGGGTTATCCTCATTTCTGTTGACGCTGTAGGAGAACGCTGCCCCTAGGATAGTGTTTGTTGCTTTTGATTGCATGCTATGATTAGCTGCCAGGTGGATATAGTGGTAACCACCAACGGGAATCCTACCACCAGCTTGAAGCGTGGTACGTGTGTTGAGAATATACTGACCACCTTGAAAACTTTCTTTAGGGCGGTTGAGATGATACATAGAAGCCCCCAGATAAAAATTGTTATACCCATTGGTAGTGCCACTATATAGTAATCCGGCACTTAGATCAAAGTAGCCAAGGCTAAGTTGACGACTATCAAAAATTTCGCTGGTTACCCCTGTGAATCCAAGCGGCGTTAACTGATCGGCAAAAACTACTTTGCTGACATCCAATCGTTTATTTACAAATGCACCTTGAAATCCAACACCAATTTGATGAAAACCATCTTCGTCCAATCCTTTATGGTAAGAAAAAGAAGCCCCTGCATAGTTGGAAACAAGAATTCCATCACCTGCCACATCTGTCATCCCCAATAAACCCACTCCCATATTATCAGAGCTGATCAATCGGTTTCTCATCATCCCAAAGTCAACGGAAACGGTTTTGGTGACAAATGCATTTTCAATTGTTGGCCACTGGTTACGATAATTACCTGCTACCCGAACTGCGCCATCAAATTTTCCGGTAAGGGCAGGGTTGAGGGTTAAGGGCGAAGCAAAAAATTGTGAAAAATTAGGATCCTGAGCCTTGATTATCAAGACTTGAGCAATAATGAGGGTCAGGCTAAGGATAATTCTTCGCATAGGTCTTTAAAAAACGGGCAAACAGGATCTTTAATTGTGAGACTGGCAAGTTACGATTTTTAGGGCAAAATCACTGTTGAAGCTTGGTTCCAAATGCCAGGTCCCCGGCATCCCCTAATCCAGGTACAATATAGCTTTTAGCCGTTAGTTCCTCGTCTATATCACCGCACCAGATATGGGCATGTGGGGCATGGCGCTGTACATATTCAATACCCGTTGTGCATGCAATGGCCACCACCAGGTGAATCGAGCTGGGTTTACCCTGTGCCTCTAACTCATGAATTGTTTTAATAAGCGAGGCACCGGTTGCTAACATGGGGTCCGCAATGATAAGCACTCGATTAGTTAAGTCCGGGCAAGAAACATATTCCAGGCTAATCTCAAATGTGCCATCCTTGTTATGCTTGCGATAGGCACCGATAAAGGCATTATCCGCTTTGTCAAAGTAGTTGAGTAACCCTTGGTGTAAGGGTAAGCCGGCTCTTAAAATAGTTGCCAACACGGGCTGTGTTTGCAAAACCTGATGTGTAGCCACTCCCAACGGAGTTTCAACTTTTTTTTGAACCGACAGAAGCATTTTGCTGATTTCATAGGCCGCCACTTCGCCTATGCGTTCTAAATTTCTTCGAAATCGCATCCGATCTTCTTGTATGGTGATATCTCTGATTTCACTAATCCAATTACTGACCAAGGAGTGGTTTTTACAAAGATTAACTAGCATGCGATTTGTTTCGGGTGAACACTTTACTTTTACCCGCCGAAATTAATTTGTTTTTATGGTTTATCACGCATTGGGAATCATGAGTGGCAGTTCGCTGGATGGGCTGGACCTTGTTTTTGCTCATTTTCATGAGCAGGGGGGGCAATGGTCATTTGAAATAGAAGCAACTGCCTGCTACAAGTATACTGCCGATTGGGAGAATCTTCTTAAAGAGGCAACCAAATTAGACGCACGGGCGTATTGTCAGCTTCATGTTGATTATGGTCATTACCTCGGAAAAGAAGTAAACCGGTTTATTGAAGAACATCAGCTTACTTATAAAGTCAGTTTGATTGGGAGCCATGGACATACAGTTTTTCATTCACCCTCTGCCGGTTTGACCACACAAATAGGGGAAGGAGCTGCTTTGGCTGCAACAACAGAATTACCAGTTGTAACGGACCTGCGTACCATGGACCTGGCATGGGGGGGACAGGGAGCACCTTTGGTTCCCATTGGAGAATTACAACTATTTCCCGGTCACTCATTTTTTTTGAATTTAGGAGGCATTGCCAACATCACACATGCCGCTGATCCAATTGTGGCTTTTGACTGTTGTCCGGCTAATCGGGTACTCAATTTATTGGCTTCACAATTAGGTCAACCATATGATCAGGATGGACTGATAGCTGCCAGGGGACAAACAAATACTGCTTTGCTCACAGTGCTGAATGACCACCCGTACTACAAGAAACCCTATCCCAAATCACTGGCCAATGAAATAGGTACCGACCATCATTTTCCTTTGTTGATGGCAAGCGGCTCCTCCATTCCTGATCTATTAGCTACCTATACACAGCATATTATTGACCAGATTGGTCAGTCTGCTCAACTATTGGTTTCTCAAGCAGCGGGGGCAGAAAAAAAGTGTTTGGTTACCGGTGGTGGCGCCTTTAATGCACATCTGATCAAAGGCTTAGAAAGTGCTTTTCACAAACTGGGAATTTCGCTGGAACTGCCAAGCCCAGACTTGATTAATTATAAGGAAGCCTTGATCATGGCTTTTCTGGCCGTACTACGCTGGAGACAAGAATACACGGTAATTCCATCAGTAACGGGTGCTCGCAAAGCCAGTATTGGTGGTGCGCTTTGGAATGGTCAGGAAGCTTGAGTGAATAAAGGCCGCGTGCGTGATTTCAATAGTGTTATCGCTTCCTCCTTGCTTGTAAACATATGATCAATATTGACCAATCGGTCCGCCAGCTTATCGTACCGTTTTGTCATTAACCAAATGAAAATATGCAGATAGTGTATGCCTTCAAATGTGAAAATTTTCTTTTCGGCTAAATCACTTTTTACACGTAAAAACTCATTTGGCAGATCGGTATAGTGCATTGCGGGACGGTCATGATGAATGACATGATACCCATCGTTCCAGCAAATATGGTTGTAGTTGGTGTTAATACAGTTGATCGTATTTTTCTCAAAATCCTGAGGATCCACAAATGCATGTTGAGCCCAATTGCCAAGCATCATCACTACGCGAGCAAAGAAAAATGGAATGACAAATACAAACAGGGCAGCTTTTGCATTGAGGTTATAGAGTACAATACAGGCAATATAAAACGCAAATTCTCCAGCGGTCAAGCGCATGTAGAAGCGTTTTCTGTTTCTGGAAAAAAAATACAGAAACGTATCTCGGAAGCCCAGAAATAAAAAGCGGGATACATAGCAAATAAAACCCCATAGCGAATCGCGGCGATAACGTAAGGTGCTGCTGGCATCGTTCTCCATATTATTTTCCACATGATGCATCCCCATATGATGTGCAAAATAGGTTTCAGGCGTATGACCAAAAAACGGACAAACCACCCAAATGACCCAGTGCTGCAAAAAAGCAACTTCTTTTTTGAATAAACGGCGATGAACAATACAATGAAGCATCAGTCCAAACCGACCTTTAAAATAAAGTTGAGAAATATAGAAGTAGGGAATGTAGGCCAACCACCAATAGACTCCTTGTAAAAGGGGAGTAAAAAGTAGAACAGCTACAGGTAGAACCAACAGATGAATGCCAGTTAGCAAATGAATAAAGGGTAGATCTCTTTTATCATTAATGTAAGACAGCCAGCATTTTTCGTAAGCAGTCAAGCGTTCAGGCAACCGATAAACGGGGTCGTTGATGACTGTTAGTTTTCGCATAATAACAATCATTAAAGTTACACCCTTCTTCCTACATCTTTAGCGTAGGTTTGCTAGTGCGCACACCTGTAGTGGCCCCACCCTCCAGCGTAAGATTGACCGGTTGATTTTTTTTCCAATTACCTCTTGTAAAATCGGGAATGTCTACAGTGCGTGATCTTTTCTGCGTGGAAAGAACACTTAAGGGAACAATACTGCTCCAAGATGCGGCATCATAAACATCCTGATCAAGGGGTAGGCCGTTTCTTAAGCAATCGATCAATCTCCAATCCATAATAAAGTCCATACCCCCATGTCCGCCTACTTCTTTGGCAATAGCACCAATATGTTTGACAATAGGAAGCGTATATTTTTCTTCCAATGATTTCAGTTCTTCCGGTTTAACCCAGTTATGTCCAAAAGCAATTTTCGCAGGGCCAGGCCATTTTTGCGCCACTCCTTTGGTTCCGCTAACAAGATGAATTCGGGAGTAGGGGCGGGGTGTTGATACATCGTGTTGGATCAAAATAGTTTTTCCTTTCACTGTACGGATCGCCGTGTTGTTCATATTTCCACGATAGGTTTTCCCCACATACGGTTCAAAGAAATGGTCTTTGGCTGCCATCTCTGCAGCTAAGGGAGCCAGGCTAAAATCTCCAGTACTCATACTAACCAGATGCTCCATCAGGTCACCGCGATTGATATTCATGCATTGCGCAACAGGGCCCAATCCGTGCGTGGGGTAAAGACTTCCATTCTTCCCCATATTCTCTTTGAGGCGCCACATATCTGCATAAGCCTTTTTGTTAAAAAGCCATCCGGTAGAAAGATCATGTATGTAAGCGCCTTCTGCATGTACAATATCGCCAAACAAGCCTTGTCGGCTCATATTTAAAGTGAGCAACTCAAAAAAGTCATAGCAGCAGTTCTCGAGCATCATGCAGTGACGCTTTGTTTTTTCCGAAGTGGCAACGAGTTCCCAGCACTGTTCCAGAGTTAACGCAGCAGGTACCTCAGTGGCTGCATGTTTGCCATTTTTCATTGCATACACGGCCATGGGCGTATGCAAGGACCAAGGGGTAACGATGTATACCAGATCAACATCGTTGGATTCGCAAAGCGCTTTCCATCCTTCCTCTCCGCTATATTCTTGTGCTTTTGGTCGATTGACGGCTGCCAAAGTTTTTTGTGCTCCCGCAATCTTATCCGAATATTTATCACAGACCGCTACGATCTCAACCCCATCGATATAAGCTAATCTTCCAACTGCATCAGATCCTCGCATGCCTAACCCCACGATTCCAATACGTACTAAATCCAACTTTGGTGCAGCGTAACCACTCATATTAAAACCGGGTGGTTGTTCAAGCATTTGTGCGGAACGGGCCAACGCTTCCTTGGTGGGGGCAGTAGCAAAAGCAGGTAAGCCCGTAACTAATGCAGAACCACCAAGGGCCATCTTGCGAATAAAATCTCTTCTGGGCGTAGACATACTTCTAAATTTAATCTTTCAATAGATCAGGTCTTCTTTCTTTTGTTCTTCTCAACGCTTCTTCATAGCGCCATTCTTCAATTTTTTTATGGTTGCCACTTAATAAAATATCAGGTACTCTCCAACCTCTGAACTCTTCTGGTCGGGTATAAACGGGAGGAGATAGTAGATTATCCTGGAACGAATCTGTTAGCGCCGAAGTTTCGTCATTCAATACTCCTGGAATTAACCTTCCAATGGCATCTACTAAGATGGCTGCGGGCAACTCACCTCCGCTTAATACGTAATCTCCAATTGAGATTTCGCGTGTCACATATTGTGCTCTGATTCGTTCGTCAATCCCTTTGTAGTGACCGCAGATCAATAAAAGATTTTGTTGTAACGAAAGTTGGTTGACGCGAGATTGCGTTAACCTTTCTCCATCGGGGGTTAAGTAAATGATCTCGTCGTATTTTCTATTGGCTGCCAATGCATCAATGGCATTAGCCAATGGTTGGCACATCATGACCATGCCGGCGCCTCCGCCATATTGGTAATCATCTACCTGGCCATATTCATTTACAGCCCATTGTCTGAGTGAGTGCACTTCAATAGCGAGCAGGCCTTTTTCTTGTGCCCGTTTCATCATACTATGTTGCAAGGGACCTTCCAGCAGTCCGGGCAGTAGGGTTATAATGTCAATGTGCATGGTACAAATATAACCTACTCTTTTTTTAACAAGGATCAGAAAAGTGCAGCAAAATACTGGTGGAAGTAGGGAATGGTTTCAATGCCTTTAAAATAATGCTCAATATTATACTTCTCATTGGGGCTATGTAAATTATCGTTATCTAATCCAAAGCCCATAAAAACTATTTTGATGCCCAGCTCTTTCTCCAGAATGGAACAGATAGGAATACTGCCCCCACACCGAACAGGAATGGGCGTTTTTCCAAAGGTGGTTTGAATTGCTTTTGCTGCAGCCTGGTACCCCTTACTATCAATGGGAGTCATATAAGGTTCGCCACCATGATGGAGGGATGCTTTTACTTGCACACTTGCCGGAGCAATGGATTGGAAATACTGGATTAATTTTTGTGTAATGGTTGCTGCGGATTGATTAGGGACCAATCGAGCAGAAATTTTTGCATAGGCCTTTGAGGGTAATACTGTTTTTGCTCCTTCTCCCGTATATCCACCCCAAATTCCATTTACTTCAATTGTGGGTCGGATGCCGGTGCGTTCATATGTCGAAAAACCCTTTTCGCCCCATAATTCTTGAATACCTAATTCTTCTTTATATGCCTTTTCATCAAAGGGTGCTTTATTAATTAACGCACGCTCCGCGGCACTGGCTTCTATTACATCATCATAAAAACCTGGTATGGTGATGTGATTGTTATGGTCGTGGCAACTGGCAATCATTTTGGCCAATATGGTTATGGGATTAGCAACAGCTCCTCCATAGGTGCCACTATGTAAATCCCGATTAGCACCCGTGACTTCTATCTCAATATAACTAAGTCCTCGTACGCCGGTATCCAGGGAAGGGGTATCAAAACTTAGCATGGCAGAATCACTGATCAATATCACATCCGCTTTTAATAGTTCTTTATGTTTTACCACAAAATTGCCCAGATTGGGAGATCCCACTTCTTCTTCGCCCTCAATTAAAAATTTGATATTGGTGCATAGTGTTTGTGTCTGGTTCATCAATTCTAATGCTTTCACATGCATATAGAATTGGCCTTTGTCGTCTGCCGAGCCGCGTGCAAATACTTTTCCGTCTTTGATCACTGGTTCAAAGGGTCCGCTATGCCATAATTCCAATGGATCGGCAGGTTGAACGTCGTAATGGCCATATACCAAAACAGTAGGTGCTTGTTGGGCGATTATTTTTTCTCCGTAAACAACGGGGTAACCTTCGGTTGGCATCACGGCTGCATGGTCACATCCGGCATCCAACAAACTTTTTTTAACGGCGTCGGCGCAATGAAACATGTCTGCTTTGTGTGTTGATTTTGCGCTGATCGATGGTATTTTCAAGAGGTCGATCATCTCATGCAAAAAGCGTTCTTGATTTTTTTCCTGATAAGATTTCCAGACAGCAGACATGGTATTTATTTGTTGATAATTGAAAAGCAAAAATACTAATTGTTTGGAGTCTTACCCTCTGCTGTTTTACCTTCCTGAAGGGGTAAAATGCCAGCCTTTGTAAGGGTGTTTTTCCCAAATCGATTATTCAATTGATCAACCGCTTGATAGAGTTGAAGTTTTTCTGCAGCCTGGTCAAACAAACTCATCTGTAGCGAGAGCGGAACCAGTTGACTGCACCTCACACCAAGCAGTCTTACTTTTCTTCCCTTTTGATAAAGTTCCGTAAATAATTGTTTTGCTTTTTCAGCGAAAACATCATCCAGCGCAGTATAGTCAAATGTTCCCTGTTTAGCGTTTACCTCAAAGTCCTGGTATTTTATTTTTACCGCTATACACCCGGACATTTTTTCCTCTGCGCGCACTGCAGCCGCAGTTTCTTCCACCAACTGAAGCAGCTGTTGCGTCAAGAAATTGAGATCCTGGCTATCCTCCTCAAATGTTCTTTCGTGACTCACACTTTTTTGTTCCCAATCTGTGCTTATGGTAGTACTTCCAATGCCTTGCGCTTTTTCCCATAGTGATTCTCCCCACTTTCCAAGATACGAGACTAACAACTCTACGGGCGTTTTGGCAAGGTCCTCAATATAGTACAAGCCCTTGCTTCTTAACAACACCGCAGTTTGTTGACCCACTCCGTTTATTTTATCAATGGGTAATGGCCACAAAAATTCTTTTTCTTTTCCGGGAGGCACCGCTAAAAATCCATTTGGTTTGGCTTCGTTGGTGGCCATCTTAGCAATGTATCGTGCAGTAGCCAGCCCACAGGAAATGGGGAGCCCTGTTTTTTCAGTAATATGTTGTCTTAAGGATTGGGCAAATGCAGTCACTCCAAAAAATCGGTCCATGCCTGTGAGGTCTATATAAAATTCATCTATGCTGGCTTTTTCGAACAAAGGAACTTTTGCGGCAATTAAATCGGTAACCCATCTTGAATAATGGCTGTATTGTTTTGGGCTGGCATTGGTGATGATGGCTTGCGGGCAAAGTTTCAATGCTTGTTTGGTGGGCATGGCCGAATGAATACCAAACTTTCTGGCCTCATAACTACAAGCAGCCACTACGCCTCGATCACCCCCGCCAACAATTACTGGTTTTCCTTTTAGGGATGGATTGTGAATCATTTCAACAGAAACAAAAAAGGAATCCAGATCTAAGTGTGCAATATGACTAACGGGGGCTGACATGAATAAATCAGGACAAGTAGATGTCTAATAAGCCATCTGGAAGCCGTACAATTACTTTTTTTGCAGCATGATCAATTGAAAGTAAAGTATCCTCGTGCAAGGGTATCAGTACTTCCTGTTCTTGAATAAATACTTTGCAAAGGAGTTGTTGTGGCTGCTCAATCACCTCAGTAATGGCGCCAATTTCTTTTCCATTCTCCACAATCTGATACCCCAATAAATTTGCAGGTGCATTTTTACTGGCCAATTGATGGTAGCGTCCCTCAGGTATCCAAACTGCTTGGGATACAAGTTGCTGCGCTCTTTCTCTGGTTTTAATACCTTCCAAGGTAATAAAAACGGAGTTGGCTGTTTTTTTTCTGCTGGTTGATATAAAATAGGGTAGCATTGCTTTTTTATGATCTTCTATAAAAAGCATCTCCACTTTTTTAAGCGATGTTGCTTTGCCTAATGTATGCTCAAGTAGCAGCTCACCTGTTAACCCGTGTGCACTGATGATTTTACCCAATTTTAAATATGCGCCCATCAGTTGCAAAGCAAATCAATAAAGTGGAGCAAAAAAAATCCCGATGCGAGTTACATCGGGACCCTAATAAAATCATTAACAAAGTTATGCTTCTTCTCCACCAGCTTCTTCAGCGGCAGGAGCCTCTTCTTGGGCAGGGGCAGCATTGGCCGCTTTTTTAGCTGCGACTTCAGCAAGAACTGCCTGACGATTTTCTTGGCGTTTGCGCTGGTTATTTTGGTTTCTTTTTATGAGTTGCTGATCATGTTGAGCGGTCCACTCGGTGAATTTCTGCATAGCGACAGCTTCGTCAAATAGTCCCAGACTTACTCCACGGAGCAAATGCTTGAGATAGAGTACTCCTTTGAAACTGAGGATACGACGTACCGTATCAGTTGGGGTAGCACCTTTGTTAAGCCATTCCAATGCTTTTTGACGATCTAACTGGACGGTAGCCGGAATTGTAAGTGGGTTGTAAGTGCCCAACTTTTGAATGAACTTACCATCGCGGGGAGAACGGGAATCGGCTACTACGATAAAATAGAATGGTCTTTTTTTAGACCCTTGTCTTTGAAGACGAATTTTGGCTGACATAAATAAAAATTTAACAGCGTTAAACAATACCCGGTAAAAACCGGGTTGCAAACATAGGGCAAAATTCTTGTTTTTCCCGTATTTATCGACGCATTCCCGGCATCATTTTCCCCAAAGCTCCCAACTTGTTCATATTCCTCATCATATCACGCATTTGGGCAAATTGTTTTAGGAAATTATTAACCTCCTGAATGTCTTTTCCGCTCCCCTTGGCTATCCTTTTTTTTCGACTCATATCAAGTAGATCGGGGTCTGCCCTTTCGGCCGGGGTCATGGAGTTGATCATGGCTTCTATCCCCTTGAAAGAATTTTCATCCATGTCAAGGTCCCTGATCTTGCTACCCATACCGGGGATCATGGAAAGCATTTCCTTCATGTTCCCCATTTTTTTCAGCTGTTCAAGCTGGAGCTTAAAATCCGCAAAGTCAAATTTGTTTTTACGGAGTCTGGCTTCTAGTTTCTTCGTTTCTTCCTCATTGAATTGCTCCTGTGCTCTCTCCACCAGCGTGGTGATGTCTCCCATGCCCAAAATCCGTTGCGCCATTCTTTCCGGATAAAAAATATCCAGTGTTTCTAGTTTCTCGCCACTACTAATGAATTTGACGGGCTTATTCACGGTGTAGGTAACTGATAGGGCAGCACCTCCACGGGTATCTCCATCCAATTTTGTGAGGACCACTCCGGTAAAATCTAGCCGATCATTAAATGCCTTTGCTGTATTGACAGCATCTTGTCCAGTCATGCTGTCTACAACAAAAAGGATTTCCTGGGGTTGAACCGCAGTACGTATAGCTGCCACTTCACTCATCATCTCTTCATCAACGGCCAAACGACCCGCCGTGTCGATGATCACAACATTTTTATTTTTACTTCTGGCACTAACCACTGCTTGAGTAACTATTTGTACGGGATCTTTTTCCTCCGCCTCAATCTGTACATCTACTCCAATTTGCTGGCCAAGGATCCGAAGTTGCTCCATTGCTGCAGGACGATATACGTCTGCAGCTACTAACAGGGGAGATAGTCCTTGTTTATTTCTTAAGTAGTTAGCAAGCTTGGCACTAAAGGTGGTTTTACCGCTACCTTGTAATCCGGCGATTAATATAACAGCCGGGTTTCCTTTGGCATTAAGGGAGGCTTCCTTCCCACCCATCAAGGCGGTTAATTGATCCTTGACAATCTTCACCATCAATTGTCCTGGAGAAACCGCTTGAATTACTTTTTCCCCAATTGCCTTTTCTTTTATGCGGTCCGTAAATTCTTTGGCAATTTTAAAATTGACGTCCGCCTCTACCAAGGCTCTCCGAATTTCTTTGACCGTAGTAGCTACGTTTATTTCGGTGATACGTCCCTGGCCTTTGATGTGTTTAAAGGCGGATTCTAATTTTTCCTGTAATCTGCTAAACATAGAAGGGCGCAAAGATAAGAAGCCTATTCCTTATGCCCTCCCAGGTAGGAACGTAAATGCTGCGTTCGATGCCCATGCTGAAGACGTGCAATTGCCTTTTCTTTGATTTGACGAACCCGTTCCCGACTTATTCCCAGCAATTTCCCGATCTCCTCCAGGCTTTTCCCTTGTGGCTGTTCTATGCCAAAATAGGAAGTAAGCACAAATTGTTGACGTTGAGACAGCGTAGAAAAAGATCTTTTGATTTCTATTTGAAGTGAAGTCACTTCCTCCAGGTATTGATCCGCCCTTCTGGTGTAATGATCCGCCAATGTTTCTGAAAGATGTAGGTTTTCTTCTTCCGCTAACGGCGCCTCTAATCGATAATGTTTCACATTTACAAACAGACTGGTTTTAACCTCTTCTTTGGAAAATCCAGTGGTGGTAGCCAGTTCCTCATAAGTGGCTTCCCGCTCCAGTTGTTGTTCCAATAAGGATTGTGCTTTATAAACCTGTTGTGTAATTCCCACTTTGCTTAATGGAATGCGAACAACCCTCCCATGATCGGCCAGCGCTTGTAAAATGGCTTGTCGGATCCACCAAACTGCATAAGAGATAAATTTAAAACCTTTGGTCCCATCGAATCTACTTGCCGCTTTCAATAATCCGCAATTGCCTTCATTAATTAAGTCGCTCAGGGGGAGGCCCTGGTATTGATACTGTTTGCAAACTGAAATGACAAACCTAAGATTGGCCAGCACCAACTGGTGCAGGGATGCCTGGCATCCCATTTTGATTTTTTCAGCAAGCAAGAGTTCTTCCTCCGCACTTATTCTTTTAATCCTGGATATTTCCATAAGATATCTTTCCATACTTGCGGTGTCTCTGAACGTGATGGAAGTCCCAATTTTTATTTGTCTCATTCGCATTGCGTTGGTTTTAGATTAAATTACTTTCTTAGCAGGGGGCTAAACAAGGGGATTAAACAAATCTGTGGTGTAAAAACCCCTTTTTTGGGGATGATGTTATTTTCTCTATTATTGCAACTGTTATAATTAATTTAAAGAATGGCAAAGCAGCTTTACACATTGGAATTTCCCGTACGATGTTCTCCCTCTATACTTTATGATTTTCTGGCAACTCCCACTGGGTTAAGTGAGTGGTTCGCAGATAAGGCGGACGAAAGAGACGGCACCTTTTATTTTGCTTGGGACGGAAATGTGGAGCAGGCCGAAGTAGTGGAAATGGTGGAGGACAAACTAATTCGTTATCGCTGGCAAGGAGCCCCCGCAACCGAGTATTTTGAATTTGCCATTGAAAAATCAGAGATCACCAATCAGACAATTCTTGTAATCAAGGATTTTGCTGAAAAAAAGGATATCAAGGATCAAACGCTTCTTTGGGATCATCAGGTGAAAGACTTGTTCCATCGGTTGGGTAATTAAGATTCTCCCTGTTGGAATAACCTACTTTTGCAGGACTTCATTTACCGTGTTTAAAAAACTAGATAAGTTGGTGGTTAGGGCCTTTTTGGGTCCTTTTATGGCTACGTTCTTTGTTACGTTGTTGGTGCTTGTTATTCAGTTTTTCTGGCTTTACATTGATGATTTTGTGGGCAAGGGATTAGGCCCTAGCGTAATTCTGGAGTTCATTACCTATCAAAGTGCCGTACTAGTGCCATTGGCACTTCCACTTGCTGTGTTGCTGTCTTCCTTAATGACATTTGGGAGTTTGGGAGAAAGTTTTGAATTAGTGGCCATCAAATCGGCAGGAATTTCACTGCTTAGGTTTATGCGTCCCCTTTTTTTTATTAGCCTACTGGTTGGTTTTATTGCTTTTCTCTTTTCTAATTATGTGATCCCTGTTGCAAATCTCAAATCGCGCACTTTACTGGCAGATATCGTGTATGCAAAACCTGCTTTTGATATTAAAGAGGGTGTCTTTTACGATCGCATCAACGGGTATGCCATAAAAATTGGCAGTAAAGAGCCTAACGACAGCATCATCCGCGACGTGATTATTTATGAGCAAGGCAACTTATTGCAGGATAATTTTATCATGGCAAAATCCGGTGTGATGCGCGTTACTCCGGATAAACGTATTCTTGAATTTTATTTACAGGATGGCTGGCGATATCAGGAACGAGGTAATCCCTATGAGGGAACCGGAAGTGAATACATACGAGTTGGGTTTAAAACATACAATAAGCAATTTGATTTAGGGAGTCTTGGATTTTCCAATAGAACTGCAGACAGTGTGAACAAGAATAATGAACGCATGTTCAGCATTCGACAGCTCAACAAAGCGCTGGACTCCCTGGAAAAAGAAACTACTGCAGTTAAGGATCGGATGTCCACGGATATGGCTTATTTATTTCCTTTTTCAACCGTGTTGAAAATGCCCTGGAAAACTGATCGGCTAAGCGCAACGGAAAAAAAGCAAATTAGAGCTGTCAAACATTTTAAACAATTGCTTCCCGATACGGCAATTATCAATGTTGGTTTGGCTGCAAAAAGTACAGCTTCAGCTGTTCGTATGAACGCGGAATCGCTCCGCTTGGTGTTGGAAGAAAAGAACAGGACCATAAGCAGACATGCCATTGAATGGCATCGAAAGATTACCCTTTCGTTGGCTTGTATTATCCTTTTTTTAATTGGAGCGCCTCTGGGTGCCATCATAAGAAAGGGGGGGCTGGGTACTCCTTTGATCTTTGCCATCGTCTTTTTTATGCTCTTTTATTTTTCAAGTACTATCGGTGAAAAATTTGCAAAGGAAAATAAGCTGACACCTTGGCTTGGGATGTGGATGGCCACTTTGGTGCTGTTGCCCGTTGGGTTATTTTTAACTTATAAGGCCATGAGGGATTCTAAGTTGTTGAACAAAGAAACCTACACGCCAGTGCTTCGATTAATTTCAAGAATTTCTTTTTTGAAAAAAAATTCAATCATCTCTGCATGAGTAGCATTGCTTCGCAAGCCAAGCCGCAGCAGCATTTACGCGTTCAACAATGGGGGGCTGGAGAGTATTGTTAACGTAGCGGCCGGATTTGTTGGACTTTACAGCCTTTATATTGCTGCTCAACCTGCCGATCAGGATCATCCCTATGGTCATGGGAAAGCCGAATTTATTTCTGCGGCGCGAATCGCTTGAGATATTTGTACATAGCGACGGGTGTTTGCCTTTTTCCTGTCCGATCTGTGCAAAAGAAGTTTGCCAGGAACGTCAGCAAACCTGCGAGAAAAAAGTGGTGTGGACCTTGGATAGTATCTTAGCTGATCAACAACACAAGTTAACATGAAAACCATTACTACCTGGAAAGGTGATCTTGTTTTTGAATCCATGCAAGAGGAGGGGGGCTCACTTTTAATGGATGGGAATTTAAAAAAAGGATTAAGTCCTAAGGCTTTGTTGTTAGCGGGTTTGTCTGGTTGCTCTGCTGTGGATGTGGTTGAAATCCTTCATAAGATGCGCATTAACTTTACTTCATTGCAAGTGGTTAGCGAAGCGGATCAGACGGATCAACATCCACGCGTCTTCAAAGACATCACGCTCACCTTTATACTAAAGGCGGAGCAGGCTGATCTGGAAAAGATCCAAAAAGCAGTGGATCTTTCGATGGAAAAATACTGTGGAGTAGCCGCTATGCTTCGAAAAAACAGTCTCATTCACGCAAAACTGCAACTTACCTGAAGCGGGGCGATGTTTGCCGCGAATATTTTCGTAATTGCAATAGGGTTACTTGTAATTCTTTGGGAAGCTCAGCTTGAATTTTTATTTTTTCTCCTGTTAAATCGGGGAAGCTTAATTCCATGGCATGAAGAGCCAGTCTGTTTAATAAGGGGGTTTCCTCTTCCTGGTGCTTGCTGATCTTATAACCCGGTTTTAACCTGGACAGGTATAAAGGCTGTGCGTCTCCATACAAATTATCGCAGACCAAGGGAAAGCCAATGGACTGCATGTGCACACGAATTTGGTGTGTTCGTCCGGTGATGGGTTCAAATAATACCCAGCTGTAAGGTGCAAACTGCTCTGCAACAATGTAGTTTGTCTGAGAAGATTTCCCGTTTCGGTGGGTAGTCATTTTGCCCACAATAGCATGATGCTCTTTGATAGGACTGGTAATACTTCCCTCCAAGGGGAGCGGTTTGCCAATAACAAGTCCTCCGTATCTCTTCCGGACATCGCGTTGTTCAAACTGCATAGAGAGATAACGATGTGCTTCTTCATTTTTTGCAAAAAGAATCACACCACTGGTATCACGATCCAACCGGTGCACCGGCCAGATCTTCCCATACTGTTTTTGAAGCAGAGATTTTAGTGACTCTTCTTTGCCTTCTCTGTCAGGGACGGAAAGTAAACCAGCGGGTTTGTTTAGTGCAACCCAATGATCAGTTTCTGCTAGGAGGGGCAACCCTTTTTTCATCTTTCTTATTATTTCCAAAATGCTTGAGCAGGCGAACTTCTTTTTCGGTTAAAAAGCGCCATTTGCCACGGTCTACATTTTTTTTAGTGAGTCCCGCAAACAATACCCGATCCAGATTTTTGACATCATAACCTACATGTTCAAATAACCTTCGAACAATACGATTGCGTCCGCTGTGCATCTCTACACCTAGCTGTCTTTTATCTTTGGGATCTGAATAAGCTATGGCATCTATTGTTACTGGTCCATCCTCTAACACCACGCCTTTTGCCAGTTGAGCAAAATGATTTTTTTCCAGAGGTTTATCCAGTGTTACCTGATAAATTTTACGAACCTGGTGGCTGGGATGTGTCAATTGCTGTGCCAGGTCTCCATCATTTGTCAGTAGTAAAACACCCGTTGTATTTCTGTCTAAGCGTCCTACAGGATATATTCTTTCCTTGGTTGCTTTTCCCAGCAAATCAATGACCGTTTTTCTTTTTTGTGGATCATCGGTAGTAGTGATGTAGTCCTTGGGTTTGTTCATTAAAATGTATACCAGGGAACGTTGCGGTTGCACTTTTTTGCCATTCACGGTAACTATGTCGGCTGGAGAAACCTTGTAACCGGGTTCGTTCACCACAGCGCCATTAACTTTTACCAGTCCATTTTTGACCAGCTCAGCGGCTTCTCGTCTTGCAGCAATACCGCCATGCGCAATAAATTTATTTAAAGGCATTTTTTCTGTGAACGGTTTTGCGTTAGTCGGGGCTGCAGGTTGTTGCTGTGGATTGCGGAGCGCGACTTTTTTCTTTTCAAAATATTGCTCTCGCTCCTTCTTGGCTTTTTTCTTTTCTTGACGAAACTGCTCCTTAATGGCAGCGTTGGATTTGCGCGGGGCAAATTTGGCAAAGGGGTTGCCGGTAGATTTTTTCATATTGAGCGTGCTGTTTTACAACAGGATGTTACAAAGGTACCATAAAAGAAAGCAGCACTAAAAAGCCCCCAATGCGGGGGCTGTTAAATTTTATTACTCACTCCATTCGGCTGTAGTCTTGGAATGTGGTGGTGGAGGCGGTGGTGGCGACCCCTTTCTCTCACCCAAACCCCTTAGTCTGGTTTCTATTTTATTACGAAAGCCTTGCACACGGTCCCGCATCAGTTGTTTGTACTTCTCTATTTGATCGGCATTTAATAATTGATTCAAATTATTTTTCTGCTCTTCCATTAAGTTGCGGAGCTGTTCTCTATGACTATCCCGAAAAGAATCTGCCTTCTTCTGCAAGGCTCTCATAGATTGTTGAAACTTCTCTTGTTGTGCTTGTAGCTTCACTACCTGCTCATCAGACAGGGACAAGGCCTCTTTTAATCGAGCAGCTTGTCTTTTTTTAGCACTGTCTTTTCTGGCCGTTTGTTTTTCTTTTAATTCCTTTAATTGTTTTTTTTGCTCTGGTGTTAAAACCTTTTCAAGTGCTTTCTCTTGCTCTTTTTTTAATTGCTCTCGTTGTGTTTTACTGAGATTTAATTGTTCACTGAGTTGTTGTTTTCTTTCTTCACGCATCCTTGATAATTGCTCGTGAGGAGCCGCTTTACGTTCTTGTACAGGTTGTGCGTTGGCCCCTGTGCCCCACACAAGCAATGTGAAAATAAAAATTGCATTTTTCATAAAATGGTTACTTTAAGATCAGCAAAAACTAATACTAAGAAGTCTACGGAGCGTTAAGGTTTAATGCAGGGACCAAAACTATCCTTTATTGGCTAACTGTCCACAAGCCGCGTCTATATCCTTACCCCGACTTCTGCGTAACCGCGCGTTGACCCTGTTTTTACTCAAGTGATTCATAAATTGGTCCACCTTCACGGCATCGGGTTTTTCAAATTTGGCTTTATCGATCGGATTGTATTCGATAATATTTACCAGGTCTGCAGGCACCTGTCTGTATAATTTCACCAGCTCGTCAGCATCACGTTGCCCATCATTAAAATCTTTGAATAAGATGTATTCAAAGGTGATCTCGTTTCCGGTTTCCTGATAAAAATAGTTTAGGGCATCAACCAGTGATTTAATATTATTGGAATCATTGATTGGCATGATCTGCTTTCTCTTGGCATCATTGGCCGCATGCAGGGAGAGCGCCAGTTTGAATCGTACCCGATCGTCTGCCAACTGTCGGATGCCTCTGGCTACACCCGCAGTGGAAACAGTGATCCTTCGGGGGCTCATACCCATTGCCTCGGGCGAACTGATGGTTTGAATAGCACGTAAAACCTGTTTATAGTTCAGCAAGGGTTCGCCCATGCCCATAAAAACTATGTTGGTAATTTTTTTATCCAAGATTCGCTCTGCTTGCCGGTTTAATAAAACAACCTGATCTACGATCTCGTCGAACTGTAGATTTCTTTTACGTTCCATGTACCCTGTAGCGCAAAATTTACAGGTAAGCGAGCATCCTACCTGGGAGGATACGCAAGCAGTAATTCTTTTATCGGTGGGAATTAACACGCTCTCAATGGCATGACCATCCCATGTCTTGAAGCGGGATTTGATGGTCCCGTCTGAGGAGTATTGGGTGGTTTCCACCTGTAATGCAGGAAGGCTAAATTGCTCTCCTAATTGTTGGCGCAATAGTTTGCTGAGGTTTGTCATATCAGCAAAACTCATGGCCTGTTTTTTCCATAGCCATTCATGAATCTGTTGGGCCCTGAATTTCTTTTCGCCGGATTGTTCTACAAATTGCTCAAGCTCACCTAAGCTTAACTCACGGATGTTGCGGGTTTGTTTGATCACGATGCAAAGATAAAGGCCCGTGAACCGATTTGAGGAATTAACGGATATTTGTGCAAAGCATGCTATGAAACCAGTTTACGTAATTGATGCGGTACGAACACCAATTGGCAGATATGGTGGAATATTAAGCGGTGTGCGTCCTGACGATTTATTGGCCACTGTGCTTCGTGCCTTGTTAAATCGAAATGAATCAATTGACCCATCTGCTATAGGAGATGTGATTGCCGGTGCAGCGAATCAAGCAGGTGAGGATAATCGAAATCTAGCCAGAATGGCCGCATTACTAGCCGGGCTTCCTGTAACTGTTCCTGGAACCACCGTAAATCGGCTTTGCGCATCGGGGCTGCAGGCAATCATGGATGGAAGTCGTCAAATTGCCTGTGGCGATGCCTCACTTATTTTAGCAGGAGGTGCGGAGAGTATGACGCGGGCACCTTTTGTGATGGCCAAATCAACCAGTGCTTATGATCGTACGGCTACTGTATTTGATACCACTATGGGTTGGCGATTTATTAATCCTTTACTGGCGCAGCAATATCCTCCGTTTACCATGGGTGAAACAGCGGAAAATGTGGCAACACGATGGAATATTAGTCGGGACCAACAAGATGTTTTTGCATTGCAATCGCAAACTAAATATGCGGCCGCTAAATCAGCCGGAAAATGGGAGAACGAACTTGTTGCAGTTGAATTAAGCAATAAAGGATTATTGAGTTGGGTGGTTGATGATGAACATCCACGTCAAACTTCATTGAAAAAATTAGCTGCTTTACAACCGGCATTCAAAAAAGGCGGAACGGTCACCGCTGGAAATTCTTCCGGTATCAATGACGGGGCAGCCGCTTTATTATTGGCCAATGAGGAAAGCATCAAGTTATTCTCCTTACAGCCTCTGGCGCGTGTGGTTGCAATGGCGGTTACCGGTGTTGATCCATCAATTATGGGAATTGGTCCTGTTACAGCAACAAAACTTGTGTTGGAGCGCGCCGGCTTAGCGTTAAAAGAAATTGGTCTATTTGAGTTGAATGAGGCTTTTGCGTCTCAGTCGCTGGCTTGTATAAAAGAGTTAGGATTGGATCCCGAACGGGTTAATGTCAATGGGGGTGCCATTGCAATTGGCCATCCTTTAGGTTGTAGTGGGGCCAGGATTTCTGCCACGCTCCTCTACGAAATGAAGCGTCAAAACGTTAAATACGGAATAGCTACAATGTGCGTGGGAGTGGGGCAGGGAGCCGCAGTGTTATATGAATTAGCTTAACAGTTGCTTGCTTAAGGCTGTCCAGGCAACTGTTTCCTGATTTCCTGTTTGTAAGTTTTTAATGGTTGCGGATTGTGCCGCAATTTCTTTTTGGCCCAGTATAATTACGGTGGTAATTTTTTTTCTTTCGGCATATTTAAACTGCTTATCGAACTTGACGGCCTCGGGATAAAGTTCGCAGGATATTCCGGATTGTCTTAATTGTTGCATCTGCTGAAAGGCCACGTTTGCTTCCTCTTCCCCCAAATTGAAAAATAATACTTGCGTACTTGTTTGTGTAGTGGCCGGAAAAAGATCCAACTCTTCCAATACATCATAAATCCGATCAACACCAAAAGAGATGCCTACACCGGGCATGTTCGGTACCCCAAAAAGCCCGGTTAGATCATCGTAACGACCACCCCCTCCAATGCTACCGATTTTAACCGTCTTTGGTACCTGCAATTCAAAAATCACACCGGTATAATAATTTAACCCGCGTGCCAATGTGGGATCGATTTGTACAGTAACCCCTTGCGCTTGTAAGGAATTAAATAAATTGGTTAGGTCTTTAAAACCATCTTGTGCAGCTTTTTCATTGCCAAGTAACAGGCTTAATTCCTGTAGTAAATCAAGTCCATTTCCTTTTGCCTGAAGGTATTTTGCAACGATGTCTATTGCGGACTCGGCAAGTCCTCTTAACCGAAGTTCGTCCTTGACCTTATCAAGCCCGATCTTATCAAGTTTGTCAATTGCCACGGTAATGGGCAACAGCCAATTGATCCCCCCACAGTTTTCCGCCAGCGCCACCAACAATTTCCGGTGGTTGATCCGCAATGTGTACCCGGGTAATCCAAGCTTAGTAAATACCTGATGGGCAATGCAACCCAATTCAATCTCATTGAACAGCGAACTACTGCCTACAACATCTACATCACATTGGTAGAATTCTCTGTAACGTCCTTTTTGTGGTCTGTCTGCACGCCATACCGGTTGAATCTGGTATCGCTTAAAAGGAATGGGAAGCTGCTGGTGCCAAGTGGCCACATAACGTGCAAGGGGGATGGTTAAATCATAACGCAAGGCTCGTTCTGTGATTTGCTTACTTGATTTTCCGGTAAGCACTTTTTCCCATTCTTCTCGAATACTTTTTTCTTTTTCCGGATTATCCAATCCGTTATTGAGAATTTTAAAAATCAATTTGTCTCCTTCTTCACCATATTTACCCAGCAAGGTGTCCAGATTTTCCATAGCCGGTGTTTCAAGTGGCTCAAATCCATAGCACTCAAAAACGGAACGAATCGTATCCAGTATATAGCGTCTTTTCCGGACAGTGTCCGCACAAAAATCTCTGGTTCCTGGTGGAAGGCTGGGTTTTGACATGTTATTTGAAGGCGCTATTGATGGTTTGATACTTTAAAATTAACTGATCGCATACTTCATCCAATAAATTATATACTTCCTGAAAATCTGGCTCTCCACCGTAGTAGGGGTCAGGTACATCCAGGTTTTTGCCCGGATATTGTTCATTCATCAGCAAATCTACCTTTGAATTGTCGAAATTATTACCCGTTATTCTTTGTATAGCGTTCAACACATCTCCGGCAAGGGCATATATTTTGTCAAACTGATGTAAATCCTCCGTGGTAAACCTTCGGGCGCGTTGGTGTGTGATATCGATCCCATTATTCAAAGCAACCTTTTGCGATAGGGGATGTGGTGGGTCGCCGGTGTGGTAATGGTTAGTGCCGGCACTGTCAACCAGCCAGTTAAGCCCGGCTTTTTTTACCTTCTCCTGAAGAATACCCTCTGCAAGTGGGCTTCGGCAAATATTACCCAAACATACCATTAGAATTCTCATTGGTGCAAATATAGTTAGCTGTCTTTACCTATTGGTGATTCTACTAGAGCCAAAATTTACTAATTTGCCACCATGCAGGCCGATTTTCGAAAAAAAATAAATAAACAACAAAAGCAATTGCTAATGCTTCGTGATGTGGGCATGGGAATTGTAATCATTGGTGCAGGTTTTTTCTTTCTGCTTCGCTCCTGGTTTGTGTTGGATTTTAATCAACGATATCCACCAGACCAATTGGATAAATTATTTGGCATTGCTTGTTTATTATACGGCGGCTGGCGTGGGTATCGGGGCTATTTACACACCCGTCAGTCCTCAACTTCTTAGCGTGAAGTATAAAATCACTACTTGTGTTTTCCTCTTGTTGGTCGTTGGCATTGGATGTACTACCTATGAGGAGCAACGTGATCGATTGCCAGACACACCGAACAGAGGTCAGATCAGGATATCGGTAGATGAAACGTTTAAACCCCTCATGGACGAACTGGTACAGGTGTATCAATCCAATCATCCGCAGGCAAAAATTGAAGTGGATTACAAGACCGAGGCAGATTGTTTACGGGATGCACTCAGCGACAGCGTTCGCCTACTTTTTATAACCCGTCGTTTATCTATTGAGGAAAAGGCGCTACTGGCGGACTCGCTCCGACTCAACGCGCGAAGTCTGGTAGTAGCCCGTGATGCTATTGCTGTTATTGTTCATCCTAATTCCCCGGATACTATTTTTTCCATGGAGGAGATCAAGGCAATTCTCACAGGGAATTACAAGAAAAAGTTAATTCCTGTTTTTGATGGAATAAAGGCAACCAGCACGGTCCGATTTATTGTAGATTCAATCTTGAAAGGAAACTCTCCAACTCCTGATGCAATGGCTGCCAGAAATAGTGAGGGGGTAGTTGATTATGTAGCTGCACATCAGGAGGTGATTGGATTTGTTGGGGTGGGGTGGGTAGGTAATCCGGAAGATTCCTTACAAATGAGTTTCCTAAAAAAAGTTAAAGTGGCGCACCTGGAAAGCGCGGATAAAAAAGGAGCCTATGTTAAGGCATACCAGGCCAATATTTATGCAAAACGCTACCCCATGGTTAGGGATTTGGTGTACATACTCAAAGAAAAACACCGGGGACTGGCCACGGGCTTTGCTCACTTTGTCAGTGGAGAATTGGGGCAACTTATTATTAGACGAGCCTATCTGGCACCTGCCCAAAAAAGGCTGGGAATACGCCCTGTTAAACTCAACGGGTAATTCCACTATATTTACAACCTTTTTAATGTAAAAGGCTATGACTAATCGGGTCCTTGTTTTGATTTTGTGTGTTGCACTGAATGATTTTATTGCGGGTGCCCAGACTATCCAGGAAGGTAAAGCGCATTTTTTTGCGCAGCGGTTTCAATTGGCCAATACAGTTTTTCAGCAATTATTAAAGAACAATCCGGCAGATGCTGAAGCCTTATACTGGGGTGGTCAATCCGCCATCAGTCTTGAATTGGATTCAGCAAGCAAACCTGCTGTGGCCAGGGCTTGGTATGCAAAAGCATTGCAAACCGCGGCCGCTTCTCCAATTGTGCAAGTGGGGGCCGGGCAGGCTGATCTCTATGAAAATAAGCTCAATGAGGCACGTCAAAAGTTTGAGTTTGCTTTAACACAAACACGGACCCGTAAGGGAGATAACGCTGACATTTTAATTGCCATTGCTCGTGCTAATATTGATGCACCGTTTCATGAGTTGGAGACTATCATAGCAAAAATCAACATGCAGCTGGAAAAGGGCGAAAAAAATGCGGAGTTGTATCTGATGCAAGGGGATGCCATACGAAAGGCCAGACCGGGTGAAGGAGGAGGAGAAGCTTTCAGAAATTATCAGGAAGCACTTAAGTTAAATCCAGGTTACGCATTGGCAAGCTACCGATTAGCTCGTTTATTCGATTCTCAGAAAAACTGGGAAATGGTATATCAATACTTGAATGAGTGCGTACAAAAAGATCCCAGCTTTACACCTGCTTATTACGAACTATTCTATTATTACTTCTATCGCCGGGATTTTTCCACAGCAGAAGAGCAGCTCAAAAAATTCATAGCCACCAAACAACGGCAGAAAAATTTTCAGGACGAATTTCTTTATGCTCAATTGTGTTGGGCTCGTGGTGATTTTGATTGTGCCATCACAAAAGCGGAGTCAGTATTTGCGGCGCTTGAAGATAATACCAAGCCACGCGTCTTTCGGTTGTTGTCCGATGCTTATTTCCAAGTAGGGGATACCTTACAAAAACAGGGTAATACTGATGGGGCTTCTACTTCATTTGCCAATGCAAAAAAGTACAGTGATCGTTTTTTTGGTAAAACTGGTGAGGAAAGTGATGCCGTAATCCTATATGATTATCAATTACGTGCTGATATTTTGGATAAAACCGGAGGAACGCCAGAGGAAATTTCGGCTACTTATTTGCGTGCAACCCGAGTGGATACACTGTACAACCTCAAGGTGGATCTCTTAAAGAGAGGGGCAGAGAGATTCAAGGCAAAAGGTGATAGCCTTAGCCGGATAATGGAAGGGATACTTCTTACAGAAGTGATAAAAATTAAGCCAACACCCATTAATCGCGATTACTTTGATGCTGGTTTTGCCTTCTATCAAGGAAAAGATTTCATGCATGCTGACAGTATTTTCTCAATTTATGTTACCCATTATCCCGACGAACCATTTGGATACATGATGCAGTACAATATTCAACGGGCAGTGGATACAGCAATGGAGAAAGGAGCTGCTGTACCCTGGGCTATCAAATACCTGGAAATTCTGGAGCGGGATACCGTGAAAAACAAAAAGACCATAATCGGGGTGGCTGGCTACCTGGCAGCATACAATGCTAACATACTCAAGGATAAAGAAAAAGCCCTTCAATATTTACGTCGAATGTTAGCATTAGACCCAACCAATGTGGCCATTCAACAGAATATTTCCGTGCTGGAAAAGGCATCAACCAACAAACAGGAGCCTACAAAAGATACGGTTCCTTCCAACCAACCGGCAAAGCCTGTCGGAAATATGCCCAAACCGCTGAAAACATAAGATTTTCTCCTGCCCTCATCCTACCTTTGCGGCCAATAAGAAAGGGCTATGTCTTATTTGCTTCAAGCTGGTGCAACTTCGTCGAGTGCAACCACTTATTTGCCCCTTGCCTTACAAGTGCTGATTGTGATCGTCAACCATCTTCTCGAAACGCAAATCAACCTATAGCATGAGTATATCCGCCATTTTGTTTTGGGTGCTGTCGATAGCCGCACTTTTTAGTGCACTCATGGTGGTGACCAGCCGCAACCCCATCTACAGCGTAATCTGGCTAATTGTTACCTTTTTTACGATCTCTGGCCACTATATCCTTTTAAATGCCCAGTTTCTGGCGGTGGTTAATATCATTATTTATGCTGGGGCAATTATGGTGCTTTTATTATTTGTTATCATGTTGATGAATTTGAATAAGGAAAGTGAACCCGCGCGCCATCGCTGGTTGCAATTGGCTGGTGCAGCAAGTGGGGGTGCATTCATGTTGGTGTTAGTGGCAGCACTCAAGGACACCGAGTTAAAATCACAGCAATCCTTATTGTTGGAAGGACATATCGGCTTGATCAAAACGTTGGGACGGGAATTGTTTTCCACCTATGTAGTCCCATTTGAGTTGAGTAGCATTTTGTTTTTAAGTGCTATGATAGGGGCCGTATTAATTGGTAAAAAAGATTAATCAGGAAAACATGCCAATCAATTATTATTTATTCTTAGCAATCGCACTGTTCTCCATCGGAGTGGTTGGGGTGTTAACAAGAAGAAATGCCATCATCATATTCATGTGCATTGAATTAATGTTGAATGCGGTTAATCTGTTGCTGGTGGCGTTTTCAAAGATGCACTACAATCAGGCTGCAGCCACTGCTATTCCTGTTGCCAATCCGGGTATTGATGGACAGCTTTTTGTTTTTTTTATTATGGTCGCAGCGGCTGCTGAGGTAAGTGTGGGTTTAGCCATTATTGTTATGTTGTATAGAAATATTCACTCGGTGGATATTAATTTTTTAAACCGATTGAAACATTGATCAAACTGTACGCTTTTATGCACTCCTCTTTTCAACTTGCCTTTTTAATTCCCCTACTGCCTTTGATCGGATGCTTGATCAATGGGCTGGGGCGTAATTGGCTCTCTAAGCAATGGTCAGGGCTGATTGGATCCGGCACTGTATTAGGCTCTTTTCTGATCAGTTTATTGGTGTTCCAAACCGTTGAAACCGGTCAGGATGCCGTGATCGCTTATTTTGATTTTATTCGTGTGGAGGGATTGCATATTCCATTTGCCTTTCAATTGGATGCATTATCCTCACTGTTCCTGCTTATTATTACCTCCATTGGATTCCTGATTCATGTTTACTCTATCGCGTACATGCACCAGGAATCTTCCTCCTCATTTGCGCGTTATTTCTCTTATTTGAACTTGTTTGTGTTTTCCATGCTGTTGCTGGTATTAGGTGGCAATTATGTGGTGATGTTTATTGGTTGGGAGGGCGTAGGCCTTTGTTCGTATTTACTCATTGGATTTTGGTTTAAAAACCTGGAATCTACAAAGGCGGCCAATAAAGCCTTTATTATGAACCGTATTGGTGATCTGGCTTTTCTGCTGGCTATTTTTTGGCTGATTATTAAAACGGGGTCCGCTTCATTTTTGGAAGTTTTTGACTTTATACAGGCCAACGGGGGAACTGTCAAATTCTCCGCAACAGACATCACTGTGGTTACCCTATTATTATTTATTGGCGCAACCGGTAAGAGTGCTCAGCTTCCACTTTATACCTGGTTACCCGATGCTATGGCAGGACCAACGCCAGTTTCTGCATTGATCCACGCTGCAACCATGGTTACAGCGGGTATTTATATGATTGCACGCAGTAATGTTATTTATTCATTGGCTCCTTTTACGATGTCGCTGATTAGTTGGGTGGGATTGGCAACCGCTTTTCTGGCAGCTACCATCGCATTACAACAATTTGATATTAAGAAAGTGTTGGCCTATTCGATCGTGAGTCAGTTAGGTTTTATTTTTCTGGCACTGGGAAGTGGCGCCTATATCGCTGCCGTATTTCATGTATTCACGCAGGCATTCTTCAATGCCCTTCTTTTCTTGGGCAGTGGAAGTGTAATTCATGCTATGGGGGGCGAACAAGACATTCGCAAGATGGGTGGACTCTCAGGTAAATTAAAGATTACTTACTTCACGTTTATGATTGGTTGTTTAGCTATAGCCGGGCTCCCTCCTTTAAGCGGGTTCTTTTCCAAGGATGCTATTTTGCTAAGCGCCTTTCTACACCAGCCTCTGCAATATGGCCTTGCTTTATTTACCGCTTTTTTGACCGCTTTCTATATGTTTCGTTTGTTATTCCTGACCTTTCATGGTTCGTTCCGCGGTACAGCAGCGCAACAAGCTCACTTGCATGAGAGCCCTGCATTGATGACGGTGCCACTTATATTGTTGGCCTTGCTTTCTGTAGTGGGAGGATGGATTGGTATTCCATCCGTGCTGATCCATGACGCAGATCGGTTAGGCACTTTTCTTTCTCCTGTTGTTGAACCCATGTTGCACGAAGTTTCTCATGCCACCAAGTGGGTGTTGATGACTGTTTCTGCGGGAGGGGTGTTACTGACCCTAGGATTTGCCGGGTATCGTTTTAGTAATTATTCCGCGACCGAATCAAAAGGGATCTTTCGGTTTTTTGAACATAAATGGTATGTGGACCAATTATACGAGCATGTGGTGGGTAAACCAATTACGTACATGAGCCGGCTGTTAAATGAATGGGTTGAGCCAAGGCTTATTGACGCATTAGTCAATAGAGTGGGTAGATCAGTGCAGTTAGCCGGAAAACAAATTCGATTTTTACAAAGTGGAAAAATTGGGAGTTATGTGTTGTTAATGGTGCTTGCTATGGTAACTGTCCTTCTGGTTCAATTTTTTATCAGAAAGTAAAAGCGTAAGACGCAAAAAATATGGTTGTTTTATTATTACTCTTGATTCCGTTGATTGGTGCCAGTTTTCTTTTTTTGTATAAGGGGGATCATCAATTTGCATCAACTGCCAGTCTTAAGCTTTCCCTTGTATCATTGCTGGTCATGTGTCTCCGGCTATTTTGTTGGCATACACCTGAACAGCTTTCCTTCACGGCCCCCTGGCTTACCTCACTGGGTAGTTCATTTTCCTTGCGGATGGATGGCTTGGGCACTATACTCAGCCTACTAACTACTACTGCTTATTTTCTGCTTTTCTGGTATATGAGAAGCAGAACAATAGAGAGACCAGCTGCTTTTTTTGCCTGGTTGCTATTGGCGCAAGTAGGCATGTTGGGAGTTTTTTTAGCGATGGACTCTTTGTTGTTTTATTTCTTTTGGGAGCTGGCATTGATCCCCATGTATTTTTTGGCCTCTCAGTGGGGTGGAGCCAGAAGCGTTTCGGTAACATTTAAATTTTTCATTTATACATTCTTAGGGTCGGTGTTTATGTTGATCGGGATCTTATACTTACAATCAAAAACAGCCGATCATTCATTTGCATTGGAAAGCATTAAGAAAATCAAATTGACCAGTGATCAACAATCCTGGTTATTCTGGTTCTTTTTTATTGCATTTGCTATAAAGCTTCCTGTTTTTCCTTTTCATACTTGGCAGCCGGACACGTATGAGGAATCTGCCACACCTGTAACGGCTATTTTGAGTGCGATCATGGTAAAAATGGGAGTCCTGGGGTTGTTACGTTGGGTATTGCCACTATTTCCTATCGCTTCGTATATGTGGGGTGATGTTGTAATGTCAATGGCTGTGGCAGGCATTGTATATGCCTCATTTTTAGCCATGCAACAAGTTGACTTGAAACGGTTAATTGCTTACTCTTCTATTGCACACATTGGTCTAATGACGGCAGGGGCATTTGCGTTGAATCAGCTCGCATATCAAGGACTATTAATTCAATTGTTTACGCATGGTATCAATATCCTTGGCATGTGGATACTTGCCGATATTATTGAGCGCAAAACGGGAACACGTTCGATCGATTCCTTAGGAGGAATTGCACAACATTCACCCACCTTGACCATTTTCTTTGTGATCATTGCTCTTGCCAACATAGCATTACCCCTTACCAATGCTTTTGTGGGTGAGTTTCTTCTTTTCGCTGGCGTATTAGCCACCCCTTCAACTTACTATTGGGCATTTGCTGTAGCGGTTGGGCTGGGCATTATTCTCTCGGCTGTTTATACGCTTCGAATGATTCGGGCTGTTTTTTATGGCCAACCCAGCGCAAGAACCTCAATGGCCATTCGATTAGCGTTGCATGAGGTTGGGGCACTAGTTTTTATAGTAGGACTGATACTTTTCTTTGGTATCTGTCCGCAGCCTCTCATAGACATGACAGCAGATTTTTCCAAAGACCTATTTGGTCAAACCGATATAACCTCCTTATTCCGCAAATCCTAAGCATCCTTTATGAACGCCTTATTTGTATCTGCAATCCTGGGAGTTTTGTTAATGCTCAGCAGTCTTTTTATCAAGGATAGAAATTATATACATGCGTTGGCATTGGCAGGTTTAGCAGTATTATTTGCAATCAATTTGGCCGAATTCGATGGATGGTTGCTTTTTGAAATGGACCTATCGGGGATGCTTCGTTTTGATCGGTATGCATTAGTCATGAATGCCATTGGGCTGGCTTCATTTTTCTTTTACTTACTTCTCAGCGGGAGCGCTATGGAAAAAGTGGGGCCTCATCATGCAGATTACCTTGCTTTACTGTTTTTTATCTGTGCAGGACTTTTTATGGTTACCGGTTTTGAGTCCTTACTGATCCTATTCCTGGGTATTGAAGTGGTTTCAATTCCCTTATATATTCTTACGGGTAGTGACAAACGAAATTTAAAAAGCAATGAAGCTGCCTTGAAATATTTTCTATTGGGATCATTCTCAACCGGTTTATTATTACTTGGCATTGCCTTCTTTTATGGGGCAAGGGGCAACTTCATGGCCACCGTTTCAGTTGACCCCACGGTGGTTGGTTCTTCGCTACAGCTTGCTGCAGTTTTGCTCTTATTATTTGCGATGTCATTCAAAGTTTCAGTAGCCCCTTTTCACTTTTGGACGCCGGATGTTTATGACGGAGCACCAACAGTTTTTACTTCTTTCATGGCCACCATTGTTAAAGTGGCATTGTTTGCAGCGTTTGTTCGTCTTTTTGAAGATACATTCAGCCTTCAATTCTCATTATGGCAACCCTGGGTGGCTGGTTTTGTGGTAGTAACCTTACTCATAGGAAACCTTACGGCCGTTTTTCAGCAAAGTGTAAAACGAATGCTTGCTTATTCAAGCATTGCACAGGCAGGATTTATGTTGTTGGCTGTTTATACGATCAATGGGGATAGTAAAGAGGGATTGTTATTATATGCTGCATCCTATTCGCTGGCAACCATTGGCATATTTGCCGTACTTGTCTACTTGCAGGATCATACATTTGAAGGATTCAACGGACTTGCAAAAAAACAACCCATTGTGGCTGCTTCACTGGTCATTTTTTCCCTTTCCCTGGCGGGTATCCCGCTTACCGGAGGCTTCCTGGCCAAACTTTTTATGATCAAAGCTGCTTTAGCTTATCAGCCCTGGTTGGCTATTGTGTCGGTGGTCATGGCAGTTGTTTCAGTTTTCTATTATTTCCGGTTAATCCAAGCCATGTACTTTCGCAAAGACGCGCAATCCATTTCAATTGAATTTCCAAAGTCATTTCCAATAGGATTACTGGTTACGGCATTGATTGTTGTATTGCTGGGCATTTTCCCTGAGGCCATCTTAGGGCTCCTTTATTTTTGATAGCGCCCACAAACCGTTCATCAAGCTTTTCTTGATATGGAGTTTTTCGGCAGTACCTTCAATTGCTCATGATGCAATTTGCTGATATTTTTTCATTGGCTTTTAGAGCTATTCGCGGTAATAAACTTCGAACAGGCCTTACGGTATGCATCATTGCTTTTGGAATAATGGCCTTGATTGGAATTATCACCGCCATCGAAGCCATGAATCAAAAGCTGACGGAAAGCTTCTCTACTATGGGGGCCAATGGTTTTACTATCCGTTACAAACAACGAGATATTCGATTTGGAAACGTTGAGAACAACAACTCCGAGGTAAAGGTTACCCAAAAAGGACTACGTAAGGAACGCCGTTCCAATCTCGATAAAAAAATTACTATTAAACAAGCGGAATTGTTTGTGGACAGCTTTCAATTTCCCGCCACCATCGGGATTGGAATTAGTGGAGGAAGAAATAGTATTATTTCTTATAAAACTCGGAAAACCAGCCCCAATATCTTTTTGCTTGGGGGAGATGAAAATTACCTGACATTGAATGGTTTTGCAGTAGAGCTGGGACGAAATTTCAATCGATTGGATATTCAGTCGGCCCGAAATGTGTGCTTGTTGGGTTACGATGTGGCCAATAAATTATTCAAGCAGGATCTTCAGGGTGCCGTCAATAAAATTGTTCGTATTAACTCCATACCTTATCGTGTACTTGGCGTGCTGGAGAGTAGGGGTTCTACATTTGGATTTAGTCGAGATAATGTTGTGTTGACCAGCTATACAAACATGGAGCGTAATTTTAATTCGGGGGGGTCTTACAATATAGCCATTCAAACAACAGCAATTGATCAAGTGCCTGCTGTAATGGGAGAAGCAGAAGGGTTGTTCCGGTCCATACGTAGATTGAGCACTACGGAGCAAAGTAATTTTGTGTTGGATCGTGCGGATAGTATAGCAGAAAAAGCAATGAACAGTCTTGGATTTTTAACAATATCTGCAACAGTAATAGGGTTGATTACCTTAATTGGGGCAGCAATTGGCTTAATGAATATTATGCTGGTCTCCGTATCCGAACGTACCCGGGAAGTAGGATTGATAAAAGCAATTGGCGGAAAACGTAAATCAGTAAGTCAGCAATTTTTATTAGAAGCAATAATTATTAGCATACTAGGTGCTTTTTTTGGAATTATTCTGGGTATTGCCGTTGGCAACCTTTTTTCCTTTGTGCTTAAAACGGGATTTGTGCTTCCCTGGAACTGGGTTTTTTATGGGATAGCGATCTGCACCGGGGTGGGGTTAACCGCTGGTATCTATCCAGCCCGAAAGGCCGGAAAGTTAAACCCTATAGAAGCATTGCAATACGAGTAGTTTTCCCACATATTACCTGGTTTTTGTGACTTACGGATCAGGCAGTTATGAATTTCTGCTTCAAAGAATTATTACTTTTAAAAAATTCCTTACCTTGACCACCCTTCTGATGGGAAGGATGATAAAAATTTATTTAAACATTTATAACTCAACAAAAAACAACGACAATGGCAGAGACTAAACCAACTGCAACAGCTACTCCAAAGGCAACTTCCGTTCAGGCGAAACATGACAATAATATTATTTCATGGCTTGCACCATTATTTTGTACACTAGCTGGCTATGCAATCTGGCGTTTTATGATGGGGAGCGAAAGTGGATTTGCTGAACCCGATAAAAGTGGAGGATTTTGGCCATCCCACACAGGGCCTAAAGATGCTTTTCATCGTATTTACGAAGGAGGTATCATTGTTCCACTATTGATTGGTATGTTTTTGATGGTGGTTGTTTTCTCTATTGAGCGTTATCTGACCATTCGTCGTACATTAGGAAATGGAGCTATAGCTGATTTTATCCGCAAAGTGCAATTTCATTTGGCAAGCCGTAATGTAGATGCTGCTATCGCTGAGTGCGATAAACAACGTGGTTCAGTAGGTAATGTAATGAAGGCTGGCCTTCGTCGTTACAAGGAAATGATTGCTGAAGGCAGCATGTCTACCGATCAAAAAGTGGTTGCTATTCAAAAGGAAGTGGAAGAAGCAACAGCATTGGAATTACCTATGATGCAAAAGAACCTGGTGTTCCTATCTACGATCACCTCTGTAGGTACCTTGATTGCCCTTTTGGGAACTGTATTGGGTATGATCCGTTCATTCGCTGCCTTAGGTGAAGAAGGGGGTGGAGGCGCTGCAGCTGATTTAGCTGTGGGTATCTCTGAGGCCCTTTATAATACCGCATTGGGTATTGGTACTTCTGCTATTGCATTGATTCTTTACAATGTATTTACTACTAAGATTGACTCAATCACGCACGGTATAGATGAATCTGGTTTCACTTTGACACAAAGTTTCGCTTCTTTGTATAAATAAGCATCACTGCAATTACATGTGTGCAACTGTTTCTTCACGAAAAAACTAATTCATCATGCCCAGTGCCAAGATACCCAGGAAAAGTACGGATACCGATATGACCCCATTTGTGGACATCGCGTTTCTGATCCTTTCCTTTTTCATCATGGCCACCAAATTCAAGCCACCTGATCCTATAGAGATTACTACACCCGGCTCGGTGCTTTCTCAGAAACTTCCTGAGAATAATGCTGTGATGATCACCATAGACTCTTCTAACAAAGTTTACTTTTCCGTAATGTCTTATCGCGATCCTTCTAAATACGACGCGATCATTCAAGGATTAAACTCCAGTCAAAACCTGAGGTTGAGCCCTGCTGAAATGGCTAATTTCAGAAAGACATTTGTGGTAGGGGTTGCCTTTGCTAACCTCAAAGAGCTACTGGCTACTGATTTTCACGATCAGTCAAAAATCAAACAGCCGGGAATACCTGTTGCAGATACTTTGAACAACCAGCTTGTCTGGTGGATCAAGGAAGCGAAAATAGCTTTTGCCGGTGAAAAGCTGAATTATCTGATTAAAGGGGATGGACTTTCCAAGTATCCCACTTTTGCTGCAGTTGTGTATGCCTTGAAAAAGAATGAGGAGTTCAAGTACAATCTGGTTACTTCCCTTGACGATATTCCTCCCGGAACAGAATTGTACAAGAAGGAGCAAAACAAGCAATAAATTATAACCACTAACGACACTTAATTATGGCAAGTATAGATACCGGTGCGGAACAGGGTGGCAAAAAAGGCCCGGGCGTCAAGAAGGCCAAAAAACTTTCTACCCGTGTGGATATGACCCCCATGGTGGACCTTGGCTTTTTGTTGATCACCTTCTTCGTTTTCACCGCTACGATGAGCTCGCCCACTACCTTAGACCTGAACATGCCTAAGGATATTAAGAAGCAGGAAGACCAAACTGAAGTAAAAGAATCCTCTGTGTTGACTGTCATGCTTGGGAAGGCAAATCAGGTATATTATTACGAAGGAAAACTGGTGGTTGATGCCGCAGGTAATAATTTCAAGCAAACCACGTTCAAAGGAATAAGAGACATCATTGTCAATAAAAAGAAAGAGGTGATTGATCGTTATTACCAGCGCCCTGATAAAGAATGCGAGGATAAAGCCACCGCAGCAGGGAAACCAGTAAGCAATTGCGCTGACAAGGATTTCGTGGTAATTATTAAACCTAGCAATGATGCCACCTATCGAAATACAGTAGATATTTTGGATGAGATGACAATTAATCAGGTTCGAACTTACGCAATGGTAAAAATTGGGGATGTGGAATACGAATTAATTAAGAAAACCGAAGCATTCAGAGGCATCAAATAGTAAACGACAAAACAGCAAGCATGGAAGTCAACAACATACTATCAGCAGATCTGCTGGAAATCATATTCGAAGGAAGAAATAAAGAATATGGAGCCTACTATCTGCGTAAAACTTACAATCAAAGAATCAAGCGCGCCTTGATTATTACTGCGTCAATTACCGGAATGATTCTTTTGATCTCTTTCCTGAATCAAACGCTGAGCAATAAGAACGACTCCAAATTAAAGATCAATGAGATGACTTTACAGGATGTAAAGCAGGAGGAAAATGAACCTCCGCCGCCACCTCCGCCACCTCCAAAGCAGGAGCCGCCCAAAGTGGAAATGAAGCAGTTTACCCCTCCTGTAATTAAAAAGGATGAGGAAGTTGAAAAACCCCCGCCACCACAGGAAGAATTGAAAGAAGCAAAAATCGATGTGGTTAACGTGGAGGGTATCAAAGACGAAGGTTTAGCTACTCCGGTTGATATCGATCAGGGACGTCAGATAGTTGAAGAAAAAATTGACGATAACAAGATCTTCGATAAGGTGGAGATTGAAGCTAGTTTCCCTGGAGGCGACAGCAAATGGCGTATGTATCTCGAACGCAATGCCAATGGACAGGTTGCCACCGATAATAATGCTCCTGAAGGCTCCTATACCGTAGTAGTGCAGTTTGTGGTAGATAAGGATGGAAATATCTCAGACGTTCGCACACTTACTAATCATGGTTATGGAATGGAGGAAGAAGCTTCGCGTGTAATACGTAAAGGACCAAGATGGAATCCTGCCATACAGAACGGGCGTCAGGTAAAAGCGTATCGTAAACAACCTATCACATTCCGCGTTGAGTCCGATTACTAATGCTTACAATCATTTTAGATGTCCCCTCCTTTGGAGGGGACATTTTTTTATACCCCCCGATCCCTTTGTGTTAATTTTGTGAAATGCATCAATTGTCGGGTTGGGATGATACTATTGTAGCCTTAGCTACTCCTCCAGGAGTGGGAGCAATTGGTGTAATTCGAGTAAGCGGTCAGCAGGCACTTGCCATTGTTGGCCAACTATTTCCCGCAAAAGATCTAAGGAGTCTTCCCAGCCATACGGTTCATGTGGGTTTGCTGCAAGCGGGTAATAAAGTTTTGGATGAAGTAATAATAACACTTTTCAAATCTCCTCGCTCTTACACCGGAGAGGAAGTGGTAGAAATTAGTTGTCATGGTTCGCCCTTGGTACAACGTGAGGTTCTTGATGCTATTGTTCAATTAGGAGCACGTTTAGCCCGTCCCGGTGAATTTACACAGCGTGCTTTTTTAAAAGGGAAACTTGATTTGACACAAGCAGAGGCCGTTGCAGATCTTATTGCTGCTGGAACCGAAGCTGCACAACGTGCCGCTTTACAAGGTTTGCGCGGTGGTTTTTCAGCCGAGTTGAAACAATTACGCGAACAGCTCATTCAGTTTTCATCTCTTTTGGAATTAGAACTTGATTTTTCCCAAGAGAATGTAACGTTTGCCGACCGTACGCAATTAAAAGAACTATTGAATCGTCTTGCGGCTACCACCCAAACCTTGCTTCAATCTTTTAAGTTGGGTAATGTAATTAAAAATGGTGTTAGTGTAGCAATAGTAGGAAAGCCAAATGCTGGGAAAAGTACGCTGCTGAATAGTTTGTTGAATGAGAATAGAGCCATTGTCAGTGAAATTGCCGGCACTACCCGAGACACTATAGAAGAAGTAGTAAATATCGAAGGAGTATTATTCCGATTAATTGATACAGCAGGCCTTCGTGCAAATACCATTGATCAAATAGAGCAAGTAGGTATCGAAAGGAGCTTTGAAAAAATGAGTGCAGCTGATCTGGTGCTATATTTATTTGACGTAGCCGATCCTTACGAAGAAGTTATGCAATGGGCTGAAGAGGCAAGAGAACAGGGGTTACGTTTTCTGTTGGTTGGAAATAAAATAGATTTGGCTAGTGCACAATCACTGGATGAACGTTCCTCTCAGTTGCCTGTGGTCCCGCTCCTAATTGCCGCAAAAGACAAAACAAATCTAGAGGCATTAAAAGCAGCCATTTTAAAGGAAGTTTTGAGTGGGCAGGTTTTATCTGAAAATATAGTTGTAACCAACGAGCGTCATTACCAAGCTTTGCAACAAGTGAGTCATGCACTTGAAGATACTCGAAAAGGAATCGAGGAGGGGCTGGCTAGTGATTTAGTAGCCCTTGAGATAAGAAGATGTTTGCAATATCTTGGAGAAATTACAGGTGAGATTACTAACGAGGAACAACTCGATTTTATATTTAGTAAGTTTTGTATCGGAAAGTAATAGGTTGAAGTAAAGAGGTAGCAAACGTATAATAACATTACACAAATAATTGAAAATCAATTCAATAAATCTTATTACTCTCTTGTAAATCGTCAGCATAAAGTGGACTTGTTTATTTCTTTATCATTTCCTGATTCTTTATGAACCAGATCAGTCAGCCCGATTTTATAATTATTAATCTGGTAACATTGCTCTGGAGTTAGCTTATCAGATGTAAATCCAGCTTCGAAAAGTATAGAATAAAACTTATTTCGTTTATGAGCGTAATAAAAACCTGATTGTGCGGATTTCTTGCCCTTTGCTGTGCCACAAAACACAACTTTTAGATTATATGTTAGTACATCTCTCAGCAAATCCTTTACAGGCTATTTAATGATACCCCAATTATTTAAATAATAGCTCATTTCATGTTCACGGTTTCCAAGGTATATTTTATCCTCTCTCACATCAATTTTTACACGATACTTTTCATAGCTTTAGGGGGAAGATTACAAGTTATACATCTTTATTATTTTATGGAATAACGTGTAGTATTTGGCTCAATTAACCGATCTAAAGACACAAAACATTTTCGTTCATATGCTTTATAGATTTTGCCTTTCCCTGGTATTTTCTGCATGTTGTTTCACCGTATACGCGCAACCGGCCCAAAAGGGACGTTTTGTAAAGAAATCTTAAAAAAAGTCGGTATTAATTTGGCCATTAGTTGATTAATTAGTCCATTTATTAAGGTTGCAGGCGCTTATTTAGGTTCATTTTACTTGAATGCTTGTTTTTATGAACTACCTGCCTGAATCTAAAATGGAGTCGAAGCGTCTTTTTATAGATTCACACTCCCTGTTTGTTTGTTTCTTTCCGAAGATTGCAAGAAAAATTCTTAAAGTATTGATTATCAGTTGTTTTGTCAATATCGGACAAGCACAAAACAGAAATACGCAGGTTTCAAACATTGATTATATAGACCCTACAATTGGAAATGTAGGCCTGATATTGGAGCCCACCAGGCCAACCGTACAGCTTCCAAATCAACTTATTAGGTTTACGCCGCAAAGAAAAGATTACCTGGACGACCAAATTTCAAGTTTTCCTTTAACGATCGTTTCTCACCGTTTAGGCCAGGTTTTTTCTTTAAAACCTGTTGCCGGTAACATTAGCAATCATAGCTGGAAAGCAAAGATGGCTTATGACCATAATCTTGAAGTTAACAAACCGTGGTTTTATTCTACCTATTTAATTGATGATGAGGTTACTGTGGACTATACGGCCGCTAAAAAGTCGGGGATTTATCGGTTTTCATTTCCTGCAGGAAAAGAAAAGTCAATATTACTGGGAGTGTATAATGATGGGAAAGCGGCCTTCAATTTTTTGTCATCCACAGAAGTTACAGGCATGGAAACCTATCATGGTGATATAAAGGTATTTATGTATGGCATTTTTAGTATAGCAGGAGTTCCGGGCTTTGTTATGAATAGTCAATTACAACAAGGCTCGGCTATTGAAGGTCAGGATGCCAGGGCGTATATTACTTTTCCACCGGCAGCCACTCAGGTTACTTTTAAATATGCCATCAGCTATGTTAGTGCAGAACAGGCCAGAAGAAATTATGAAAAGGAATTGAGAGGTGAGAGTTTTCAATCGGTAGCAGATGAAGGGAAAAAGGCATGGAATATTGTCATGTCGCAAATAAAAGTTGAAGGCGGTACAGAGGCTCAAAAACGTTCCTTTTACACGGCTTTGTACCGTTGTTATGAGAGGATGGTAAACATATCTGAAGACTCATTTTATTACAGCGGGTTTGATAAAAAAGTACATAAAGAAAGCCGTCCTTTTTATGTGGATGATTGGTCATGGGATACATACCTGGCTTTACATCCTTTAAGAACAATTTTAAACCCTTCACAGGAAGAGGATATGCTTCACTCATATGTTCGTATGTATGAACAAAGCGGATGGATGCCTACTTTTCCTGTACTCTTCGGCGATCATGCCTGCATGAATGGATTTCATTCATCCGTTACTTTATTAGATGCACACAGAAAGGGGCTGAAAAATTTTGATATAGAAAAAGCATATGAAGGCATGCGTAAAAATGCAACGGATGCCACTATGCTGCCTTGGAGAAATGGTAAAAAAACAGTTTTGGATGATATCTATCATCAAAAGGGTTTTTTCCCGGCATTACCTTCTGGAGAAAAAGAAACAGTAGCACAAGTTCATCATTTTGAAAAAAGACAATCTGTTGCAGTAACATTAGGTCACAGCTATGACGATTGGGCTTTAGGACAGTTGGGTAAAAATCTTGGTAAAAAAGATGCAGCTATTTTTGTTTCTAGAGGACTTAATTATAAAAATCTGTGGCACAATGAAAAGCAATTTTTTCTCCCAAAAGACGACAAAGGGAACTGGATTCTTATAGATCCAAAATTCGATGGAGGGATGGGTGGTCGTGAGTTTTACGACGAAAATAATGGGTACACTTATTTGTGGCAGGTGCAACAGGATATTCCCGGGCTGATTCAATTGATGGGAGGAAGCGATTCTTTTGAACACAGGCTTGATCAGTTGTTTCGTGAAGGTCTTGGCCGTTCTAAATATGAATTCTGGAGCAAGTTTCCTGATGCAACCGGCTTGGTAGGCCAGTTCTCGATGGGCAATGAACCCAGTTTTCATATTCCTTACCTGTATAATTTTACCAAATCTCCATGGAAATCTCAAAAGAGAATAAGGTTTCTGCTGGATGCCTGGTTTAAGGATAGTATTTATGGAATTCCCGGAGATGAAGATGGCGGAGGAATGTCAGCGTTCGTTGTATTTTCTTCAATGGGTTTCTATCCGGTTACACCGGGTCTGCCTGTTTATACCATTGGAAGCCCTGTGTTTTCAAAAGTCACCATTGACTTACCCAATAAAAAGCAATTCCGGTTAACGGCAAATAATTGCTCCGTTACTAATAAATATATACAAAGTGCAAAGCTTAACGGTAAGTTGTTAGATTCTCCCTGGTTTACGCATGAACAATTAATTTCGGGAGGGCACCTTGAATTGGAAATGGGATCAAAGCCAAATAAAAAATGGGGTGTTCAGGGCAATACTATTAACGACCTTACAATAAAGTAAATGAGTAGTTGAAATGGAATATGTAAACAATAATAACTTTTTAACTATGCGAAACAAACAATCATTTTCTCCCTGATACAAATAGCAAACCTTGGTTTTGAAATATAAATCCTGGTTATAAATATTTCATGCTAAAAAAATGTATAGTAGTATAATTTTATAACAATCAATAAAACTGCCAAATGTATGAGTAAATTATTTATGCTGTTCTTTATGGTACTCACGGTAACCGTAAGCAATGCACAATCCAAAACAATAAAAGGAGTTTTGACGGATGAAAAAGGAATTCCTGTGGTTGGTGCATCAGTCTCAGTAAAAGGTAAGCCGAACCTGGGAACTGTATCAAATGAACAGGGAGCTTACCAGATTTCTATAACGGATCCTGCAAAAGACATACTTGTCTTTTCTCATGTGGAGTTTGCAACGGAGGAAATTCCAGTAAACAATCAAACTGTAATCAACCTGAAATTTAAAGATTCCCAGGGTCAGCAGATGGGTGATGTGGTGGTTGTTTCTGCACTTGGTGTCACCCGGAAACAGAAATCACTAACCTATGCTTCTCAAAACATCGATCCCAAATCAATTACGGAAGCTAGGGATGTTAGTTTTCTAAATGCACTGCAAGGCAAAGTAGCTGGTCTGCAAATTACAGGTACAGGGCAACCCGGAGGAAGTGTTAGGATTACTCTGCGGGGAGACAATTCACTGTCTTCCTCCAATCAGCCATTAATAGTTATTGATGGTGTTCCCATTGAAAATTCTCCCGGAGAGGTTGGTAACATTGACTATGGAAATGCAGCAGCGAACATAAATCCTGATGATATAGAATCAATCACTGTATTGAAGGGGCCAAATGGTGCTGCTCTATATGGGGCAAAAGCAGCTAACGGGGCAATTTTGATTACAATGAAAAAGGGAAAACCTGGAGGTAATGGCTCCCTTGGAATTGAAGTGAATCAAAATTTACAGCTATACAAAGTTACTGCCTTCCCTGAGTACCAGAATGTTTATGGTGAGGGCAGCGCATTCAGGCTTTCCGGTGGCAATGTAAATAATATAAATAGAGCTAATGGCGGTGTTAATATGGGAACCAGTAACCAAAGCTGGGGTGCTCCAATGCTGGGCCAACCTTACAATACTTATGGTGGAGTACCCATAGCGGGTGGGTATTTGCCTCAAACAAATAATGTTACCGGTCTTTACCAGACTGCTTTTACCAATACTTCCAATGTGGCTGTCAGTAAATCAGATGCCAATGGAGGTTTCAGGATGTCATATGGGTTTACGAAAGGCAATGATGTAATCGACAACTTAAATCTGATGAATAAGCACAACATAAGCCTTTCGGCCACCAGAAATTTAAGCAAACTGATTAAGATTGAATCAAGGTTAAATTATACCAATTGGAACACAAAAAACAGGATGATAAAGAACCTGGATCCGACAAACCCATTGGCTACATATGTATACATGGGCAGAAGTACAAGATTGGATGGGTTTTTACCATATAGAAATGCTGAAGGGAATTCAATTGCTACAGGGCAGGTAAATAATACGGAAAATCCCTATTGGTCCATTTATGCCAATTCAAATGAAGATACCCGTTCGGCCATGAACGGGGCTATAGTAGCTACTATAAATCTATCACCTGCCTTAAAAGTGAGGGGGCAGGTTGTTGCAGATTTGGCAACCACAGAAAACTATATTTATAGAGAAAAAGGCAGCAGACTAACTCCGCTTGGATATTATTCAAACAGTTTAACAAGACAAAACAATATGTTTTATGAGGTGATGGCAACATATTCAAAGCAATTAAATAAGAACATAAGTCTTGATGGATTGGCGGGGTTTAGTATAAGTGATGTAAATATTTTGGGCAGGGCAGCTAGAATTGAAGCTTTACTGGTACATAACATGCCTAGCATTGGTAATGCAAATGCTGTACCGGTAGCTACTGAATTTCTTACCCGGTCAAGACAGCAATCTGCCTTTGCAAGGGCGGTTGTTGGCTATAAAGAAATGGTTTATTTAGAAGTATCAGGACGGAAAGAATGGTCATCAACCTTGCCAATAAAAAACAATACTTTTTTCTATCCTGGTATAGGAGCTAATTTCAATTTTGGCAAATTTATTAGTAATAAAAACATACTAAGCTCTGGCAAGTTGAGTGTTAACTATGCCAGGGTTGGTAATAGCACTAATCCGTATCAATTGGTAAATACTTTTTCGCCTCAGGGATTATACATGGGTAATCCCTACCTTTCCTATACAACATCGTTAAGAAATCCAGATTTAAAACCTGAGCAGCAAATTTCAAAAGAAATCGGCCTGGAGTTTTCTTCGCTTAAAGGTAAAGTAGATGTTAGTCTTACCTATTATAAGAACAGTACTATTAATCAGATCGTAAGTGTGCAAACACCTTTTGAAACCGGATTTCTAAACAGGATAATAAATGCAGGGGAAATTCAGAATAAAGGAGTTGAAATGACTGTCGCTGCTACAATCATAAGAAACAAAAAGATTACATGGAAGTCAAGTTTAAATTATGCATCTAACAGAAGTGAGGTGGTTTCCTTGTTACCCAATGTGACACGAATTCAGTTAGGAAACAGATTGGGAATGACGGTTAATGCAGTGGTTGGCCAACCCTATGGTGTTCATATGGGATTTGCCCCGTATCGGGTTGGTGATACTATTCTTGTGGCAGCTACCGGAAGAGTTATTGCGGAACCGAATGTAATTACCGGTAATCCCCGGCCTAAGTGGATTGGTGGTTTTACCAATTCTGTTTCCTATAAAGGCTTTACGCTTCAGGTGGTAGCCACTGTTAAAGTGGGGGGTGTAATATTTTCTGAGTCTTATGGAAGAGGAATGTTTGCAGGGAGCACTGTAAAAAGCCTTGAAGGCAGAGACAGTTATTTCTTCAGCAGTTTTATATTGGGTGAAACGGATAACGAAAGAAGAAATATCGGCCAGACAATTGGTCCTAATAGAACCCGTTATCTTGATTCTCTCCGGATTAAAGGAATGGCTTATCCCAATGCATATTTAGCAAGAACAGGACCTGGTGGCGTAGTGCTGACTGATTCCAAAGGAAGGTTACTGGTTGGCGATAAATTTTTGGGTTGGGTATATCCACAATTAGTAAATGGAAATGATAAAGTGGTCAATGATGTTCCATTCCTCACATTTGATGCTACTTCTGTAAGGATCAGTGAAATTGTATTAGGTTATACAGTTCCAAGTAAAGTGTTTGGAAAGAAAAGTTTTGTACGGGGAGCGTATGTGGCTTTAACAGGAAGAAATGTCTGGCAGATATTCCAAAAAACTCCTTATGGAATTGATCCGGAATCAACTACCGGAACTTCAAATGGTACCATGGGGATTGAATCAGGCGGTTCATTTCCATATGCTATAATGGGTTTGAATATAAAACTGACTTTCTAATACAAATATTTTAAAAAGATAAAAAATGAAAAGAATAATATATTTATTTATAGCAAGCCTTGCAACAATTTGCCTGGCTTCCTGTACCAAAAAATTTGAAGAACTTAATACTGATCCTACTCAGTTTATCAAAGTTACCCCAGAGTCTTTGATTGCAACAGCCGTGAAAAGAACAGGTGACATGATAGGTGCAAACGGACTGAACAGTGGCATTAATATCAGCATGTGGGAAATTGCCAATTATGCAGAACCAGGTGCAAGATATACTGCGGATGACCGGAACGTTTGGCGGGACAGCTATGTAAATATTTTGGAAAACTTAGTACAGGTTGAAAAAGATTATGCTGCGGATTCAGCTTTTAACAACCGTGTTCAAATTGTCAGAATTTGGAAAGCATATGTTTATTCTATCCTTGTTGGTTATTTTGGGCCGATCCCAATAGCGGAAGCAAATAACCTGAATAATCTTAATGTAGTAAAATTTGAGTCTGAAGACACCGCTTACGCCAAGATACTGGTGATGCTCAAAGAGGCCAGTGACAAAATTGATTTAAACAAACCAAACGACAAATTAACGTACGATGCCATATATGGTGCAACAGCAAATCCGTTATTGAGTTGGAAAAAATTTGCCAACACGCTACGGTTAAAGGTTGCATTACGTTGCAGAAGAGTACTCCCCGGATCAGCCAATGCCAATATACAGGAGCTGATGGCAAATGAAGCAAACCTGATAGGTGCTGAAGCAGAAACAGCAAAAGTGCCTTATGAAAATATTATTGGGAATGAAAACCCATATTACAAAACATATATCAGGGGAGTTTTCACAGGGGCTTTTCCAAGAATGACAGATATGATGTTTATGTATCTCCGGTCATATAAAGATCCCAGAATAAACTACTATTTCGATAGTGTGAAACTGGCCAGCAGATTTCGGGTAACCGATACAGTTTCCAGTACGGCAGATGATTCATTAAGAGTGATAACATATCCTATACCGCATTATGGACTTGTAAAATCAAATACCAAGCTTGCAGGTTGGTTACCCACATTGGCTGGCGGAGTAGATCCCCAAAATCAGGTGAATATGCCTGGTATCAATGGAAATAGTGCTTATTCAATGGTTTCGATGAATATCCTTAATAATCCTGCCCGGCCTATTATTATTCTGAGTTTTGCAGAAGCACAGCTATTAAAGGCATGGGCAGCTTCATTAGGACTGGGGGGAGCACAAAGTGCTGAGTCGTATTATAATTCTGGTATTGATGCCAATTTTGCTTTTTGGGGAATTCCCGCTTCTTTAAGGGATACCTATAAGGCAGGTAACGGAGTAAAATTTGGTACAACAGGTATTGGCTTATGGAACTATCTGCATATTGTAAATGCTAATATTCCTGCAGGGGACATAAACAAGATCTATCATCAGTTATGGCTAAATTATTATCCCGATCAGCCTTTTGATGCATGGTGTCTGCAACGTCAAACCCGGGTTTGTAATTTTTCACCTCATACCAATCCCGGATTTTCCGCACAGGTATACCAGGACATACCATCCCGTGGAATTTATCCATCAGCGGTCAGCACGCAAAACTCGGTTGGTTACCAGGGGGCATTGCAACTTCTTGGCATAAATAGTATTTCAGTCGAAACAACAAATCCATATATAGATTTAAAATTTGCCATACCTTATACAGTGCCGAATTATGACGCCATACCGGCGTATTACGATCAATCAGGAATGAATAAATGGTATGGCAACACCATTCAATCTGTAAGAGCTGCCGGAACGGCAATAGGGTTTACAGTAATTGTTACAAGAACCTATAAACCATAAATAAATTGAACCACTCTAACGGCCTGCGGGGTAACATAGCCTGACCTAGCCAAAGTGGAGACAAAATCTAAAAAAAATTACGCATGAAAAAGATAAAATTCTCAATACTTATTCTGACTGCAGTAAGTGTTTTTTCATCTTGTACCAAAGAAAATGATGCACCTAAAGCGGAAGATAATATTTTAGCATATAGTATTAATGAGGTGCCAGTAACGGCCGACTACAATGTAGGTGCATTTTATTATAATTTCTCAACATTTAATACTGCCATAACCGAAGTTCCGGTTGTAGGTAAGTACGCAATGACAAACGGAGTGGTTTCGCCTGCAATAATGACCGAGCATATACAGCAGGCCAAAAGAGGTGGAATTGATTATTTCCTTTTTCAATTCAGGTCAAACAGTAGAGACAAGAATAATTATAAGTTAGATTCGGCTTTAATCAAATCATTTCTGGATGTGAATACTGCAAATCTGCAATTTGCATTGGCATATAATTTTTCTAGTTCAACCTTTGCTATAAACAATAATACGACCAATCCAGCCTATCTTGAAAATGATCCGGTTAAACTTGAGCAGTTTTTTCAGGATATTCTAAAAATGACAACGTTGATGGGAAATACAAATTATGCGAAAGTGAATGGAAAAACACTCTTGTATATAATGAACGCACAAACAATTTTTTCCGGTAATAACCCTGGTATTTATACTACCTTAAGGAATCGTCTGTCGGCGTTGGGTATTCAGCTTTATATAGTTGGAATGCAGGAAAGATGGTCTCCGCCTGCAAGATATCCACACAGGTATCAGGGTTGTGTAGATGCTATTTACCATCAGTCTTACAGTGCGCAGTTGAATGACTGGGACCGCTGGTGGTTGCTTCCTCAGGCCATGGATCAAAACTGGAAGTATTCAAAAAATTATTTTGCAAACAACATGGGAGGTATTGATTATGTACCCAATATTACTCCGGCTTATAATTGGAAAATTCTTGCACCTACCAGTGCAAATCCAAATTATCCAAGAACAGACAGTGGTGCTGTGTATAAGAAGCTGTGCAACGTAGCTAAAATGAATGCCAGTGCAACTACCCGCATGATATTAATTGATTCATGGAATAAATGGGATGAGGACATGCAACTTGAACCTGCTTTATCTTACGGCGACCTGTATCTTAATATTACAAAACAGCAATTCAAGAAACCTTAATAGAAGAAAAGTGAAAATTATTGTTTCAGCTATTTGCTTATCTCAGGCACATTAAGAACTAGTATAATTTTTAATGTGCCCAAATAAGCTCTGGTTTATTACTGATTCTTTGGCCTGACTTTCTAAACCCGGATTTTGCAGTTCGCTGCAAAATTTGGGTTTATCCAGTAAACAATCAGTTTTTATGGATAAATATTCAACATCATTTTTATTATTTATTTTTTTAGACTCAACCGGCAATTGCCGCAAAAACTGCAAAAAAAGAACACATAGTAAACTCAAAATATTTAATTATGAATAGATTTAATCAAATACTGCTAGTCAATCTTTTATTTTTAGCAATTAGTTGCTCAAATAAAGGCGGGACAAACATTGATCCTTTAATACCACCACCGGGTGTTACAGAAGTTATATATAACGAAACAGGGTGTAATTATACTTCTTATAAAAATATGGTGATGGCCGGATACCAGGGTTGGTTTGGAGCAGAGGGTGATGGCTCTGACAGGGGCTGGGCCCATTATAAGAATACTAGCTGCGGAGGTTTTTTCCCGGGTTGTGCTTCCGTTGATTTTTGGCCTGACATAAGCGAATACACAAAAAAGTACCAGTCTCCGTTTAGTTTTGCGAATGGAACTAACGCCAATCTCTTTAGCCCTTATGATGAAGAAACAGTGGACCTTCATTTCAAATGGATGAAAGATTATGGTATCGATGGCGTATTTATGCAACGGTTTGTTGTTGAAGTAAAACAGTCTAATCCAAAAGGCAAAGCTCATTTTAATAAGGTTTTACAAAATGCTTTAAAGGCGGCAAATAAATACCAAAGGGCCATTTGCATCATGTACGATTTAAGCGGCTGTACCAGCGCCGATGTGGCCTATGTTGAACAAGACTGGAATGAATTGCAGTCTCTTTTCTCACTTTTTAGTAATACGCTGCAGCCAAATTATTTGCGGCATAATAAAAAGCCCCTTGTCGCAATCTGGGGTGTTGGTTTTAGTAATGGCAGAGCGTATTCAGTTGCTGATGTAGAGAATCTTGTTAATAGAATTAAAGGCCCTACAAAAAAAGTTTCAGTTATGCTGGGCTTGCCATATTATTGGAGGACATTGGATCGTGACACTGAAAACAATCCTTTACTGCATTTGCTTATTAAAAAAGCAGATATTATTATGCCATGGGCAGTAGGAAGGTATAACGCTGGAAGTTACAATAATGTAGCAGCGGCATTGCCGTTGGATATCCAATGGTGTAATAGCAATAAAGTTGATTATGTACCCTTGGCTTTTCCGGGATTTAGCTGGGGAAATCTTAAAAACAACGTTGCACAGTACAATCTGATACCAAGAAATGGTGGTGATTTTTTGTGGCAGCAAGTAGCCGGGGCAAAGTCAGCAGGAGCCAAATCTTTATATGTGGCCATGTTTGATGAAATAGATGAGGGCACCGCCATTTTTAAATGCCAACGGGAATCAGAACTTCCCTTAAATGGCAATAAGATTTTTGTGGGCATTGAAAATCACCTTGCTTCTGATTACTATTTGTGGTTAACCGGAAAAGCGGGCAATTGGTTTCATGGAGAGAGCGGTTACAGTAATGTAAAGCCAATTCGATAGAATAATAAGATAAACATGATTAATCATGAAAAAGTGTTTTCAATTTGCTTTACTCAAAATCATTTTTTATTTATCAGTTTGTGCAGGAACCTATGACCATTTAAATGCACAAAATCTTACCAAATATGTTAACCCATTAATTGGCTCCGGAGGTCACGGGCATGTATTTGTTGGGGCTAGTGTACCATTTGGTGCGGTACAAATTGGCCCTAATAATATTTATAAAGGCTGGGACTGGTGTTCGGGGTATCATTATTCCGACAGCCTTATTATTGGCTTCTCGCAATTGCATCTAAGTGGCACTGGAATCGGCGATCTGGCAGATGTGTTAATGATGCCAATTACCGGAGAAGTAAAGCTTGATAAAGGTCGGCAGGAATATCCGCACAATGGATATCTAAGCACTTTCAGCCATAAGAATGAAATTTCAAAACCCGGGTTTTATTCAGTAAAACTTGATAATGGTGTGGCTGTTGAACTTACTGCTACAGAACGGGTAGGGTTTCATCAACACCGTTTTCCCAAAAGCAAGGACGCACATGTAATGATTGACCTGAAAGAGGGAATCAATGACCAGAGTACAGACACTTACCTGGAGCAAACAGATGAATACACATTAAAAGGATATCGGTTTTCATCGGGCTGGGCCAAAGTACAAAAAGTGTTTTTTGCTATTCGTTCTTCAAAGCCAATTAACAAACTGCTCTTGTATGATGATGTAAAATCATTATCGGGTAATAAAGGGAAGGGCAAAGCTGTAAAGGGAGTCATTAAATTTAATCAGGGTGATTTTGTACAATTAAAAGTAGGCATTTCACCAGTTAGTGCAGACAATGCGCTTGCCAATATCAATGCAGAAGTTCCTGCCTGGAACTTCAATGAAATAGTGAAACAAGCCGATACAAGGTGGAACAAGGAACTTTCAAGAATTAAAATTGAAACTAAAAACGAAGCCGACAAACGAATTTTTTATACGGCAATGTTTCACTCTTTAATTCACCCATCACTTTTCAATGATCACAATGGTGATTTTCCGGGTACGAATAATAAAATTAATAACAAACAAAATTTTAATAATTATTCGGTATTCTCAACATGGGATACTTACCGTGCAGAGCATTCGCTTTTAACATTGATTGCACCTGACAGGGTAAACGATTTTATTAATAGCATCTTAGCTATTAATGATGAGCAGGGACACATGCCCATCTGGCACCTGAATGGTTTTGAAACAGAGTGTATGCCTGGCATCAGCAGCATGCAAATTGTGGCTGAAGCATATCTGAAAGGATTTCGGGGTTTTGATGCAGAAAAGGCTTATCAGTCACTCAAAAAAACAGCAATGTCAGATTTGCGAGGGCTCAACTATCTCAGAGATTTTAAAGCTATTCCATCTGATGTTAAGTTATTGAGCTCGGTTCCGTCAGCAGCTAATTCAACAAGAACAGTAGCCCAGACCATGGAACTTTCCATTTCTGATGGCAGCCTTGCATTAATGGCAAAGGCTTTGGGAAAGAATGATGATTATACTTATTTCAGCAAGCGGGCTAAAAACTATCAGCTTTTTTATGATCCTGCTGTTGGTTTCTTCAGGGGTATCAAAAGCGATGGTACCCGCAACCCCGTATTTGATCCCATAAAATCAAAAAAGCCCTGGTCAGCTGATTATGCTGAAGGCAATGCGTGGCAATACTTGTGGATGGCGCCACACGATGTTCCGGGATTAATAAATTTCTTGGGAGGCAACGACAAATTCAACGCCAGGCTAGATAGTTTTTTTGTCATTACTGCGCCAGATACCGCTGATGTTTTGGTTGATCTTACTGGAAATATCGGGCAGTATGCACATGGTAATGAACCTAGCCACCACAATGCCTATATGTATGCCTATTCCGGGCAGCAATGGAAAACTGCGGAAAAAGTGCGCTTCATCATGAAGGAATTTTATCATGATGATCCCGATGGTATAATTGGTAATGAAGATTGTGGGCAGATGTCAGCATGGTACATCTTTTCATCGCTTGGATTTTACCCGGTATTTCCAGCCTCAGGAGAATATGTAATGGGAAGTCCACTTTTTGATAAAGCGACGATCAATTTACCCAATGGGAAAAAATTCTCAGTGGAGGTTGTAAACAACAACGCTAAAAATATCAATATCCAACAAGTTGAACTGAACGGACAGAAGTCAGCAAAAGGTACCATTAGCCATGAGGACATTTTAAAAGGTGGTGTTTTGAAAATTAGTATGGGTAATAGTCCTAATCGAAACTTTAGTTCACCCATGTAATAAGGGTGAATGACCAGTTCAGTTTTCAAAAAGAAGCAAATGATGCGCAAAATGTTTTAAAGCACTAATGATGAGCAACTCTAAAAGGCAAATATTAACTTTCCTAACTCTATTCGTCTTTAGTATTAGTACAATAGCTCAAAGCAGGCATGCTAAGGTTACAAAATACCCTGCATATAAGGGATTGGTGATGGCTGGTTACCAGGGATGGTTCCGTGCTCCCAAAACTGGGGTAATGTATCCTGATGACAACAAGATTCGTATTGACATGTGGCCGGAAGTGACCGAATATAAAAATGTCTATCCTACCGGTTTAAAGTTAGCCGACGGCAGCAAGGCTCTTTTCTTTAGTTCCGATGATAAAAGTACAGTGGACCTGCACTTTAGTTGGATGAAGCAATATGGCTTAGATGGTGTGTTTATGCAGCGATTTTTTGATGCTGCTAAACCTGAACGACGTCATAGCGATGCTACCAATGTACTGCGCAATGCTTTGCAGGCTGCATCAGCAAACGAAAGGGCCATTGGCGTGATGTATGATCTTTCGGGATTGAAAGGTGTTGGTCAGGATTGTTCATCATTAATTGATGATTGGAAATACCTTGTAGATTCATTGCGTGTAACCAATCAGAGCGGAACTAAAACCTACATTTTCCATAACGGTAAACCCCTAGTTACTATTTGGGGTCTTGGTTTTCCTGACCGTCCCTATAATATTCGAAATATTGGTATTGCGAGGTTTATTGATTTTCTTAAGAATGATCCTGAATATGGCGGTTGTAGTGTAATGCTAGGGGTGCCTACATTCTGGCGTGAATTGAATGCTGACTGTAATGCAGATCCATATTTGCATGAGTTGATAAAGCAGGCGGATATTGTATTGCCATGGACGGTTCAACGATTTTCGCCACTGCTCCATAATGATATGGATCGATATCGTGATGTGATGTTGGCAGATATAAAATGGTGCAAAGAGAATGGAGTGGATTATGTTCCCTGTGTTTACCCGGGCTTTAGCTGGCATAATCTTAGCCGTTTTGAATTTCCTGATGATGTAAAGCCGGTGGGTTCAATTCCACGCCAGGGGGGTAGATTTTATTGGCAGCAAATTGCAACTGCAATCAATGCAGGAGCCACCATGCTATATGTTGCCATGTTCGACGAAGTAAATGAAGGCACTGCCATATTCAAATGCAGCGATAATCCACCAGTAAGCAATATTGCTAAGTTTATCGGTATGGATGGTATGCCAAGCGATCATTATTTATGGCTCACTGGAGAAGCGGGGAAAATGCTTAGAAAAGAAAAGCCATTGAGTTTGACAATTCCTAAAAAGTAAACGAAATGAATAAGATGTATCAGGTAGGAGGGAAAGTGATGAAAAAAGGCATTAACGTAAGCGTTGGTTTATTGTTTGCTTTTTTCTTTTTGCAGGTTAGTGTTTTTGCACAGTCATTCAGCTTGAAAACTGATTTTTCAGATTCTGCTGCTAATCTCAAAAAAATTGGCAGGGGTACTTGTACAATTGCTGACGGTGTTTTTAAGTCAAAAGATGCGTATGCCTGTTTTGGAAATGTAGAATGGAAGAACTATGTACTACAGTTTAAGGCAAGAGCTCCTCAATATGCTGATCAGGTTCAGATATGGGCGGGATTCAGGGCTTACAATAGAAACGATAGATACATAGTAGGTTTAAGAGGAGGCATCCAAAATACTCTGTACCTGAGCAGGATGGGCTACATGGGTACCGATGAATTTATTGGTATCCGACAACTATCTTTTGACCCAAAGCCTGGTGTATGGTATGATGTAAAAATTGAGGTATGTGGTGATCGTATCAGGATATTCCTGAACAATGAGGCCATACCCTTGATGGATGTTGAAGATAAGAATGCAAACCTGGCTCCTAGTGGTGAAGTCACATTGGGAGGTAGCTGGATTGAAACTGAATTTGATAATTTATCGATAACAGCACTGAAGGAAAATCACCTGCAAGGAATTGCCAAACAAGAAATCGAAGTAAAAATTGATCCTGTTGATAAGGAGAAGAAAAGAGTAGTAGAAAGAGAAGCGTATAAGCCAGTTACTATTGCAGGACTTAATAGTGGCCGTTCAGAAATTTCATTGGATGGACAGTGGTTGTTTATGCCGGAACATGAGTTCAATGGCGGAAAAAAGGCCTCTGATGTAAGTGTTGATGATAAAAATTGGCACACCATGTCAGTGCCTAACTTTTGGAACCCATCACGGATATGGCTTCACGGCGAATCATTTGAAGGACATCCCAAAGGGGTGTCAGACAATTATTTTCAAATGGAAACAGACAGGTGTACGAACTATACTTTCGATTACACCAAGACCAAAGTAGCCTGGTACAGGCATTGGATTGAACTTCCTGTTGATATAAAATCGAAGCAACTAACACTGCATTTCGATGCCGTTTCAAAAGTGGCCGAAGTTTATATCAATGGACAACTGGCAGGTTCGCATATTGGTATGTTTGGCGATTTTTCAGTGGATGGAACTTCATTATTGAAGCCCGGGAAAAACCTGGTTGCTGTTCGGGTGGTGCGTGATTTTATCAAAAACATTGAAGACGGTGAAAAAATTGTTGATGTGGCTGTAACTGTACCTGTCACCAACAACATGCTAAAAGATATTGCTCACGGATTTTACAAAGATGATCCTGCGGGTATTTGGCAGCCAGTAAAACTGGTAATAACTGATAAGGTAAAAATTGAAGACGTATTCATTAAGCCAACACTTCAGGGTGCAAGCTTTGATGTAACCTTAAAAAACTATTCTACTAAGCCTGTTACCTATGATGTATCAACTGATATTCTTGAAAAAGCGACAGGTAATCAATTGTATGCAGGCGTTTCAATAAAGCAGGTTGTACTGAATGCAGGTGAAGAGCGAAAGGTTTCATTCGCCATTTCAAATTTGAAGCCACAACTATGGACGCCCAATCATCCCAATCTCTACGATTTTACATTCAAACTACTGTCAGGTAACAGTGAGGTCGATAGCAAAGTAATCACTTCAGGATTCAGAACATTTGAAGCCAAGAATGGATTTTTCTACCTCAATGGCAAGCAATACTGGCTGAGAGGTGCTAACCATACGCCGTTTGCATTAGCACCCAACGATAAAGACTTAGCCAACTCTTTCTATCAGATAATGAAGGCTGGGAATATTGATATTACCCGAACCCATACAGCGCCTTACAATGAGTTATGGATGGATGCTGCTGATGAGAATGGTATAGGAGTAAGCTTTGAAGGCACCTGGCCCTGGTTAATGATAAGTTCTTCGATGCCCGACATGAGTTTGATTGATCTATGGGCAGATGAATTCATCGGGTTGTTGAAGAAATATAGAAATCATCCTTCTCTATTGTTTTGGACCGTAAACAATGAAATGAAGTTCTACGACAATGAACCTGATTTTGAGGTCGCGAAGAAAAAAATGAAAATCATTTCAGATGTGGTGAAAAGGATGCGTGCCGTTGACTCGACTCGTCCTATTTGTTTTGATTCGAATTACAAGCGTAATAAGAAAAAATACGGGGAAGCTTTTTTTGAAACAATTGATGATGGTGATATCGATGATGATCATAAATATATTAACTGGTACGACTACACTGTCTTTAAGCAATTCAAAGGAGAGTTTCAAAAAAATGCCCGCAATGAAGGCAGACCGTTGATCAGCCAGGAAATGTCTACTGGTTACCCGAATGCCGAAACAGGACATGCCACCCGCTTCTACAACCTTGTTCACCAGAATCCGCAGACACTGATTGGATATCAATCGTATGAATATGCCAACCCTCAGGCATTTTTAGATGTCCATTCTTTTATTACAGGTGAATTGGCTGAGGCTTTGCGTCGCTCCAACGATAAAGCATCAGGTATTTTGCATTTCGCCTTATTAACCTGGTTTAGAAATGTATATGATGTAAAAAACATCGAGCCGTATCCAACCTATTTCGCCATTAAGAGAGCCTTGCAACCTGTACTGGTAAGCGCAGAAATATGGGGGCGTAATTTGTACGCTGGCGAAAAACTACCTGCAAAAATTTGTGTGGTAAACGATAAAGAGAATGGTACAGACTTAAAAGAAACAAAGCTGTATTGGGAACTCGTTACGGAAACTGGAGAAAGATTGGCTAGAGGGACTGAGAATGTACCGGCTGTAAAACATTCAACCAGGCAATGGATTACACCCACTATTCAAATTCCTGAGGTGCTGCCTACTTTGAAAGTAGCTGCCAAATTGAAACTGAAACTTACCGAAAACGGTATCCCTGTTTCTGAAAATGAATACAAAATCAACATTGCACAGAAGAGCTGGAGCAGATCTTCAGTTGATCAGCGTAAGAAAATTGCGGTTGTTGATTTTAATGAAACTTCTAAGGCTTTAAGTTTTCTGAAAGTAAACTATACTTCTTATGCCAGCATCGCACAAGGGATTCAATCAAAATCGGATATCCTTATTGTTGCTGGTCTTGATACGGCTAAGAATTGCTCAAAGCAGGACTTGATGGATTTGCGAGCCAGCATTGATGGTGGCGCAAAAGTGTTGGTACTAAATTCTCCTGCCGTATCCATGAATTTGTATCCGGAGTACATCAACGGATGGATTGTTCCTACTGAAGGTGACATTGTAAACATGGAGATACCAGAGTCAAAGGTGTTTGATGGTATCGGGCTATTCGATGTTCGGTGCTTCAATAATAATAAGCCGGAAATTCCTACTGTTTGTGAAGTGGCGTTCAAGTTGAAGCGAGACAAGAATGTAATTGAAATTGCCAACCAGACTAAAATACACGGATACATTAACGGAGCAATGTTAGCCCGGTCGGATTATGTGAAAACTATTAAGGGATTTCCAATTTTTCGTATTAACAAAGGAGGTTCTGCATTAATTTCTGGCATGAGGACTGAAAAAGCTACTACTGATCCAATTGCAGGTCGTTTGCTTGTAAATATGATCAATGAATTATTGAATAGAGACAGTAAGTAATCATTCAGAGAATTTAAGTTCAACGACGATTGCTGCTAGAAATTGAGATATTCTAATTGCGTGCTTCCATTCAATAATAAACTGAAAACAGATTTTAATATGCTTACCAAAAATGTTCGACTCCTGATTGTTTTTCTTCTTTCAGTAGGAAGCCTTCAAGCCAAAGTAAAATTGCCGGCTATTCTTGGCGATGGTATGATATTGCAGCAAAAAACGACTGCTAAGATTTGGGGATGGTCGAAAGAGAATACAAAGATCAAAGTTGTTACCTCATGGGATAAGAAGACCTATGCCGCGACCTCTGATAGCAAAGGAAGTTGGCTGCTCGTTGTTAACACCCCCGATGCCGGCGGGCCTTATCAAATCAGTATTTCAGATGGTGAAGTCCTTACGCTGAATAATATCCTGATCGGAGAAGTTTGGTTTTGTTCGGGTCAATCGAATATGGAAATGCCCATGAGGGGATTTGATAGACAGCCGCTAAAAGGAACCAACAATATAATTGCAAAAGCCAAAGCGGTAACTCCTATTCGCATGTTTACCACTGATTCGAAAGATGGAAAATGGGTAAGACAGTTTAATAAAAAACCACAAGAGGACTGCGAGGGACAGTGGCTTGAAAACAGCTCCGAAAATGTTGCCAATATTAGTGCAACAGCCTATTATTTTGCCCGCTATGTGCAGGAGGTATTAGATGTGCCTGTTGGCATTATTGTATCATCGTGGGGAGGGTCCATTGTAGAATCCTGGATGAGCAGGGAGGCTATTGAACCATTTAAGGAAGTAAACCTTTCCATACTTGATAATGATTCTGTAGTTAAAGCTCCCAATAGCACTCCTTGTGTTTTGTACAATGCGAAAATTGCTCCCCTCACAAACTTTACCATAAAGGGAATGCTTTGGTACCAGGGGGAGAGTAACCGAAAAAATGCAGATCTGTATGCCAAGTTGATGCCTGCATTTGTGAAAGACTTGCGTGCCAAATGGAACGTTGGCGAATTTCCTTTTTATTTTGTACAGATAGCACCTTTTAATTATGAAGGAGCTGATAGTACATCTGCTGCCCGTCTTCGGGAAGTACAACTGCAAAATATGAATGACATTCCCAATTCGGGTATGGCAATAACAATGGATATTGGTCATCCAAAATTTATTCATCCGGTTGACAAAGAAACGGTAGGGGAAAGACTGGCTTTGTGGGCCCTGGGAGCAACATATGGCAGGAAAGGTTTTTCATATTCCCCCGTGGTGTATAAATCAATGGAGGTAAAAGGCCAGAAGGTTTACATCAACTTCAAGAATGCTGAACGAGGCATTAGTCCCATGTGGACAGATTTAAAAGGTTTTGAAATTGCCGGAGCCGATAAAGTTTTTTATGCTGCAAAAGCAGAAATAGAAACATCAACAACCAGGCTTGCTGTTTCGAGTGATAAAGTTCCGGAACCGGTAGCCGTCAGGTATGCATATAAAAATTATGTGGAACCAAGCATTTTCAGTTTGTCGGGAATTCCAGTTGTTCCTTTCAGAACAGATAACTGGTAGAATTGAAAGTGAATTTGTGATATTAATAAATACATTGAAGAGAAGGTATAAAAATGAAAAAGATTGAAAATATTTTTTCGATGGTGCCGGGAAGTTTTAGATTTTTATTACTGGTATTAATGCTTGGAATTGGCGGGAATGCATTTGCGCAGAAACAGGATCCGAAAACTCCCTGGTTTTTTATACAGATAACAGATCCACAGTTAGGCATGTTTGATAACAATGCAAGTTTCGAAAAAGAAACAAAACTTTATGAAGCTGCTGTAGAAAAGATAAATAAATTAAATCCTGACTTTGTAGTAATTACGGGCGACTTTGTTCATAATCCAAATTCAGATGCACAGATTCTGGAGTTTAAAAGGATTACTGCAAAAATTAATCCTGGCATTCCGGTTTATCTTACTCCGGGGAACCATGACCTGGGGCAAATACCCAACAAAGAAAGCCTTGAGAAGTACAAGAAGAACTACGGGAATGATAAATTTTCATTCAAACATAAAGGATCCTCATTTATAGGATTTAATACCAGCTTTATCAAGGCTAAAATGGTAGAACAGGAAAAGAAACAATACAAATGGCTTACCAAAAAGCTCAAGAAAAGCCAAAAGGCAGATCACCTGATACTGTTCTGCCATTATCCTTTTTTTAATAAATCGGTTGATGAACCAACAGGGTACTCAAACATTGATCTGGACTACCGCGAAAAATACCTCACCCTTTTTACCAAAAATAGGGTGGATGCACTGTTTTCGGGTCACTTACACAATAACAAACTGCTGAAGATTGGGCAGACGCAATATGTTACAACAAGTGCAGTTGGTAAACCCCTTGGCGAAGCTCCTTCAGGGATGCGGATTATTAAGGTATACAGTGACAAAATTGAGCATGCCTATTATGGTTTGGGTGAGGCTCCTGATTCGGTTCAGTTTTAGTAGATTATTGTATAGAAAAACTAAGAGGCATATAATTATTTAAATAAATATAAGATGTAGTTATAAAAACATTTACATCAATGAGATTAAAAAATTTTCTGATTATCGCTGGAATAGTACTCCCACTTCACTGTTTTTCGTTCGGGGGAAGAACCACAAAAGAACCACCGGTGAAACCCAATGTCATTGTCATTTTAACCGATGATATGGGTTATGGCGAAATTTCATGCTATAACAATAAACAGATCAGCACACCGAATATAGACAGGTTAGCAAATGAAGGAATCAGGTTTACCGATTTCTATGTACCAACTCCTTATTGTGCACCTTCAAGAGCCACTCTACTTACCGGACGATTCCCGCTTCGTCATGGTATGATAGAAAATCCTGCACCAGATGCAGGTATAAATGATATTGGATTGAATTCATCCGAAGTTACGATGGGTGAAATTTTTCAAAAAGAGGGTTATCGTACCAAATGCATAGGCAAATGGCACTTGGGCCATAAGCCAGAGTACAACCCTTTGAAACATGGCTTCAATGAATACTATGGAATACTTTATTCAAACGATATGAGGCCGGTTCAGCTCATTGAAAATAATGAAGTAGCTGAGAATCCTGTTGACCAACGTTTACTTACTCAAAAATATACATCAAGAGCTTTGGATTTTATAGAAAGAAATCGTAGGTCGCCTTTCTTTCTTTACCTGGCGCATGCGATGCCTCACAAACCACTGGCGGCCTCAGAAAAGTTCTATACTGATGGAAATGCTCAGGCTTTGTATCAAAGCGTACTCAAAGAATTGGATTGGTCAACGGGTGAAGTAATCAATAAACTAAAGGAATTAAATATCCTGGATAATACAATTATCATTTTTATGTCGGATAATGGCCCCTGGTACGGCGGCAACTCTGGTGGATTGAAAGGAATGAAAGCTACTAACTGGGAAGGTGGAACCAGGGTTCCTTTTATCATCAGGTATACCAAAAAGTTTAATCAACCGAAAATTATCAGCACTCCTTGCTGGTCTCCTGATATTCTCCCAACCATTATGAAATTAGCAGGTATCAAAACAGATCCTTCAATAAAATTGGATGGACAGGATATTTCGCCTATAATAAGGGGTACATCAAAAAAGCATCCACCAATCTTTACAATGAAAAATTCAACTATACGAACGATCCGTGATGGGAAATGGAAGCTTTTCCTTTCTAAACCAGACTTCTATAAAGAAGCAGATATTAAACACTGGCATGACGAAAGAGGACCGGACGGGACTACCATTCTTGCTCCGGTTCAACAAGCCACTCCGGCTAATTACCCGGGTGTTAAACCTGAATTTATGAACGGAGAAATGATGTTGTTTGATCTTGAGAAAGATCCAACTGAAAGTACGGATGTTGCCGGCAAATATCCTGAGGTATTGGATGCTTTGGTTCAGAAGTATAAAAAGTATCTATATTCTTTTTCTGAACAGAAGAGTAAAACAAAAACAAGTCATACAAACAATTAGAAATGAAAACAGTAAATAATTTTTGGAAAGTATTTATGTTGATTGCTTTTGTTCTTTTAACATCAAACCTTTTGGCACAGAAGAAGAAGCCCAATTTACTTTTTATTATAACTGATCAGCAACGGTTTGATGCAATGAGTATTGCAGGTAACAAAGTGTTAAAAACACCCAATATGGACCGCCTTGCAAAACAGGGCGCGAGGTTCAAAAATGCTTATACACCCTGTGCGGTTTGCGGTCCGGCAAGATCATCCATACTTACCGGAACAACTGTTGAAAATAATGGAATGAAAGTAAATGAGTATGCGTATGGTTTTAAAAAAGATGGCTTAATGCCGATGCCAACTTTTGATGAAATTCTTACGGGCAAAGGATATCATTGTGAGTACTACGGAAAATGGCATACCCGAACTTCGCATGCTGGTGTATATAAGAATCCACAAGTAACCGCAAACAATGGAAAATCAGTATTCGGACCCGAAGGCCAATCGCATATTTACATGGATTTTCTCGATAAAAATTCACCAAAAAGAGAATTAAAAGAAGGAGAACTTTATGATCAATTTTCAAAAAGGCCCTATAAAACAAATATTTTAGATAAGGCTCATGGAATGACAGATGCTGAAATAAAGGAAAAGCAATTAAAATTTATTCAGCCTGATTTAAACGGGGAATTGCTGATAGATAAAGAATACAGCATGACAGCATTTCAGGCAAAACAGACGATAGAAGCACTTGAAAGATTAAAAGACTCAACATTTAGTATAACATGTTCTTTTCATTCGCCGCATGCCCCAATGTTACCTACTGCGCCGTATTACAATATGTATCCTATAAAGAACATGAAGGCTCCTGTGAGTATTGCAGACGAGATGTTAAATTCTCCCTACAGAAGGACAAATGGCAGATTAGAACATACTGTATATGCCGACCCTGAGAAAGTAAAATACATGATATCAGCTTACTATGGCCTGGTAAAAGAAGTAGACGATTGGGTTGGTAAAATTCTGGACAAGGTGGAAGAACTTGGACTGGCAGAAAATACATTGGTAATATTTACGAGTGACCATGGTGAAATGCTGGGTTCCCATGGAATGCGGGAAAAAAATGTTTTTTATGAGGAGTCTGCACATATTCCATTAATCATTCGTTATCCGGAGCAAATAAAGAAAGGGGAAGTTGTAAAAGGATACATGTCAACCATAGATTTATTCGCAACGATACTTGATTATTTAAATATAGAGGAGCATAAGTCAGATGGAAAAAGTCTTCGGGGGTTAATTGAAAGATCTGATCCCGGGCATGGCGAATATGTTGTCACGGAATGGGATTATCGTGGAGACACGGAGCCCAATTACATGATTGTAAAAGATGGATGGAAATTGATCATTCCATATACAGAAAGTTCGAAAGTTATCAATGTACTATACAACCTTAACAAAGATCCATATGAAATGAATAACCTTCTTGGTGATAATCCGGAGAGGCAAAAATATGCGGGAAGAGCAGAAGATCTTCGTAAAAGCCTGCTTGAATGGTTAAGGAAAAATAAGTCAGCCCATGTAGAGGGTGTAGAAAAACGGAAACTGTATTAGTAGTTGACAACTAAAAAAGAAGCTTATGAAATGTCCTGACTTTTTAAAATTAATTATTGTGATGGTTTTTATTTTTGCAACGTTTGCAGCAGAAGCTCAGAAACCTGAACGACCAAATATTTTAATTATTCTGGCTGATGATTTGGGTCATGGTGATTTTTTAGAATATGCACAGTTCGCAGGAATGGCATTGTTACTTTCCCTGATGATCTACGCAAATGCCAACGATTGGTTGGGATGGGGAAAATAAGCGAACTTCGCATGATAATTGGGGGCGTTTGGTTTTGACAGCATAGCTCTTTGAAAGTAATTATTCATTCTGATAACGGCCCATTAGTGGAAAAATATCCTGAACTAGAAGATAGCTACGGAAAATTTGGATCAGTAGACACCAGTTTGCAACATGTGTTGCGCGATGGAAAATACCAACAACG
>Ga0194131_10000302_pt1 | contig 81603 bp, 85 predicted proteins | sample TA2KigO120mmetaG_FD_148631 | JGI IMG/M metagenome (GOLD analysis project Ga0194131, IMG submission 148631) | Freshwater microbial communities from Lake Tanganyika, Tanzania - TA2015053 Kigoma Offshore 120m | ecosystem: Environmental > Aquatic > Freshwater > Lake | place: Tanzania: Lake... | reverse complement strand
CGGCAAGGTGTGGCTGTCGCGGCTGGTGACGCAGATGTATTTCCCCGGCGAGCCGTTGAACGCCCAGGACCGGATCCTGAACGCGGTGCCGGAGGCGGCGGCGCGCGAGCGGCTGGTGGCGAAGTACCTGCCGCCCACCGGCGAGCCCTACAACGAGCTCGTGTTCGAGCACGAGATCGTGCTGCGGGGGCGCAGGGCCACCGCGGCGCAGCCGTGATGAAGCGGATTCCGACCGGGGAGGCCACCATCGGGCCGTTCTTCCCGCCGCGCTACGTGGACGCGGGGGCGAACGACCTGACGCGGCTGGAGGGCCGGCCCGCGCGCGGCCAGCCGATCGAAATCCGCGGCCGCGTGGTGCAGGAAGACGGCAGCCCGCTGGAGAACCTGGTGGTGGAAATCTGGCAGGCGGACGCCGCCGGCATCTACCGCCATCCCGCCGACCCGCGCCATGCGCAGGCGGATCCGGATTTCCTGGGTTGGGGGCGCGCCGCCACCGACAAGCAGGGCGTCTACCGCTTCCGCACCATCCTGCCGGGCGCGCCGCCGGGGCGCTTGCCTCACGTCAATGTCATGGCCATGTTCTCCGGCCTGATGCGGATCCTCAACACCACGCTGTACTTCGAGGTTGGCGCCGATCCGGTGCTGGACGCGGTGCCGGCCGCGCGCCGGTCGCTGCTGGTGGCCAAGAAGGAGGGCGAGGGGCGCTACCGCTTCGACATCCGCCTGCGCGGCGGGGACGAGACTCCGTTTTTCGACGACTGAGCGACCAGCGATGCTGCAGCGCGCCGCGCCCACTATCCGCGAATTGCTGTCCTACCGCGTGCACCGGGTGGCGAACCTGCTGTCGCGCGGCGCGGAGATGCGCTACCGGCGCGAGTTCGGCGTCAGCCTGCTGGAATGGCGCACCGTGGCCCTCCTGGGCGGCGCGCCCGAGCCGCTGTCGCTGAACGATCTGGCGCGCGCCGCGGGCGTGGACAAGAGCCAGATGAGCCGCGTGGTATCGGGCCTCTCGGCGCGCCGGCTGTTGCTGCGCGCGGCGGACAAGGCCGACGGCCGGGGCGTGAAGCTGCGCCTGTCCCGCGCCGGCCGCCGGATCTACGACGGGCTGATCGCCGCCGCCGCGGAGCGCAACGATGCCTTCCTCGGCTGCTTGAGCGCGAGGCAGCGGGCGTGCTTCGACACGGTGCTGGAGAAGCTGGCGCGCGAGGCCCGGCGCTTCATCCAGCGCGAGCGGGCCAAATGAAGAGGCGCATCACGGGGCTTCCGGGCATGGAGCACCTCGTCGCCGAACTCCAGGACGCGCGCTGGAAAGCGGGGGTGGCATGAGCCTGCTGCTGGTGGAGGACCGCGGCGCGGTCCGGATCCTGACCCTGAACCGGCCGGAGAAGCGCAACGCGCTCAACAGCGACCTGACGCGCGCGCTGCTCGAGGCCTTGCGCGCCGCGGACCGGGACGAAGCGGTCGGCAGCGTGGTGCTCGCGGGCGCCGGGCAGGGCTTCTGCGCCGGCGCGGACCTGGGCGAGTTCAAGGATCTGACGCCGGAGAACCACGACCTGGTGGATGCGCGGGCCGAGCTGACCATGCAGCTGCACCTCGCGTTCCCGAAGATGGCCAAGCCCGTGGTGACCGCGGTCCAGGGCGCGGCCATGGGCGGCGGGGCGGGCCTCGCCATCGCGGGCGACCTGGCGGTGATGGCCGAGGGGGCGAAGATCGGCTACCCCGAGACGCGCCACGGCATCGTGGCGGCGATCGTGATGGCGAACCTCTCGCGCCAGGTGGGGCGCAAGGCCGCCTTCGAGCTGGTGGCGCTGGGCGAGGCGATCGACGCGCGGCAGGCGCTTGCGCTGGGCATGGTGAACCGGGTCGTGCCGGATGCGGAATTAATGCAGGAAGCGCTGGCGCTGGCGGAGAAACTCGCCGCCGTCGGCCGCCCTGCCATGGCGACCACGAAGCGGTTGTTCCACGAGGTCGCCGACCTGCCACTGGAGCGGGCCCTCGAGCGCGGGCGCGAGGCGAACCAGCGCATGCGCGCGCTTCGAAAGCCGTGATGCATGGGCGTCCTCCTCGCCCTGCTGGCGATGGCGTCCTTCGCTTCGAACATTATCCTGACGCGCTACGCCGTGGCGCGGCTACCCGTGGAATCGGGCTTCTACATCGTGCTCGCGGCCAACGTCCTGTTTCCGGCCCTGATCTACCCGTTCGAGCTGGCGGGGCGAGCCGCGCCCGCGTCCTGGGACTGGAAGGGCGCGGGCTTCTTCGCGCTGGGCGGCATCATCGGCACCTTCCTCGGCCGGCGGTTGCTCTTCGACACCGTGCACCTGCTGGGGCCCGCGCGCGCCAGCGTGTTCCATTCCACCGCGCCGGCCTTCGCGCTGGTGGGCGCCTGGCTGCTCGCGGGCGAGCGCCTGGGCTGGTACGAGATCGGCCTGATGGTGGTGGTGTGGCTGGGACTCTGGTTCACGCAGCCGCGGGCCGGCGCCACGCAGCTCACCGCGGCGCAGGCCAGGCGGGGCTTCATCGCCGGCCTGCTGACCGTCGCCGGCTTCGGCTTCGGCAACGTGCTGCGCGGCATCGCCACGCGCACCTGGGAGGAAATCTTCCTGGGCAGCGCGATCGCCTCGGTCGCGGCGCTCCTGTGCCAGGTGCTGGTTACGCGCAACTGGAGCCGCATCGGCGCGCAGCTGCGCGCGGCGGACCGCAGGGCGATCGGGCTTTACCTGGCCTGCGGCGTGACCACGAGCCTGGGCTCGGTGTTCATTTCCGCGGCCATGCTGCGCATGGAGATCGCACTGGCGACGCTGGTGGTGCACACCACGCCGGTCCTGATCTTCCCGTTCAGCGTGTTCATCCTGAAGAACCGCGAGGAGCTGACCGGGCGCACGCTGGCCGGCGCTGCGCTGGTGCTCGCCGGCATCGCGGCGCTGTTGCTGAGGTGAGCAGGTGACGCCGTGAAACCGCTCGAGCACATCACCATCCTCGATCTTTCGCGCGTGCTCGCCTGCCCGTTCGCGAGCATGATCCTCGCCGAACTGGGCGCCACGGTGATCAAGGTGGAGCAGCCCGGCGCGGGCGACGAGACGCGCGGCTTCGAGCCGCAGCTGGCCGCCGACAGCGCCTACTATTTCGCCTGCAACCGGTCGAAGTCCTCCATCACCGTCAACCTGCGCCAGCCCGAGGGCCAGACCGTGATCCGCGAGCTGGCGCAGCAGGCCGATGTGTTCGTCGAGAATTTCCCGGTGGGCACGTTGGGGCGCTACGGACTGGACTACGCCAGCCTGTCAGCGCTCAATCCGCGCCTCGCCTACGTCTCCTGCACCGGCTTTGGCCAGACCGGGCCCTACGCGCAGAAGAAGGGCTACGACACCGTGTTCCAGGCCATGGGCGGGATCATGGGCCTGACGGGCGAAAAGGGCGGCGGGCCGGTGAAGCCCGGATTGCCGGTGGCGGACCTCACCTCGGGCCTGTGGGTGGCCATCGGCATCCTTGCCATGCTGGCCGGAGGCGAGAAGACCGGGCGCGGCGCGCGGCTGGATTTCTCCATGCTGGACGGACAGGTGTCGTTGCTGACCCTCGCCGCCGCGCGCTACTTCGCGCTGGGCGAAGTGCCCCCGCGTTTGGGCACCGAGCATCCGGGCCGCGTGCCCTCGGCGACTTTCCGCTGCAAGGACGGGCGCTTTGCCCACATCACCGCCAGCGACCAGCACTGGGGGGCGCTGTGCCGCGTGCTCGGGCTGGAAGACTGGGGCAGGGCCTATGGCACCAACGAGCTGCGGGTGCACAAGCGCGACGAGGTGATGCCGATGCTGAAGCAGAAGATCGCGGCGTTCGATCGCGCCGCGCTCATCGCCGCGCTGGACGCGGTGCAAGTGCCGATCGGTCCGGTGAACGACGTTGCCGAGATCCTCGCCGACCCGCATGTGCGGGCGCGCCGGCTGGTGGGCAGTTTCGACTACCCCGGCGTGGGCGAATTCAAGGCGCTGGCGCTGCCCTTCAAGTTCCTCGGCTGGGACAACCCCGAGATCGGCCGCCCGCCGGCGCTGGGCGAGCAGACCGAGGCCATCCTGCGTGAGCGGCTGCGTTACTCCGCGGAGCAGATCGAGAAGCTGAAGGCGGCCAAGGCCATATGAGCATCCTCTGCGCGAAGCAGGGCGGCGTGGTCACCATCACGCTCAACCGTCCCGAGAGCCGCAACGCCCTCGACCTGGAGATGTGCCAAGGCCTTCTGGATGCCGCGCAGGCCGCCGCGGCTGACGCGTCCGTGCGCCTGGTGCTGGTGCGTGGCGCGGGCGCGGTGTTCTGCGCCGGCGCCGACCTGAAGGAGCGCCAGGGCATGAGCGAGGCGCAGACGCGCGAACGGCGCCTGAAGGCCTTCGCCGCCTATGCCGCGCTCGAAGCCCTGCCCATGCCGGCGGTCGCGGTGGTGAACGGGGCTGCGGTGGGCTCGGGCGTGGAGATCGCCGGTGCCTGCGACTTCATCGTCGCCACGCCCGAAGCGTGGTTCGCCACGCCGGAGGCGATCCGCGGCACCGTGGGGGCCACGCAGCGCCTGCCGCGGGTGCTGGGGTTGCGCCTCGCCAAGGACCTGATGTTCACCGGGCGTCGCCTGCCGGCGGATGAAGCGATGCGCCACGGCTTCGTATCGCGGATCGTGCCGGCGGCGGAGCTGGAAAAGGAACTGGCGGCGATCGCGAGCACCATCTGCGGGGCGCCGCCGAAGGCACTTGCCTTCGCCAAGCGCTGCCTGGACGGCGCCGAACTCGCCGCGCGCGCTGCGGCGCTGCAGGTCGAGATGGACACCATCGAGGAACAGTTGAAGCAGGGTGGCGGTCTGGGCAAGCCGTGAGCTGGCGCTCGAAGACGCTGGGAGATCTGCTGGAGGCGAACGCCCGCGAGCGCGGCGATGCCGAGGCGCTGGTGACGCCGACGGCGCGCCTGACCTGGGCGCAACTACAGCACCGCGCGCGCAGCGCGGCGGCCGACCTGCAGGCGCGGGGCCTCGCCCCTGGCGACCGCGTCGGCATCCTGATCGGCAACGGCGAGGATTGGCTGTCGCTCTTCTACGGCGCGGCCTTGATCGGCGCGGTGACGGTGCCGGTGAACACGCGCTTCAAGGCTGCCGAGATCGCGTACTGCCTAAAGCAATCCGATGCGAAGGCGCTTTACTACGCCGAGACCTTTCTCAAGATCGACTTCGAAGCGATGATGCCCGAGGTCGCGGCGGCGCTGCCGGCGCTCAAGCGCATTTCGCTCGGGTCGGTCGATTGGATGGCCGAAACGAAACCGGTGCTCGGCCCGTCGCCCGCCGACCTGCTGCTCATCCAGTTCACCTCCGGCACTACTGCGTACCCCAAGGGGGTGATGCTCACTCACGACAACATGCTGCGCAACGCCTGGGCCGCGGGCACGCGCATCGGTTGCCAGCCGCAGGACCGCTACTTCAACTGCCGGCCGTTCTTCCATGTTGGCGGTTCGACGCTCTCGGCGCTGATGTCGCTCGCTTTCGGCTGCTGCCTCGCCACCTTGCCCACCTTCGAGGCCGGCGCAGCGCTCGCGATGCTGGAGCAGGAGCGCTGCACGCTCATCTCGGGCAACGACACCATTTTCCAGATGCTGATGGGGCACGAGGACTTGCCGAAGCGCAGGCTCCATCTGCGCGGCGGCTGGGCCGCCGCCGGCCCGCTGACCATGCGCGCCATCATCGACAAGCTGGGCATGAAGCACGTCTGCGCTGCTTACGGCCTGTCGGAGGCCTCGCCCAACGTGGTGATGAACGACTGGCGCGACCCGGAGGAACTGCGGGTACAGGGCCTGGCCAAGACGCACGAGGGCCTGGAGATCCGCATCTCCCCGCAAGGAGAGATCCAGGTGCGCGGCTGGAGCGTCATGAAGGGCTATTGCAACAACCCCGAGGCAACCGCCGAGGCCTTCACCGAGGACGGCTGGTTGCGCACCGGCGATCTGGGCGAGATCGTGGCCGACGGCCGGCTGCGCATGGTCGGGCGCCTGAAGGACGTGTTCCGCGTCGGCGGCGAGAACGTCGCGCCGGCGCAGGTCGAGCAAGTGCTGTTGTCGCACCCGGCGGTGCAAACCGCGCAGGTGGTGGGCGTTCCGGATCCGCGTCTTGGTGAGGTCGGCTGCGCCTACGTGACCCTGAAGGACGGCGCGCAGGCCAGCGAGGCGGAGCTGCTCGCGCACGCCAGGGCGCGCTGCGCCAATTTCCGCGTGCCGCGCTACCTGCGCATCGTGGCGGACTTCGAGGCCATCGGCATGACCGCCAGCGGCAAGGTGCAGAAGGCGAAGCTGCGCGAGCACGCGCTAAAGCAGTTCAACCTGGTGGGTGGGGTGAAATGAGGAAGTCCCTGCTGTTCGCAGCCCTGCTTTGCGCCCGCGCCGGCCTGCAGTTGCAGGGATGGGTGCAGTGATGCGCCAAGCAGCGCATTGAGCAGCCGAGCCCTCGTCGTCCTGTCGCTGGCCTCGTTTGCGAGCGCGGCGGCGCTGCGCGCCCCCGACCCGCTGCTGCCGCTGCTGGCGCAGGCCTTCGGCGCCACCGCCGGCGGCGCCTCCGCCGTGATCACCGCCTTCGGCCTCGCCTACGGCCTGCTGCAGGTGGTGAACGGCCCCATCGGCGACCGCGTCGGCAAGTACCGCATGGTGTTCTGGGTCACGGCGATCTCGGCCGCGGGCAACCTCGCCTGCGCGCTGGCGCCCTCGCTGCCGCTGCTGGTGGCGGCGCGCTTCGCCACCGGCGCCACGGTGGGGGCGATCGTGCCCCTCGCCATGGCCTGGATTGGCGACACGGTGCCCTACGAGCGGCGCCAGCCGGTGCTGGCGCGCTTCCTCATCGGCCACATGTTCGGCATCGCACTCGCGGCCATGGCCTCGGGCTGGCTGGGCGAGCGCCACGGCTGGCAGGCGGTGTTCCAGGCGCTCACCGGCCTGTACGTTGCGATCGCGGCGCTGCTGTGGTTCGAGCTGCGCACGAATCCGGCAACGGCGCAGCGGGCCGGGAGCGGGCTGAAGCTGCGCGAGTCGTTCCTGCGCATGGCGGGGCTGACGCGCGAGCGCTGGGTGCGGGTGATGCTGGCGACGGTGTTCCTGGAGGGTGCGTTCCTGTACGGGCCGCTCGCGTTCGTCGCCTGGGACGCGCAGCAGCGCTTCGGTCTTGGCCCGGGGCAGAGCGGGGCGCTGCTGTCGGCGTTCCCGCTGGGCGGCCTGTCGTATGCGCTGGTGTCCGGGCGGCTGCTGCCGTGGCTGGGCGAGGGGCGGGTGGCGATGGGCGGCGGGTTGCTTGCCGGCCTGGGCTTGCTCGGCCTTGCCTTCGCACCCGTGGCCGCACTTGCCGTGGCCTGCGTGCTGTTGGTGGGCGTCGGCCTGTACATGCTGCACAACACGCTGCAGGTGCACGCGACGCAGATGGCGCCTGAAGCGCGCGGCGCGGCGGTGGCGCTGTTCGCCTGTTTGCTGTTCACCGGGCAGTCCCTGGGCGTGTGGCTCGCCGCGCACGCCGTGGACGGCTACGGCGCGCTGCCGGCGTACCTGGTGTCCGCCGCCGGGCTGCCTTTGCTGGCGCTCTGGTTCCGGCACCAGCTGGCGGCGCATCGCCTAAGATAGGCGCATGGACGACGAAACGCTGCTCCTGCTGCGCGAGAGCCTCCGCCGTTTCGTGGAGAGGGAAGTGGTGCCGCACGCGGCGGCGTGGGAAGCGCAGGGCTTCGTGCCGCGGGAGATCCTGCGGCAGATGGGCAGGCTGGGGTTCCTGGGGCTGCGCTATCCGCAGGCGCATGGCGGCGGCGGACTGGATGCCCGCGCTACGGCGCTGCTGGCGGAGGAACTGGGCCGCTCCACCTTCGGCGGTTTCGCCATCACGGTGCTGGTGCACACCGACATGGCCTCGCCGCACCTGGTGAATGCCGGGTCTCCGGAGCAGATCAAGGCCTGGCTAGCGCGCATCATCTCCGGCGAAGCCATCAGCGCGGTGGCGGTGACCGAGCCCGACGCGGGCTCGGACGTGAAATCCATCCGCACCACCGCGAGGCTCGATGGCGGAGAATGGGTGCTGCGCGGCTCGAAGATGTTCATCACCAATGGCGCGCTGGCCGACATCTACTTCGTCGCGGCGAAGACCGACCCGGCAGGCGGCTCCAAGGGCCTGTCGATGTTCATCGTGGAGAAGGGGCTGAAGGGCTTCTCGGTCGGGCGGCGGCTGGACAAGATGGGCTGGCGCTCCTCGGACACCGCGGAACTGGTGTTCGAGGACTGCCGCGTGCCGGCGGCGAACCTGCTGGGCGAGGCGCACCGCGGCTTCTACTCCATCATGAGGAATTTCCAAAACGAGCGCATCGCCATCGGCGCCATGGCCATGGGCGAGTCGCAGCGCGCCATCGAATTGACCCTGGACTACGTGCGCACGCGCAAGGCGTTCGGTGCGCCGCTGTGGGACAGGCAGGCCATCCGGCAGCGCTTGTCCATGCTGGCGGCGAAGGTGGAGGCGGGACGGCAGCTGGTGCGCCACGCGGCGGAGCTGGACGCGCAGGGCCGCGACTGCGTGCGGGAAGTGTCCATGGCCAAGGCCTACTGCGGCGAGCTGGTGAACGAGGTGATGTACGACTGCCTGCAGTTCCACGGCGGCGCCGGCTACATGAAGGACTCGGCGATCGAGCGCATGTACCGCGACGCGCGGGTGCAATCCATCGGCGGCGGGGCCACCGAGGTCATGCTGGAGGAGGTTGCAAAACGCCTATGAAGCGCAAACAGGAATTCATGCTGCCGGGGCTCGCCACGCCCATCAGCCACTACTGCGACGCGGTGCGCTGGGGCGAGCTTTTATTCATCTCCGGCATGGCGCCTATCGACGCCAAGGGCAGGGTGGTGAGCGACGACGTGGTGGCGCAGGCGCGCCAGGTGCTGCAGAACCTGGAGGTCGCGCTGCATGCCGCCGAGGCCACATTCGCTGACGTGCTCAAGGTCACGGTCTACCTCACTGATATTAACGACCGCAGGAAGATCAATCCGGTGCGCAAGGCGTTCTTCGGCAGGTCGCGGCCGGCGAGCACGCTCATCGGCGTGAGTGAGCTTGCCATCCCGGGAATGAAGGTGGAGATCGAGGCCGTGGTCGGCCTGCGCAACGCCCGGGGCTAGAACCCCAACTTCGCCTGCACCCCCACCATGGCGGTGCGCCCCGGCGAAGGCTCGAAGAAGCGGCTGTTGCTTTCGTTGACGATGACCGAGCCGGCGTAGCGCCGGTCGGCGAGGTTGCCGATGCGGATGAACTCGCTCAGCCTCCACTTGCCGCCCGATTGCGTGAATCCGGCCGCAAGGTTCGCGGTGGTGTAGCCGGCGGCGAAGTCGGAATTCACGTCGTCCGCCGCCACCCTCGACTTGTGCTGTGCCTCCAGCGCCAGCGTGAAGCCGCTGGGCGCATGCTTCCAGCGCAACTCGCCATACAAGGTGTTGCGCGCCACGGCCGGCAGGCGGTTGCCCGAGGGCACGGTCACGGCGCCTGAAGTGAAGGTGTCGTGGAAAGTGGCCTCCAGCAGCGTCCAGGCGAGCGCCGCCTCCAGGCCGAACGGGAGGCTCGATTCCAGCCCCAGTTCCAGCCCGCTGCGGCGCGTGCAGCCGGCGTTCTTGAACGTGCTGCGGCCGCCCACGTTGGTGTCCACCACGATCTCGCGCTCCGTGGCGACCTCGAAGAGGGCCAGGTTGAGCCGCGTCGTGGCGCCCAGCACCGCCTTGACGCCTGCTTCCAGGTGCCGGCTGCGCGAGGCTTCCAGCGCGAAGTTCATGCCGCTGCCGTCGGGGCGGTAGGCGAGTTCGACGAAGGTCGGGGTCTCGAAGCCGCGGCCGTGGTTGGCTTAGAGGCTGATCGCGGGGGTGGCGCGGTACAGCAGCCCCAGCGCCGGGGTCAGGGCGCTGTAGCTGCGGCTGCCGCTGTCGTCCGGGTTGCCGGCAACGATGAAGAAGTCCTTCAACTGGAAGGCGACGCGGCTGGCGCGCAGGCCAGCGAGCGCGATCCATTGGTCGGCGAAGCGCCACTCGCCTTGCGCGTAGGCGCCGGTGGCATTGACGAGGTTGTCCTCGTCGCGGCGCAGGGCCCCGATCTGGCCATTCTGGTTCACCCAGCCGGTCCGCCGGTCCACCATGCGCTCGACTTCGCCGCCAAAGCTTACCGTCAGCGGCCGCCCGAGCAGCGCACCGCGCCTCTCCAGCCGCAGCGACGCGCCGCCGTAGCCGCGGTCCAGGTTCAGCACGCCGCCGGAGGTGGTGGCCGGGGCCGAGCCGAGGAACCCCAGGTACTGCCGCACCACACGCTCGCCGGCGTGCAGCGACCCATGCAGCGTCGCCGCCTCCGACAGACGATGCGAAAAGGATGCCCCGAACTGGTTCTGCGCCTGGCTCTTGCGCGTGTCGAACTGCAGCACCGTCGCCGCCACCTGCTTGGGGTTGGCTTCCATCTGCGCGCGCGTCATGCCGGAAGGGTCCTGCGTTTCCGGGCTGGCGAAGGCATTGGCGATGAGCGTCACGCGCGTGCCGCTGCCGGGGGAGAACTCCGCTTTTGCGTTCAGCTGTTCGCGCACCGCCCGGCTGTGGTCGCGATAGCCCTCGGTGCTGAAGCGCGCGGAACTGACCAGCCAGCCCTCGCCGCCCAGTTTCAGCGCCGCGCGGCGGGCGCCGTGGCTGCCGATGGAGAACGAGCCCGCCAGCCCCGGCGTGCCGCGCTCGGTCGTCAGGCTGATGACCCCGCCCGAGGCGTTGCCGTGCATCACCGAGAACGGGCCGCGCAGCGCCTCGATGCCGCCCGCGGAACCCAGGTCGAAGTGCGACACCTGCCCCTGGCCGTCCGGGAAGCTCGCCGGGATGCCGTCGGCGATCAGGCGCAGGCCGCGAATACCGAAGGTGGCGCGGCTGCCGAAGCCGCGCGAGGTGATCTGCAGGTCCTGGGCGTAGTTGTTGCGGTTGTGCACCGAGATGCCGGGAACGCGACCGAGGGACTCCGACAGGTTCACCTGCGGCTTGCCCCAGCCGATGTCCTCTTCGCGCACGCGGTCCACGGCGGCGGGAATCTCGAGCGTAGGGCGCTCAACGCGGGTGGCGGTGACCGAGATCGCGTCCTGGGCGTCGCCTTGCGCATGCAGGGGCGCGAGCGTCGCCAGCGCCAACGCCGCGCGCAGGGGGGTCATTTGAGGCGCGAAAAGAAGTGCGCCAGCGCGGGAAACTCGGACTCCGGGATGCCGTGCAGCGCGGCCGACATCATGGTGTCGCCACCACGGCGCCGGTTCTGGCGGTACTGCAGCATGACCTCGAGCAGGAACTCCTCGCGCTGGCCCGCGAGGCGCGGCATCTGCTCGCGGCCGCTGTAGTCGGGCAGGTGGCAGCTGCCGCAGCGGCTGCGGGCGGCGATGGCGCGGCCGCGCTCGAACAGCACCCGGTCCACCGCCCCGGGCGCGGGAACGGCCTTCAGGCTTGAGTAGTGCCGCGCAAAGGCTAAGATGTCGCGATCGGGCAGCCCCTTCAGCAGCCTCTGCATCGCGTCCGACCCGCGCAGGCCTTCGCGCGTCAGCACGAGGTAGTTCTCGAGGAAGATGCGCGGCTGTGCGGCGATGGAGGGCGTGCCAGCGTTCAAGGAGTTGCCGTCCTCGCCGTGGCATTGGGCGCAGGACTTCAGCCTTGCCACGGAGGGCGGCGCCTGCGCATGGACCGAAGCGCAAATGAAAAGGGCGGTGAGCACAGCCCACCGCCCCCCGACTTGCAGGCGCACTAGTTCTTCTTCGCGGGAGCCGGCGCGCTGTAGCTGATACGGTAGATCGCGCCCAGCTGCTCGTCGGACACCAGCAGCGACCCGTCCTTCAACTGCGCCAGGTACGCCGGACGGCCCCAGAAGCTGTTGTCCTTCGGGTCCATGAAGCCGGTGGCGAAGGGGGTGACCGGCGGGGGCTTGGGCTTGTCCTGCGAGAAGGCGCACTGGACGGTGAACGCAAGCAGGGCGGCTGAGGAGAGTGCGCATGCTTTTATTTTCATGGTTTTGATTTCCTATCCTGAGAAGACAATCACTCTATAGGCGTTTTGGTGGGGTGCAATGCTGCGCCACGTCAATGGACCCCTGGGGTATCCGCAAGCCGATGGCGATTCAGTCCTCGTTTTTCTCCCCCATGGGCGCCACGGTGCGTGATGCCCGCGGCATTGAACTAGAGCGTCATTGCCCGAACTCCTTTTCCTGCAGCGCCCGCCACAGCAGCTTGCCCGAGCCGGTGCGGGGCAGGGCGTCGATGAACTCCACCTTGCGCGGCACCTTGTAGGCCGCCATCCGCGAGCGTGCCCAGTCCCGTATCTGCTCGCCGGTCGCGTTCTCGCCCGGTTTGAGCACCGCGACCAGCTTGACCGTCTCGCCGCGGCGCTCGTCGGGCGAGGCGATGATGCAGCATTCCTTGATCGCGGGGTGCTGGTACATGGCGGCTTCCACCTCCGCCGGCCAGACCTTGAAGCCGGCGGCGTTGATCATGCGCTTCAGGCGGTCGGAGATGAAGAAGTAGCCGTCTTCGTCGGTGCGGCCGAGGTCGCCGGTGCGGAAAAACCGTTTGCCGTCAATGGTGCACAGGGATTCCCGGTACGCCGGCTCGTTTTTCCAGTAGCCGGTGAGCAGCTGCGGGCCGCGCACCAAGATTTCGCCCGGCTCGCCGGGACCGAGGACCTTGAAGGTCGCCGGGTCCACGACCAGGGACTCGGTGTCGAAGGTCGGGATGCCCAGGCACTGCTTCTTGGGATTCTGCGGCGGGTTGATGTGGGTCTGGGAAATGGTTTCGGTCATGCCGTAGCCCTCGATGTAGCGCACGCCGCACAGGTCATAGAGCTTCTGCGCGATCGCCTCGGGCATGGCGGCGCCACCGCCGAAAATCCACTTCAGCGAGCCCAGGTCGTGCCGCAGCGCCTCCGGGTGCGACAGCAGGTCCACCACCATGGTGGGCACGTTGTCCCAGTGGGTGCAGCCGTGGCGCTCGACCAGGCGCGCGGCTTCCAGGGGATCCCAGCGGCGCTGGATCACCATGGTGCCGCCGGCCCACACGGTCGCGAGCAGGCTGTGTATCAGCCCGGTGACGTGGAAGAAGGGCGCGGTGGCCAGCGCCACGGTGGCCTCGGTGATGCGCTTCCAGGCCGCGGCGCCGACGATGTTGTGCAGCACGGTAGCGTGGGTGTGCATGCAGCCCTTGGGCTTGCCGGTGCTCCCCGAGGTGTAGGGCATCAGGCACAGTTCGTGATGGGCGGCGCGCGAGGGCGAAGGCGCGAGGTCTCGCAGCGGCGTCTGCCCCATGACGATGAGGTGTTCGACATCGAGGCCGGCGAAGCGCGACGCGGTCTCGGGTTCGGTGATCGCGACGCGCGCCTCGCTGTCTGACAGGTAGTGCGCCAGCTCGCTGCCGAGGTTGGCCGGGCTCACCGGCACCACCACTGCCTCGGCGCGCAGGATGCCGAAGAAGGCGACCACGAAGTCGCTGCCGTTCTGCAGGTCGAGCAGCACCCGGTCGCCGCGCTGCACGCCGCAGGCCTGCCGCAGGTGCCCGGCCAGCGCCTCGGCGCGGCGCCGCAGCTTGCCCCAGCTCAGGACTTGATCGCGGAAGATCGAGGCGGGCTTGTCCGGGAAGGCCTGCGCGGTGCGCTCCAGCATCGCCCCCAGCGTGATCTGCGGCGCAGGCAGGCTGCGCGGCAGGTGCGGCGGCCAGTGCGCGAAGTGCCTCGGTTCCATTGGCATAAAAATCAGGGACAGACCACGATTACCGAGAGCGCCAAGGCGGAAATCGTGGTCTGCCCCTAGTTTTCGAGCTTGGCGAGGTTGGGGGCCCGGTAGGGGTGGGTGGACTCGAAGGCGCGGGCGGCGCGCAGCACCAGCGCGTCGGCGTAGCGGGGCCCCACGATGTGCAGGCCCACCGGCAGGCCGGACTTGGTGAGGCCGCAGGGCACGGTGGCCGCAGGTTGCTGCGTCAGGTTGAAGGGGTAGCTGAACGGGGTCCAGTCGGTCCAGCGTTTCTCCTTCAGCAACCCGGACACCTCGCGCCCCGCCTTGAACGCGGGCAGCGGCAGGGTGGGGGTGAGCAGCAGGTCGAAGCGGGCGTGGAAGTGGTTCATGCGCTCGCCGAGCGCACCGCGCTGCTTCACGGCATCCAAGTACTGCGCCGTGGTTAGCTTCTCGCCATCCCGCGCCACCTCGAGCAGGCCCTTGTCCATGAGCATTCGCTTCGCGGCGGGAATTGCGCGCACCACCGAGGCCGCGCCCGGGAACCAGTGGTCGGCGAACAACTGCAGCGCGTCATCGAAGCCCGGGTCCTCCTCCTCGACGATAGCGCCCAGGTCGCTGAGCGCGTTCACCGCCTTGCTGACGATCTTCGCCACTTCGGGGTCCACCCTGGCGTAGCCCAGGTCGGCGGAGTAGGCGATGCGCAGGCCCTTGACGCCGTCCTCCAGCCCGACGCGGTAGTCGCGCGCGTCCCAGGGCAGCGAATGCCAGTCGCGCGCATCGGGCAGGGTGATGACGTTCATCATCAGCGCCGCGTCCGCCACCGTGCGGCTCATGGGTCCCACATGCGCCACCGTGCCCATGGGCGAGAGCGGCCAGGCCGGCACCCGGCCAAACGAAGGCTTGATGCCGAACAGGCCGGTGAAGCCGCAGGGAATCCGGATCGAGCCACCGCCGTCGGTGCCCACGGTGAGCGGGCCCATGCCGGAGGACACCGCGGCCGCGCCGCCGCCGGAGGAACCGCCCGGGGTCATCTTCGGGTTCCAGGGATTGCGCGTGATCCCCGACAGCGGGCTGTCTGTGACGCCTTTCCAGCCGAACTCCGGCGTCGCGGTCTTGCCCAGCAGCACCGCGCCGTGCTCGCGCAGGCGCGCCGTGCAGGGCGCCTCGTCGTTCCAGGGCCCGCGCGGATCGATCGTCCTCGAGCCGCGCAGCGTGGGCCAGCCGCGCGTGAGCAGCAGGTCCTTGATGGACACCGGCACGCCATCCAGCAGCCCCATGGGGTGGCCGACGCGCCAGCGGGCCTCGGAGGCCTTGGCCGCGGCCAGCGCCTCCTTGCGGGCCACCAGCACGAAGGCATTCAGCACCGGGTTGAGGCGCTCGATGCGCGCCAGCACCGCGCGTGTGACCTCCACCGGGGAGAAGGCCTTTTTCCGATAGCCCTCAAGGAGTTCGGTGGCGGTGAGGGCGCACAGGTCCGAACGCATGTCGGGCATTGTAGCCTGGCTCTGGAGCCTGCCGGAATGTACAAGTAATGTATCGGTAAAGTCTGGAAACTAACGTTCGCATTGCATATTTTGTACAAGTTATGTATAGTTTTGGGATGGGCACCGACACCGCCGCCGGCACCGAGCGCTACCCGATCCGGACCGTCGCCTCCCTCACCGGCGTGCTGCCGGTCACGCTGCGCGCCTGGGAGCGGCGCTACGGCCTGATCCGTCCATCGCGCACCCGCACCGGCCACCGCCTGTACACCCAGGCGCAGGTGAACCAGATCCACGAGGTGCTTTCGCTGATGGCCAAGGGCGTGCCCATCGGGCAGGTGCGCCGGGCGCTCTCCGGCGGGGTACAGGCGCGCCAGGCGCCGCCCGCCGCCGGGCCCTGGGCCCGCTACCTGGAGCGCATGTCCACCGCCATCGCGCGCTTCGACGAGGCGGCGCTGGACGCAGTCTACGAGGAGGCGCTGTCGCTGCACCCGATCGAGCGCGTGACCTCGAGCCTGCTCATGCCGCTGCTGTGCGCCCTGGGGGAGCGCTGGGACCGGACCGCCGGCGGCGTCGCCGAGGAGCATTTCTTCGCCGTCTATCTGAGGAACAAGCTGGGCGCGCGCCTGCACCACCGGCGCCTGCCCTCTGGCCCCAAGCTGCTGCTCGCCTGCGCCCCCGGCGAGTTCCACGAGATCGGCCTGCTCCTGTTCGCCATCGCCGCCAGCGAAGCGGGGCTGCGCTGCGTGCCGCTGGGCGCCAACCTGCCGCTGGCGGAACTGGCGTTGCCGGCGCGGCGCGCCGATTGCCGCGCCATCGTCGTTTCCAGTTCCCTGGACCCGGAGCCAGCAACCCTGCGCAAGGCGCTGCCGGCGCTGGTCGCGCAGGTGGACATCCCGGTGCTGATCGGCGGCCAGACCTCGGTGCGCCATCGTGACGCCATCGTCGCCGCCGGCGCGGTGCCACTGGGCGCGGACATCGAAGCCGGCGTACGGCGCCTGGTGGCGCTGCTGCGTCCGAGGAAGAGCAATACATGAGCACGACACAACTTGCGCTCGACTGGGTCGAGCGGGGCCTGGTGCCCGATGCGGTGATACGCAGGGGCGTGCGCCGCCTGGTTAAGCAGCGCCTGGCGCAACTGGCGCAGGCCGGCAGCGAAGGCGCCGCGCTGCGCGCCGAGGCCTTCCTGCGCGACATGGATACAGCCCAGATTGCGCCGGTGCCGCACCTCGCCAACGCCCAGCACTACGAGGTGCCAGCCGAGTTCTTCGGCCTGGCGCTGGGGCCGCACCGCAAGTACAGCAGCTGCTGGTGGCCCGAGGGCGTGGTCACGCTCGTCGAGGCCGAGCAAGCCGCCCTTGCCGAGACCTGCCTGCGCGCCGGCCTGGCCGACGGGCAGGACATCCTGGAACTGGGCTGCGGCTGGGGTTCGCTCACGCTGTGGATGGCCGCCGCCTACCCGGGCAGCCGCATCACCGCGGTGTCCAATTCCGCCTCGCAGCGCGCCTACATCGAGGGCGAGGCGCGCGCGCGGGGCCTCGCCAACGTCACGGTGCGCACCGCGGACATGAACGCGTTCGACACGCCGCAGCGTTTCGACCGTGCGGTCTCGGTGGAGATGTTCGAGCACATGCGCAACTGGCGCGCGCTGTTCCGCCGTGTGCACGGCTGGCTGCGCCCCGGCGGGCGCTTTTTCCTGCACGTGTTCTGCCACCGCGCCCAGAGCTATGCCTTCACCGACGAGGGGCCGTCGGACTGGATCAGCCGGCACTTCTTCTCCGGCGGCATCATGCCCGCGGACGAGCTCGCGCTGCGCTTCCAGGACCGGCTGCGCCTCGTGCGCCGCTGGCGCTGGGACGGCACGCACTACGAGCGCACCGCGAATGCCTGGCTGGAGAACCTGGACCGGCGCCGCGGCGAGGCGCTGCCGGTGCTCGCGCGCGCCTACGGCGAGCGTGAGGCGGGGCTGTGGCTGCAGCGCTGGCGCCTGTTCTTCATGGCCTGCGCGGGTCTGTTCGGCCACGACGCCGGCCAGCAATGGTGGGTCAGCCACTACCTGTTCGAGCGTCCCGCGGACTGAAGGGCGCGTGTTCGTGGCGACCCGGTCGGCCGTGGCGGTCAATTTCCTGCTCTTCCAGGCCGGCTGGTTTGCCTGCGTGCTGGGCGCGGCGCGCGGCTTTCCCTGGCAGGGCGCGCTGGTCGCGCTGCTGATCGCGGCGTTCATCGTCTTTCGTTCCCGCAATCCGCGCGATGAGCTGTCGCTGGTGCTCGTCGCGGCCCTGGCCGGGTTCGCGTTCGACTCCGTGCTCGCAATGACGGGCTGGGTGTCATTTGCCGGCGCGGTCCCCTTGTCGGCGCTGGCGCCGGTGTGGATGGTGGCGCTGTGGGCGCTGTTCGCCACCACCCTCAACGTGTCGCTGCGCTGGCTGCGCGAGTGGCCGGTGCTGGGCGTGCTGTTTGGCGCCATCGGCGGCCCGGTGGCGTACTACGCGGGCGAGCGGCTGGGCGCGCTGCAATTCGCCGACCCGTTGCTGGGCCTGACCGCGGTTGCCGCCGGCTGGGCGCTCGCCACGCCGCTGCTGTTGGCCCTTGCGCAGCGGCTGGAGGCCAGATGAGCTTCATGCAGGACTGGCTCGCCGGCCTGCCGGCCACCGTCGCGCTCGCGCTGCTCGCCTGGGCGGTTGCTACCGCGCGCAGCAACGCCGGGCTGGTGGACATCTTCTGGGCGCTGTTTTTCCTCGCCGCGGCCGCGGTCTATGCCGTGCCGGCGGAGGCGATCGATGGGCGCGCGCTGCTGGTGCTCGCGCTGGTGGCCCTGTGGTCGCTGCGTCTGGCAGGCTACCTCGCCGCGCGCAACTGGGGCGCGCCCGAGGACCACCGCTACCGCGCCATCCGCGCGCGCAACGAGCCTGGCTTCGCCTGGAGGAGCCTGTACCTCGTCTTCGGCCTGCAGGCGGTGCTGGCCTGGATCATCTCCGCGCCGCTGGCCGCGGCGATTGGCTCCGGCCAGCCGGCCGGCGCGCTCGATGGCGCGGGGGCCGCGCTGGTGGTGTTCGGCCTCGGTTTCGAGGCCCTTGCCGACGCCCAGCTGGCCCGCTTCAAGGCCGACCCGCGCAACGCCGGGGGCGTCATGGATCGCGGGCTGTGGCGCTACAGCCGGCACCCGAACTACTTCGGCGAATTCTGCCTCTGGTGGGGCTTCTGGCTGCTCGCCGCCGCCGCGGGTGCCTGGTGGACGGTGTTCTCGCCGCTGCTCATGAGCCTGCTGCTGCTGCGCGTCTCAGGCGTGGCGCTGCTGGAGAAGGACATCGGGCAGCGCCGGCCGCAGTACGCGAACTACGTGCTGCGCACCAATGCGTTCTTTCCCGGGCCGAGGCGAAGCGTATGAAACGGGTGGCCTTCGCCCTTGCGCTGCTCGCCGGCTGTTCCAGCCCGGGGCTGCCGCCGCTTGCGCTGGCTCCTCAGGTGGACCTGGCGCGCTTCATGGGCGATTGGTACGTGATCGCCAGCATCCCGACCTTCATCGAGACCGGCGCCCACAACGCGGTGGAATCCTACCGGCTGGGGGCCGACGGCAGCATTGCCACCACTTTCACCTTCCGCGAGGGCGGGTTCGACGGCGAGTTGAAGCGCTACACCCCGCGCGGCTTCGTGGTCCCGGGCACCGGGAACGCGGTGTGGGGCATGCGCTTCGTCTGGCCCATCAAGGCTGATTTCCGCATCGCCTGGCTCGCCCCGGACTACGGCCAGGTGGTGATCGGGCGCGAGAAGCGCGACTACGTGTGGATCATGGCGCGCCAGCCGCAGATTCCGCAGGCGGACTACCAGCGCCTGCTCGGGTTCCTGCGCGAGCAGGGCTACGACGCGGCACGGCTGCGCAAGGTACCGCAGCAATGGCCATGAAGCGCACGCTCGATACCCTCCGCTGCTGGTTCGACAGCGCCTCCGCGCCGGCGGGATCCGACCTCCTTCGCGTGCTGCCCTTGATCGCCGTCCATGCCGGCTGCCTGGGCGCGCTGTGGGTGGGCGCGAGCCTGGAACTGGTGGGGCTTGCCGCGGCGCTGTTCGCCTTGCGCATGTTCGCGGTGACCGCTTTCTACCACCGCTACTTCTCGCACCGGGCCTTCCGCTGCTCGCGCCCGATGCAGTTCCTGTTCGCGGTGCTGGGCGCCTCCGCGGTGCAGCGCGGCCCGCTGTGGTGGGCCTCGCACCACCGCCACCACCATGCCCATGCCGACCGCCCGGCGGACGCGCACTCCGCCCTGCAGCACGGCTTCGCCTGGAGCCACGCCGGCTGGTTCCTGGCGCGCGAGAACTTCGCCACGCGCCAGGAACTGGTGGCGGACCTCGCCCGTTTCCCGGAGCTGCGATTCCTCGATCGCTATGACGCGCTGGTGCCGGCACTGCTCGCGGCTGCGCTCTACGCCGCCGGCGGCCTGGAGTACGTCGTCTGGGGCCTGTGCATCTCCACGGTTGCGCTTTGGCACGCGACCTTCACCATCAACTCGCTCGCGCATCGCTTTGGCAGCCGGCGCTATGCGACGCGCGACCACTCGCGCAACAACCTTTGGCTCGCGCTGCTCACCTTCGGCGAGGGCTGGCACAACAACCACCACCACTATCCGGGCGCGGCGCACCAGGGCTTTTACTGGTGGGAGGTGGACCTGAGCTGGTACGGCCTGAAGCTGCTGGCGGCACTGGGCCTGGTGCACGAGTTGCGCAGGGTCCCGGCGGCGGTGCGCGAGGCGAGAAAGCGATGAAGATCGCGATCATCGGCTCGGGCATCGCCGGCAACGTCGCCGCGCACCGCCTTCACCGCGAGCACGACATCACCGTGTTCGAGGCCGGCGGCCACGCCGGCGGCCACACGCACACCCACCTGGTGGAGCAGGGCGGGCGGCGCTATGCGGTCGACACCGGCTTCATCGTGTTCAACCACCGCACCTACCCCAACTTCGTCGCCCTGCTGGAGGAATTGGGCGTCGGCTGGCAGGCGAGCCGCATGAGCTTCTCGGTGCGCGACGAGGCGAGCGGGCTGGAGTACAACGGCACGACGCTCAATAGCCTGTTCGCACAGCGCCGAAACCTGCTGCGGCCCTCGTTCCTGGGCATGGTGCGCGACATCCTGCGCTTCAACCGCGAGGCGCCGCTGCTCCTGCACCAGCCCGGGGGCGAGGTGCCGCTCGGCGAGCTGCTGCAGCGGGGCGGGTATGGCCGCAGCTTCGTCCAGCACTACATCGTGCCGATGGGCGCTGCCATCTGGTCCACCGATCCGCAGTCGATGCTCGCGTTCCCGGCGCGCTTTTTCATCCGCTTCCTGCACAACCACGGCATGCTGTCGGTGGACAAGCGGCCGGTGTGGCGTGTCGTCCGCGGCGGTTCCGCACGCTACGTGGAGAAGCTGGTGGCACCCTTGCGCGACCGCATCCGCCTGCGCACCCCGGTGGAGTGGGTCCGCCGCCTGCCGGGGCAGGTGATCGTGCGGACGCGCGACGGGATGGCTGAACGCTTCGATTCCGTCTTCATCGCCTGCCACAGCGACCAGGCCCTGCGCCTGCTCGCGGACCCCAGCCCGGCCGAGCGCGAGGTCCTGGGCGCGATTCCCTACCAGGAGAACGAAGCGCTGCTGCATACCGACTCGCGGCTGCTGCCGAAGAAGCCACTGGCCTGGGCGGCCTGGAACTACCACCTGCTGCCCGGGGCACGCGAGCGCGTCGCGCTCACCTACAACATGAACATCCTGCAGGGACTGGATGCGCCCGAGCCGTTCCTGGTGACGCTCAATCGCAGCGATGCCGTGGACCCCTCGAAGGTGCTGAAGTGCATCACCTACCACCACCCGCTGTTCACCCCAGCCGGGGTCGCGGCGCAGGCGCGGCAGGCCGAACTCAATCGCGGGCGGCGCACCTACTATTGCGGCGCTTACTGGCGCAACGGCTTTCACGAGGACGGCGTGACAAGCGCGCTGGCGGCGCTGGCGCATTTCGCGGAGGACATCGGCGATGCACAGCGCCCTGTACACCGGGTCGCTTAGGCACCGGCGCTTCGCGCCACGCCCGCGTGAGTTCCGCTACCGCCTGTTCATGGCGTGGCTGGACCTCGCCGAGCTGGACCAGGTGTTCCGCGGCCGCTGGTTCTGGTCCGCGCGCCGGCCGGCGCTGGCTTGGTTCCGCCGCGCGGACTACCTGGGCGATCCCGCCGTGCCCCTGGACCAGGCGGTGCGCGAGCGCGTCGCCGCGCAAACCGGCCGCCGGCCCGCGGGCCCGATCCGCCTGCTCGCGCACCTGCGCATGTTCGGCCATTGCTTCAACCCGGTGAGCTTCTACTATTGCTACGACGCCGCGGGCGACAAAGTCGAGACCATCGTCGCGGAGATCACCAACACGCCCTGGAACGAGCGCCACGCCTACGTGCTGCAGACTGGAGGCGGGGAGCTGCGCTTCCGCTTCGGCAAGGCCTTCCATGTCTCGCCGTTCCTGCCCATGGCGCTGCGCTACGACTGGCGCTTCAGCGAGCCCGGCGCGCGTCTGGCGGTGCACATGCGCAACCTGGAGGGCGAGGCCAAGGTGTTCGATGCGACGCTCGATCTGGCGCGGCGCGAGATCGGCACCGCCTCGCTCGCCGGGGCGCTCGCGCGCTTCCCGCTCATGCCGCTGCAGGTCGTGGCGGCGATCTACTGGCAGGCCTTGCGGCTCTGGACCCGACGCACGCCCTTCTACGCCCACCCATGAACCTGAACGATCCGACCCTGGTCGATCTCTCCCGCCCGCGGCCGCGCGCGGGACTCCTCGCCGGCCTCGCGCGCCGGCTCGTCCATGCGCGGCTCTCCGGGCTCCGCCACGGCCGCCTGGCGCTGCACGAGCAGGGCGAGTCGCGCAGCTTCGGCGCCGCGGGCGGCGCGGCGGTGAACGTCACCGTGCGCCACCCGGCCTTCTACCCGGAGCTCGCCTTCGGCGGTTCGGTTGGGGCGGGCGAGGCGTACATGCTGGGGCACTGGGTCGCGGACGACCTGACGGGGCTGATGCGGCTGCTGCTGCGCAACCGCGAGGCGCTGGACGGGATGGAGGGCGGGCTCGCGCGCCTGTCCTCGCCGCTGCGCGTCTCAGCGCACTGGCTGCACCGCAACACGCGCGCGGGAAGCCGGCGCAACATCTCGGCTCACTACGACCTTGGCAACGACCTGTATCGCCTGTTCCTGGATGAAACCATGATGTACTCCAGCGCCATCTTCGAGCGCCCGGGGATGACGCTCGCCGAGGCGCAGGCGGCGAAGCTGGAGGCCATCTGCCGCAAGCTGGCGCTCGGGCCACAGGACCACGTGCTGGAGATCGGCACCGGCTGGGGCGGGTTCGCGCTGCACGCCGCGGGGAAGTACGGCTGCCGCGTCACCACCACCACGATCTCGCCCAACCAGCATGCGCTCGCCACCGAACGGGTGCGCGCCGCGGGGCTCGCGGACCGCGTCACCGTGCTGCTGCGCGACTACCGCGACCTCGAGGGCGCTTACGACAAGCTGGTGTCCATCGAGATGATCGAGGCGGTGGGACACCAGTACTTCGGCGAGTTCTTTCGCGTCTGCGAACAGCGCCTGCATCCGGGGGGCCGCATGCTGCTGCAATCCATCACCATCGCCGACCAGCGCTACGAGCAGGCGAAGCGGGAGGTGGACTTCATCAAGCGCTACATCTTCCCCGGCTGCTGCATCCCGTCGGTGACCGCGCTCGCCAGCGAGATGACGGGCGCGAGCCGGCTGCGGATCGTCGCGCTGGAGGACATCGGTCCGCACTACGCCACCACGCTCGCGCGCTGGCGCGAGAACTTCCTCGGCAACGCGCCGCGGGTGCGTGCACTGGGTTATCCCGATACCTTCATCCGGATGTGGCAGTACTACCTCAGCTACTGCGAGGGCGGTTTCGCCGAGCGGGCGCTCGGGGACGTGCAGCTGGTGCTCGAGCGCGGGGGCTGATGGCGGCTGAATCCCCGGCGCTGGCGCAGGTCCCCGGCGCCCAAGCCTGGCGCAACGAACCGGCGCTGAACGCCTTTCGCGCCGCGTTCTGAAGGCTGATCGGTGCGCTGCCGATCTGGGCAGTGCCGGCCTCGTGCCGTGCCCAGCGCAGCTCAACCGTCCAGCGCCAGCGCCGCCGCGGTGCCGACCACCCAGTTCCCGCCCAGCGCCGCCGGCAGCCCCGCGGCGAAGAGCCGCGGCCGGAGCTTGCGGACCGCGGCACCCGCCAGCAGCACGCGGCGCGCGAGGCCTTCCGGGTCCTCGCATTCCAGCGCGTAGCCCGCGAGCGCCGGCGCCGCGGGTACCTTGTCGCCGAAGAGCTGCTCCCATTCGCCACGCCGGCCCACCAGCACGTCGCCCCGGTCGGTCCTCAGATGCACGAAGCGGCCGGCGGGCCGGGGCAGCAGCGCGGCAAAGTGCGCCCAGCGGGCGGCGACGGCGACCGGATCGTCCGCGACCACGAACACGCAGGCGAGCTTGCGCACGCCGTTCGCGTGCCCCATCCAGCGCTCGTGCCAGATCACTTCGGGGCTTAGATGCTCGACGAACTGCACGCGTCCCTCGGGCATGGCCTCGGGCGCGCAGCGGATCAGCTTGAACTGCGCCCGCCCGGTCTCGGTTTCCCGGCCCAATTCGACCAGCGGCAGCGGCGCGAAGCCGTGCGTGGCGAGGCGAGCATGCTCGGCTGCGGCGGCCGGCGTGCCGAAGCAGGCGAGGTGCACCCCGCAATAGCGGGACATGGTGGCGCGCAGCCTCGCGGCGTTGGGCGTGTCCATGGTGGGGGCGAGGAACTCCAGGTAGCCCTGCGGCAGCATCACGGTCACGTTGGAGGTCCCGGCGGGGCCATCCGGGCTCGACTGCGCCGATTCCGGCGTCACCGCGAAGCCCATCGCCTGCAGCGCACCGCGCGCGGCGACGAGATCGGGGACGAAGTGCGCGACATGGTCGAGCACCAGCTCGCCGGGCGCGGGAACGTATTTTTCCACGCCCTATAATAGCCGCATGAACAAACCCGTTGATGCGGCAGCGGCCACCCTCACCGGCGCCGAAGCAGCGGTGGAGATGCTCCAGATGCATGGCGTCGAGGTGATTTTCGGCCTGTGCGGCGACACCAGCCTGCCGTTCTACGACGCGCTGGCGCGGCTGCCGCACGGAATGCGGCACGTGCTGACGAGGGACGAGCGCCACGCCGCCTACATGGCCGACGGCTACGCCCGCGTCTCGGGCAAGGTCGGCGTATGCGAGGGGCCTTCGGGCGGAGGCGCCACCTACATCCTGCCCGGACTGGTGGAGGCGAACGAATCCTCGGTGCCGGTGCTCGCGATCAACACCGACGTGTCGGTATCCTCTCGCGGCCGCTTCACCCTGACCGAGCTGGACCAGGGCGCGCTGATGAAGCCGGTCACCAAGTGGAACGCGGTGCTGGAGCGCCCGCAGGACATCCCGCGCAGCCTCCGCGCCGCGTTCAGCGAGATGACCACCGGTCGGCCGGGATCGGCGCACATCGCGCTGCCTTTCGATGTGCAGAACGGCCCGGTGGAGCGCAGCGAGGTCTGGGCCGACCCCAGCCTCGGGCAGATCCCCGCGCGCCGGAGCGCGCCCGACCCCTTGCACGTCGAGCTGGCGGCGAAGCTGCTGCGCGCGGCCAGGAACCCGGTGTTCATCTGCGGCGGCGGCGTGGTCATGTCCGGGGCGGAGTCGGAACTCGCGGAACTGGCGATGAAGTTGTCCGCGCCGGTGGCGACCACCGTCAGCGGGCAGGGCGCCATCGCCGACGACCACCCGCTGGCAGTGGGCGTGGTGGGATCGAACGGCGGCACCCCGGAAACCCGCTCGATCGTGGATGCCGCAGACCTGGTGTTCTTCATCACCTGCCGCGCCGGGTCGGTCACCACGGAGCGCTGGCGCCATCCGGCACCGGGCAAGACGCGGGTGCTGCACCTGGACGTGGACCCGAAGGCGATTGGCGCCAACTACAAGGTGGATGTGCCGCTGGTGGCGGACGCCAAGCTGGCGCTGGCGGCGCTGAACGAGACGCTCGATGGCATGAATCGCCCGCTCGACGCCGACGCGGTGAAGAGGGCGCGCGAGGCCAAGTTCACCAAGTTCGACGCCCTCGCCAGATCGGAGGAGGCGCCCATCAAGCCCGAGCGCGTGGTGGCCGAGATGGCGCGGGCCCTGGACCCGGATGCCATCGTGGTGCTGGATCCGGGCACGCCCTGCCCGTACTTCTCGGCGTTCTACCCGATCCGGGGCACCGGCAAGCGCGTGTTCTCCAACCGCGCGCATGGCGCGCTGGGCTATTGCCTGGCCGCGGCCATCGGCGCGCACTTCGGCCGGCCGTCGGTGAAGACCGTCGGCGTCATGGGCGACGGCAGCTTCGGCATGTGCGCCGGCGAACTGGAAACCGCTGCGCGCCTGAAGCTCCCGGTCACGTTCGTCGTGATCTCGAATGCGGTCTACGGCTGGATCAAGGCGGGGCAGAAGACGGGCTACGGCGCGCGCTACTTCTCGGTGGACTTCGGCGTCACCGACCACGCGCGGGTCGCCGAGGCGTTCGGCGTGAAAGCCTGGCGCGTGACCGAACCCTGGCGGCTGGCCGGCGCGCTCAAGGCGGCCTTCGCGCACGGCGGGCCGTCGCTGGTGGACATCGTCTGCCAGCCGCTGCACGAGGCAAAGGCGCCGGTATCGGAGTGGGTGGCATGAGCGGCCGAAGCGATCACGGCCACGACCATGACCACGACCATGGCCACGACCATGATCATCGTCACGACGACGATACCATCACCTTCCGCGTGCGCGCCCTGGAGCGGATCGCGACCGAGAAGGGTTTGGTCGATCCGAAGGCGCTGGAGGCGCTGATCGAGACCTACGAGCACCGCGTCGGGCCGCGCAACGGCGCGCGCGTGGTGGCCAAGGCCTGGACCGATCCGGCCTACCGGGAGCTGCTGCTGCGCGACGCGACCACGGCGATCGCGAGCATGGGCTACGTCGGCCGCCAGAGCGAGCACCTGGTGGCGCTGGAGAACTCCCCGAGGGTGCACAACATGGTGGTCTGCACCCTGTGCTCCTGCTACCCCTGGGCGGTGCTGGGCCTGCCCCCGGTCTGGTACAAGTCCGCGCCGTACCGTTCCCGTGCCGTATCCGACCCGCGCGGCGTGTTGCGCGAGTTCGGCGTCGATCTGCCGCAGGAGGTCGAGGTCCGGGTCTGGGACTCGACCGCCGAGATCCGCTACCTGGTGATCCCGGAGCGGCCGGCGGGCACCGAACGGCTCGGCGAGGCCGAACTGGCCGCGCTGGTGACCCGCGACCACATGATCGGCACCGCGCGATGAACGGCGGCCAGGACCTGGGCGGCATGCAGGGTTTCGGCCCGGTGATCCCGGAGCCCGACGAACCGGTGTTCCATCACGACTGGGAGCGGCGCGCCTTCGCCGTCACGCTCGCGCTGGGCATGCTGGGTCGCTGGAACCTCGACATGTCGCGCTTTGCGCGCGAGAACCGCGACCCGGCCGAGTACCTCGCCTCGAGCTACTACGCGCTGTGGCACAAGGGCCTGGAGCGGCTGGTGGTGGAAAAGGGCCTGGTGACAGCGGAGGAACTGCGCGCCGGCCACGCCCTCGAGCCGCGCGATCCGTCGCTCGCGGCGCCCGACGCCGCGACCGCGATGAAAGTGCTGGCCAACAGCCGCGGCGCCAAGCTGGACGATCCGGTCGCGCCGCGCTTCGCGGTCGGCGAGCGGGTGCGGGTGAAGAACCTCAACCCGCCCGCGCATACCCGGATGCCGCGCTATTGCCGCGGCAGGCAGGGCGTGGTGCACCTGGATCACGGCGCGTACGTGTTCCCGGACACGCATGCGCTGGGCCTGGGTCCGAAGCCGCAGCATTGCTACAGCGTGCGCTTCAGCGCCGGGGAGCTGTGGGGCGAGCCGCGCCGCGAAGTTTCCCGTGACAGCGTCCACCTGGACCTGTGGGACGATTACCTGGAACGCGCTTGAATCGGCCCGCCGAAGCGCCGGTGTTCAACGCCCCCTGGGAGGCGCTCGCCTTCGCGCTGGCGCTGCAGTTGCACCAGAGGGGGCTGTTCACCTGGACCGAGTGGGCCGAAACCCTGGCGCAGGTGATCCGCGACGCGCAGGCTGAAGGCGACCCCGACCGCGGCGACACCTATTACCTGCACTGGGTACGGGCGCTCGAGCGCCTGCTGATCGGGCGCGGGCTGGCCAACGAGCAGGGCCTCGCGGAACTGGCCGCGGCGATCGCCCAGGACGCGCGCCACCACCGCGAGCTGCAGCTGGGCGTGGCGCGCCCGCGGCAACCCTGAAAAAGCTCCTCAAGACCCTGCGCCTCTCGCCGCTGGGCGACTCGGCGCTGTACGCCGAATTCGGCGAAACACTGGATCTCCAGACCAATCAGTCCCTGCAGGCGCTGGCTGCGGCCCTGCGCGCGCGCAGGCTGCCGTGGCTCCGCGACATCGTCCCGGCGCTGTGCGGCATCGCGCTGCACGTCGATCCCTACCACCCGGGACTGCCCGACCCGATCCTGCCGCACTGCAAGGCGCTGCTGGCGGAATGCTTAAAGCTGGCCGGGAAGTTCGAGGATTCGGGACGCACCGTCGAGGTCCCTGTCTGCTACGCAGCCGAGTTCGGCCTCGACCTGCCGGAACTGGCGGCGAAGCTGTCGCTGTCGCAGGCGGAGATCGCGAAGCGCCATGCAAAGCTCCTCCACCGGGTGCTCATGGTCGGGTTCTCGCCCGGCCAGCCCTACATCGGGGGGCTGGACCCCAGGCTGTCGCTGCCGCGGCGCGCCACGCCGCGCACGCGCATGCCGGCGGGGTCGGTCGCCATCGCCAACCTGCAGACCGCGGTCTATCCCTACGAGACGCCCGGCGGCTGGAGCATCATCGGCCGCACCCCGCTCAGGGTGTTCGATCCGGCGCGCGAGCCACCCAGCCTGTTCGCGCCCGGCGACCGGGTGCGCTTCATGCCGATCGCCCTGTCCGAGTTCGAGCGACTGGCGTGAGAAACGGGTGAGCATCCTCGTCAACAAGCCGGGCCTGCAGACGACCGTGCAGGACGCCGGCCGCCACGGCCTGCAGCACATCGGCGTGGTGCCCTGTGGCGCGATGGACGGCATCGCGCTCGAGTTCGCCAACGCGCTGGTGGGCAACGCGCCGGCGGAGGCGGCGCTCGAAGTCACGGTGCTGGGGCCGGAACTGCTGTTCGAGCAGGAGGCGCTGGTGGCGCTGTGCGGCGCGGAATTCGACGCGCGCCTGAACGGCGCCACGCTGCCCCTGGACCGGCCGGTGCTGGTGGGCAGGGGCGACCGCCTGCAGGTTTTGCGCGCGGTGGCGGGAAGCCGTGCCTACCTCGCGGTCGCCGGCGGCATCGCCACCGCGCCGGTGTTGGGCAGCCGCAGCACCTACATCCCGGCCCGCTTCGGCGGGCTGGAGGGCCGCGCCCTGCGCATGGGCGACCGCGTGCCGCTGGCAAAGGATGCCGCGCGCCTGGCCGCGACCCGCTTCGCCCGGCTGCAATCGAAGAAGGTGTTCGACGGCGGCGTGCGCAGCGTCGCCTGGTCGGTGCCGGCGCTGACGCGGCCCGAGCGCGAGCCCATCCTGGTCCACGCCATGGAAGGCCGGCACCACGACCTGTTCGACGCTGCCTCGCGGCGCGCGTTCTTCGAGGCCACCTGGCGGGTGTCGCCGGACTCCAACCGCATGGGCTTGCGCTTGGCGGGGCCGGGGCTCGCGCGGGAACGGGCGGGCGAGATAAACTCCGAACCGGCCTGCCTGGGCACGGTGCAGGTGCCCTCCGGCGGCCAGCCGATCGCGCTCATGGCGGACCACCAGACCACCGGCGGCTACCCCAAGATCGCGGAAATCGCGGCGGCCGACGTGCCGCGCCTGGCGCAGCTGGCCCCCGGCGGCAGCGTGCGCTTCGCGCGCTGCACGCTGGAGCAGGCGGGGGAATTGCGCCGCGTGCTGCGGCGGCGGGTGGATTCGGCGTTGCGCGCACTCAACTGGACCTTCCGATGAGCCAGACCTTGACCAGGACGATCGATCTGAACTGCGACATGGGCGAGAGCTACGGCGCCTGGAAGATGGGCGCCGACGCCGAGGTGATGCCGCACATCAGTTCCGCGAACATCGCCGCGGGCTTCCACGCCGGCGACCCGGCCACCATCCGCAAGACTGTGCGCCTCGCAGTGGACAACGGCGTCGCGATTGGCGTGCACCCGTCGCTGCCGGACATCATGGGCTTTGGCCGGCGCGCGATGAAGATTTCGCCGCAGGAACTCTATGACCTCATCATCTACCAGGCTGGCGCCGTGGAGGGCTTCGCCCGCGCTGCGGGCGCGAAGCTGCACCACGTCAAGTGCCACGGCGCGCTGTACAACATGGCCGCCAACGACCAGCCGCTGTCGGACGCGATGGCGCGCGCGGTGAAGGACCTCGGGGGCGGGGTGATCCTGTACGGCCTCGCCGGCAGCACCATGATGGCCTGCGCCAAGAGGCATGGCGTGCCGGCGGTGGGCGAGGGCTTCGCCGACCGCGGCTACATGAACGATGGCACGCTCGCCCCGCGCGGGCAGGCGGGCGCGCTGATCGAGGAGGAGGCGAAAGCGGTGGCGCAGGCGCTCGCCATGGTGGAGCAGCGTACGGTCACCAGCCTCTCGGGCAAGCGCGTCGCGGTGGAGGTGGGCACCTTGTGCCTGCACGGCGACCAGCCCGGCGCGGTCGCCTTCGCGAAGGCGCTGCGGCGCGAGTTCACCGCGCGCGGCATCGGCGTCTCGGCCCCGTAGCCCTTCCCGGCTGCTCGACCGTGTAATCCATCTGGTCGACGGCGACAAACCGAGGCAACCCGCGCGCGGGCTTGACCTGCGTCAAATCGCATAGAATCGCGCGATGAAATCAAAACTTTTTTCACCGCTCGACATCGGCGGGGTGACGCTGCCCAACCGCGTCGCGGTGTCGCCGATGTGCCAGTACTCCGCCGAAGACGGCAGCATGACCGACTGGCACCTGATGCACCTGGGCAGCCTCGCCGCCTCCGGCGCCGGGCTGCAGATGGTGGAGGCGACCGGCGTGACGCGCGAAGGGCGCATCTCGCACGGTTGCACCGGCCTGTACAGCGACAGCAACGAGGCGGCGATGAAGCGCGTGGTGGACTTCTGCCGCCGCGTGTCCCGCTCGCCCATCGGCGTGCAGCTGGCGCACGCCGGGCGCAAGGGCTCGGCGCAGGCGCCCTGGGCCGGCGGCCGCGCCTTGGGGCCGGGCGAGTCGCCCTGGCCGACGGTTTCGGCCTCGGCGCTGGTGTTCGATCAGGACTGGCACACGCCGCGTGAGTTGTCCGTCGCGGATCTGCGCGGTCTGGTGGACGCCTTCGTCGCCTCGGCTGCGCGCGCCCGGCGCGCCGGGTTCGACCTCATCGAGCTGCACTCGGCGCATGGCTACCTGCTGCACCAGTTCCTGTCGCCGCTTGCCAACCGGCGCAGCGATGCCTACGGCGGCAGCCTGGAGAATCGCATGCGTTTCCCGCTGGAGGTCGCGCGCGCCCTGCGCGAGGCCTGGCCGCGCGAACTCGCCCTGGGCGCGCGCATCACCGGCAGCGACTGGATGGAGGGTGGTTTCGAGATCGCGGACACGATTGCGTACGCGAGGGAACTGAAGGCCATCGGTCTGGATTTCCTGTGCATCACTTCGGGCGGCGTGTCCGCCGCCCAGCGCATCAAGGTCGCGCCGGGCTACCAGGTGCCGTTCGCCGCCGCGGTGAGGAAGGCGGTGCCGGGCATCCCGGTGCGTGCCGTGGGCATGATTGCCGATGCGCAGCAGGCGGAGGCCATCCTCGCCGCAGGGCAGGCCGACTGGATCGCGATCGCGCGCGGATTGCTGGACGACCCGCGCTGGGTCTGGCACGCGGCCGAGCGCTTCGGCGTCAAGCTGGACTACCCGCTGCAGTACGCGCGCAGCCATCCGGCGGTGTGGCCGGGCGCGAAGCTGGCGCGTCCCGCGGTTGAACAGGCGGCGGACAAGGTGGGGGTCACGGCATGATGTTCTTCGAACCGGAAAGCCGCGACCGCAAGCTCTTTCCCTGGGACCCGTTCAAGGGCGTGGTGGTGCCGCGACCGATCGGCTGGATTTCCTCGATGGACCAGGCCGGGCGCGTGAACCTCGCCCCCTACAGTTACTTCAACGGCGTGCTGAGCCGGCCGCGCATCGTGAGCTTCTGCAGCGAGACCGAGAAGGACGCCGCGGCCTTCGCCATCGAGTCGGGGGAGTTCGCCTGGAGCATGGCCACCTGGGACCTGCGCGACCAGATGAATCTGACTTCGGCGGGCCTGCCGCGTGGCGAGAGCGAGTTTGCGCACGCCGGCCTCGCCACCGCGCCCTGCCGCCTCATCCGGCCCCCGCGCGTGGCCGCCTCGCCGGCGGCCATGGAATGCCGGGTGACGCAGGTTCTGCGGGTGACCGACGCCGGGGGCCGGGAGACCGGGGGCGTGGTGGTCTTCGGCCAGGTGGTCGGGATGCACATCGATGAGCGCTTCATGAAAAACGGCCGCTTCGACCTCGCGGCCGTGCGGCCGATCGCGCGCTGCGGCTACGACGAGTACACGGTGGTCGAGCGGGTGTTCGCGATGGAACGTCCCGCCGGCGGCGGCAACGCCTACGGCGGGGGCGAAGCGCAGGGCAGGGCGGCGGGCGTATAGATGAAACGGGTCACGGATGGTTCTCCCTGCGCGATGCGTTAGGTTAGTATCCCGGGCGGGAGGCATTCATGGACCGCTACCGGGGATTCGAAGTCAAGCTCATCTGTGGCGCCGGCGGCGCCGAGATCGAGGGCATAGATGCCTCGTGCCCGCTTGCGCCCGAGGTAGTGGCCGAGCTGCGCCGCGCGCTGGCCGAGCACTGCGTCATCTTCCTGCGCGACCAGGACCTCACCCCGGAACAGCAGAAGGCCTTCGCGGGCCACTTCGGCCCGCTGGCGCAGACGCCGTTCATCAAGCCCCTAGACGGGCACCCCGAGATGATGCGGATCGTGCGCGAACCGCAGGAGGCGAAGAAGCTCAATTTCGGCGGCCGCTGGCACACCGACATGACCTTCTCGCCCGAGCCGGTGATGGGTACCTGCCTGTACGCGCGCGAATCGCCGGCGGTGGGCGGGGACACCATCTGGACCAACCAGATGCTCGCCTTCGAGGCGCTCTCGCCCGCGCTGCAGCGCCTGCTGGAGAAGCAGGTGGTGATGCACAGCGCCAGGCGTTCCTACGGCCCGCAGGGAACCTATGCCGACGACGACCTGAAGAGCATGCGCATCCAGGCGAGCGAATCCGCGCTCAAGGAACAGCCGCATCCCTGCATCCGCACCCATCCCGAGACCGGCCGCAGCATCCTGTACGTCAACTGGGTCTACGCGATCCGCTTCCAGGACATGACCGAGGAGGAATCGGCGCCGCTGCTCGATTTCCTCAACCGCCACAGCCAGCGTCCTGAGTTCCAGATCCGCTTCCGCTGGCGCCAGGGCTCACTCGCGCTGTGGGACAACCGCTCCACCCAGCACATCGCGGTCAACGACTATCCTGGCCACCGTCGCGTCATGGACCGGGTCACCATCGCGGGCGACAAGCCCTATTACAAGGAATCACCATGAACGCAGCCGCCGTGCGCTACCTGCTGTCGCTGCTACTGCTGGTGTCGGCCCAGGTCTTCGCCCAGGCCTGGCCCTCGAAGCCGATCAAGCTGATCGCCCCCTATCCGCCGGGCGGGCAGACCGACATCGTCTCGCGCTGGCTGGGCGAGAAGCTGGCCCCGGTGCTGGGCCAGCCGGTGCTGGTGGAGAACCGCGCCGGCGCGCAGGGCGCGGTCGGCCTGCAGGCGGCGAAGAACTCGGCCAACGATGGCTACACCTTCGTCTACACCAACGTTTCCAATCTCACCATCGCGCCCAACCTGGGCGTGCCGCTGCCGTACGACTCGCTGAAGGACTTCGCCCCGGTGACGCAACTGGGCCTCACGGTGCTGGCGATGGTGGTGCCCTCGTCGCTGGGGCCGAAGAACCTCAAGGACTTCGTGGCCTGGGCCAGGGCCAACCCCGCCGGGGTCAACTTTGCCTCGTTCGGCAACGGTTCCACCTCGCATGTCTACGGCGAGATGCTGAACGCAGCCACGGGGCTGAAGATGCTGCACGTGCCGTACTCCGGCGCCGGACCGTCCATCCAGGCGATCCTCGGTGGCCAGGTGCAGATGACGATCCAGGATCTCGCCGCGGTCGGCCCGCACCTCGCCTCCGGCCGCCTGGTTCCGCTTGCCGTCACCGGCCCGAAGCGCTGGCCGGCGCTGCCGGACCTGCCCACCTTCGTCGAGCAGGGCTATCCCCTGGGCATCGCCGGCTGGAACGGCATCCATGCCCCGGCCGGGACGCCGCGGCCGGTCCTGGAGCGCATGAACGCGGAGATCAACAAGATCATCCAGACCCCGGAGGGCCGCGAGCAGATGCTCAAGTTCGGCCTGCTCGCGACCGGGACCACGCCCGAGGAGCTGACCGAGGTGATCCGCCGCGACTCGCCGATCTGGGGCGAGGTGATCCGCAAGGGCGGCATCAAGGCGCAGTAGCCTGGGCGAGGCCACCGTGCTCCAGGCCATTGACAGCGCCGAACCCGGTTTCGAACCAGCCCCGACGGCCTGTTGAAACTGAAGCAGGGCGGGGTCAGCGAAGCGGTGCTCCAGCGCATCCTGGCAAAGCGGGCCGGCGCACCGGCCGCCGCACCGGTCGCAGCCGCCGCAACGAGTGCGGCACCGTCACCGGCATTCGCGAGATCGATAAGCCGAGGAAAGTCGGGGCAGGCACCGCGGCGGGGCGGCGCTTGGCGGGCTGCTCGGCTACGCTCTCGCGCCGTTGTAGAGCGCTCCGCCTGCCCTACAGGCCCATGTAGGCCTGCCGCACGCGGTCGTCGTGCAGCAGGTCGCTGCCGCGGCCGCTCATGGCGATGGCGCCGTTCTCCAGCACGTAGGCGTGGCTGGAGATCTTGAGCGACACCGCCACGTTCTGCTCCACCAGCAACACCGTCATTCCGTTCGCATTCAGGGCGCCGATGGTGTGCAGGACCTCCTGCACGACCTTGGGCGCCAGGCCGAGCGAAGGCTCGTCGAACATGATGAACTCCGGGTTGCCCATCAGGCAGCGGCCGATGGCGAGCATCTGCTGCTCGCCGCCCGAGAGCGTCCCGGCGAGCTGGGCGCGGCGCTCCTTCAGGTGCGGAAACATGGCGTAGACCTCGACCAGCTTCGCCTTCGCGCCGGCGCGGGCGCGGGGCACGAGGCCGCCCATCTGGAGGTTCTCTTCCACCGAGAGGGTCGGGAACACCTGCCGCCCCTCGGCGACCTGGCCGAGGCCGAGGTCGCAGATGCGGTGCGGCGGCAGGCCGTCGACGCGCGCGCCCTTGAACGTGATGCGGCCGGCACGCGGCCGCTCGATGCCGGCGATGGTGCGGATGAGCGAGGACTTGCCCGCGCCGTTGGCGCCCACGATGGCGACGATCTCGCCCTGCGGCACCTCCAGGCTGACCGCGGCGAGCGCCTGCGCGTCGCCGTAGTAGAGGTCCAGGCCCTCGACCGAGACCAGCGCGCTCATACCTCGGTCTCCTCGCCGAGGTAGCACTCCAGCACCGCCGGGTCGCGCACCACCGCGGCGGGCTCGCCGCGCGCGATGACCTCGCCGTGGTGCAGCACCACCACCTGCTGCGCTAGCGCCATCACCGCGCGCATCACGTGCTCGATGAGCAGGATGGTGACGCCCTCGGCGCGGTTGAGCTCGCGGAAGAAGGCGACTATCTGGTCGGTTTCGGTGGGCCGCAGCCCGGCCATCACCTCGTCCAGCAGCAGCAGCCGCGGCCTGGTGGCGAGCGCGCGCGCCACCTCCAGCCGCTTGCGGTCGGGCAGCGTGAGCGAGGAGGCGAGCATGCCCCGCTTCGGCCCCAGCCTGAGCTTTTCCAAGATCTCGTCGGCGCGCCTTTGCGCCGACGAGACATCGTTTGACTTTCGCAACGCGCCCACCGTCACGTTTTCCCGCACGGTCAGCCCCGCGAACGGCTTCACGATCTGGAACGTGCGTCCGACGCCGGCGGCGCAGACCTGGTCCGGCCGCCAGCCGTCGATGCGCGTGCCGCCCAGGCGGACTTCGCCCGCGTCGGGCCGCATCACGCCGGCGACCAGGTTGAACACGGTGGTCTTGCCCGCGCCGTTGGGGCCGATCAGCCCGGTGATCGAACCCTCGGGCACCTCGAAGGCGACCTGCTGCACCGCGCGCAGGCCGCGGAAACTCTTCGACAGGCCCCGGACTTCGAGCAGCACCGCCATCTCAGGGCTTGCCTTCGTCTGCGCGTGCGGCGCCGTCGGCGCCGCCGCGCTCCAGCCCGAGGCGCCTGGCCAGCGGCGGCCACACGCCGTGCGGCAGGAACATCACCACCAGCAGCAGGCACAGGCCGTAGAACACCTGCTTCACGCCGGGGACGTCCACCTTGAGCTGCAGCATGATCTCTCGCATGCCCTCGGCCAGGCCCGTCAGCAGCAGGGCGCCCACCAGCGGACCCACCAGGGTGCCGATGCCGCCGATGATCGGCCCCAGGATCAGCTCGATGGAGCGCGAGATATGGAAGATCTGCTCGGGAAACAGATTGTTGTAGTAGAACGCGAACACCACGCCCGCGAGCGAGGTCATGGCGGCGGAGATCACCACCGCGGCCATCTTGTAGCGGAACACGTTGATGCCGAGCGCCTCGGCCGCCTCCGGGCTTTCGCGGATCGCCTGCCAGTAGTAGCCCATGCGGCTGCGCACAAGGGCGTGGCACAGCACGAAGGCCGCGGCGGACATCGCCAGCATCAGGTAATAGAACATGGTGGGGCTGCCACGCAGGTTCCACAGGTCGTTGGTCGCGTAGTTGGCCACCGGCAGGAAGAAGCCCGAGGAGCCCTGCACCCAGGCGAAGTGGTCGAAGCCGATGCGCGCGAACTCGGCGAAGGCGATGGTGAGGATGGCGAAGTACACCCCGGCGACGCCGAAGCGGAAGGCGAGGAAGCCGATCACCGCGCCGGCGAGGCCGGAGAAGGCGATCGAGGCCGACAGGCCGATCCAGGGACTGACGCCGAAATGCACGTACAGCGCGGCGGCGGCATAGGCGCCCAGGCCAACGTACAGCGAATGCCCCAGCGACAGCTGTCCGGCGAAGCCCATCATGATGTTCCAGGACTGCCCGACGTAGGCGAAATACAGCACCAGGAAGCCCACCGTGAGTAGGTAGCCGCTGGCGAAGAACGGGAACACGACGAGCGCGGCAAGCAGCAGCCCGAGCAGCACGAGGCCGCGGCGTGGCACGCCCTCCAGCAGCCGCGCGATCATGCCGCCTTGCGTCCGAGGATGCCCTGCGGCCGGAACAGCAGCACCAGTACCAGCAGCGCGAAGGCGAACATGCTCTTGGCCGAGGGCGTGAACAGCACCCCGCCCAGGGCCTCGGTGAGGCCGATCAGGAGGCCGCCCAGCAGGGCCCCTGGCATCGAGCCCAGGCCGCCGGTGATGACGATGACGAAGGCGAGCAGGGTGTAGGCCGGGCCGATCGCCGGGGTGACGTCGATCACCGCCATCAGCATCGCACCGGCAGCGCCGACGCAGGCCGCGCCCAGGCCGAAGGTGAGGGCGTACAGGCGGCGCACGTTGAGCCCGACCACCAGCGCGCCGTGGTAGTTGTCGGCGCAGGCGCGGATCGCCTTGCCGGTGAGCGTGAAGCGGAAGAACGCGAACAGCGCCGCGGCCACCACCAGCGCCGCGCCCGCGGCGTAGACCTTGGCCGCGTCCACCACCAGGGGTCCCAGCTTGAAGCTGTCGAAGGAGTAGCTGGTGCGGATGCCCTTCGCGTCCGGACCGAACGCGATCAGCTGCAGGTTCACCAGGATCAGCGCCACCGCCACCAGCAGCATGAACTGGCTGTGCTCGGGCCGGTTGATGAACGGGCTGATGAGGCCCGCCTGCAACAGGTAGCCGAACACGAACAGCACCGCCGCGATCGGCACCAGCGACACCAGGGGGTCGAGCTTGAGCGCGGTGAACAGCATCAGGGCGAGGTACATCGCCACGGTCATCATCTCGCCGTGCGCGAAGTTGACCACGCGCACCACGCCGAAGATCACCGACAGGCCGAGCGCCATCAGCCCGTAGACGAGTCCCGTCAACAGGCCGCTGGCGGCGACGTTCAGGTAGATCTCGACCGGCAGGGCGGCTTCAGACCGAGGTTGCCGTCCCCGCGGGAGCGGGGACCCGGGTTTTGCTCAACCTAGCGCTTGTCGTAGGCCCGCACCGGCAGCTCGGGTTTCGCGTTCGAGGCGCTGGCGGGCGCCACAACGACCAGCTTGCCGCCGCGGTTCTGGATCGCGGAGTTGCGCAGCTTGTCGTTCTGGCCCTTGGCGTCGAACTGGATGCCAGGCCCGGTGCTGACGTTGTCCGTGATGTTGGTGGCGCGGATGGCGTCGGCCAGCGCCTTCGGATCCGCGCTGCCGGCGCGCTTGAAGGCATCGGCCGCGACCAGCAGCGCCTCGAAGGTGTAGATGTGGTTGGTGTTGAGGTTGATCTCGGGATGGGCCTTGACGTGCGCCGCCTCGAGCGCCTTGGCGAGCTTCTTGTTCGGGTCGTACCAGGGCACGAAGCTGATCGGCCCATCGCCCAGCTTGCCCAGCGTCTTCAGGTACTGGTCCTCGTACCAGCCCGGTCCCATACTGAGGATCGCCGACGGCGCCCAGCGCTGCTTGACCAACTCGCGGGTGATCAGGATGGCGTCGTTCAGCCGGCTCACCATGACCAGCGCTTCGGCGCCGGAGGCGCGGGCCTTGGTCACCTCGACCGAGAGGTCGCGCGCGGCCGGGTCGTAGGCGATCGTGTCCACCACCTTGTAGGGGATCGCGGGGAACTTCTGCATCACGCCGCTGAAGCCCTTCTGCATCGCGACGCCGAAGGTGTCGTTGACGTGCATGAACACCGCGGTCTTGGGCGACACGCCCGTGGCCTTGAACACCTCCAGCTGGTTGGCGAAGGCGTCGCCCAGGATCATGGGCGCGGTGGGGAAGTTGCGGAACACGAACTTGTAACCCTGCTCGGTGATCGGCGGCGCCGCGGCGATGTTGATCACCAGGGGGACGCCGCGCTGCTCGGCCACCTGAGCGATGGCAGTGGTCTGGCCCGAGTCAAAGGCGCCGACCAGGAGTTGCGCACCCTCGCTGATCAGGCGCTCGGCGCGGGCGCGGCCGACGTCGACGTTCGACTCGGTGTCGCCGTTCATGATGTCCAGCCCCGGCAGGCCGAGGTCGGCGAGGATGCGGCTGCCCACCTCCAGGGCACGGTGGCAGTCCTGGCCGATGCCGGCCTGCACCCCGGAGCGTGGCAGCAGCACGCCGACCTTCAGGCGGCGCGCCTGGGCGCGGACGATGGCGGGGGACAGGGTAGTGGCGAGGCCGGCGGCGGCGGCGGCCTTGTTGAACTGGCGGCGATCCACGGGATTCTTCCTCCTCAGAAGTGGCGGTCGTTGTATAACATTACAATCGGCGGGTCAACCCTGCGGAAGATGCAGCGCGAAACACCCAAAGCCAAAACCCGCGGTCCGCGCCCGGGCAGCATAGTGCGGGTCGAGGGTCTCAGCTATGGCGATCTCGACGCGCACCTGGGCTAGATTCTGCGGCGCGCGCAGCCGGCCGGGTTCGAGGCCTTCCACCAGGCCACCGCGGGGGTGGATATGACGCCGAGGCGCGACACCGCGCTGGTGATCATCGGCGCCAATCCGGGCCTGTAGCAGTCTGCGCTGAGCGCGGCGCTGGGCACCGCGCGCTCCGGCGCCATGACGCTCGCCGACTGGATGGAGAAACGCGGCTGGGCGCAGCGGCGCAACCGGCCGGCTGTCGGCGCGGGAACTCGCCACCCTGCGCGCGCTGCTGGGCAAGCTCGCCGCCTGACCGGGCCGGCGGCGCTAGACTGGTACGATGCCCGTCCTGCAGGACATCCGCGAAGGCCGCGTCCCGGTCAAGGTCTACACCGACAGCCTGGAGCCCGAGGCGCGCCGGCAACTGGTGAACGTCTCGAAACTCCCGATCGTCCACCACCACGTCGCGGCGATGCCCGACGTGCACCTGGGCATCGGCGCCACGGTCGGTGCGGTGATCCCGACCCTGCACGCCATCATCCCGGCGGCGGTGGGCGTGGACATCGGCTGCGGCATGATCGCGGCGCGGCTGTCTCTCACTGCCAATGAGCTCGACGAGGTCGCGCTGAGGAAGGTCTTCAACCAGATCACGCGTGATGTTCCGGTGGGCTTCAGCCAGCATGAAGAACGGGATGCTCACGGCCACGCGGCAAAGCGCTTCAAGCGCGGCCTGAAGGCGATCCTGCAGAAGCATCCGGGTGTGGAGAAGCGCCTCGGCAAGCGCTCGGATTGGGTGCGCCAGCTGGGGACGCTGGGCGGCGGCAACCACTTCATCGAGCTGTGCCTGGACGAGGCCGGGGGCGCCTGGGTGATGCTGCATTCGGGCAGCCGCGGCATCGGCAACGCCATCGGCATGCATTTCATCGAGCTGGCGAGGAAGGACGCCGAGCGCGACCAGGTGAACCTGCCGCACCGCGACCTGGCGTACTTCAGGGAGGGCGCGCGCCACTTCGATGATTACGTGGAGGCGGTGGGTTGGGCGCAGGACTACGCCGTCGTCAACCGCGCGGAGATGATGGATATCGTGCTGCAGGCGCTGCGCCGACACCTGCCGGCCTTCGAAGTCACCTCCGAGGCGGTCAACTGCCACCACAACTACGTCGCGCGCGAGTTCCACTACGGCGAGGAGGTGTGGGTGACGCGCAAAGGGGCGATCCGCGCCGGCGAGGACGAACTGGGGATCATCCCGGGCAGCATGGGCACGCGCAGCTACATCGTGCGCGGCAAGGGCGGCCCCGAGGCCTTCCATTCCTGCGCCCACGGCGCCGGGCGGCGCATGAGCCGCAACCAGGCGGCGAGCCGGTATTCTGTGGCGGACCTGGAATCGCAGACCGCCGGGGTTGTTTGCCGCAAGGACAAGGGCGTGCTGGATGAAATCCCCGCCGCCTACAAGGACATCGATACGGTGATGGCGAACCAATCCGACCTGGTCGAAGTGGTGCATACCCTGAAGCAGGTCCTTTGCGTGAAGGGCTGAAGTGCAGGCGGCCGGCGCGCGGCGTTCGACTTTGTGCGCCAGGGTGCGATAATCGCGTTTTTTTCGCATCCACCGACCTTCCCGAGCCAATGACCTACGTCGTCACCGAAGACTGCATCAAGTGCAAGCACATGGACTGCGTCGAAGTCTGCCCCGTGGACTGCTTCTACGAGGGCGAGAACATGCTCGTCATCCATCCGGACGAGTGCATCGACTGCGGCGTGTGCGAGCCCGAATGCCCGCCCAAGGCCATCGTGCCGGATTCGGATGCGAAGGCGGCAGCCTGGCTGCCGCTCAACACCGAGTACGCGGTGAAATGGCCCAACATCACTCGCAAGGGCACGCCGCCGCCGGACGCCGATGACTGGAAGGAAGTGAAGGGCAAGTACGAGAAGTATTTCACCCCGAATCCCGGGAAGGGTGAATAACGGCCGATCAGGTCCGGCAGGGGATCGGTGCTGGGCCTGCGAGAGCGTCTCCGCGCCGGTCGCGGCGAACCTGAGCTCGTGGTCCTTCTTCAGCCGGACCCCGAACAGCCTGCGGATGTCTTACGCCTCGTCCGTCGCCAGCATCACCGGCCGTGGGTTGATGGGGCCGGGATTATAGGAGCTTGCGCAGCTCGGTCTTGAGGACTTTGCCGTAGTTGTTCTTGGGCAGGCTCTCCACGAAGCGGTATTCGCGCGGGCGCTTGAAGCGGGCGATGTTCTCCAGGCACAGGGCATCGAGCTCCCCGGCGCCCACCGCGGCCTGGCGCCGGACCACGAAGGCGACCACTTCCTCGCCCCATTCCGGGTGCGCCCGCCCGACGACGGCGCACTCGGCCACCGCCGGGTGGCGCAGCAGCACTTCCTCGATCTCGCGCGGGTAGATGTTCGAGCCGCCGGAGATGATCATGTCCTTGGAGCGGTCGCGCAGGGTGAGGAAGCCCGCGGCATCGAGCGACCCCAGGTCCCCGGTGTGCAGCCAGCCGCCGCGCAGGGCCTGCCCGGTTGCGCCGGGGTTCTCCCAGTAGCCGGCCATGACGCAGTCGGAGCGGGTGAGGATCTCGCCGGTCTCGCCGGGAGGCAGGTCGCAGTCCTCGCCATCCACCACCCTCACTTCCACGCCGGTGCGCGCCAGGCCGCAGGATTCGAGCTTCTCGCGCCGCACATGGCACGACTGCGGCAGGCCGGTGATGGTCATCGGGCTCTCGCCCTGGCCGAACAGCTGGTACAGGCGCTCGCCGCCAAACAGATCGATGGCGCGCAGCGCGTCGGCGACGTACATCGCCGCGCCGCCGTAGGTGATGGTCTTCAGGTGGCGCGGCGCGCGGGCAGCGGGGCTCGCGAGCATGCGCACCACCATGGTGGGCGCGGCAAAGAACGAGGCGCCCGGCCAGCGCTCCAGCAGCCTGAACATCTCCCCGGCGTCGAAGCCGCCGCTCTCCGGGATCACGTTCACCGCGCCCGCGGCGAAATGGGGCAGCCCGTAGAGGCCGGAGCCGTGCGATAGCGGTGCCGCGTGCAGGATCGCGTCCTGGGGCCCGAGCTTGTCGATGTCGGCGAAGTAGGCCTGCACCGCGAACAAGAGGTTGCGCTGCGTCAGCATCGCGCCCTTGGGCACGCCGGTGGTGCCGCTGGTGTAGAACAGCCAGGCGAGGTCGCCGGGGGCGGTTTCCGCAACCGGGATTGCGACCGCCTCCAGCCGGCGGTACTCGGCGCTGCCGGTAGCAATCGTCTCCACGCCGGCGATCTCCCCGGCGAGATCGGGCGTCGCGAAGCAGGCCTTCGCGCCGCAGTTGCCGAGGATGTACTCGAACTCCCTCGGATGCAGCTTGGCGTTCATCGGCACCGCTGCCAGGCCCGCATGCCAGCAGGCGAACAGGACCTCCCAATACTCGGGGCAGTTCTTCATCGCCAGCGCGACACGGTCGCCGGGCTCCAGACCGAGCCGGCCGCGCAGGCCGCCGGCCAGCGATGCGACGCGGCGCGACAATTCGCCGTAGCCGGCGGTGGCGCCTTCGCCCAGCGCCAGCGCCGGCGCCTCAGGCAGCCAGCGTGCGCTGCGATGGAGCAGGTGAGCGAGGTTCATGGTCTGGAAGGCAGAAGAATGCTCGTGCGTTGCGTGACGTTTCGCGGGCGACGTCCTCGGCCGGCCGGCCCAGCGCACGGGCAACGGCGCGGGCAATGTGCGGCAGGAAAGCGGGCTCATTGCGACGGGCCTTGGGCTGGGGCTTGAGGTCGCGCGGCGTGAGGTAGGGCGCGTCGGTCTCCAGCAGCAGGCGGTCGCGCGGGATGTCGCGCACCAGTTCCAGCAGGTGCCGTCCGCGCCGCTCGTCGCAGATCCAGCCGGTGATGCCGATGTAAAGGCCAAGGTCCAGGTACGCGTGCAGCTCCGCCTTCTCCCCGGTGAAGCAGTGCGCCACCGCTTTCGCCGGTCGGTGCGCCCTGAGGATGTCGGCGAAACGCGGATGCGCGTCGCGCGAGTGCAGGAACAGCGGCCTTCCCAGCTCGATGCCCAGTTCCAGCTGCGCCAGCAACCATTGCTCCTGGCTCGGCTGCGGGGAGTAGTTGCGGTTGAAGTCCAGGCCGCACTCGCCGATCGCGACCACCTTCGGATGGCGGGCGATCTCGCGCAACGCGGCAATGGTGGCCTCGCCGCAATCGCGCGCGTGGTGGGGATGAACGCCGGCGGTGGCGTAGAGGCCGGGGTGGGCCGCGGCGAGTGCCACGGCGGCCCGGCTCTCCCCGACCCCGGTGCCGGTGACGATCATCTCGCCGACGCCCGCTGCACGCGCGCGGCCGACCACCTCGTCAAGGTCGCCGTGGAAGGCGGCGTGGGTGAGGTTCGCGCCGATGTCGATCAGCTCCACGTCAGACTTTCTTCAACCGGTAAAGCAACTCAAGCGCCTCGCGCGGACTGAGCTCATCCGGGCAAAGCTGCTGCATCGCCTCGCGCAAGGGGTCGGTGGCGGGTTCGGGCTCGGCGGGCGCCGGTTTCAGGAACAGGTCGTCCTGCCCGCCCTGCCGCAGGCTCTGCTGCTCCAGCCTTTCCAGGTACATCTTCGCCTGGCGGATCACGGGCTTGGGCACCCCTGCCAGCGCGGCCACCTGCAGGCCGTAGCTGCGCGAGGCCGGGCCTTCCTCGACCGCGTGCAGGAACACCACCGTGTCCTTGTGCTCGACCGCATCCAGGTGGATGTTGGCCACGGTGCGGTGCTCCAGCGCGAGGCGCGTCAGTTCGAAGTAATGGGTGGCGAACAGCGTCAGCGGACGGCTCTTCTCCACCAGGTGGCGCGCGATCGCCCATGCCAGCGCGAGGCCGTCGAAGGTGGAGGTGCCGCGCCCGACCTCGTCCATCAGCACCAGGCTGTGCGCGGTGGCGTTGTGCAGGATGTTGGCGCTCTCGGTCATCTCGACCATGAAGGTGGAACGGCCCCCGGCGAGGTCATCCGAGGCGCCGACCCGGGTGAAGATCTGGTCGATGGGCCCCAGGCGCGCCGACTTCGCCGGCACGTAGCTGCCGGCGTGCGCGAGCAGCGCAATCAGCGCCACCTGGCGCATATACGTGGACTTGCCGCCCATGTTCGGGCCGGTGATGAGCAGCAGCTGGCGCGCGGGCGACAGTCGCACGTCATTCGGGACGAAGCGGCCGCTCTCGGCCTCGATGCGCGCCTCCACCACCGGGTGTCTGCCGGCTTCGATCTGCAGCGCGATGTCGGCGGTGAACTGCGGCCTGCACCAGCCGCGCCGCGCGGCGGTGGCGCACAGGCAGGCGAGGACATCGGACTGCGCCAGCGCCCTCGCCACCCGCTGCAGCGCCGGCAGGTGCTGCTGCAATTGCTGCAGCAGCGCGTCGTACAGCGTCCTCTCCAGCGCGAGGGCGCGGTCGCGCGCCGACAGCGCCTTGTCCTCGAAGGCCTTCAGCTCGGGTGTGATGTAGCGCTCGGCGTTCTTCAGCGTCTGCCGGCGACGGTAGTCCTCCGGCACCTTCGCCGCCTGCGCGTTGGTGACCTCGATGTAGTAGCCGTGGACGTGGTTGTAGGCGACCTTCAAGCTGGCGATACCGGTGCGCACGCGCTCGCGTGCCTCCAGTTCGATGAGGAAGCCGCCGGCGTTCGACTGCAGCGTGCGCAGCTCGTCCAGCTCGGCGGACCAGCCCTCGGCGAACACGCCGCCGTCGCGCACCATCGCGGAGGGATCCTCGGCGATGGCGCGGGAGAGCAGGTCCAGGCACTGCGCGGGCAGCGCGAGGTCGGAGGCGAGGGTCGCGAGCAAGCCGGCTTTCTCTGCCGGGAATGCGGCGAGGAGGTCGGGAAGCCGGGCCAGGCTTGCACGCAGCCCGGAAAGGTCGCGCGGGCGGGCGTTGCGTAGCGCAATGCGCGCGCCGATGCGCTCGACGTCGGCGAACCGGCGCAGGACCGCGTGCATCGGCGCTGCTGCCTTGTCGAGCGCCTCGATTGCGCCGTGGCGGGCCGTGAGGGGGGCGCGGTCGCGCAGCGGGTGGTGCAGCCAGTGGCGCAGCAGCCGGCTGCCCATGCCGGTGGCGCATTCGTCCAGCAGCGAGAACAGGGTCGGCGCCGGCTCGCCGCGCAGGGTTTCCGTGATCTCAAGGTTGCGGCGCGTCGCCGCGTCCATGCGCAGGTACTGGCCGGCGCGCTCTGCAGTCACCGCGGTGACGTGGGCGAGGGCCTGTCCCTGGGTCTTGCGCGCGTAATCGAGCAGGGCGCCGCAGGCGGCGATGGCGGGGCGCAGGTCTTCGATGCCGTAGCCCTCCAGCGATGCGGCGCCCAGCTGCTCCAGCAGGCGTTTCTTGGCCGACTCATAGTCGAAGTTCCAGGCCGGGAGCTTGGTCACCGCGTAGCCGGGGACTTCGCCCTCGGCGACCAGGATCTCCGCTGGCCCGATGCGGCGCAGTTCGTTCTCGAGCGCCTCGGGCGCAATCTCCGCGACCCGGAGTTCACCGCTGGCGAGCGACAGCCAGGCAAGGCCGATGCAGGCTTTCTCGGCGGACAGGGCGAGCAGGATGTTCTCGGACTTCTCGTCCAGCAACTCCGAATCGGTCAGGGTTCCCGGCGTGACGATCCGCGTCACCTGCCGCTCCACCGGTCCTTTTGCGGTGGCGACGTCGCCCACCTGCTCGCAGATGGCGACCGATTCGCCCAGCTTCACCAGCTTGGCGAGGTACTGCTCGACGGCATGCGCCGGGACACCGGCCATGCGCACGGGCTGCCCGGCCGAGGCGCCGCGGGCGGTGAGGGTCAGGTCCAGCAGGCGCGAGCCCTTCTCGGCGTCCTCAAAAAACAGCTCGTAGAAGTCGCCCATCCGGTAGAACAAAAGGATGTCCGGATGCTGCGCCTTGAGGCGCAGGTATTGCTGCATCATCGGCGTGTGCGCCGAGAAGGCATCTGCGACGGGCGCGCCCAGCTTCATGGGGCCACATTCTAGATAGAATCGCCGCCATGAAACTCAACGAGATCGAAGGCGCCATGCGCGCCGGCGAGCTGGGCCGCGCGCCGCAGATCGCCATCGAGCACCAGATCCAGGTCGGGGACTACTTCGGCGCGGCGGATTTCGTCGAGGTCACCCAGGCCCACATCATGGCCGATACCGAGAGCCTGGGCGAAGCAGGGGTAAAGTGGCTGGAGGAGATGGCCCTGGAGGATGGCGGCAAGGCCAGGGTGCGCATCCCCACCATCACCGATCCTCGCGGAACCGATTTCGCCAAGGTGAAGGTGCTGAAGCAGCCGGAGAAATTCCTCGAACTGGAGCGGCGCACCATCGCCGCGTTCCAGAAGCTTGGCGTGTCGCTCACCGACACCTGCATCAACTACCAGACCATCCAGGCGCCGACCCGCGGCGAAAGCGTGGCCTTCGGCGACACTGGTGTGGTGATTTTTGCCAACTCCGTTTGCGGCGCGCGCTCCAACTACGAGGGCGGGCCCTCTGCATTGTCGGCGGGGCTCACCGGCCGCACGCCGCGCTACGGGTTTCATTTGGACGCGCAGCGCCGCGCCACGGTCCGCATTCGCGCCGACTGGACGCCGCGCACCCTGAACGAGTGGGGTGCGCTTGGCGGCGTGGTCGGCAAGCTGGCCGGCAATTACTGGTCGGTGCCGCTGGTCGAAGGATTGGAAGGCGCGCCGGGCTCCGACGCCATGAAGCATTTCGGCGCCGCGATGGCGAGCTTCGGCTCCATCGCGCTGTTTCACCTCGCTGGCATCACGCCCGAGGCCGTGCGGCTCGAGGATTGCGGTGGCGACAGGCTGCCGGTTGCGCATCGTGTGGGCGAAGCCGAGGCGCGGGCGCTGATGGCCCACTACCCGGCCGACGGCGAGGTGGACGTGGTGGTGTTTTCCGCGCCGCAATTGAGCCTGTATGAACTGCGCGACCTGGCGAAGTTGTGCGAGGGCCGGCGCTTCGTCAAACCCCTGCTGGCGGTGACCAGCCCGCAGGTCAAGCCCGACTGCGACCGCTTCGGCTACACCAAGTCGATCGAGGACGCCGGCGGCCACGTGCTCTCGGGGATGTGCTTCTACCAGTCCTACGCGCGCGAGATCGCGGAGGCGAACGGCTGGAGGCGCCTCGTCACCAACAGCACCAAGATTGTCAACATCCTGGGCGGCTACGGCTACCGGCCGATGCTGGCTTCGATGGAACGCTGCGTCGAGGCCGCGGAAAAAGGGCGCCTGCCATGAAGGAGCTGATTGCAAAGCACGCCATCGGCAAGCCGGTCACCGGGACGGCGATGGTGGCGAACGACGGGTTCTCTGCGCGCTACGACCTGGACCGCATCGGCGGCACCTTCTCGCGGCCGACCCACAAGCTGGCCGGCAAGTCCTATGTGGGCAAGGTTCTGGTGCTGGACACCGCCAAGGGCGGCGTGGCCAGCGCCTGGATGCTGCGCGAAATGACCTCGCGCGGCATCATTCCGCTCGCCCTGGTGTTCAACAGCGTCAACCCGATCCTGGCACAGGGGGCGGCCTTCGCTGCGGTGACGATGCTCTCCGGGTTCGAGGGCGACATCACGGCGCTGGTACCCGATGGCGTCCGGGTGCAGATTGATCCGGCCAGGCGGGTGCTGCGGCTCCTGTGACGACAGGGGCAAGCTGTCGGGTAAGAAGATAGAGGCTTGTCCCGGCGCCGCAGCCGCTTAAGCCTGCAGCGTCTGGAGCAGTTGCGGGAACACCTTCGGCGTGCCGGCAGCGATGTCGCCGTTCTCCAGCCAGCCCTGCGTGCCGGCGAGGTCGCCCACCAGGCCGCCAGCCTCCTGGATCATGAGCGCGCCCGCCGCCATGTCCCAGGGCGCCAGTCCCATCTCCCAGAACGCATCCAGGCGGCCGCAGGCGACATAGGCCAGGTCAAGCGCCGCCGCCCCTGCGCGGCGAACGCCTGAGCTGTGCGTCATCAGGTTGTGCAGCTGGCGCGAATACTGGTCCAGGCGCCCCAGTTCCTTGAACGGGAAACCGGTGCCGACCAGCGCGTCCTTGAGCTGCGCGCACCTGGTGACGCGGATGCGGCGGTCGTCCAGGTAGGCGCCGCGGCCCCTCGAGGCGGTGAACAGTTCGTTCTTCGCCGGGTCATAGATCACGCCGTGCAAGGTGACGCCGTGGTGCTGCAGGGCGATGGAGACGCAGTACTGCGGAAAGCCATGGATGAAATTGGTGGTGCCGTCCAACGGGTCGATGATCCAGCGGTACTCAGATTCTTTGCTCTCCGACACGCCGGATTCCTCGGCCAGCAGCGCGTGCTCCGGGTAGGCCTGGCGGATGATGGCGAGGATCGCCTCCTCCGCGGCCTTGTCCACCTGGGTGACGAAGTCGTTGCGGTGCTTGGCGCGCACCTCGAGGCCCTCGCGGTTGAGCGCGGCGCGATTGATGATCGAGCCGGCTCGGCGCGCGGCCTTGACCGCGGTATTGAGCATCGGGTGCATGGGGCGCGTATTCTATTATGCGAGGATGTCTTCTCCTTCCCGGTCTTCGATCCGGATCGTACTGGTCCGCCCGAGCCACCCTGGCAACATCGGCTCGGCGGCGCGCGCCATGAAGGCCATGGGCCTCACCGACCTGCGGCTGGTCGCCCCCGGGGGATATCCGGCGCCCGAGGCGCGCTGGCTGGCAGCGCACGCGGTGGACGTGCTTGAGGCCGCGCCGGTGCACGCCGCGCTCAAGGACGCGCTGGAGGGTTGCGAGGTGGCGCTAGCGCTGAGCGCGCGTCCGCGTGAATGGTCGCCCCAGGTGGTCGCGGTGCGCGAGGCCGCGTTGGTGGCGGTGGAGCGGGCGGCAGCGGGCCCGGTGGCGTTCGTATTCGGCCCCGAGGACACCGGGCTTTCGCAGGACGAAGTCTTCGCCTGCCAGTATCTTGTCCACATCCCGACCGCGCAGAGGCCCGGCGCCATCAACCTTGGCTCGCTCAACCTCGCGCAGGCGGTGCAGGTGGTGGCCTACGAACTGTGCGTCGCCGCCGGAACCCAGGTGCCGGCGCCGCACCGCGCGGGGAAACTGGCGACGATCGGGGACCTCGAAGGGCTGTACGGGCACCTGGAGCAGGCCGCGATCGCGAGCCGGTTCCTCGACCCGGCGGCCAACTCGCGGCTGCGCGAGCGCTGGAGGCGGCTGTTCTCGCGCCTGGACATCGAGCGCGAGGAGGTGAACATCCTCCGCGGTCTGCTGAACGCGCTAGGCAAGCCCAAGGGGCAATAGCCGGGGTTTTTGCTTGGCCATAGTAAGATGTCTTTCATGTTCAGCCAGATGCGCGAGGACATCGCCAGCGTGTTCGAGCGCGATCCTGCGGCGCGCTCCACCTGGGAGGTGCTCACCTGCTACCCGGGGCTGCACGCGGTCTGGATGCATCGCATCGCGCACTGGTTCTGGGGCCATGGCCTGAAGTGGGTCGGGCGGCTGGTGTCTCACCTGTCGCGCTGGTTCACCGGCATCGAGATCCATCCGGCCGTGGTCCTCGGCCGGCGCGTGTTCATCGACCACGGCATGGGGGTGGTGATCGGCGAGACCTCCCGGATTGGCGATGACTGCACCATCTACCAGGGCGTGACGCTGGGCGGCACCTCGCTTTTCCGGGGCGCCAAGCGCCACCCCACGCTGGGCAAGCGGGTCGTGGTGAGCGCCGGCGCCAAGGTGCTGGGCGGCTTCACGGTGGGCGACGATGCGAGGGTCGGCTCCAACGCGGTGGTGCTGAGGGAAGTACCGCCTGGGGCCACCGTGGTCGGGGTGCCGGGGCGGATCGTCGAGGGGAGCGAGAAGTCGGGCGACAAGGCCCAGTTCGCGGCATACGGCGTGGTGCCGAACCAGGAAGATCCCTACCTCAAGACGCTCCAGTCGCTGGTGGAGCACGCACAGGATCTGGAGCAGACCGTCTCGGCGCTCTCGGAAAAAATTCGCCGGCTGGAGCAGCAGCTCGTCGATCACCCCCGGGACGCCAAGGTCGACCCGCTCATGGCCATCAAGTAGTTGATCCTTAAAGGCTTACATATACTTGACCGCTTCAGTCGGGATTGGGTATACTTGAGCGACTTAATCGGGTATAGGCAAATTCAGCCATGAGACTCACAACCAAAGGCCGGTTTGCGGTCACCGCGATGGTTGATCTGTCCATGCGGCAGACGCGCGGCCCGGTGACGCTGGCGGCGATCAGCCAGCGCCAGCGCATCTCCCTGTCTTACCTGGAGCAACTGTTCGGCAAGCTGCGCCGCGCCCGGATCGTCGACAGCGTGCGTGGACCAGGCGGGGGCTACAAGCTCGCCAAGCCCGCGGCGAGCATCTCCATGGCCCAGATCATCGTCGCGGTGGATGAACCGATCGACGCCACGCAGTGCGGCGGCAAGGAGAACTGCGGTGACGACGACAAGCGCTGCATGACGCACGACCTGTGGGCAACGCTGAACGCGAAGATGCATGACTACCTGTCCTCGGTATCTCTCGCCGACGTGGTCGCGCACCAGCAGCGCAAGCCGATCGCGGTGATCAAGGACTGCCGGGCCGGCGAGAACAGCCCAGACAGACCCCCCGCGGTGGCGACGGAAAAGGTGGCGGCATGAGCGCCGATCGCATCGGCAGCGCCCACAAACTGCCCATCTACCTGGACTACTCCGCCACCACGCCGGTGGATCCGCGCGTGGCGCAAAAGATGATCCCGTATCTGGTCGAGCATTTCGGCAACCCGGCCAGCCGCTCGCACGCCTTCGGCTGGAAGGCCGAGGAGGCGGTGGAGCAGGCACGCGAGGAGGTCGCGGCGCTGGTGCGCTGCGACGCCAAGGACCTGGTTTGGACCTCGGGTGCCACCGAGTCGATCAACCTCGCGCTCAAGGGCGCGGCCGAGTTCTACAAGGCCAGGGGCAAGCACCTGGTCACGGTCAAGACCGAGCACAAGGCGACGCTGGACACCATGCGCGAACTCGAGCGCCGTGGCTTCGAGGTTACCTACCTCGATGTCGACGCCGAAGGCATGCTGGACCTGGCCGCGCTGCAGGCGTCGCTGCGCAAGGACACCATCCTGGTCTCGGTGATGTTCGTCAACAACGAGATCGGCGTCATCCAGGACATCCCGGCGATCGGCGAGCTGTGCCGCAGCCGCGGCATCCTGTTCCATGTCGACGCGGCACAGGCCACCGGCAAGTGCGACATCGACCTTGCCGCGCTCAAGGTGGACCTGATGTCGCTCACGGCCCACAAGACCTACGGTCCCAAGGGCATCGGCGCGCTGTATCTCAGGCGCAAACCCCGCGTCAGACTGGAGGCGCAGATGCACGGCGGCGGGCACGAGCGCGGCTTTCGCTCCGGCACGCTGGCGACGCACCAGATCGTCGGTATGGGCGAGGCGTTCCGGCTGGCGAGACTGGAAATGGGTGCCGAGCGCGAGCGCGTGCGCGCGATGCGCGACCGGCTGCTGGCCGGCATGCGCGAGATGGAGGAGGTCTTCGTCAACGGCCACCTCGACAAGCGCGTGCCGCACAACCTGAACGTGAGCATCAATTTCGTCGAGGGCGAATCGCTCATCATGGCGGTCAAGGACATCGCGGTGTCCTCGGGTTCGGCCTGCACCTCGGCCTCGCTGGAGCCCTCCTACGTGCTGCGCGCCCTCGGGCGCTCGGACGAGCTGGCGCATTCGTCCATGCGCTTCACCCTCGGGCGCTTTACCACCGAGGAGGAGGTGGACTACACCCTCGCGCACCTGAAGTCCAAGGTGGCCAAGCTGCGCGAGATGTCGCCGCTGTGGGAAATGCACAAGGACGGCATCGACCTCAGCACCGTGCAGTGGGCAGCGCACTAGACCGCAACCGGAGTCAGACATGGCATACAGCGACAAGCTCATCGACCATTACGAGAACCCGCGCAACGTCGGCGCCTTCGACAAGGGCGACGCCTCGATCGGCACCGGCATGGTCGGCGCCCCGGCCTGCGGCGACGTCATGAAGCTGCAGATCAAGGTCAACGACGATGGCGTCATCGTCGATGCGCGCTTCAAGACCTACGGCTGCGGCTCGGCGATCGCCTCCAGTTCACTGGCCACCGAGTGGATGAAGGGCAAGACCCTGGACCAGGCCGAGCAGATCCGCAATACCCAGATCGCCGAGGAGCTGGCGCTGCCGCCGGTGAAGATCCACTGCTCGATCCTCGCCGAGGACGCCATCAAGGCGGCGGTTGCGGATTACCGGGGCAAGCACGGCGGGGCCAAGCACGGCTCGGGGCACAAAGACGAGCAGAAGGCAGCTTGAGATGCCGGTGACGCTGACCGAGAAGGCCGCCAGCCACGTCCAGGGCTCCCTCGCCAAGCGCGGCAAGGGCCTCGGCCTGCGCCTGGGCGTGCGCACCTCCGGGTGCTCGGGCATGGCCTACAAGATGGAATTCGCCGACGCCATCAACCCGGAGGACATCCAGTTCGAGAGCCACGGCGTGAAGGTCGTGGTGGATCCCAGGAGCCTGCCCTACCTGGAAGGCACCGAGCTCGACTACACCCGCGAAGGCCTCAACGAGGGCTTCAGGTTCCGCAACCCGAACGTCAAGGACGAGTGCGGGTGCGGCGAGAGTTTCAACACCTAGGATTGCACGGCGCTCGCGCGATCGGCCGACACACGGGATGCGTGTGCGGAGGCGCGTGATGCGTCTGTGCAACGGATGACGAACCACTTCGAACTGTTCGGCCTGGCGCCATCGTTCGCGCTCGACGCCGGGGCGCTGGACCGCGCCTTCCGCGAACTGCAGGCGCAGGTGCACCCGGACCGGTTCGCGCAGGCGGGCGACGCCGAGCGCCGGGCCTCGATGCAATGGTCCACCCGCGCCAACGAGGCCTACCGCCTGCTCAGGGACCCGGTCGAGCGCGCGCGCTACCTGCTCGAGCTGCACGGCGTGGACACCGGCTTCGACACCGACACCGCGATGCCGGGGGACTTCCTCGCGCGCCAGATCGAGCTGCGCGAGGCGCTGGAGGAGGCCAAGCACAAGCGTGACGTCGCCGCGCTGGAGGCGATGAAGCGTGGCCTGGCCGCCTCGTCCCGCGCGCTGCAAGCCGAGCTCGCGAGCCGCATCGACCGCGCGCAGGACTATGCCGGCGCGACCGGCGCGGTGCGCCAGCTGCAGTTCCTGAAGCGGCTCGCCGAAGAGGTCGACGCGGCCGGCGATTTCGACTAGGGCCGGGCGATGGCGCTGTTCCAAATCGCCGAGCCTGGCCAGTCCGCCGCGCCGCACCGGCACCGGCTGGCGGTGGGAATCGACCTTGGCACCACCAACTCGCTGGTCGCCACGGTGCGCAGCGGCATACCCACGGTGCTGGGCGACGAGCAGGGCCGGCCGCTGATGCCCTCCATCGTTCGCTACCTGCCCGGGGGGGCGGTGGAGGTCGGCTACGCGGCGCAGTCCCGCCAGGTCGAGGATCCGAAGAATTGCCTCGCCTCGGTCAAGCGCTTCATGGGGCGCGGGCTCAGGGACGTGGCCTACATCGAGAACTCGCCCTACGATTTCGTGGACGCGCCCGGCATGGTGCAACTGCGTACCGTCGCCGGCGTGAAAAGCCCGGTGGAGGTATCGGCCGAGATCCTGAAGGCGTTGCGCCGACGCGCCGAGCTGTCGCTGGCGGGCGATCTCGCGGGCGCGGTGATCACGGTGCCGGCCTATTTCGACGACGCCCAGCGCCAGGCCACCAAGGACGCGGCGCGCCTGGCGGGCCTCAACGTGCTGCGTCTGCTGAACGAGCCCACCGCTGCGGCGGTGGCCTACGGCCTGGAGAACGCCTCCGAGGGCCTCTACGCCGTGTTCGACCTGGGCGGCGGCACCTTCGATATCTCCATCCTGCGCCTGTCCAGGGGCGTGTTCGAGGTGCTGGCCACCAGCGGCGATGCCGCGCTCGGGGGCGACGACTTCGACCATCGCGTGTTCTGCTGGGCGCTGGAGGAGGCGAAGCTGCCGCCGCTGCCGCCGCGCGACACCCGCATGCTGCAGTTGAAATCGCGCGAGGCCAAGGAGGCGCTCGCGCTGCACGGCGAAGCGCCGCTTACCGCGAAGCTCTCCAGCGGGGAGTTCATCGACCTGCGCCTCACCACGGAGACCTTCTGCCGCATCACGCAGAACCTGGTGCACAAGACCCTCGGCCCGACGCGCAAGGCGCTGCGGGACGCGGGCCTGGCGGTGGAGGACATCAAGGGCGTGGTGATGGTGGGCGGCGCCACGCGCATGCCGCAGCTGCAGCGGGCGGTGGCCGAATTCTTCGGCCGCGACCCGCTCAACAACCTGGACCCGGACAAGGTGGTGGCGCTGGGCGCCGCGATGCAGGCCAACGTGCTCGCGGGCAACCAGCCCGAGGGCGGGGACTGGCTGCTGCTGGACGTGATCCCGCTGTCGCTGGGGATCGAAACCATGGGCGGCCTGGTCGAGCGCATCGTGCCGCGCAACTCGACCATCCCGACCGCGCGCGCCCAGGAGTTCACCACCTTCAAGGACGGCCAGACCGCGATGAGCATCCACGTGGTGCAGGGCGAACGCGAGCTGGTATCCGATTGCCGGTCGCTGGCGCGCTTCGAGCTGCGCGGCATCCCGCCGCTGGCGGCGGGGGGGGCGCGGATCCGGGTCGGCTTCCAGGTGGACGCCGACGGCCTGCTGTCGGTGAGCGCCCGCGAGCAGTCCACCGGCCTCGAGTCCTCGATCAGCGTCAAGCCCTCCTATGGACTGGGCGACTCCGACATTGAGCGCATGCTGAGGGATTCCTTCGAGCATGCGCGCGAGGACATGCATGCGCGCGCGCTGCGCGAGCACCGGGTCGAGGGCGAGCGGCTGGCCGGCGCGGTGCGCGGCGCGCTGGCCGCCGACGGCGGCCTGCTGGCACCGGAGGAGCGCGGCGAAATCGACCGGCTGCTCGCGGCACTGGAGGCGGCGCTGCCGGGGGACGACGCGCGCGCCATCAAGCGCGCCGCCGAGGCCCTCAACCGCGCCACCGGTTCCTTTGCCGCGCGCCGCATGGACGAGGGCGTCAAGCGCGCCCTTGCCGGGCGCAGCATCGCCAACCTGGACCTCTGATGCCCAAGCTGAAGGTACTGCCGCACGCCACGCTCTGCCCGCAGGGCGCGGAGATCTCCGCCGCTGAGGGCGAGACCCTGTGCAACATCCTGCTGGCGAACCACGTCGACATCGAGCACGCCTGCGAGAAGTCCTGCGCCTGCACCACCTGCCACGTCGTGGTGCGCGAGGGCTTTGCGTCCCTCGATCCGGCCCAGGAGAAGGAAGAAGACCTGCTCGACAAGGCCTGGGGCCTGGAGGGAACCTCTCGCCTTTCCTGCCAGGCGCGGATGTGCAGCGCGGACCTCGTGATCGAGCTCCCGAAGTACACCATCAATTACGAGCGCGAGGGAGGCGGGCGCAAGTGAGGGCAAGCGCATGAAGTGGACCGACTCGCGCGAGATCGCCATCGCCCTGGCGGAGAAACTCCCGGACCGGGACCCGGCAAGGGTGAATTTCGTCGACCTGCGCGACTGGGTACTTGGCCTGGAGGGCTTCGACGACGACCCCCGGCGTTCCGGTGAGAGGATCCTCGAGGCCATCCAGGCAATGTGGATCGAGGAGGCGGATTCAGGCGGAAATTGAGCTACCCTAGCGCCTTGTTCCGGGGAGCCCAGATGAAGATCAGAATCGCATTCCTCGCCGCCCTTGCCGCGGTGTCGTTTCCGGCCGCCGCGCAAGAGCTGTCCGTCGGCCTGTCCACGCCGGTGACCACGATGGACCCGCATTTCCACAACCTGACGCCGAACAACTCGCTCGCCAAGCACCTGTTCGAGACGCTGGTGCACCAGGACGACCAGCAGGCGCTGCGGCCCGGCCTGGCCGAGAGCTGGAAGGCGCTCGACGACACCACCTGGGAGATCAAGCTCAGGAAGAACGTGCGCTGGCACGACGGCGCGCCGTTCACCGCCGAGGACGTGCTGGCGACGCTCAAGCGCATCCCCAACGTGCCCAACAGTCCGGCCTCGTTCGCGATCTACACACGTCCGATCTCCGACGCCAGGGCGAAGGACCCGCATACCCTGATCCTGACCACGCGCGCCCCGCACCCGCTGCTTCCCAACGATCTTGCCACCATCCACATCATCAGCGCGAAGATGGCCGGCATGGGCACGCCGGACTACAACTCCGGCAAGGCGGTGAACGGCACCGGGCCCTACAAGTTCGGCGAGTACGTCTCCGGCGACCGCGTGGTGCTGGTGGCCAACGACAAGTACTGGGGTCCGAAGCCGGCGTTCCCGAAGATCCGCTTCCGCATGATCACCAACTCCCCCGCGCGCGTCGCGGCACTGCTGGCGGGCGACGCGCAGATGATCGAAGCGGTGCCCACCGCGGACATCGCCAACCTGAAGAAGGACGCACGCGTCACGCTGGCTTCCACGGTGTCCAACCGCATCATCTACCTGCACATGGATTCCGGGCGCGAGCGCAACTCGCCGTTCGTCACCGACACCGCCGGCAGGCCGCTGGAGGCCAACCCGCTGCGCGACCCGCGCGTGCGCAAGGCGATCTCGATGATGATCGACCGCAACGCGATCGTGTCGCGCATCATGGAAGGCGAGGCGAAGCCCGCCGGGCAGTTCCTGCCCGAGACCTTTCATGGCACCAGCCGTAAGCTGCAGCCGGAGAAATATGACCCGGATGGGGCGAAGAAGCTGCTTGCGGCGGCCGGCTATCCCAATGGCTTCGGCCTCACGCTGCACACGCCCAACAACCGCTACATCAACGACGAGAAGATCGCGCAGGCGGTGGCGCAATTCCTCACCCGCGGCGGCATCCCGACCAAGGTGGACGCCATGCCCTCGGCGGTGTTCTTCTCGCGCGGCTCGAAGCTGGAGTTCTCGTTCCTGCTCGCCGGCTGGGGTGCGGGCACCGGCGAGAACAGCTCGCCGCTGCGCTCGCTGGTGGCCAGCTTCGATCCCAAGCTGGGCAATGGCGCGGCCAACCGCGGCCGCTTTTCGGACGCGGGCGTGGACGCCATGATCCACACCGCGCTCTCCACCATCGACGACACCAAGCGCGGTCTGATGCTGGCAGCCGCGGCGGACAAGGCGATCGGCGAGCTGACCGGCGTCATCCCGCTGCATTACGAAGTGAGCACCTGGGGCATGAAGAAGGGCCTTGCCTACAAGGCGCGGGTGGACCAGGGCACGTTTGCCCATGAAGTGGTGCCGGCGAAGAAGTAGGCCCGGACCCGCCAGGTGACGGTCTACGTCCTGCGCCGGCTGGCGCAGACGCTGCTGGTCCTGCTCCTAACCTCCGGACTGGTGTTCGGCGGCCTGTACCTGGTCGGCGACCCGGTGGAGATCCTGGTCAACCCGCAGGCCGACCAGGAGGAGCGCGCCCGCAGCGCGGCGGCGCTCGGCCTGGACCGCCCGGCGCTGGAGCAGTACTGGATTTTCCTCAAGGGCGCGTTCAGCGGCGATCTGGGCAAGTCCTTCGTCTTCGGCCGCTCGGCGCTCGAGGTCATCATCGAGCGCATGCCGGCGACGCTGGAGCTCGCGCTCCTCGCCATGGTGATGTCGGTGGGGCTGGGGATTCCGCTGGGCCTGTACGCAGGGCTACGCCCGCACGGCTTGGCCGCTCGCGCCATTATGGCGGGCTCGATCTTGGGCTTTTCGCTGCCCACGTTCTGGGTCGGGCTGCTGCTCATCATGGTGTTCGCGGTGCAGCTGGGCTGGCTGCCCTCGACCGGACGCGGTCCGACCACCGAGTTCCTCGGCGTGCAGGTCTCGATCCTGACCTGGGAAGGGCTGCGCTACGCGCTGCTGCCGGCGCTGAACCTGGCTCTGTTCAAGCTCTCGCTCATCGTCCGCCTGACGCGGGCACAGGTGCGGGAGCAGTCTTTGCTCGACTACATCCGCTTCGCGCGCGCCAAGGGCCTCAAGCGCGCCCGGGTGATCGGCGTGCACCTGCTGAAGAACATCCTGATTCCGCTCATCACCGTGATCGGCCTGGAGCTGGGCTCGGTGATCGCGTTCGCCGTGGTGACCGAGACCATTTTCGCCTGGCCGGGCATGGGCAAGCTGGTGATCGACTCCATCTTCCAGCTCGACCGGCCGGTGGTGGTGGCCTACCTGCTGGTCACGGTGTTCATGTTCATCATGATCAACCTGGTGGTGGACCTGCTGTACTCGGCGCTGGATCCGCGCGTGCGCATTGCGGAGGTGAAATCGTGAGCGCAGTCCTGCCCGCCGCCGAGCCGGTCCCGCAGACCCCGTTCCGGCGTTTCCTGGAAGAGTTCTTCGAGTCGAAGCTGGCGACGCTGGGTTTCGTGATGCTGGCGGGGATCGTGCTGTTGGCGCTGTTGGCGCCGCTGCTGGCGCCGCAGAACCCCTACGACCTCGCCAAACTGGAGCTGCTCGATGCGCGCCTGGAGCCCGGGGCGAGGAGCGTTGCGGGCATCACTTACCTCCTCGGCACCGACGGGCAGGGGCGCGACATGCTCTCGGCGATTCTCTATGGGCTGCGGGTGTCGTTGTACGTCGGGGTGGTCAGCGGCATCATCGCTCTTACCCTGGGCGCGCTCACCGGCGTGCTTGCGGCCTACGCCGGCGGCCGCATCGAGCAGTTCGTGATGCGCGTGGTGGACATCCAGCTGGGATTCCCGGCGATCCTGGTGGCGCTGATCCTGCTCGCGGTGCTGGGCAAGGGCGTGGACAAGATCATCATCGCGCTGGTGTGCGTGCAGTGGGCCTATTACGCGCGTACCGCACGCTCGGCGGCGCTGGTGGAGCGCGGCAAGGAGTACATGGAGGCGGCGCGCGGCCTGGGCCTGTCCGGGACGCGCATCGTGCTGCGCCACCTGCTGCCCAACGCCCTGCCGCCGCTGATCGTGGTCGCAACCGTGCAGGTGGCGCACGCCATCGCGCTGGAGGCGACGCTTTCGTTCCTGGGCCTGGGCCTGCCGACCACCGAGCCGTCGCTGGGCCTGCTGATCGCCAACGGCTACGAGTACCTGATGTCGGGCAAGTACTGGATCAGCTTCTATCCCGGTGTGGCGCTGCTCGCCACCATCCTCGCCATCAACCTCGTGGGCGACCAGCTGCGCGACGTGCTCAACCCCAGGCTGGCGAAGTGACTGCGGCATGAGACGCCCCGTGTCTGCCTCCTGCGCGCTGCTGCAGGTCCGCGACCTGGTCACCGAGTTCGCCGGGCGCGAGGGGCGGCTGCGGGCGGTGGACCGGGTCAGCTTCAGCCTCGAGCGCGGCGAGATCCTTGGGCTGGTCGGGGAGTCCGGCTCCGGCAAGTCGGTGACCGGTTTTTCCATCATGGGATTGGTGGATGCCCCCGGGCGCATCGCCGGGGGCAGCGTGAAGTTCGACGGCGTGGAGCTGGTGGGGATGGCCGACGGCGAGCTGCGCCGGCTGCGCGGCAAGCGCATCGCCATGATCTTCCAGGACCCGATGATGACCCTCAACCCGGTGCTGTCCATCGAGACCCAGATGCTGGAGACCGTGCTCGCGCACGACGCGGTGCCGCGCCAGGAGGCGCGGCGGCGCGCTATCGAGGCGCTGGGGCTGGTCGGCATCGCCTCGCCGGCCGAGCGCCTGGCGCAGTACCCCCACCAGTTCTCCGGCGGCATGCGCCAGCGGGTGGCGATCGCCATCGCGCTGCTGCACCGCCCTGACCTGATCATCGCCGACGAGCCGACCACGGCGCTGGACGTGACGGTGCAGGGCCAGATCCTGTACGAAATGCAGCGCCTGGTGCGCGAGTCGGGCGCGGCGCTGGTGTGGATCACGCACGACCTGGCGGTGGTGGCCGGGCTCGCCGACCGCGTGGCGGTGATGTATGCCGGGCGCATCGTGGAGCAGGGCAGCACCGCCGAGGTGCTGGACGCTGCGCTTCATCCTTATGCGCGCGGCCTGCTGGATTCCGTACCCGCGGCGAACGCGGCCGGCGGGCGGTTGCGGCAGATTCCCGGCATGACCCCCTCGCTCGCGCACCTGCCGGCCGGATGCGCCTTTCGCGACCGCTGCGCATACGCTGACGACGCCTGCGCCGCGGTTCCCGGGATCACCCTGCGCGGTTCGCGCCAGGTGCGCTGCCATCATCCCCTGTTCGAGGCCGTTTCATGACCAAGCCCATGCTCGAGTTCCGCGACGTGACCAAGCGCTTCGAGAAGCCCCTGGATGCCATCGAGCGCATCGCGGGGCGCCTGGGCGCGGCCGTGGCGGGGCACACGGTGCACGCGGTGGACCGCGTCTCGTTCACGGTGCACCAAGGCGAGGTGGTCGGGCTGGTGGGTGAGTCCGGCTGCGGCAAGTCCACGCTCGGGCGCCTCGCCTGCGGGCTGCACGCGCCGACAGAGGGTGGGGTTTTCTACCAGGACATCGCCGTCAATGGGACGCCGGTGCGCGCGGTGCAGATGATCTTCCAGGATCCGCACTCCTCGCTCAACCCGCGCATGCGCGTCGAGGACATCGTGGGTGAGGCGCCGCGGGTGCACCGCCTGGTGCCGGCCGCAGAGGTTCCGGACTACGTCGCGCAGCTCCTGCGCCGGGTGGGGCTGGATCCGTCCTACCGCCGGCGCTACCCGCACCAGTTCTCCGGCGGCCAGCGGGCGCGCATCGGCATCGCGCGCGCCCTCGCGGTCAAGCCCGATTTCCTGGTCTGCGACGAGGCGGTGGCGGCGCTGGACGTGTCCATCCAGGCGCAGGTGCTCAATCTGTTCATGGACCTGCGCGAGAGCCTGGGCCTGACCTACCTCTTCATCAGCCACGACCTTGGGGTGGTGAGCCACCTTTCGAACCGGGTGGTGGTGATGTACCTCGGCCGCGTCGTCGAGAGCGCGCCCACCGCCGAATTGTTCGCCAAGCCGAATCATCCCTATACCCAGGCGCTGCTGGCCGAGGTGCCGCGGCTGGACCGCAAGAACAGGAGCTTTGCACCCATCAAGGGTGAGATTCCGTCGCCGCTGGCGCCGCCCCCGGGCTGTCACTTCCATCCCCGCTGCCCGCACGCCATGCCGCGCTGCGCCCAGGAAGCGCCGGTGCTGCGCCAGGTCGCGCCCGGGCGCGTTTCCGCCTGCCATCTCGATGCCTGAATCAGCGGACAATCTCGCCGCCTACTACGCCAGGCGCGCCTCGGAGTACGAGCGGATCTATGCCAGGCCCGAGCGCCAGGCGGACCTCTCGGCGCTGCGCGAGCGCATCGGCGGGATGTTTGCCGGACGCTCGGTCCTGGAACTCGCCTGCGGCACCGGCTGGTGGACGCCGGTGATCGCGCAGGGCGCGGCGCGGGTCACCGCGCTCGACCTGAACGAGGAAGTGCTGGCGATCGCGCGCGCCAAGGACCTTCCCGCCGGGAAGGTCGAATTCGTGCGCGGCAGCGCGTTCGAGATCCCGGATTTCGGCCGCCGGCACGACGCCCTGTTCGCCGGCTTCTGGTGGTCGCATGTGAGGCTGGAGGAACTGGATGCGTTCCTCGGCTCTGCGGTGGCCGCGCTCGCCCCCGGCGCGCTGGTCGCCTTCCTCGACAACCGCTATGTCGAGGGCTCGAGCACCCCCGTTTCTCGGCGCGATGCACAGGGCAACAGCTACCAGCTGCGCAAGCTGGCCGATGGCAGCAGCCACGAGGTGCTGAAGAATTTTCCGCACCCCGGGGAACTCATCGCGCGCGCGTCGCGCCGCGGCGTGGACGCAGGCGTGGAATTGCTGCAGCATTACTGGTTGCTGCGCTTCCGGGGCCCGGGGTGAGCGCGCCCTACGAGATCCGCGGCCCGAAGCTGCCGGCAATCCCGCTGGTGCTGGATTCGCCGCATTCCGGCAACCGCTTTCCGGATGATTTTGGGGCCCTGGTGAGCCAATCCGAGCTGCGCGAAGGCGAGGACTGCTTCGTGGACGAGCTCTACGCGGGAGCCACGGAGATGGGCGCGCCGCTGCTGGCCGCGCTCTGGCCGCGCACCTACCTCGATCCGAACCGCCACGCGGGCGACGTGGACCTGGACCTGATCGACGGCCCCTGGCCGTGGGCGTACGTGCCCAGCGGCAAGGCGAGGCTCGGCAAGGCGCTGCTGTGGCGCACGCTGGAGGACGGCCGGCCCATCTATGCGCGCCGCCTGTCGCCGGAGGCGGTGCGCGCGCGCATCGAGCGTTGCCACGCCCCGTACCACGCCGCGATCCGTGGGCTGCTGGATGCCTCGGTGAAGCGCTTCGGCAAGGTCTGGCACATCAACTGCCATTCCATGCGCGGCACCGCCGGCAGGCAGAGCGAGGAGGGCGAAGGCAATGTCCGCGCCGATTTCGTCCTCGGCGACCGCGACGGCACCACCTGCGACCCGGGATTCACCGAACTGGTGCGCCGGACGCTCGCCGGCATGGGCTACTCGGTCAAGGTCAACGATCCCTACAAGGGCGTGGAACTGGTGCGCGCCTATTCGGACCCCATGGCCGGGCGGCACAGCCTGCAGATCGAGATCAGCAAGCGCCTGTACATGGACGAGGCGGCGCTCGCCAAGAGCGCCGGATTCGGCAGGCTGCAGAAGGACCTGACCACGCTCCTGGAGGAGATTCGCAAGGCCCTATGACGACAGACCACTATCCCGTCGATCTCTCGCCCCCGGAGATTGCACCCTATCGCCAGGGCAACACCGCCGTCGACTACGTGCACGTGCTGGATTCCGGCAAGCCGGGGCCGAACCTCATGATCCAGGCCCTCAGCCACGGCAACGAGATCTGCGGCGCCCTGGCCCTGGTCTGGCTGCTCCGGGAAAAGGTGAGGCCGGCGCGCGGCAGGCTGACGCTCGCCTTCGCCAACGTGGAGGCATTTGCGCGCTTCGACCATGACGACCCGGACCGTTCGCGCTACATCGACGAGGACTACAACCGCGTCTGGGCCGACGAGGCGCTGTTCGGCAAGCGCGATTCCATCGAGCTGCGCCGCGCGCGCCAGCTGCAGCCCTTCGTGGACGCCGCCGACTACTTGCTCGACCTGCACTCCATGCACGAGCCCTGCCGCCCGATCATGGTCTGCGGAACGAGCGAGAAAAGCGCTGCCTTTTCACGCAAGCTGGGCGTCCCCGGCGACCTGCTCATCGATACCGGGCATCCAGCCGGCCTGCGCATGATCGAGCGGGGCGGCTTCGGCGATCCGGCGAGCCCCCGCACGGCGGTGCTCATCGAGTGCGGCCAGCACTGGGAGAGGTCCTCCGAGGCGGTGGCGAAGGACACGGTGCTGCGCTTGCTCAAGCTCACCGGGGCGGTAGAGCCCGGCTGGGCAGATGCCCGGATCGCCCTCGCTCCGCCGAAGCACCAGCGCCTGGTCCGGGTGACGCAGGCCGTGGTTGCCAAATCCATGGCATTCAGATTCGCATGGGCCTTCAAGGGCTTGGAGGTGATTCCGAAGGCCGGGACCGTGCTCGCCACGGATGGCGACACGGTCTGGAAGACCCCCTACGACAACTGCGTCATGGTGATGCCATCGGTGAAGCACCTGAAACCGGGAACGACCCTCGTGCGTTTAGGCCGATACGACTGACAGGACGCGGCTCCTGCCTCTGGTGCTGGCCCCGCCGCAGGGCCTTTCGTTTTCCAACGACATCAGCATCCAGCGCGGCATGAGCGGGGGGGGTGTTCCTCGGCATCGCCGGCGAGCCCGACCCGCTCTCAGACTAGGGCAACGTGCTGGCTTGGCGCACGGCCGGCAGGTCGTTGTGCACCACCGCCCAGACGATCGCCGCATCGAGCAGTTAAATGGACTTTAATATCAATTCGGGTCCGATCCCCGATCTGCTACCCTGCGCGCCCCATGATGCAGGACACCAAGGACAAGCCCAGGCGGGCGATCGCCGCGGCGGTGCAGCTGCCCGGCGCGAGCGATGCCGAGTTCGAGGCCTCGCTGGGCGAGTTGCAGCAACTCGCCAAGACGCTTGGCTTCGAGGTGGTCGCGACCTTCACCCAGAAGCGTGCCCGCTTCGACCAGACGGCCTACTTCGGCGCCGGCAAGCGCGAGGAACTGAGGGCGCTTGCCGAGAACGCCGACCTGGTCCTCCTCGACCATGAGATCTCGCCTTCGCAGGCGCGCAACCTGGAGAAGGTGGTCGAGCGCGAGGTGATGGACCGCACCATGGTGATCCTGGAGATCTTTCACCGCCACGCCCGTTCGCGCACCGCGCGCGCCCAGGTCGAGATCGCGCGCCTCCGCTACCTGGCGCCGCGCATGCGCGAGGCCGCCAAGCTGGCCGGCCCGCAGGGCCGGCAGCGCAGCGGCGTCGGCGGCCGCGGCGCCGGCGAATCGCATACCGAGCTGGACCGGCGCAAGATCCGCGACCGCATCTCCGAGCTGCAGCAGGAGATCGTCGCCATGGACGCCGAGCGCCGCACGCGGCGCGCGCGGCGCCAGGGGAGCGAGGCACCGGCGCGGGTGGCGCTGGTGGGCTACACCAACGCCGGCAAGTCGACGCTGATGCGCGCGCTTACCGGCAGCGACACCCTGGTCGCGGACAAGCTCTTCGCCACGCTCGACACCACGGTGCGCGCCCTGCAGCCGGAGGGCAAGCCGCGGGTGCTGGTGAGCGACACCGTCGGCTTCATCAAGAACCTGCCGCACGAGCTGGTGGCCTCGTTCAGGTCCACGCTGGAGGAGGCGCTGGAGGCCTTGCTCCTGCTGCATGTGCTCGACGCAAGCGATCCGGGCGGCGAGCGCCAGCGACAGGTGACCGAGAAGGTGCTGGATGAAATCGGCGCGCGGGAGGTGCCGCGCATCCTGGTATTCAACAAGATCGACCGCCTGCAGCCCGCAGCGGCGGTGCAGAAGGCGGCCGCGCTGCGCGCGCTGCATCCGGGCTGCATCGTGATGAGTGCGCGCCGCGAGGACGACCTCGCCCGATTGCGCGAGACGATCCTTGCCTTCTTCCGCAAGGACCTGGTCGAGGCGGAGCTCTTCCTGCCCTGGAGCGCGCAGCAGCTGCGCGGGGAGATCTTCGGCAACTGCGAGGTGCTGGAGGAACGCTCCGGGAACGACGGCGCGACCTTTCGGGTGCGCGGCGAGGCCGAGGCGCTCAAGCGCCTGAAGCGCGCTATTTCCTGAGCTTGCCCCAGAGCTGGTCGAGGCGCGCATAGCGCCCGCAGCCCGAGACGTAGAACTGGTAGCGCAACGGGTTCTTCTTGTAGTAGTCCTGGTGATAGTCCTCGGCGGGCCAGAACCGCCCGGCCTTTACCACCGGCGTGACGATCTTCTCCTTGAAGGGCTTGTCCTTCTCCCACTTCGCCTTCGAGGTCTCTGCAAGCTTGCGCTGCTCCTCGGAGTGCCAGTAGATCCCGGGCCGGTACTGCGAACCGCGGTCGCAGAACTGGCGGTCGATCGTCGTCGGGTCGTGATTGATCCAGAACTGCTGCAGCAGCTTCTCGTAGCTGACCTTGGCCGGGTCGTAGGTGACTTCGACCACCTCGGTGTGGCCGGTCGTGCCGGTCGAAATCTGTTCGTAGGTCGGGTTCTGCGTGCGGCCGTCCATGTAGCCGGAGACCGCGGCGGTGACCCCGGGCAGCTTCTCGAACGCCTCCTCAATGCACCAGAAGCAGCCGCCGGCGAAGGTGGCCTTGGCGCTCACCTGGGCGTGGGCGGCCGCGGGCATCAGGAAAGCGAGGGCAAGGATGAGCGTCTTCATGGGTGTCTGCTGGGCCAGAGTCGCGCGTGGTCGCTGGCTACTCGACCTTCGCCTTGCTGCGCATCTCGCGCACCAGCAGGTCGATCTTCTGCTGCGTCAGGCGCTGCTGGATCTGCGGCTTCACCTGCGCCAGCGGCGGGAAGTTGACCGGCCGCACGTCCTCCAGACGGATGATATGGAAGCCGAAGCGGGTGCGCACCGGGACGCCGGTCATGGTTCCCTTCTCCAGCTTCACCATCGCGTCGGCGAATGCTTTGTCGAAGGTGCCGGGGAGGTTCCATTCGAGGTCGCCGCCGCGCGGGCGCGAGCCGTCGTCGATGGAGCTCTTCTGCGCCAGCTCCTCGAACTTGGCACCCTTGGCGATTTCGGCGATCAACCTCTTGGCTTCGTCCTCGGCTGCCACCAGGATGTGGCGCGCGCGGTACTCGGTGGAGCCGGTCTGCGCCTTGGCGCGGTCGTACTCCTTCTGCACCTCGGCGTCGGTCACCGGGTTCTGCCGGGCCCAGTCGCGCAGGTAGCTCTGCACGATCACGGTCTGGCGCACGAAATCGAGCTCCTGCCGCAGCTCGGCGCGCTTGGTGAAGCCGCTGCGGGCGGCCTCCTGCTGGATGATTTCGCGGTTGACCAGTTCTTCCTTGACCGCCGAGCGCAGCTGCTCGCTGTCGGCGATGCCCTGCTGCAGTCGCTGCTGCAGGATCATGTCGGCGCGGATGCGCGGGATCTGCACTCCGTTCACTGTGGCCAACGGACCGGTGGCGGCGGGGGCCGGCTTGGCGGCCTTGGCGGGCTCCTGGGTCGGCAGCACTGGGGTAGCGGCGGGCTTGGCAGGGGCGGGCGCCTGCGCGGCGACCAACTGGGCGTGCGACAAGAACGCGGCCAGGATCGCGCCGCAATACACCTTCATGGCCCTCCTTTCCAGGGAATCTCTGGACAAGACCCCCGGTTGGCTGTCCGATGAGAAGCGCTGAGGCGCCCATCGAACAAGCACGGGAGACGGCGACCAACGACAAACGGATGACGCTGGCGGGGCGCTGGATTCGAGAAGTACTCCAAGGCCGCGCGGCGCGTGGTGTTCCTGGCGCAGATGGATCCTGCGGTGCCCGGGGCCGGGCTGTGCCAACTGCTCCGGCCGGTGTACCCGCAGGCGGGCGACGGACCCCGGCCGATCCAGCTCTGGGTCAGCTGCGCGCCGGCTAAGCTGTGCATGGTTGGACAACGATTGTCGCGAGTTCCCTAGTGAAGGCGACATTATGCGTCAACTTCGCCCGGAGACCGTGCGCTGATGGCGAGCGCGTGGATCGGGTGCTGCATCAGGTCACCCAGCGCCTGGTAGACCATGCGGTGGCGGGCGACGGTGGGTTTGCCGGCGAAGGCCGGCGATTCGATGCGCAGGCGCCAGTGGGTGTTGCCGCCGGGGGCGGCGCCGGCGTGGCCGGCGTGGCGTGCGCTCTCGTCCTCGAGATCCAGCCGGGTGGGGGACAGCGACTGCAGCCTGCGCACGATCTCCTCGGCGACGCTCACGGCTTGCCCTCTTGCTTGCCCTCTTCCATGTAGCGAGCCAGAAAAAAGGCCTGGGCGATCACGAACAGCAGCATCAGACCCAGGCCGCCGAACAGCTTGAACTGCACCCAGGTTGCCTCCGAGAAGTTGTAGGCCACCACGAGGTTGACCGCGCCCATCACGGCGAAGAACGCCACCCAGCTCCAGTTGAGCCGGACCCAGACCGCCTCGGGCAGCACCACCTGGCCGGACATCATGGCGCGGATCAGGTTCCTGCCGAACGCGGCGGCTGAGACGCCGAGCACCACCGCGAACAGCCAGTACAGGACCGTCGGCTTCCACATGATGAACATCCGGTCCTGCAGCGCCAGCGTCAGGCTGCCGAAGACGACGATGATGGCGAGGCTCGCCCACAGCATCGGCTCGATGCGCCGGCCGCGCAGCTTGAGCCACACCACCTGGCCCAGCGTGGCCGCGATCGCGGCCGCGGTGGCGACGTAGATGTCGCTGAACCAGTAGACCGCGAAGAAGCAGATCACCGGGAACATGTCGAACAGGAATTTCATGGCGCGAGCAGCTTCCTCTTGCGGTGCCAGTCGATGATCGCCTCGCGCGGATAGCCGCGAAAGCGTTTTTCGCCGCCGCCGGAGGGCACGCGCACCCAGGGCGCCTTCGAGTCGAGCAGGATGTGCTGGCGCTCGCGCGGGACGGGCAACGGGGTGTCGAGCGCCGAGGCGAATGGATAAACCCACTCCGCCCAGCGCGCATCGCTGATCCACAGCGCCGAGCCGCACTTGCGGCAGAAATGGCGCAGCCCCCGCCTCGGCCGGTAGACGGCGACATGCGCCTTGCCGGTGATCTTCAGGCTCGCGGCCTCGCCCAGGATGTTGATCGCGCTGCCCGAGCCGCCGGCGGTCTTGCGGCAGATGGAGCAGTAGCAGTGCAGGTAAGGCACCGGGGTGTGGCTGCGCACCGAAAAGCGCACCGCCCGGCAGTGGCAGGATCCCTTCAGCAGCATGGCGCTATTATTGCGCAAAGCCGGATTTCCGGTTCACCTCCCGGGGAGGCATGCGCATGGCGCTGGTGAAACTGGTCGAGTACGCGCAGGCCGGTGACGAGGTCAGGGCGGTGTACGACGAAATCATGAGGGCCCGCGGCACGGATTGGATCAACAACTTCTGGAAGGCGCTCGCCAACGACCCGGCGCTGCTGCGCCGGACCTGGGACGACGTGCGGCAGGTGATGGCGCCCGGCGCGCTCGACCCGCTGGTGAAGGAGATGGTCTATGTGGCGGTGAGCGCCACCAACGGCTGCGAATACTGCACGCACTCGCACACCGCGGCGGCGCGCGCCAGGGGCATGACCGAGGCCCAGTTGATGGAACTCATGGCGGTGACGGCCCTCGCCAATGCCACCAACCGCCTCGCCAACGGCCTGCGCATCCCGGTCGATGCGCAGTTCCGGTGAGGCCTGTCTGCGCCGCCCCCAGGGGTATGATTGCGCAGCTGCGTCCCTGGGGAATTGGCCATGGGGATGTCGCGGTGGATCCAGGCGGTGGCGGCGGCGGCCCGCATTACGGCCGCCCGCCGGCACCTCGATCGGCCTGCCGCCGTCGCCGGGCACCAGGAAACGCTTCCACAGCCGGTCCTCGGCGCGAATCTCGACCGGCCAGTGGCAACGGCCCTCCACCCGCCGGGGCTCCTCCAGCAGCAGGATGTAGCGCACCACGGTGCGGCTGCGCGACATCAATTCGGACCACGCCTCGGTCTCCGGCAGGTACTTCACCCGGGCCACGAGGCGGCGCATGGTGGCCGAGCCGTCGTCGCCGGGCAACTCGCAGCCGGCCGCGGACGGCGCCGCTGCCAGCAGGAAGATCAGTCCCGCAGTGAAGAGGCCGCGACCCCGCATGCCTGGATGCTCCGCAGATGGGAATCGCGCATCCGGGTGAGCAGCGCCGCCGCTTCGGCATCGGCGATGCGCGGCAGCGACGAGTTGAACTCCCGCACCGCCCAGCCCAGGCCGCGCATGAGGAACTCGATGCGCGCGCGGCGCCCGGCCACGGCGATCGCCTTGGCGTGGAACTCGCCGGTGGCGTGGCTGTGCGGCACGCCGTCGCGGTCCAGCAGCTTGCCCAGCAGCGCGCAATTATGGGCCTCGTCGGCCTGCACCTGCCGCAGCGTGGTCCACGCCGGGCCGTTGCGCTCGTGCTCGGCCATGAACGCCACCAGCGCCTTGGCGCCCGCGCGCTCGGTCTCGAGCATGCGGTTGAGGAAGGCCGAGAGCTGCGCCTTACTGAAGCTGGACGTACTCATGCTCGAGCGGTAAGTTGTTGATGCCGCGGTCGGGCGGCGCCACCCAGCCGGCCATCCTGCCCGGCTCGACCACGCGCTGCATCAGGCTGCGCACGAAAGCGCGGTCGGCCTCGGACGGGATCCAGTCGTGCAAGCGGCGGTCGTATTGCTCGCGCGGGAGCATCCTGCCTTGCGGGTCCACCGGGTGCCCGACCCAGGAACCGATGGAGCGGCGAAAGTGCGCCGAGGGCAGGGCGAGGGCGAGTGCGCCGTGCCCGGCGCGCTCGATGACGCGGTTCCAGCGCTTGAGGCCGATCTCGCAGTCCTTCAGGTACGACTCGCGCATCACCTCGTTGAGCGCGTTCAGCATCGGCGCTTCCTGATCGCCTTCGGGCGTGGCCAGCTTCAGGGTCGCCTCGCGCAGGACGTGGTCCGTGTACTGGCTTTCGTCGGGGCGGCCCTTGAGGCCGTTGGCGAAGTTGGCCGCGGCGTTCGACGAAATCTCGTTGCCGAACAGGTCCAGCGACGAGGAGCACCAGAAGTTGAGGTACTTCTGCAACAGCGGCAGGTCCACCGCGCCCGCCCGGCGAATCGCGGAAGGATCGTCCGTGCCCAGCGCCTTCATCACCTCCAGCGTGCGCCTCACCACGCGCCCGATCCCGGTCTCGCCGACGAACATGTGGTGAGCTTCCTCGGTGAGCATGAACCGGCAGGTGCGCGACAGCGGATCGAAGCCGGACTCCGCAAGGCTCTTCAGCTGGTACTTGCCGTCGCGGTCGGTGAAGTAGGTGAAGCAGTAGAACGACAGCCAGTCGGAAATCGGCTCGTTGAAGGTGGACAGGATGCGCGGCTTGTCCGCATCGCCCGAGTGCCGCGCGAGCAGCTCCTCGGCCTCCTCGCGCCCGTCGCGGCCGAAGTAGGCGTGCAGCAGGTAGACCATGGCCCAGAGGTGACGGCCTTCCTCGACGTTGACCTGGAACAGGTTGCGCAGGTCGTACAGGGACGGGCAGCTGTGGCCCAGCAGCCGCTGCTGCTCGACCGACGCCGGCTCGGTGTCGCCCTGGGTCACGATCAGGCGGCGCAGGGTGGAGCGGTACTCCCCGGGCACCTGCTGCCAGGCCGGCTGGCCCATGAGGTCGCCGAAGCCGATGCGGCGCTCCGCCACCGGGTCGGCGAGGAAGATGCCCCAGCGGTAATCCGGCATCTTCACCGCCCCGTACCGCGCCCAGCCGTCGGCGTTCACCGACACCGCGGTGCGCAGGTAGGCCTCCGCCCCCTGGAAATCGCTCGGGCCCATGCTCTTCCACCAGTCGATGAACTTCGGCTGCCAGTGCTCCAGCGCCCGCTGCAGGGTGCGGTCGTTGGCGAGGTTGACGTTGTTGGGGATCTTCTCGCTGTAGTTGATGCCGCCCATGGCTATACCCGTTCCCAGTTGAATTTCGCCTTCGCCCCGGTGCCGTACGCCTTCAGCGCGCCCTGTTCGCCGACCGCGTTGGGACGGATGAAGATCCAGTTCTGCCACGCGCTGAGGCGGCCAAAGATCCGCGTCGCCATGTTCTCGCAGCCGGTGAAGCGCAGGCTGGCCTCCATTCCGGTGAGGGCGTCGGGCGAAAGGCTGGCGCGCTCCTCGCAGGCGATGCGCACTTCCTCTTCGAAGTCGATGTCGTCGGGGGTGGAGGTCGCCAGGCCGAGCGCGCGCGCCTCGAGCGCACCCAGCGCCCGGCCGATCACCTGGCGCGCGGCCTGCACCGGGCCCCGCTCGCCGCAGAAGCGCGCCTGCAGGCGGGTGGCGCCGTTCACCATCGGATACCTGCCGAAGCTGGCCTCGGTCAGCGTGAGCGACGGCCCCGGCTCCGCGTCCAGCATGTAGCTGCGGTCGGCGGCGAAAGCGAGCTCTGCGAGCGTTCCTGCGAAGCAGGAGTCGCGGTCGAGGATCGCGAACATGGACCGCGACGAGACATCCAGCCTGGCGAGGGTCCGGCGCAACAGCCCGACGGTCTCCCGCACCAGCCAATGCGACGCGTTGCGCTCCAGCAGCGCATCCACCTTCAGCATTTCCTCGGCCTTGCCGCACGTCCTCAGCAGCCACAAGCCGACCTCGAGGTGGTTGTGGCGCAGGTCCAGGATCGCCTCGTCCAGCTCGCGCGCGAGCTGCAGCGGATACCAGTCGGCGCTCGCCTCGACGGCTTCGGGCGCCTTGGCCGGCGCATGCACCGTGATCTCGGCGGTACGCGAGGCCGCATCGATCCTGACCTTCACCAGCTCGCGCTTGAGCGGGCTCAGCTTCACGCCCGCGCCGCCCGGGCGGTCGGACTGCTTGGCCAGTTCGAGCGCGCGATGCTTCACGAACTCGGCGAACTGCTGCGGCTTGACGACATGGTCCACCAGCTTCCACGCCTTTGCGCGCTCGGCGCGCACTCCCTCGGCGGTGGTGCAGAAGAGATCGGCGAGGTCGCGGCGCACCTTCCTCTTATCCACCAGCCGGGTCAGCCCGCCGGTGCCTGGCAGCACGCCCAGCAGCGGCACCTCGGGCAGGCTGACCGTGCTCGAGCGGTCATCCACCATGGCGATTTCGTCGCAGGCGAGGGCCATTTCATAGCCGCCGCCTGCGGTGGTGCCGTTGAGTGCGGCAAGGAACTTCAATCCCGAGTCCCGGCTGGAATCCTCGATGCCGTTGCGGGTTTCGTTGGTGAACTTGCAGAAGTTCACCTTCGAGCCGTGCGTCGACAGGCCCAGCATATAGATGTTGGCCCCGGAGCAGAACATGCGGCTCTTGCCGCTGGTGAGCACCACCGACTTCACCTCCGGGTGCTCGAAGCGGATGCGGTTGAGCGCGTCATGCAGCTCGATGTCCACGCCAAGGTCGTAGGAATTGAGCTTCAGCTTGTAGCCGGGGGCGAGGCCCTTGTCCTCGGCCACGTCCAGGGTGAGGACGGCCACGGGGCCGTCGCAGGCGAGCTTCCAGTGGTGGTAGCTCTCGGGTCTGGTGTCGAAGGAGATCATGCCGGGACCGGGTGGCTTTCCGCGACGCTGCGCTTGAGATCGGCGAGGCTTTGCTTGAGGGGCTTGCCGCTGGTGTCGACGACCGCGTCGGCGCGGGCATAGAGCGCGTCGCGCTCGGCGAGCAGGCGGCGGATCTCGTCGAGCGCGGTGGAGCGGCCCTGCATCTTGCCCGCGAACGGGCGCAGGTCGCCCTGTTCCATGACCCGCTTCATGTGTTCCTCGGGCGAGGCCTTGAGCCAGACGCAGGTGCAGTGGTCGAGCAGCATGCGCCAGGTCTCGGGGTCGTTCACCAGGCTGCCGCCGGCGGCGATCACCGCGCGCGGAAGCTGCTTCAGCACGCGGGCGAGGGCCTTTCGCTCGAAGCGACGGAAGGCGTCCTGGCCGTACATCGAGAACACCTCGCCCAGCGGGGCGCCGGCCTCGCGCTCCACTTCGCGATCCAGTTCGACGAAGGGGGCCGTCATCGCCAGGGCGAGCTTCGCCCCCAGCGTCGACTTGCCGGCGCCGCGCAGGCCGACCAGCGCGACGCGGCCGCGCTTGGGCTCGGCGCCGTGCTCGCGCACCAGGATCTCCAGCGGCACTTCCATGGCATGGGCGATCCGGCGCAGCAGCAGGATGGAGACGTTGCCTTGGCCGGCCTCGAGCTGCGCCAGGTAGCGTTCGGAGATCCTGGAGGCGGCCGCCAGCGCCCGGCGCGTCATGCGCTGAGCCGCGCGCCAGGCGCGCACGCGGTCGCCCAGCTGGGACAGGTACAGGGATTCGGGGCGCGGTTGGGCGGCGTTCATGCAATATTATGCTTGAATCGAAGTGTAGGCTGCAATATAATGTGTGTCAAGAATGTCCCTCAAGATCCATATCCTGGTCGGCACCATGACCGGCACGGCGCAGCTCGTGGCGCAGGAGCTGGAACTCGCCTGGGACGAGGGCGGAACCGCGGTCCAGACCCTGCTGATGGACAAGCTGGAGGCCACGGTGTTCGACCGGCCGGGGGTGTTCCTGATCTGCACCTCCACCTACGGCCAGGGCGACGTGCCGGACAATGCCAAGGCGCTGTACGAGGACCTGAAGGCGAAGCGGCCGGACCTGTCCACGGTTCGCTACGGCGTCTTCGGCCTCGGCGACCGTACCTACGCCGAGACGTTCAACTTCGGCGGCAGGAAATTCGACGACTTGCTGACGGAGCTCGGCGCCCGGCGCATCGGCGAGCGCGTGCAGCACGACGCCTCCAGCGGAACCCTGCCCGAGGAAGTCGCTGCGCAGTGGGGCGAAGGCTGGCTGGCGCTGGCGAAGCAGGGCGGTTGCTGAAGATAGAATCGATGCAGGAGGGGGGAGCATGGACCTGCAAGACATCGGGCGTGACTACAACGCGGCCGAAGACCTCGTCTTCGGCAACCTGAAGGCCGGCCGCGCCGGCAAGCCGGCCTACATCGACGACGCGGGCCAGTGCACCTACGGCGAGCTCGCCGACCGCGTCAACCGCTTCGGCAGCCACCTGCTGTCGCTCGGCCTGCGCATGGAAGACCGCATCCTGCTCGCGATGCACGACACCATCGACTGGCCCGTGGCCTTCCTGGGCGCGATCAAGGCCGGCATCGTCCCGATCGCGGTCAACACCCTGCTGACGCCGAAGGACTACGAGTACATGCTCTCGGACAGCCGCGCCAGGGCGCTGCTGGTCTCGCCGCCGTTGTGGCCGCAGTTCGAGCCGTTCGCAGCAAAGCTGCCGTTGCTCAAGCACATCCTCAAGCCGCCCTTCGCCGAGGTGATCGCCAGGGCGGACCCTGAGCTGGAGCCGGCCCCGACCACGCGCGACGATGCGTGCTTCTGGCTCTATTCCTCGGGCTCCACCGGCATGCCCAAGGGCACGGTGCACGTGCACTCCAGCATGCGCCTCAGCGCCGAGTTGTACGCGAAAGGCGTGCTCGGATTGGGCGAGGCCGACCTCTGCTATTCCGCCGCGAAGCTGTTCTTCGCCTACGGCCTGGGCAATTCGCTGTCATTCCCGCTCGCCGCGGGCGCGACCACCGTGCTGATGGCCGAGCGCCCCACGCCCGAGGCGGTGTTCAAGCGCCTCGCCGGGCACAAGCCGACGCTGTTCTACGGCGTGCCGACGTTGTACGCGGCGATGCTCGCCTCGCCGGCATTCCCGGGCAAGGCCGAACTCGGGCTGCGCCAGTGCATCTCGGCCGGCGAGGCGCTGCCGCCGCAGATCTCGAAGAGCTTCAAGGAGAAGACCGGCGTGGAGATCCTCGACGGCATCGGCTCCACCGAGATGCTGCACATTTTCCTGTCCAATCGTCCCGGCGAGCTGCGTTACGGCACCACCGGAAAGGCGGTGCCCGGCTACCAACTGAAGCTGGTGGACGAGCAGGGCGGCCCGGTGAAGCCGGGGGAGCTGGGTGAGCTCCTCATCAAGGGGCCCACGGCCGCGAACCTGTACTGGAACAACCGCGCCAAGAGCCGCTCCACCTTCGTGGGCGAGTGGACCCGTTCGGGCGACAAGTACACCCAGGACGCCGACGGCTTCTTCGTCTACGGCGGCCGCAGCGACGACATGCTCAAGGTCTCGGGCATCTGGGTGTCGCCAGCCGAGCTCGAGGCGGCGCTGGTGTCGCACGAGGCGGTGCTGGAGGCCGCGGTGGTCGGGCACGAGGACGAGCACAAGCTGGTCAAGCCCAAGGCTTTCGTGGTGCTCAAGCCCGGCCGGCAGGCCACGGTCCTGGAGCTGCAGAACTACCTGAAGTCGAGCTTGGCGCCCTACAAGTACCCGCGCTGGATCGAGTTCGCGACGGAGCTGCCCAAGACGGCCACCGGTAAGATCCAGCGCTTCAAGCTGCGGGGCTAGGCCCGGGTGCAACCGATCCGCCCAGGTGGCGGCTCGTCCTCACACGCAAAACTCCCGACACCCTCACCATGACCTTCCCGCTGGAAAAATATTGGGGGCGGCGGTTCAGATGCGCCAGATTCCTAGCGGGTAGCTGTAGCCCATGAGTCACGAAGTGTCACAGTTCGACTGAAGCCATCTCGATCCGAGATGAAATATCCATGCCTCTCAAACTGCACCGCCTGCATATCGGCGTTTTCCAGACTGGGCTCCAACCGAGCGCGAAGCTTCTTCAGTGAGTCGGCGTTTAGGTCGTACTGGCCTTCGGGCTTTTCGGTCTTGAAGAGGCGATCGTAGATGCGGATCTCGGCGTCGCGAGCGTGCCTGACGCTCACCCAGTGAATGTTTCCTTTCACCTGGATCGAATCGGCGCCAGAGGTGCCTGACTTCGTTTCGGGCAGGTACTTGGCGCTGACGATGTTGGTGACTTTGTCGTAGCCGATGCATTCGATCACATACCCAAACCGCAGCCGCACCTTGTTCCCGGGATACAAGCGGAAGTACTTGGGCTCCGGCAACTCCTGGAAATCCTCCCGCTCAATCCACAATTCCCGCGAAAACGGGATCGTGCGCTTCCCCATCTGCGGCTTCTTAGGATGGTTCGGCGCCTCCATCAGTTCTTCCTGGCCCTCCGGGTAGTTCTCGATAACAAGCTTCAGCGGATCCAGCACCGCGAAGCGCCGCTGAGCGACTTCGTCCAGGTGCTGCCGCATGCAGTCCTCGAAGACCGAGTAATCAATCCACGAATTCTCCTTCGACACCCCAATCCGCTCAGCGAACCGCCGAAACCCCTCCGGCGTATACCCCCGCCGCCGAGCCCCCGCCAAAGTGGGCATCCGCGGATCGTCCCACCCGTCCACGACCTTGTCCTCGACCAGCTTGATGAGCAGGCGCTTGGACAGCATCACGTGCGTCAATTGCAACCGCGCAAACTCAATTTGTTGCGGGAGCGGATGCTGCAGCAACCCGCCATCGGCCAGCTTGTTCAACAGCCAGTCATAGAAAGGCCGCTGGTCCTCGAACTCCAGGGTGCACAGCGAATGGGTGATCTTCTCGACCGCATCCTCGATCGGATGCGCGTAGGTGTACATCGGGTAGATGCACCACCTGTCGCCGGTGCGGTGGTGCGTGGCTCGCTTGATGCGGTAGAGCGCGGGGTCGCGCATGTTGATGTTGGGCGAAGCCATGCTGATCCTGGCCCGCAATACGTGGGCGCCGTCGGCGTGCTTGCCCTCGCGCATCTCGCGCAGCAAGGACAAATTCTCCTCGGGCGAGCGCGAGCGATAAGGCGAATCCACCCCCGGACGGGTAAAGTCCCCCCGGTTGCGCTTCATGTCCTCCGCCGACTGCGAGTCGACGTAGGCATTGCCCGAGGTCACCAGGTATTCGGCGCACTGGTACATGAAGTCGAAGTAGTCCGACGCGTAGAGCGCCTTGCCGTCGAACTCCGGTACCAGCCACTTCACCGACTCGATGATCGAATCTACGTATTCCTGCTCCTCCCTCTCCGGATTGGTGTCGTCGAACCGCAGGTTGCAGGTGCCGCCGTACTCCTTGGCCAGGCCGAAGTTCAGCAGGATGGACTTGGCGTGCCCCAGGTGCAGGTAGCCGTTGGGCTCGGGCGGAAACCGGGTCTTGATGGCCTTCACCCTGCCCGAGGCGAGGTCGGCCTCGATGCGCCGGCGGATGAAGTGAGAATGCGATGCAACGTCCTGGTTTTTAGGGTTTTTGGCGTTCACGGCGACATTCTAGCGTGCCGCGAACCGAACCTTGTGGCGGGCGGCCGCTCCAGCTAAGGTCGGGGGGGATGCTCGATCTGCTCATCCGCGGCGCCACCCTCCTCGACGGCACCGGTGCGCCGCGCTTCACGGGCGCGGTCGGAGTCAAGGACGGCCTCATCACCGAGGTGGGCAAGGTTGCCGGCCCGGCGAAGCAGGCGGTGGAGGCTGCCGGCCTCGCCCTCATGCCGGGCATCGTGGACCTGCACACCCACTACGACGCCCAGGTGACCTGGGACCGCACGCTGTCGCCCTCGCCGGCGCTGGGCGTGACCACGGCGGTGCTCGGCAATTGCGGCTTCGGCATCGCGCCGTGCCCGGCGCCGCAGCGCCAGACGGTGCTGCGCAACCTCTCGGTGGTGGAGGGCATGGACCTCGCCGCGCTGGAGCATGGCGTCAACTGGGAGGCGGAGACCTTCGCCGATTACCTCGCCCAGCTGCGCCGCATCGGCCCCTGCGCCAACGTTGCGGTGCTGGCGCAGCACTCCACCATCCGCAGCGCGGTGATGGGCGAGGAGGCTTCGACGCGCGCAGAGCCCACGAGCGAAGAACTGGCCGCGATGCAGGCGCAGGTGCGCGAGGCGATGGGGGCGGGCGCGATCGGCTTCGCCTCGTCGTTCTCGCCCAACCACGCCGGCTGGTCCGGGCGGCCGATGCCCTCGACCATCGCCAAGGACGAGGAGCTGTTCGCCCTGCTCGCGCCGCTCAAGCAAGCCGGGCGCGGTATCTTCGTCATGGCCACCGGACCTCGGGGCACCACGGAGTACATGGAGAAGGTGGCCGCCGAGACCGGGCGCCCGGCGTTCATGGTGACGGTGCTCACCATGTTCAACGACGCCGAGCCGGGCAAGGCGATGACGTACTACGAACGCTGCGCCGCCGCGCGCTCGCGCGGCCACGAGGTGTACATCCACACCAGCTGCCAGCCGCTGTCGTTCGACTTCACGCTGGCCGAGCCGTACCTGTTTTACTCGCACCAGGCCTTCGGCCGCGTGAAGGCCGCGCAGCCGGAACAACGCGCCGCGATCTACCGCGACCCGGCGTTTCGCGCCCGCTTCCGCGAGAATCTCGCCCGACCCGGGCAGGGGATCCTGTTCTACGGCGACTGGGGGAAGATCGAGTGCGAGGGCAGGAGCATCGCCATGCTGGCGAAGCAGGCGAACCGGGATCCGCTGGACTATTTCTTCGACCTGCCGCTGGACCAGCCGCTGATCGGCAAGCTGTTCCAGAACAACGACGCCGGGGTGGCGCCGCTCCTGAAGCACGAGCAGGGCGTGGTGGCGCTGTCGGATGCCGGCGCGCACCTCATCTATTTCTGCGACGCCGGCTTCGGCCTGCATTTCCTGCAGCACTGGGTGCGCGAGACCGGGACCTTCACGCTGGAGGAGGGCGTGCGGCGGCTGACCAGCGACCCCGCCGCCAGATACCGCATCCCCGGGCGGGGACGGATCGTCCCGGGCGCGGCGGCCGACCTGCTTCTGTTCGATCCGGCGAAGGTCGGGGTCTCGCCGCTGCGCCGCTCGCCGGACCTGCCCGGCGGCGGGACCCGCATGTTGCGCGACCCGGCCGGGGTGCACGGGGTGTGGGTGAACGGCGTGCAGGTGCATGACGGAAGAAACTATCGGCCGGTCCGGGATCGCGGTCCGGGACGCGTCCTGACCGGGTTCTGCCGCTAAGATGGCCGCAGCCAGCCGCATTCGGAAAGTGGCCGGAAGCGAGGAGTCGTGATCCAGGCAAGGAAGCTCGCCGGCGCGCTGGGCGCCGAACTCACGGGGGTGAACCTGTCGCAGCCGCTGTCGAAGGACGCGGCCGCCGAGATTCGCGCCCTTTTCCTCGAGCACCAGGTGATCTTCTTCCGCGACCAGCCGCTCACGCCGTCGCAGTACATGGCCTTCGCGCAGGCCTTCGGCGAGCCGGTGGAGTACCCGCTGGTGAAGGGGCTGGAGGACTTCCCGAAGATCATCGAGGTGAAGAAGCTCGAGCACGAGCGCGCGGCCTTCGGCGCCATCTGGCACACCGACACCGCCTACCTCGAGCGCCCGCCCATGGGCTCGATGCTCATCGCGCGCGAGATCCCGCCCTACGGCGGCGACACGCTGTTCGCGAGCATGACTGCCGCCTACGAGGCCCTGTCGGAGGGCATGAAGCGCATGCTGGAGGGCCTCAAGGCGGTGAACAGCTCGGCCAAGGCCGACGCCTCGAAGACGCGCGAGGACCGCATCAAGTCCTCCGGCACCGAGGAGGCGCGCAAGCAACTGTCCGCCCAGCACCCGGTGGTGCGCACGCACCCGGAGACTGGGCGCAAGGCGCTGTACGTCAACCGCGGCCACACCGTGCGCTTCTGCGGCATGACCGAGGAGGAGAGCCGGCCGCTGCTGGAGTACCTGTACCAGCACCAGATCAGCGCGGAATTCACCTGCCGCTTCTCGTGGCGGGTGAACTCGATCGGGTTCTGGGACAACCGCTGCGCCCAGCACAACCCGGTCAACGACTACCACGGCCACCGGCGCGTCATGCACCGCATCACGCTGGCGGGGGATGTTCCGGCTTAGCCTGCTCGGGGCGCGCGGCCACTGGGGCGGGCGCGCACTGCTGTCGGCACTGGGCATTGCGCTGGGGGTGGCGCTCGGCTCCGCGGTCCACCTCATCAATCGCGCGGCGGTGAACGAGCTCGCTGCGGGGGTGCGCGCGCTGGCGGGCGACGCCGACCTGGAGGTGCGCGGCGCGCGCGCCGGTTTCCCGGAAGCGCTTTACGCCGAACTGGCCCGGTTGCCGGGCGTCGCGGTCGCCAGCCCGGTCCTGGAGCTCGAAGCCGGTCTGGCTGCAGGCCGCACCATCCGTATCCTGGGCCTCGATCCGCTGCGCGCGGGGCTGGTGCAGCCGGCCCTGTTTGGCGACGATCCGCGGCGGCGGCTGGAGCTGCTAAAGCCCGACACCGTCTACCTTTCCGCCGCCGCGGCGGACCTGGCCAGGGACGGCAAGCTGCGCGTTGTCGCCGGCCTGCAGACCGTGGAGCTGGAGGTGGCCGGCGTGCTGCCGGCCTCTTCGCTTCGTGGCGTGGCGGCGCTCGCCGACGTCGCCACCGCGCAATGGCGGCTGGGCCGGGAAGGGCAGCTCAATCGCATCGACCTGCGCCTCGCTCCCGGCGTGGACCGGGAGCTGTTGCGGACGGCAATCGGCGCGAAGCTGCCCGCCGGCGTCCATGTCGTCACGGTGGACGCGGTGGAGGAGTCCGGCGCCAACCTGTCGCGCGCCTACCGCGTGAACCTGAACGTGCTCGCGCTGGTGGCGCTGTTCACCGGCGGCTTCCTGGTGTTCTCGGCGCAGGCGCTGGAAGTGGCGCGCCGGCGCGGCGAGCACGCGCTGCTGAGGGTGCTGGGGCTGCAGGGCGCAGGCTTGTTCCGGCTGCTGCTGGCCGAGGCGGCGCTGATCGGCGCCGCCGCTAGCGCGCTCGGCGTCGTGCTCGGCTGGGCGATCGCGAAGGCGGCGGTTTCGCTTGGCGGCGCCGACCTCGGTTCGGGTCTGTTCCGCGGCGTGCAGCCGGAGCTGGCCTTACCGATCGGTACCATGGCGGCCTACTGGGCGGCCGGCATCGCGGTGGCGGTGGCCGGCGCCTGGCTGCCGGCGCTGGATGCGGCGCGCGTGCCGCCGGCGCAGGCGCTCAAGGCGGGCGACGCCGAGCGCCTGTTCGAGCGCGCCGCCACCATCGCGCCGGGCCTCGCGCTGCTCGCCGCGGGGACGGCGCTGTCGCAGCTGCCCGCGGTCGGCGGGCTGCCGCTGCCGGGCTATGCCGCCATCGCCTGCCTGCTGGTGGGCGGGGTCCTGCTCATGCCTTGGCTGGCGCGCAGCGCCTTCGAGCGCCTGCCGCTGTCGCGCCGGCCGGCGCTCGCGCTGGCGCTCGCGCAGCTGCGCGGCGCGCCCGGACAGGCGATGGTGAGCCTTGCGGCCATCGTCGCCAGCTTTGCGCTGATGTGCGCGATGGCGATCATGGTGGCCTCGTTCCGAGAATCGGTAGATCGCTGGCTGTCGGCGGTGCTGCCCGCGGACCTGTACCTGCGCACCACGCACGCCGGCGAATCGGCCTGGATCGAACCGGAGTTCGAGGACCAGGTGCGCAAGCTGCCGCAGTTCTCGAGCGTCGAGTTCCTGCGCAGCCAGCGCGTGCTGCTGGATCCGGCGCGGCCGGCGGTGGCGCTGCTGGCGCGCGACGGTGAGGCGGACAAGGGCGCGATGCGGGTTCCGCTCGCCGGCAAGGGCTACCAGCGCCGGGCGGGCGACCCGCCGCCGGCCTGGATCTCGGAGGCGGTCGCCGACCTGCATCGCCTCGGGCCTGGCGCGCGCATCGAGTTGCCGCTCGCGGGCAGGCGGCAGCCCTTCATCGTCGCTGGCATCTGGCGCGACTACGCGCGCCAGCACGGCGCCGTCGTCATCGAGCGCGAAACCTACGTCGCGCTGACCGGCGACCGGCGCGCCAATGATGCCGCCCTGTGGCTGGCCCGCGGCGCGACCCCGGACCAGGCATCGCGCGCGCTGCGGGCGCTGCCGGGCGGCAGCGCGCTGGAGATCGCCGGGCCGGGTGAAATCCGCACCGTGTCTTTGCGCCTTTTCGACCGCACCTTCGCCGTGACCTACGCGC
>Ga0194131_10000301_pt1 | contig 81928 bp, 60 predicted proteins | sample TA2KigO120mmetaG_FD_148631 | JGI IMG/M metagenome (GOLD analysis project Ga0194131, IMG submission 148631) | Freshwater microbial communities from Lake Tanganyika, Tanzania - TA2015053 Kigoma Offshore 120m | ecosystem: Environmental > Aquatic > Freshwater > Lake | place: Tanzania: Lake... | reverse complement strand
ACAACCCTGCCTCCCCGCGATAGTTCATCAACGAACTGGGCGAGCGTGTTGGCTATCGGGGGGCCCTAAAAGAGTGAATCGAAAACCGAAAGCGCAGATAGCCATGTTTCACTGCGATGCCTGCGGATCTTATGCCGTGAAAACGGAACTGTTCAGAGAAGTTTTCAAACTTGATGGTCGTCGCGTGCTGGTGAAAAACATTCCCGCGAACATTATGGGGAGGCCACAGTCTCACGAGAGACGGCCGAGGTAGTCCAACAGGAGGTTCATGGCGCAGGCCACCTCGTTAAAACCGTGCCGATGGACCTGTTTGCAATGAATTGACCTGAGCGAGCGGGGCGTGTGTTGATCGTACTTATCTTAAATTGAGAGTTGTTGCGACAGCTACGCCTCACACATCACAGACCTTGGCGGCGTGGCGGAGGGCTTCGATTTTGTCGGGCCAGGTGGGGATGAACTCTTGGGCGACGAAGCCGCGGTAGCCGGTGGCGAGGATGGCCTGCATCACGGCGGGGTAGTTGATCTCTTGGGTGGCGTCGAGTTCGGCTCGGCCGGGATTGCCGGCGGTGTGGTAGTGAGCGATCACGTCCTTGTATTGGCCGATGCGGCGGATCACGTCGCCGTTCATGATCTGCACGTGGTAGATGTCGAACAGCAGCTTCATGCGCGGCGAGTCCACTCGGCGAATCAGCTCGACGCAGAAGTCCACGTCGTCGCCGAAGTAGCCGGGATGACCTTTCATCGGATGGCTGCTGTCACGCGAGTTGAGATGCTCCAGGCAGAGGTTGATCTTCTTTTCCTCGGCGTAGGTGATGACCTGCTTCCAACACTCGATGCAGTTCTTCGCTCCTTGTTCGTCGGAGATGCCTTTCTCGCGCATGCCGGTGAACGTGATGACGTTCTCGCATTGATGCTCGACGGCCAGGTCGATGCTGGCTCGGAGTTTCGTCAGGCAGAACTCGTGGTTGTCGCGGTTGAACGGGCCGCGAGCGAACCCGTGACTGCTGACCAGCGAAATCTTCAGACCGAGCTTTCGCACGGCGGGATAGTGCTCCGCGCCGATCCCTTCGATGGCCTCCAATCCGATCTCGCGGCAGTGTCGGGCCAATTCTTCAGCGGGCATCGGATTGAAGCACCAGCCCATCACCGATTGCCGAATGCGACCGTTGCGAATCTTAAAGTCCGGTTCGACGGGCCGATCGGCAGCGACGCTTGGCGTTGACCCAAGGGCAACGCTTCCGACGGCCATCGTGCCGACGGCGGTCTTGATGAGGTCGCGTCGATTGAGTCGTGAAGTCATGAGACGGCTCCTGAAAAGTGCGTTGAAATTGGGTCGATCAAAGGACTCCGAATCGTTCGAGACTTCGAGAGCATTGACCAATCTTAGCGTTTTGAGCGCCGGTCCGTTTTTAGACGGTGAGCAGCACGGTCTCGTGATGAATCTCGGCGTGGCGTGGATGGCTCAGGAAGCGGTTCACGAGGGAGGGTGAGCGTTTTCAGCGCGTGCTGTAGACCGCGGATCAGCAAGCCCGTGTCAGAATTCAAGCCAAGCATTTGAAATCCTTGATCGCGGCGTTTGAGTAATTCTGTCGAGTCTCGGCACAGCATGCCGCAGGGTATACCGCGAGCGCGGATGCGGTCTTTGATGTCGAGCAATTGCGCGGCGACCCCCGGACCTTCCCAATCGCCGAGCGATCCCGCACTGGCCGAGTAATCGGCGGGGCCGAATTGAATCGCATCCACACCGGGGACGTCGCAAATCTGTTCGATGCTCTTGCCAGCCGAGACGTTTTCCATCAACGGGATCACCAACGTTTCGGAGTTCGCGATCATCGTGTCGGACTTCAGTCCCATGCCCCAGTGCGTGGCTCGCTCGCCACCGACGCCGCGCTGACCCCACGGCGGATATTTGGCGAAACGGACCGCGCGCTGCACCTCGTCCGCCGAATGAATCTGCGGAACCAGAATGCCACCGGCTCCCAGATCGAGCACACGTTTGATGAGACCTTGCTCGATCTCCTGAATGCGGACCAGCGGCACGGTGTCCGAGTTCCGAGTCGCTCGGATGTGTTCCAAAAGTTCCTTGAAATCGAGATGCCCGTGCTCGGCGTCGATCACGACGAAGTCGAGTCCGAGCGTCACGGCGATCTCGGTGATCGTCGGCGATTCCAGCGTGATCCACAGACCGGAAGTCAGTTTTCTCGCGGCGAGTTTCTTCTTCAGCGGATTTGGCGAAGTCATGGAAAACAATTCCTTCGTGTCATGAGCTTGGTCCGCTCGACGGGTCGATCACAGAAACCTGAAGTGTCCGCGAGGGAAAACGCTTCACAGACTTCAGAATCCCGGATGAAGTCACTGCGGGCTCCCGCCCTCGCAGGCGCTTCGGGTCAGTGTGTGCCAGCGTGACGAATGCCGAGTGACCTGTCGTCCCACCTCGAGTGTCACGATCAACCCCGCGACATCCGTTTGCAATTCGATCAATTTCAAACCGCGCTCGGGACCGAGCACGCTGACGGCCGTGGCCAGTGCATCGGCGGTGATTCCATCCGGCGCGATCACGGTGACGCCGCAACGCTCGGTCAAACCGAGCCCCGTTTTGGGATCGACGATGTGCGAGTACCTTCGGCCACCGACTTCTACGAACTGATACGCGTCGCCGGAGGTCGAGATCGAGCAATTGGCTAATGTCACGAATTGAGTTGGAGCCGCATCCGGTTCGCGCAGAGACGCGATACCGATGTGCCAGCCAGTCGATCCGGGTGGCGGGTCGCTGACGACAATGTCTCCGCTGCCATCGATCATGGCGCGAGTGATACCGTGTTGTTTCAGGACGCGAACCGCCTCGTCGGCCGCGTAGCCGACCGCGATGCCGCCGAGATCGAGCCTCATGCCGGATTTGAGCAGTTCAACGGAGCAAGCATCGCAATGCAGCCGCATGTGCCGAAAGCCGACCAATTCGCGAGCTTCTTGCAGGAGCTTTGGATCAGGCAATTCCTTTTGTCGGCGAGCCCGCCGCCAGAGTTTGATCAGCGGGCCAACGGAGACATCAAAGGCCCCGTCAGAGAGTGCGGAAACTTCGACGGATTTGCTGAGCACTCGAAACAGCTCTGACGAGACGGCGATCGGTTTGCCGGGGCCGGAGTCTCGGCAGAGTCGCATCAGTTCGCTGTTCGAGTCGAAATCGCTCATCATCCAATTAAGGTGTTCGATGCGAGCCCAAACGGCTGCGATGGCCTTGTTTGCTGAGCCTTCGTCAGGGGCGTAGAATGCCGCCGCGAACGGAACGCCCATCAGCGTGCGTTGGAATTCAAAGCGACGTAGTTGGCTGGCTGGCGGCTCGGCCTGGCAAGGGGCCGTGAGCCACAACAGCATCAGAAATATCGGAGAGACTTTCATGGGTGGCAGACTAAGAGCGTGGCGATGGCTTGTGCAAGATGGCCGCGCGACTTTGTGGGGCGCGGCGACAATCATCGCAACGAGTTTTGGTTCACTTAGTTTCGCAGAGGAGAAAAATCTCGCAGCTGAGGCCAAGTCCGAAAAGGAAATGAAGCTGTACAAGCAGACGATTCCTGGTACTGAAGTCTCCTTCGAGATGGTCCCGATCCCCGGCGGTGAGTTCCTCTTGGGCAGCCCTGACTCGGAAGCGAAACGCAATCCCGACGAAGGTCCGCAGGTGAAGGTTAAGATCGAGCCATTCTGGATGGGCAAGTACGAAGTCACCTGGAACGAGTACGACATCTGGAGCTTTAATCTCGACATCCAGCGCCGCAAGACGTTGAATCTCACGCCAACGGCGCTCGATCCAAAGGCGGACGCGGTGACTCGGCCGACCAAGCCGTACACCGATATGACCTTCGGCATGGGGCACGACGGCTATCCTGCAATCTGCATGACGCAGCACGCGGCGAAAACGTACTGCGCGTGGCTCAGCGAGAAGACCGGCCAGTACTACCGTCTGCCGACCGAAGCGGAATGGGAATACGCCTGCCGAGCCGGAACCAAGACCGCCTACTTCTTCGGCGACGATCCCGCGAAGCTTGACGAATACGCCTGGCATTTCGGCAACAGCGACGAGAAGTACCACCCGATCGGCAAGAAAAAGCCGAATCCGTGGGGCTTGCATGATATCCACGGCAACGTATCGGAATTGTGTCTCGATCAGTACGACGAGAATCGGTACGCAAACATCCTCAAGCAAGGGATGGGGGCCAGCCCGCTGCTTGTGGTCACGAAGCTGTACCCGACAGTGGCTCGAGGTGGTTCATGGGACGATGACCCGGAACAACTGCGGAGCGCCGCTCGCATCGCCTCGACCCCTGATTGGAAGCAGCAAGACCCACAGATTCCCAAGAGCATCTGGTACTTCACCGATGCCCTGCAAGTCGGCTTCCGCGTCGTCCGCCCGCTGCGAGTTCCCAACGAGGCCGAACGCAAACAGCTCAATCTTGAACCAGAGAAAGAATTCAAACTGCGCGATTAGATTTGGTTTCACCACAAAGGCGCAAAGAAGGCATCGTGCTGGCCTGTGGTTGGTGGTTTCTTAGTGCCTTGATGTTTTTGTGGTTTTCTGTCGCTTAATTTCCATTTCACGGAGTTGCCATGTTCTTGCATCGCGTTGTCGGCCTGTCGATCGTCGTGGGTTTCGTGTTTTCGTTGACCGATGCTTTACGGGCTGCGGACCCGCCGCAACCGATGCCGGATTCTCCGCTGGACATCAAAGCGGTACGCGCCTTCCCGGAACTCAAGTTCTCGCGGCCAGTGTTGCTGACAAATGCGGGTGACGGCTCGAATCGCATCTTTGTCGCGCAACAACAAGGCAAGATTTTCGTGTTCCCGAACAAGCCGGACGTTGAAGAGCCCGATCTGTTCATGGATTGGGAAAAGAAGACGATTTACAAGAACGAGGAATTTGAGGAAGGAGTGCTGGGGATCGCGTTCCATCCGAAGTTCAAATCGAACGGTGAATTCTTCCTGTACTACACCGAGGTGCCACACATCTCAGTCATCTCGCGGTTCAAGGTTTCCAAGGACGATCCAAACAAGGCCGACCCGGCATCCGAAGAGCAGATCCTTCGCATCCCGCAGCCATACTGGAATCACAACGGCGGCACGATTTGCTTCGGCCCGGATGGATACCTCTACATCGGACTCGGCGATGGAGGCGCGGGGAACGATCCTCACAAGAACGCCCAGAATCCGAAGACGATGCTCGGCAAGATTCTTCGCATCGACGTCGATCACAAAGACGAAGGCAAAAAGTACGCCGTCCCGAAGGACAACCCCTGGGTCGGTCAGGCCGGTGCCGCGACCGAGGCCTTCGCGATGGGGATTCGCAATACCTGGCGCATGAGCTTCGATCGCAAGACGGGCACGCTCTGGCAAGCCGACGTCGGACAAGATTTCTGGGAAGAGATCAACCTCATCACCAAGGGTGGCAACTACGGCTGGAACCTGCGCGAAGGGATGCACAAGTTCAAAGAGGGCTCCGACGCGAAACCGGAACTCATCGAACCGATTTGGGAATACCACCACACCATCGGCAAGTCGATCACCGGCGGAGTCGTCTATCGCGGCAAGAAAGTTCCCGAGTTGGAAGGCTGCTACCTCTACGGCGACTTCGTCAGCGGCAAGCTGTGGGCCTTGAAGTACGATGAGAAGGCCAGGAAGGTCGCTGCGAATTATCTCCTGCAAGGGGACAATTTGCCGGTGATGACCTACGGCGAAGACGAAGCGGGCGAGGTCTATTTCACCACGCCCTTCGGCCAGATCTTCACCTTCGCCAAGGCGAAGTGAACTCGGACTGAGTGTGAGCGGATCAAAAATCAACACGACGCGCCAGCGAGTGATGGCTATGTGAACCACTCGCCGGCGCGGCGTGCTGCTGTGTTCTCGAACGGTCGCATTCTCTACGGCTGCGGCGTGTCCGTCTTGATGTGCAGGTCGCGAAGCTGTTTGGCATCCACGTCCGACGGAGCACCGGTCATTTGGTCGGCAGCTTTTTGAGTCTTCGGGAACGCGATGACTTCGCGAATGTTATCGTTCCCCAAAAACATCATCACCCAACGGTCCAGACCCAACGCGATGCCGGCGTGCGGCGGCGCTCCGTGAGCGAGCGCTTCCAGCAGAAAACCGAATCGTTCTTGAGCGACCTCCGGTGTGACGCCGATGAAGTCGAAGACTTGCTGCTGTACATCGGGGGAATGAATACGAACGCTGCCGCTGGCCGCTTCGTAGCCATTGCAGACAAGGTCGTATGACTGCGCTCGCACGCGACCGGGATCGGTCTTGAGATACGGCAAGTCTTCTTTGACGGGGTGGCAAAACGGATGATGCTCGGCATCCCACTTCTGCTCCTCTTCATTCCAACCGAACAGCGGAAAGTCGAGAACCCAAGCCACTTTCATTGCCGTCGGATCGTAGAGGTTCAGTTCTTTTCCGAGCCGATTTCGTAGTGCGGCCAGCGCGGCGGAGGTGACCTTGTTGCTGTCGGCGACGCACAGAATCAAGTCGCCGTTCTCAGCCCCGAACTTGGCGATGATCGCCTGCAGTTGCTCATCGGTGAAGAACCTCGTGATCGATGATTCGAGTTTGCCGTCCTTCATTTTGAAGAAGGCCAATCCTTTCGCGCCGTAGATTTTGACAAACTCGGTCAGTTCGTCGATCCCTTTGCGGCTGTACTTGTCGGCTGCGGCTTTTGCACACAGTCCGCGGACTCGGCCACCGTCGGCGAGCGTCTCTTTGAAGACCCGGAAGGTCGATTCATTCGCGATCTCGCCGAGGTCTTGCAGTTCCATGCCGAAACGCAGGTCAGGCTTGTCGTTGCCGAATCGTTCCAACGCCTCGCGATGCGTCAGCCGAGTCAGCGGCAACGGCAGTTCCTCGCCGCGAATCTCCTTGAAGAGATGCGCCATCAATCCGTCGATCGTCGACAAAATGTCTTCCTGCTCGACGAACGCCATCTCGACGTCGATCTGCGTGAACTCCGGCTGCCGGTCGGCTCGCAGGTCTTCGTCGCGGAAGCAGCGAGCAATCTGCATGTAGCGGTCATAGCCGGCCATCATCAGCAGCTGCTTGTAAAGTTGAGGCGACTGCGGCAACGCATAAAACTGTCCCGGGTGAACACGGCTGGGGACGAGGTAATCGCGAGCCCCTTCCGGCGTACTCTTGCCGAGCATCGGCGTTTCGATTTCGAGGAACCCGTGCTGATCAAAGTAGTCACGTACCGCCTTGGTCAGCTTGTGGCGCAGAACCATCGCCTTCTGAAGCTGCGGCCGACGCAGGTCGATGTAGCGGTATTTCAGCCGCAGCTCTTCGTTCGGCAAAGTCTGCGAACCCGGCTCGAACGGCGGGACTTTCGACTTGTTGAAGAGTTCGATCTTGGTCGCTTCGACTTCAATCTGACCGGTCGCGTGTTTCAGGTTTTCCAGTCCCTCGCCGCGCGGCGAGACCTTGCCGGTGGCTCCGATGACGAATTCGGATCGCAATGTCTGAGCGACCTCAAACGCTGCCGACTGATCCGGCTCGATGACGATCTGAGTGATGCCGTACCGATCCCGCAAGTCGATAAAAATCAAACCGCCGTGATCCCGTCTCGAATCCACCCAGCCACTGACCGTGACTATTTTGCCAACATCGCCGATCCGAAGCTCGCCACACGTATGAGTCCGCAGCACGATCCACAGTCCTTCCACAAAAGTCTGGCAGGCTCCACCCGCCCAAAATGTCAGGCCATTTCCGCAGGGAAATCGCGGCGGAGGGTAGTGGCTCGCGGCCTTCAGTCGCAACGGCGGAAATCTCAGCGGGTCGGTTCATAGGGCTGTCACGAGTTCGTGCGCGATTTCACTTCATGAGGACCGCCGATTATCGTGGGCCAACATGAACTCGAAGGCAATTCAGAAACGGGAGGTCGTCTCGCCCGACGAAATCATCAACTCGGAAACGCACACTCCGGCTCGAGTGTGGGTTGGCCGGGCCGGTGTGTCGTATCGCACCAGCACTGCACTGGAATTGCGTCGCGATCATGCGGCCGCCGTCGATGCCGTGCATGCCGAACTGAATCTGATTCAAGATCTGGGAGCGGATTTCGTGCGGATGTTCGGATTGTTCGAAGTTTCAACCGCGGCAATGTCGAAGGCGGAGCATCTGTCCCGGCCTGACTGTGGCCGACGCCTGAACGTGGATGCGAAGGATTTGCTCTGGAAACGCTGCCCGCGCGGTGCGGGTATGCAGGTCGTCATTGGCGACGGACTCTCGGCAACCGCCGTGGCCGCACAAGTGCCGATGCTGCTGCCATTGCTGCTCGACACAGCCGTGAATCACGGCTGGCAGGTGGGTCAACCGTTTGTCGTCCGGCACTGCCGAGTTGGAGTCCTCAACGACATCGGTGAGCACCTCGATCCGCAGGTGGTCGTGTTGTTGATTGGCGAACGGCCGGGACTCGCCACCGCCGAGAGCTTGTCGGCCTACTTGGCCTATCGCCCTCGGTCCGGTGACACCGACGCGCGACGGAATTTGATTTCCAACATCCACTCGGCCGGAGTGCCACACGAAGAAGCGGTCGAACGCATTCTCAGCTTGGCAGGTCAACTCCGCGACCAGCAACGCAGCGGCGTCGCCGTAAAAGAGGTTTGGTCGCGTGCGGGTCAAACATGCCGAATCCGATAGTCCAGGCTTTTGTGGTCTGGAGGACTCGGGTGAATGCCGAATTACTCGTCCGACTCGCGCAACTTGGCCAGCACGTTGTAGTCTTCCAGAGTGGTCGTGTCCTGGGTTTTCTCGCGGCCGGCGGCGATATCGCGCAGCAGGCGGCGCATGATTTTTCCGCTGCGAGTCTTGGGCAGCGCGGCGGCGAAGCGGATTTGATCCGGAGTTGCCAATGCTCCGATTTGCTTGCGGACGTGAGCGGTCAATTCCTTCTTCAAGGCATCGTCTCCGTCCAAACCCTTGAGCGAGACGAAGCAGCAGATTCCTTCTCCCTTGAGATCGTGCGGGAAGCCTACGACAGCTGCCTCGGCAACGCGCGGATGTGAGACAAGCGCGCTTTCTACTTCCATCGTGCTCAGGCGATGGCCGGCGACGTTGAGCACGTCATCGACACGACCCATGACCCAGTAATAGCCGTCTTCATCGCGGCGGGCTCCGTCCCCTGCGAAGTAGCAGCCGGGAATCTCACTGAAGTACGTCTTCACGAAGCGGTCGTGATCGCCGTACAGCGTTCTCAACATGCTCGGCCACGGTTGCTTCATCACGAGCAAGCCGCCATTCGTGCCGGGGACCGTTTGACCGTCCTTCGTGACGATGTCGGGCACGACGCCGGGCAGCGGCCGAGTGCAACTGCCGGGCTTGGTTGGAGTGATGCCGGGCAGCGGACTGATCATGATTCCGCCGGTTTCTGTCTGCCACCACGTATCGACAATCGGGCAACGCTCCTGGCCGATGATCTTGTGGTACCACATCCAGGCTTCGGGATTGATCGGCTCGCCCACGGTACCAAGCAGACGGAGGCTCGACAGGTCGTGGCGGTTCGGCCAATCGTCGCCCCATTTCACGAATGCGCGGATCGCGGTTGGAGCAGTGTAGAAGATCGACACGCGGTACTTTTCGATCAGCTCCCAGAAGCGACCTTCGTCCGGCCAGTTCGGAGCGCCTTCGTACATGACCGTTGTCGCGCCGTTCGACAACGGGCCGTAGACGACGTAGCTGTGCCCCGTAACCCAGCCGATGTCGGCGGTACACCAATAAGTGTCGTCGGCTTTGAGATCGAAGACCCACTTCGAGGTCATCGTTGCGCCGAGCAAGTATCCGCCGGTCGTGTGCAGCACTCCCTTCGGTTTGCCGGTGCTGCCGGACGTGTAGAGGATGAACAGCGGATGCTCGGCATCCAGTTCCACCGGATCGCATTCGGCGGAGACGTGCTTCATCAAGTCGTGCCACCAGTAGTCCCGATCGGGGACCATCTCGACCGGCGAACCGGTACGACGGACGACAACGACCTTCTGCACGGACGGCGATTTATCCAGCGAAGCATCGACCGCTTGTTTGAGGAACACTTCTTTGCCACGTCGCCACCCGGCATCGGCCGTGACGATGACCTTCGCTTGAGCGTCGTTGTTGCGGTCAGACACCGCTTCCGCGCTGAAGCCGCCAAAGATGATCGAGTGGATCGCGCCGATCCGAGTGCACGCCAGCATTGCGATCGCCAGTTCCGGGATCATTGGCATGTACAACGTCACCCGGTCGCCGGTCTGCACGCCAAGCTTCTTCAGGACGTTCGCAAACTTGCAGACCTCACGGTGCAGATCTTGGTAACGCAAGACGCGCGTGTCACCTGGCTCACCTTCCCAGATGATCGCCGCTTTGTTCTTGTCCGGGCCAAGCAGATGCCTGTCGAGGCAGTTATAGGACAGATTGATCTTTCCGCCGACAAACCACTTCGTGTTCGGCATGGCTCCGTCGAGCACCTTATCCCACTTCTTGAACCAGTCGAGATTTTCCGCCATGTCTCCCCAAAAACCGGCGGGGTCTTCTTTGGCTCGCGTCCACATCTGCTGGTACTGCTCTTCGCTGCTGATATTCGCTTGCGCGGTGAAGTCGCTCGGCGGCGGAAATTTGCGGGTCTCTTGCAGCACACTGGTAATGGCATCGGACATGAACGGCTCCTGCGGGTAGGGTCAAAAAGGCGGGAGCATGATGCCGATTCGCGGACGAACTCTCCAGTCAACACAAGGGGTCGTCGATCGTCCGACCCCTTGCGGTTCGGTCGATTTCTGGCACTCGCGGTAATCATCCGGGCCACAAGAGCCTGGGATACGACACGTTCGGCTTTCGGATGCTGCCAGCGACCGATTCGCCGGTCTCGTGGAGCGGGAGGATTCGCATCGCCGCCCTTTTTTCAGCGGTGGTGGGCATTCCGTAGACCACACGGGTCTTCTCGCCCTGAGCGATCGTGTGCCAACCCTTTTCTTTGAGGGTCAATAAACCCATCGCACCGTCGCGGCCTATGCCGGTCAGCAACACGGCAACTCCGGGATTCTTCCGATGCGATGCCAGCGTTCCGAACAGAACATCTACGGACGGTCAATACGGCGTGTCGGCAGGTTCGGCGGTGTAGGGGAGATGGGCTTTGCGTTTTTATCTTGCCGTATTGATTCCGCCAGCGATGATGCGCCGGCTCGCTGATTCCAAGCTGCTGCAACACCCCGCCGACAACATCGCATCCGCCTCGCGCAGCTTCTGAACAATCTGCTCCGGCGAATGACGCTTCCCACGCTCTCTGGTTCGTCGTGCCATGCTGAGTCCTCCTTCGCCGCTACTCGGCGAACCGGACTCTCATAACGCCTGAATCAGGTTTCGGTGAGCACTCCACCGTCGACAGTGCACTCAAGCTCAAGCCACCGGCCTTGAGCCAAGTCCGCCGATCACTCGCACCAGGACCGTGAGTTGTCGCGCGATGGACCATCATTTCCCCATTGATGAGGAACACGAATGTCGCGCGAACATGCGACGCTGTCACCAGAACTTCCACCACGGGCGATCCTCTTCCGGTTCGACGAGCGGTTGCGGTGGGTCGTCGCCGGAGGTGATGAGCACGAGTTCGGGGAGCAGTACGCAGCTCAGGTCGCCGCCTCGGCCGCCGGTGGTGTCGATGAGCAGGCGGTCAGGGCGGTAGACGACCTCGCGAACCGGAACGTGGCCGGAAACGACCATCACCGGGCAATCGGGTGGGACTCCGTTCTCGACGAACGTCTTCGAACACAGCCACGGCGGGCGGTTGAGCGTGAAGTCTCGTTGTCGCAGGATGCGCAGTTGCAGTTCGAGCGGTTGATTTGGATCGAGGCCGGCGTGGACGAAGATCGCTTGCGGATGCTCGACGACCCAAGGGCCGTTGGCGATAAAGTCGACATGCTCGGCCGGGAGCTTGGCTTTCAGCGCGGCGAGATCACCCAACGCGGTCCCATACGACGCGAACGTGCTCTCGACACCGTATTGCTCGACCCATTGCGTCGCCCAATCGGCGTACGACGGAACCGGGATCAAGTTGAGCGCTCCGGCCATCGCGAGCTCGTGGTTGCCGATGACCGCAGTCGTTTGCGGATGCTCGCGCTGCAACGAAAACATCCGGTCAAGCACCGCTTTAGGATCGGTCCCGCGATCGACGAGGTCGCCGATAAAGACGATCCAGCGGTGCGCATAATCGGGCATCTGTTGCAGCTTGGCGAGAATCGCGTCGAGCTTCTCGATCTGCCCGTGAACGTCTCCGATGACGGCGACTGGACCTTGAATGCGTGAGGCGAAGCTGGGCATGTCGTGATGGACTTTAGAAGCGGTACGCGAGATCCGTGCAGAGGTAGCTCAGGCCGGTCATGTCGTGGAACGGTAGCGACTGTTTCTGTTCGCCGACCAGGTACAGCGGCAGTGGTCGAGGCTGCCGCCAGTAGCCGCTGGCCTGCAACTGTTCGATCAAGTCGGTCTGCAAGTGTGAGACGAGCGTCGAGATCGCGACGCCTCCTTCTTGAAAGACTTGCCAGCGGACTTCATGCAGCAGATCGGCGAGCAATGCGTGTCGCATCGGAGAGGCCCACAGCGCTACTTTCCAGAAGTCGGCGGCCTGTGAGTTTCGCCACAAGACGGCGGCGGCATCGACGCCGCTGAGTCCGCGAATGAAGCACGTCCGAGTCGCGATCGACGGACAGCGGCCCAGTGACCAAGCCAAGTCCTCGAAGCGATGATGCGGATGCCACTCGGAATAATGCTCGTGTTCGATCAGTTCGGCGACGATCGGCGAGAGACCCGGCTCGGTGATGATGTCCGGACGTCGCAAGGACCGCCGGGCAACCCACCGCACCGGAAGCGATCGGAGGAACGTTCGTTCCAGCCACTGAGCCAGTCGATTTCGTTCGCTCAGAGTTCTCAGTGCAGCTCCGAGCCGCAGCGGTTGCCAGAAGACGAGGCCGGCGTCATCGACTTTGTGATGACATAGATGCGGCATGATCGTGCGGGCCTTCGCGCTTCCGCCGAGCGAAATCCACGGGCGATGCAGCGACATCGAATGCGTCGCGAGAACCAGCCCCATCCCTTTGCTGATGTTCGGATCGGCGACTGACCAGTCGCAACCCCAGACCATTTCAAGATTTTCATCGGCGCGACGCACACTCCAGGGGATCAAGCCGATGAATCCTTGCACATCGCCGTCGCGCATCCAGACGTAGCCTCGATCGCGACCGCGATTGAAACTCTCGTCGAAGTATTTCCACTCGACGACCTCGCTGGTCATGCCGCGACGGCCGAGGTATCCGGTGACTTGTGGTTTGGGGACCGCGCGCAAAGGGAGAATTGCATCGTCCATGATCGCTCGCCTGAGAACGTCGCATCCTGTGGCGCGAAGGTGGGAAGGCCGAAAGGAATCCTGGCCGGAAGGGGCGGGGAATGTAGGCCGCTCGCGGCGAGAGGGTCAATTCGCGTTTTCGCCGGCTGGATGCTGGGCTTCGGCGGCTACTTTGAGCAGGTCGAACACGCGATTGATCAAATCCGGCAGTCCTTTGCCCGTCACAGCCGAGATGCGGAGCACCGGCCGGCCGATCTCGGCTTCGAGTTGCTGGGCGACTTCGGCCGCTTCCGGCAGTTCGCACTTCGTGACCACGACCAGTTCGGGCCGAGCGATCAGCGACTCGTCGTACAGCCGCAGCTCTTCGTGGATCGCGCGGTAGTTGGTCATCGGATCGGACTGATCGGCAGGGATAGGCTCGATGAGATGCACCAGCACCTTTGTCCGTTCGACATGTCGCAAAAATTCATGGCCGAGTCCGACACCCGCGTGGGCACCTTCGATCAAGCCCGGAATGTCAGCCAGCACGAATTGGCGATCGTAGCCGATCCGTACAACGCCGAGATTTGGGTACTTCGTGGTAAACGGGTAATCGGCAATCTCCGGCGTCGCGCGCGTCAGCCGGCTGAGCAGGGTCGACTTGCCGGCGTTTGGCTTACCGATCAGACCGACGTCGGCGATCAATTTCAGTTCGAGCATCACGGTGCGTGACTCACCCAGCTCACCCCGTTCGAACTCACGCGGAGCTCGATTGGTCGAAGTGGCGAAGTGCTTGTTACCTCGTCCACCGCCGCCACCTTTGGCGGCAAGGAACCGAGCCTCGTGATGATTCAGATCGAATAACACTTCGCCGGATGAATCCTTGACCAGCGTTCCAGGTGGGACACGAATTTCAATGTCGGCACCGTCGCGGCCGGATCGCAAACAGCCTTGCCCGTTCGCACCTCGTTCCGCATTCCAGTGCTTTCGACCGACAAGGTTCGTCAGACTGCTGATGTTTTCGTCGGCGATGATGATGATGTCGCCGCCGTCTCCCCCATCGCCGCCGTCGGGTCCCCCTTGCGGAACGTTGGCCTCGCGCCGAAAACTCACGCAACCGTGACCGCCGTCGCCGGCTTTGCATTCAATCGTGTATCGATCCACAAACATGGGGGCGGGACTTTAACGGTCATTCCGCAGTCAGGCGAGCGGCTTTCTCGGCGCCGATTCGGGACTTTCTGTGAATTCAGCGATTACCTCTGTGGAAGTTTGCGGGCAGAATGCCGCCCGTAGGCCGAAGGCGGCTCAGCAAGTCTTCTCTGGGCCTTCCCAATGTTTTGCGGTTGATCGACGCAGTCTGTCCGAAAGTTCGCTGGGATCGCCTTGCTCCTGGCGATGCAGTTGACCTGGACGATGTTCGCATCGGTAATGTGCGGTGACCATCTGTAATCGGACGGCGTTACAGTGGTCGAGCAATTTCCGGGCGATTTGATGTCTGGTTATCCGCTCGAAAGCCCGCAACCGAAATCTCCATGTCGCGGACTGCGCTGCTCGAAGGGAGCACCGGTCGCCCCCGTCCCGCTACCGATGAGAGTGCCGGTCGAAGAACATACCTCCCGGCTTGCGATCAACGATCGACACGGCAACGAAGCAGGTCTTGCGATTCTTCCGACCGCAGATGCGTCCCGCCTGCCGGTGCGCCGATCCAATCGGCTCGACCGACCACCACGCGCCGCTTGAGCTGTCGCTTTCGTGCGCGGGAAGTCAGTGCTGCTGCGATCTGTCGGCCAAAAGGTTGATGTTCGATCGCTGTTCTGTTGGGTCCGTCGCCGTCGCTGGCAGGCGGCGCAACAACCGACCTCCCCAACTGGGGAGGATTCGACGACACTGAGTCTGGCTCTTTTTGAAAGGAACTTGAAAACATGCTTCCTCTTTTGAAATGGTCAACGAGTTTGTCATCAGTGTTGATTCGCGCTTCCGGTTGCGGCAGTGGCGAAAGTTCCGTATCGAGTTATCAATCGACCGGCCAGTCAGCCAGCGATGCGTTGACCGCCGCGTTCGACGCTAGGAAATCTGGGCGTGCCGCTCCCGGAACGATCGCGACCGGAAAGCCGACGCTTGAAGTTCTGGACAGCGTTTGAGGCTCTGGCCGCGAGCTAAAGGGATTCGAAATCGGCGAAGAGAAGGCATCCTCCGGCAACCCGACTTGATTCAAAGGGCAACTCACCTTCGCCAACGAGCCGACCAGAGCTGGAGTAAATCAGGTCGTGTTGGGCATAGATTCGCTTCACGATTGCCACGAAACTGTCTATCAGAAAATGACCGGGCAATAGCTCGCAGAAACCATCGATCTCATGCCTCTTTCATCGAACTGGAAAACGATCGCGGGAATTGCCCTGCTGATCCCGCTGCTTGTCAGTCTGGGATTCGCGATGATGAGCGCGACGGCGCGACGACCAAAGTCGCTGGGGGTGCGCAATGGCCGTTTAGCACCGGCTCCCGATTCCCCGAATTGTGTTTCGACGCAGGCCGATCGGGAGCATCAGCGAATGGACTCGATCCCGCTGACGGTCGACCCGGTCGACGCGATGGCGCTGCTCAAGCGAGTCGTCACGACGATGCCGCGGACGCAAATCGTGACTAGCGATGACAACTACCTGCACGCCGAATTCACCAGTGCGCTATTTCGCTTCGTGGATGACGTCGAGTTCTTTCTTGACCGCGAACAGCGCGTAATTCACTTTCGCTCGGCATCCCGTTCTGGACGCTCGGACTTTGGCGTGAATCGCAAACGAATGCAGGCCCTTGTCGAAGCCTTTCAGCGTGAAATTCTCATTCACGACCGTTCGCCGAAAACGGACCGATAAGTCTCCTCGTGGAAGCCGACAACCAGCGTCCTGCCGACACGGAACGTGGGTGCTCGCAGATTACCGGTCGGGCCGAGCAGCACAGACAGCAGTGTCTTGGTATCTGGCTTGTCTTTCTTCAAGTCCAGTGTGACGACCTTTGAGCCTTTTGCAGCCACGATCCGATCGACCTGTTTAGCCAAAGCAAGCGCATCGGCTGCCGGCATCTTTTTTTTGCGCGCGTCGATCTGCTCCACGGTCTCAACCGTGGTCTTCCCCAAGAACTCTTGGGCTTTGACGCACGACATTCACCCGGGACGGTGATAGCTCCAGTCGATTTTCGACATCATTCTCTTTCTGTGAACTAGCGGGTACCTGGCGAGATTAACCCCGATTCCGGACTCGACGCGGTCGCGTACAGCTTCTTCGGAATGCGGCCGGACAAATATGCTTGCCGTCCCGCCTGGCAGGCCCACTTCATCGCGTACGCCATACGGAGCGCATCAGTCGCGCCGGCGATGCCCGTGTTGAGCAGCACTCCGTCGCAGCCGAGTTCCATGCCGAACGCGACATCGCTGGCCGTGCCAACACCGGCGTCGATGATGACCGGGTAGTCGGGATCGCTCTCTTTGAGATATTCCAGACAAATGCGGATGTTGTTCGGGTTAAGCACTCCCTGCCCGCTGCCAATCGGGCTACCGGCCGGCATGACGGATGTCGCTCCGGCGGACTTCAATCTCTTGGCCGTGATCGGATCGTCGGTCGTGTAGACGAGCACCTGAAAGCCGTCGGCGACGAGTTGCTCGGTCGCGTGCAGCGTGGCGACGGGATCCGGCAGCAACGTCTTCTTGTCCCCGAGCACTTCCAGTTTGACCCAGTCGGCTCCAGGGTTCTCCAAGCCTTTGAGAATCTCGCGTCCCAGCCGAGCCGTTCGCACGGCGTCCTCGGCATTGAAGCAACCTGCGGTGTTCGGCAGGATCGTATACTTTTTGAGGTCGATGAAATCGAGAATGTTTCGCCCGGCCGCGTCGATCAGTCGCTCGCGTCGCACGGCGACGGTGATGACTTCCGAACCGCTCGCTTCGAGGCACTGCTGCATCAGTTCGAAAGTGGCATACTTGCCGGTGCCAACGATCAGTCTCGACTGCAAGACATGCTGGCCGAGCACGAGCGGTTTGTCGAAAGTCGGTGATGAAACAGAATTGGACTGCGACACGTCGAGATGCCTTCTGCAAGAGTCAGAAACAAAACGGGAGTCTGAAGGCTCTCACTGGAAATCTCAAATCTCAGATTTGAAATTCGACGATTCACTCGACGTACAGAAATCGGTTGGAACTGAGCAGCGACTGGCAGAGCAAGGCGAAAGCTTGTCGCGCCGGATCGGGTGGAGATGCCGTGCCGGCCGGAGGATTCGCGGGGGGAACGGTTTTCGGCTGGAAGACTTCGGTCTGTGCGGCCACGAAAGCGACGGCTTCGGCTGATTCCGACTCCGTCGGATCAACGCCGAAGATCATTCTCCAGGACAGCACGACTTGCGATTTCACATCGGGGCCGGCAGTGGTTGTGATTCGTTCGGCGAGATTTCGCGAGTGCTCTTGCACAAAGTCACTGTTCATCAGGAAGAGTGATTGTGGCGAGACCGTTGACGAGTTGCGCTGCGGGCAATTCGGATCGAGCACCGGAGGGTCGAACGGGTCGAGCACGCTTAGCGGCCGGCTGCGGCGGACTTGAACGTAGACACTGCGACGAAACTCCTCCCCGTTGAGTGGAATCGTTTTGTCGGGAACACCATTGCCGTTGATGTTATCGATACCGACGATGAACTGCCCGATCTCGTCCTGCATGACCGGTACCGGCTTGCCGCCGAGTTTCTCATTCAACTTGCCGCTGATTGCGAGTGCCGCATCGCGAACCTCTTCCGCCTGCAACCGTCGCAAAGGGAATCGGGCGAGCAAGCGATTGTCGGGATCGACGGCATCGTGTGCGGCAGTTCGCGCCGACGACTGCCGATACGCCGTCGAAAGCAGCAAACGACGATGCAGCGACTTCAGCTTCCAGCCGCTCGCTACAAACTCACTGGCCAGCCAGTCGAGCAACTCCGGATGCGATGGCCGTTCCCCCTGCATTCCAAAATCCGCTGGCGTACCCACCAAGCCCTTGCCGAAATGCTGCATCCAGACGCGATTCACGAGCACTCGCGCGAGCAGCGGATGCTGCCCCGACGTCAACCAGCGGGCATAGGTCAGCCGGCGTCCGGTAGTCGGGAGCGCGGGGTCATCGGGAAAAATGTTGGGCTGGCGGTTTTCAGCCATTGGCTTTCGGCTTTCAGCCAGGATCGACAACTCGGAGGGTTCAACCTGCTGCTTTGGAGCGAAATGTTCGCCGCGAGAAAACAGAAACGTCGCCGGGGTAATGTTTGGCGTTTCGTTGAGAACCATCACGAACTCTTCGGGAGGCTTCGTGCCGCGAAGTTCCGTCGCTCGATTCGAGAAAGCATTAACCTCTTCGGCGGCCTTGTTGTCGTACAGCGGCAGCGTACCGCCGTTGACATTGATACTGGGATGATCTTTCAGCAGTGCGGTTTGTTCCGGAGTCCGCTTGTCAGCGGCGGCGTTGTGAGCAGTTCGCAGCGGGTCACGTAGTTCGGCTGGTTTCTTTTCGAGTTCGCGTTCGAGGATGCGCTGAATGTGTTCCTCGAGTTTCTTCTGTCGATCGGCGTCGATCTTCGCGGCAGCGGCTTCGATCTCGGCCGCCTTCACGCGGTCGGCGTCGGTGTAGAGCGTTACCAATCGGTCGTTCGGCACGCGCCAGTTCTTCCAGTCGTAGGCCGGTTCAATGATCGCTCGAAAGCGGTAGTAATCGACTTGCGTGATCGGCTCATAGCGGTGGTCGTGACATTGAGCACAACCGAGGCTCAGCCCCAGCAGTGACGTCGCAACGGTTTTGATCGTCTCGGCCATCACGGCGTTGCGAGCGACGTTTTGATCGACGGCACCGGAGGCAGTTCCGTCGGGAGCCATCCGCAGGAAACCGGTAGCGATCAGCTTGTCGAGATTTTCTGGCGAGAGATTCGCATGCGGCAGCGGCACGAGTTCGTCGCCAGCAAGTTGTTCGACGAGGAATTCATCGAACGGCTTGTCGTTGTTGAACGAGCGAATGACGTAATCGCGGTACTTGAAGGCCCACGCGCGGACGGGGTCTTCGTCCGTGTAGCCATCCGAGTCGGCGTAGCCCGCGACGTCCAGCCAGTGCCGCCCCCAACGCTCGCCGTACCCCGGCGAGGCCAGCAGTCGATCGATCAATCGCTCGAACGCATCGGGTTCGAGGTCGTTCACAAAATCTTCGATCTCGTCGGGTGTCGGCGGCAAGCCGACCAGATCAAACGTCGCGCGGCGGATTAACGTGCGGCGATCGGCTTCAGGCGAAAACGACAATTGCTTGGCCAAAAGACCGGCGAGCAGGAACTCATCGACGGGCGATCGCACACTATCGGAACCGGAGACGCGCGGACGTGCTGTAATGCCGATTGGCTGGAATGCCCAGTGGTTAAGTTCCTCGTCGGTGAAGATTTTGGCTTCCGGCTTCTCCGGTTCGGCGGCAGCAGTCTTGGCTCCAGCGGCGATCCAGCGTCGGAGTGTTTCTTTCTCATCCCGAGTTAGTTTGCGTTCGACGGGTGGCATCTCGTTGGACTCGACCCGCTTGAGCAGCAGGCTCTGATCCGGTTGGCCCGGAACAATTGCCGGACCGGACTCTCCCCCCTTTTCGAGCAGCCGCTTCAGCCGGACATCGAGCTGGGATTCAGTCTTATCCGCCTCGCCATGACACTGAAAGCAGTGAGCCTTTAAAATCGGCCGCACGTGTTTTTCAAACGTCAGTTCCGGCGCATCGGCCGCGAATGCTGACGAGCCAAGCATCACCGCCAACACACAGGTCATCGCACTGCGGATCAACATCAATTCGCTCCGCCGAAAAACGTCAACCAGAAACTGACACCATGCAAACGATTCGAGTGGCCGCCATCAGTATGAACGCACCCTTTCAGCGGCTCAACCACATTCTAGCGGACGTCGAAAGCTGGTGTCGCCGCTCCGCGGATGCCGGGGCGGAACTGGTTCTCTTCCCGGAACTTCTGGTGCATGGGCATTGCACGCCGAACACTTGGGAACTGGCTGAGTCGATCCCCGATGGTCCCAGCACGCGACGGCTGATCGAACTCGCCAAGCAGTATCGACTTGTCCTGTCAATCGGGCTGAGCGAGAAGGAACGGGACATCGTTTATAACGCTCAGGTGCTGGTTGGCCCCGAGGGTTACATGGGCAAACAACGGAAGCTGCACCTGTCGCGCGATGAAACGCTGTTCTACAAAGGCGGCCGCGACATCCCGGTGTTCGACATCGGCAAGTGCAAAGTCGGTTCGATCATCTGCTACGACAATCAGTTTCCAGAGCCAGCTCGAATACTGGCTCTGCGCGGAGCCGACGTTCTGCTGATGCCGCATGCCGCACGACTGAAGATGTGGGATGAGACTCCCGGTTCGGCCGCGGCGGCGCGGCAGTACGCGCTCGACTATTTCATCTCCGGCTACGCCATGCGCGCTCGCGAGAATGCTTGCTTCGCGTTGTTCACGAATCAGGCCGGCCGAGCAGGCCAGGTTTCGATGTACCCGCCTGATTCGCCGGCTCAGCCGCATCACGCCGGCGGGGCATTGGCGTTCGCGCCGAACGGCGACTTGCTGGCCTCGACACAGCGCGATGAGATTCGGGACGAGATGATCGTGCTCGATTTCGATGCGGCGTTGATGGCGAAGGAGCGGAGCTTGCCCAACTACACGCTGCGGACTCGCCGGCCGGAATTGTACGGCGAACTAGTCCGCGATCAGGTCACATCGTAGGCTGGGAATGCGGTGTGTCAGCACCGCTCTGGATAATCTTCGATTTGGTCAGCTTCGAAACTAAAATTCCAAAACGAAAGCGGTGCTGACACACCGCAGTCCAGAAGGTTCCATGGACGACGCCAGGAACGACGACAGCCCGGAAATCACGCCGGAGCGGCTCAAAGAGTTGCTCGCGTCTTCGGGGTTTGCGTTTCGCGGGTTCGACCAGTCCAACCTTGGCAAATCGCCCGAACTTCTGAGTCATCAGATCTACGGCCCGACGGTTGAGAAACATTTACTCAACGCTTCGGCGATCGCTAGTGATGTGCTCGGACGTGAAGTGGATTTGGTGGCTCGGGTTCGAGAGCGACGGGCAGAGACGCTTGCCGATTATGCAGACGCGATCGCGCTGATTGTCGCCGTCGAAATGGCACAACTCGAACTGTTGCGGGAATACTTCGGCATCGAATTCCGGTCGGCCCCGCTGGCGATCGGCTACAGCTTGGGTGAGATCGCAGCGCTAGTCGCGTCGGGCGTGTACTCGATCGACGCGGTGCTGACTCCGTTGCTGGCGCTCTCGGACGACATGGTGGCTCAGGCGGAAGACGTCCGTATGGGGATCGTTTTTTCGCGCGGTCCGGAAATGGAATTCTCTGCCGTCGAACGGCTCTGTCTGGAGATCACGAACCAGGGACAAGGGACGATCGCGATCTCGTCGTACCTCTCGCCGAACACGGTGCTGGTGCTTGGGCAGCGCGACACGCTGGACGAACTGAAGTCCGCCGTGAAAGGCCGCTTTGCGAAAGGAACGAACGTCAAAGAGAATCCGCATCGTTGGCCGCCAATCCACACGCAAATTACTCGGCAAAAACACATTCCCGATCGAGCCGCCGTGATGATGGAACGCATGCCTGGGGGATTCGTTGCGCCGCATCCGAACATCTTGTCCTGCGTGACCGGCGCGATGAGCTACACCGACATCAACAGTCGCGACATCCTGAATCGCTGGGTCGACGAGCCGCAACTGCTGTGGGATGTCGTCGAGCAGACAATTTCGTCCGGAGTCGAACTGCTGATCCATGTCGGCCCGGCTCCGAACATCATCCCAGCGACGATGCAGCGCATCAGCCAAAACGTGCAGCAGCAACTGGCAGCGAAGACTTGGGGCGGACTCGGCCTGCGAGCGGTCTCACGCATGGTTCGCCGTCCCTGGCTGACCAGTGTGCTGTCCTCCAAGACGAATTTGCTGCGAGCGCCGTTCATCCAGGAAGTGATTCTTGAGGACTGGCTGTTGGCACAGATGCCGTGAGCCTGCCCTTAGGGTGATCACACTCGCACAAAGATTTTGCGGCGGTACAGCCAGACGCAGATCAGCCACAGGCCGAACAGCCGAGCCGCGTGGCCGAGTGGTGTGGCGAGGGGATGATCGCCGAACAGCGCGAAGTTGATCCCGTCTTTCCAACCAAACAGAGCATCGATCGTTGCCAAATGCGTCTTCAATGCGCCGCCGGTCCAGGACTTGATAAGCTGAGCCATCACGTACATCGCGATCGAGTTCATGCCGACGATCGCCAACGGCCAGAACCAGCGTCGCCACTGTCGGATGTCGATCACCCAGTAGAACGCCGCCAGCATCCAGAACGTCCATCCGGAACTGAACACCGCCCAACCCGGCGTCCAAATCCGCTTCACGATCGGAGCGAAATGCCAGTCGCACTTTGGAATCGCCACCGGCCAGATCGACGTGTCCAAGGTCATGGACACGCCAAAGCAGATCAATCCCGCCTTGAACAGCCATTTCAGTTTCTCGCCATCCGGCCGGGTCGACCGCAGCACAGTCCCGGCCATCAGCCCGAACAGCATCGTCGCCAGTGACGGAATGAAATTGAGCGTCTGATAGCCACCCTCATTGATCCAAAACTTTTGGCCTCGGAACGGCTCCCCTTCGCGCGGGAAGCGATTGAGCAATTTTCGGTCGACCTCGGCCGCCGCGTTGACGTGTTTGTTCCAGTGCGCGGCGAAACCAGACCACGGTTGAGGTTCTTTAGGGATCTCTCGGCCCGCCGCGCGGAGTTTTTCGTCGCGAGCCGTCAGCGTAAAATTGATGCTGTCGACAACATCGGCAGATGGCAATTTGGAATTCGCGAACCATCCCCAATAGCCAACAAGAATGACCGCCGTCATCGCAAATTGTGCACGCAGCGATCGCTCGCGCAGCAGGTACAAGACGGGATACCCCAGCCCGATCTGCGAGAGGACATTCACGAACGTGAAGTTGGTCTGCTTCGAGCCGTTCGACGAGAGAAACACTCCCAGCGCGAGCAGCACGAACGACCGCCACAACACATGCCGAAATCGAGCCGCACCCGACTGTCCTTCGGTCGCGCGCCGCGAGTACGAAAACGGCAACGACACCCCGACCAGAAACATAAAACTCGGCTGGATCAAATCCCAGAAGCCGCAGCCGGTCCAGACGACGTGATCAAACTGGTATGCCAGCGTCTGAAGCACCCATTCGGGAATCCGAATTCCTGCGGCGGTGAGTTTCTGCACGCTTTCCGGCTTGGCGAGCACCGAGAAACCAAATCCACTCGACGCCATCGCCAGCATCACGAATCCGCGAAAGGCGTCGATCGACATCACTCGATTCGTGGAGACATCACCTTGGCTTTTGGACATCACAGGCTCCCAAGAATTTGTAGCCCGACCCCGTGTGAGTCGGTTGATTCGTGGCGTGGCAGTGCCGCAACAATATTCAGAACCTATGAAGTGCGAAGTTCAAAGTGCAAAAGCGGTTTGCCTGACACTTTGCAATTTGCAGTCTGCACTTTGCATTCTGCATTTCAGATGGAAGGAATTCTTCAGGCCACAAGGGACTGGGCTACAGGGGATTGACATCGGACTCCTGACGTCTGACCTCTGGTCCCGGCACCCATCTCGCCGACAGCCACAACAGCGCCGGCATGGCCAGAGCCCATTCGATACCGATCACGATCATCGCTCCCCAGAACCACCAGTCGATCCCGACGACGGTTCCCTCGCGAGCCACCCAGGGAAGTTCAACGGCACCCCACTTCACGCCGCTGTAATACGAGACCGGACCGGCCACCGCTCCCAAGACCGATCCGACTTTGTAACGGCCGCGCAGCCACTTCATCGAACTGTTGAGCGTTCCCGCGAAGTTCGGCCACATCATCACCATCCACAGCGGAATTGGCCACCACCATGTCGTCGGCTCGTGAAATTTCAAGACGCCCAGGCGGGTGATGATCCCATCGAGCACATAGCCCATGCCCATCGAGGCCAGCAGCAGTTTGATCTCGGCCTGCGGGTGCTTCGCGTTGACGAGATGTCCCGTTAGCCAGCCGACAATCACAACCGGCCCCAATCCGGGATATTTCATGTTCGAACCAGACAACGCGGCGACAAATCCAAAGTAAAACCAGAACCAGTTCGCGAACGGATGAGCGAACCACGTCACCCACAGCGGTCGCAGTTCTTTGACACGGGTGCGTGGAACTACAGACTGCCGCGAGTCCACGCGGGGCTGAGGCTCCAGCGACGGCGCGTCGGGCGGAACAGCGCCCGGTGGCGCGAGCGGCGGTGGATTCGGATTCGTCGGGTCGCCATACATTCCGCAATTTCCTCGGCCAATTCGAGGCCGGGTTGTAAACCCCCAAGAAGTTCGTTGCCAGCGGGGGTCACATGGCCGACTCGGCAGCGTCGCCAATGTCGGCCAGGAGAGCACTGCTGGCAACGCATTCAGGCAATTGCTACTTTCCGACTGCGAACCTCGTCCCCTTGTGTGTTCTTCCGAAAAGAGACTTGTCGATGTCCTCCGCCGAACCGAATCCGCCCGCCGATTCACCCGCCACGCCGGAACGCTCGCTGAATTTTATCGAGCAGATCGTCGAGGAGGACCTGCGCACCAATCGCTGGGGCGGGTTGCCGGTGCAGACTCGGTTTCCTCCTGAACCGAACGGCTACCTGCACATCGGTCACGCGAAGTCGATTTGCTTAAATTTTGGGCTCGCCAAGAAATACGGCGGCAAATGTAACCTGCGGTTTGATGACACGAACCCGACCACCGAAGACACCGAGTACGTCGACTCGATTCAGGACGACGTCCGCTGGGTCGGCTTTCAGTGGGACGGCCTGTACTACGCTTCGGATTACTTCGATCAGCTTTACCTCTGGGCCGAGCAGCTCATCCAAGAGGGCCTGGCCTACGTCGATAGCCAATCGGTCGATGAGATTGCCAAGCAACGCGGCACGTCGACCGAGCCGGGAGTCGAAAGTCCGTTCCGTAATCGCTCGGCTGGCGAGAACCTCGATCTGTTCCGCCGGATGAAAGCAGGCGAGTTTCCTGACGGAGCACACGTTCTGCGGGCGAAGATCGACATGGCCCAAACGCATCTCATCATGCGCGACCCGGTCCTGTACCGCATCCGACACGCACACCATCATCGCACCGGCGACAAGTGGTGCATCTATCCGATGTACGACTTTGCTCACGGCCAGTGCGACTCGATCGAGAAAGTCACTCACTCGATCTGCACGCTGGAATTCGAGACGCATCGCCGCCTGTACGACTGGTGCCTGGAAAAACTCCGCATCTTTCCGTCGCGGCAGTACGAGTTCGCGCGGATGAACTTGACCTACACAGTCATGAGCAAACGCCGGCTGCTGGAACTGGTAAAGGGGAATCTCGTTTCCGGTTGGGATGACCCGCGGATGCCGACGATCTGCGGCCTGCGTCGCCGAGGCTACACCCCCGAAGCGATCCGCGCGTTCTGCGAGCGAATCGGAGTCGCTCGCTTCATCAGCACGATCGAAATGGCGTGGCTGGAAGATGCGCTGCGTGACGATCTCAACAAACGAGCGTTGCGAGTCATGGGGGTGCTCAAGCCGCTGAAGGTCGTGCTGACGAACTGGCCCGCCGGCCAAGTCGATTGGCTCGATGCGGTCAACAACCCAGAGGACGAAAGTGCCGGCTCACGCAAGGTGCCGTTCTCTGGGACGCTGTACGTCGAGCAAGACGACTTCATGGAGACTCCGCCCAAGCAATTCTTCCGCTTGTCACCGGGCCGCGAGGTACGGTTGCGATACGCCTACTTCATCACCTGCAACGAAGTCGTCAAAGACGCGAGCGGCAACATCGTCGAACTCCGCTGTACCTACGACCCGGCGTCGCGCGGCGGAAACTCCCCCGACGGCCGCAAAGTCAAATCGACCATCCATTGGGTCTCGGCCGAGCACGCGATCTCAAGCGAGGTGCGGCTGTACGACCACCTCTGCCGTCAGCCCGATCCCAACGATGTCCCCGCAGGAGTCGATTGGAAGACAACGCTCAATCCAAACTCGCTCGAAGTGATTCCGAGCGCGAAGCTCGAACCGAGCCTCTCCGACGCCGCACCCGGCAGCAAATTCCAATTCGAGCGGCTCGGGTACTTCTGCGTCGACACGGTCGATTCCAGACCAGCCCACCCGATTTTCAATCGCGCTGTCACACTCAAAGACAGTTGGGCGAAAGCACAGAAGAAAGAGGGCGGGTGATCGAGGCTTATTTCGATCGCGGATTCCGCAAAAAATAGAAGAACCCATCCTCCGCCCCGCCGAGGAAATCAGGGATGCCGTCGCCGTCCCAATCGACGGTTGTGGGACTGACGTCGTGGCTGGCGATGTTGCGAGAGTCCAGTTGGCCCATGTCTTTGAAGATCCACAAACCGTTGCGAGACTCGACTTGCCGCAGCCAGTTGGCGTTTTCTGAATTGATCAGGAGGTCCAACTTGCCGTCGCCGTCCCAATCGGTCGCGCAGAGCTTGCGACGTCCACTCTTGCCGGCGCGGCCGGCGTTGAGGCGCAACGGTTGACCTTTCTCATCGAGAAATGCTCGACGTGGAGGAAGCAGGAGCATTTTCGATTCGTTGTCCGCACGACGGCGTTCGAAGAATGCCAAATAGCCTTCGTGATCGAGCATCACCAGATCGAGCAGCCCGTCGTTGTTCCAATCCACGAGCACCGGAGTCGTGCGCCATTGCGTCGCGAGCTCCTTGCCGACCGGCGTCCACCAAGTCCAGGCCGGCTTCGGCGGAGCACCAGGCCACTCAACGTCGATCGACTGCGGCTCCGCCAGCTTCGGTGCCGTGCGCGTGCCGATGTTCTTCAGCCATTGCACTCTGCCCCAGATGGAATTGAAGACGATGTCCGGCAAGCCGTCTGCGTCCCAGTCAGCGACGTTGAGCGTCGTGTAGCCCCACTTTGCCTCGGCCGGACCTTGAATCGAACCGTTGGGACCGGCCATGACGCGAAACGTTTTGTCGCCCGCTTCTAGTCGACGCGGTGCCCCCCATTTTGGCGACGCGACGTGCGAACCGCTGAGGTTTTCGAAGAACTCGATGTAGCCGGACGTGTTGCCGCTGACGATGTCGGTGTCGCCGTCGCCGTCCCAATCGAAACCGACTGGCGTCGCCAGCGCGCCGGATTGCAGTTCGTCTCCCTCTTGCTGGAAGTAACGCGGCGACTCGAATTGCGGTAGCCGATCGGCGAGGCGACCGGTGTTCTCGATGAACGCGACTCGGCCATCCTCGTCTCCAACGATGAGATCAACGTCACCGTCGCGGTCCCAATCGAACGCCACCGGAACGATCATTTCGAGGTCCATCGTCAGCAGTTTTCCGTTACGCATCAGCCGCCGACCGCTCGCGTACTTCGGCTCCGTCCGCGAGCCGACATTTTCAAAGTAGGTGAACCCGTCGAGGAATTCCCCGCAGATCAAATCGAGATCGCCGTCGCCGTCGAAGTCCGCGAAGTTCGGGGACGGACAACCAAACGTGTCGATGCGTTGGCTGTCCGCTTCGAGTAAGACCGGTTCGACGTACTGCGGGTTCTCCGTCGAACCACGATTGCGGATGAGATAGATCAAGCCATGCAACGGCCCGTTCGCCCAACGGCCTTCTTCATTCCAAGCATCGTCCCAGCCATAGTCCGCCCAATCTTCGACCGCGACGATCAGATCGAGGGCACCGTCGCCGTCGTAATCGACGTACCGCCATTGATTGTGCCGGACCTTGAACACTCCCTCGGCCTGGCCGACCTGAGTCTTGTGAATGTTCGCCGGCAGCGGCAGTTTGACGGAGCTGTCAATCCCGGACTTCAGGAATTCGGGGTGCTCGAATCCCGCAGTAAGCACTCGCAAACCGCCATCGACATACGATGGCATCGTGTAGTGCTTGCCCGCTCCGAGCCGCTTCGCCGCTTTGAAGACCGGCAGCTTCTCATGCGGACCGCTGACGTTCTCGAACAGGTACGTCCCGTTGTACGGCTTGTCGGGACAGACCACGATCAAGTCATGATCGCCGTCTCCGTCGACATCCCACGGCACGGGCCACGCCCACAAGCCAACGCCCAGATCGACAACCAAACCGGAGTTGTCGTACTTGATTCGCTGCAAGCCGTCGGCGGCGAATGTGTGCTGGGCCGGCACCAAAAAAATTAGGACGAAGGGGACAAAGAGAACGAATCTCGCCATCGCATCGCTTTCGTTGATCGATTTCATTCGGCCAGGCTGACGCGCACGATTTCTTTGTCGTTTCGAGCGAACACACTCTTCATCGCGAAGGCCGGGTGCGACCAGACGGTCATACGGCGTTGGATCGGCTGCGTCGGCTCGACCAGTTTTGCTCGGCTGATTTCCTGGTAGCCGGCGGGAGTCAGCTTGGCGATCAGCAATTCCCCCTGTTCGTTGTGCAGGAAGAAACGATCCTCGTGCGGCACCAGAAAGCAGTTCCACCAGCGGCCCTGACCAGTTGCGTCGAGCGTCTCCCACTTCCGCTGGCCATTAGTGGCATCCAGACATCGCAGATGGCCATAGCTGTCAATGCCGTAGATATACGATCCGTCAAACACCGGCGTCATGATGATGGGATGCAGGCCATCGGTCCGCTGCTCACTGTCGCTCTTGCCGGACCAGACGACGCGAGCCGACTTGCCATCGTCGGCGACTTCGATCATTCGTGGGCCGTTGTAAAAACTAGCGACGAACAACCGGTTGCCGACTTGTCGCGGCGTCATCACCGTCAGTCCGGATCGAACCTGATACGGGACTTGCCAGTTGCGTTGCCCATTGGCCGGATCGAGCGACGTAATGGCCGACGGATGCCAGATGATGAGCTGCCGATGTTGACCGAATGTGAAGATCATCGGCGGCGCGTAGCCGATCTCGCGATCGTCCAACGCTCGCCACAACTCCTGGCCGGTGACTTTGTCAAAGCTGACCACCAGCGCATTCTGGCCGCCAACCAGGATGATGACCTGGTTTCCATCGATCAGCGGTGCGTGGACCATGCCCCAGGTCGGCAGCCGCGTCCCGAAGTCCACCACGAAAGTCTTCTGCCACAACACGTCGCCCGACGTCTCGTTGAAACAGAAGAAGTGCCCCATCGCTCCGACCGTGAAAACTCGCCCGTCGTCGACGGTTGGCGTGCAGCGCGGGCCAAGCGGATAGCTGACCGTGTACCTCGCCGCGTACTCGTGCTTCCAGATTTCCTTTCCTGTGTCTGCATTCAGGCAGAGCACTCGTTCGCCATCGGCCGAGCGATCCATCACGAACACTTTCCCGTTCGCGACCGCCGGCCCCGCGTAGCCGGATCCGATCGGAGTCGACCAGACTCGCGGCAGCAAATCCTTCGTCTTGAGTTCTTTGACGATTCCTTTCTCGCGCCACGCCAGATCGCGCTGCGGCCCGCCCCACTGCGGCCAGTCGTCCGCGAATCCCACGACCGTGCCGCACAGAGCCGTCAGTAGGGCTCCCCAACAAATCAAGCGTGCTGCGAACATTTGGAGGCTCCTGAAACCAAAGAAAAAACGAGGACATTCATAGGTGCCTTCGTTTCCTTCGGTTGTGTTTTCCTGTGAATTGAACAGAAGGCCGCGAAAGGAGCGAAGGTTTTAGCATGCGGATGGGAGTTCAGACACCAACGCGGGAACTCGCTGGTTGTGGTGTGGCGACCTATAATCCGTCGGCTGCCGTTGGTCGTTCGTGAAATGCACTTTGAACACAGTCGGAGGTGCCTTGTGTCGCGCGTGATTTTGAGCCTGATGATCATCGGACTAATCTGCGGTTTCACGCCGGCTGACGAGCCCGCGAGTCCATCCACGCCGGCCGAAGCCAAGCATCTCGCGAACCATCGACAGGTGACTTTTGGTTTGCCGCGCGCGGGCGAAGGTTACTTCTCGGCGGATGGCCAATGGATCGTCTATCAGGGTTATCCAGTCGGATATCCGTTCTATCAAATCTATTTGCAGCGGCTGGACGAGAAGGTGCCGATGCTGCTGAGCACCGGCCGAGGCCGCACGACGTGCAGCTACTTCTCGCCGGATGGAAAGACGATCCTCTTCGCGTCCAGCCACACCGATCCGGATATCGAACAGACCGAAGCCAAGGCGCGAGCACTCGCCAAAGCAGGAGGCCGACCGCGCTATCAATGGGACTTCGATCCGCACATGGAGCTTTACACCATCACTCCCGATGGGACCGGCCTCAAGCGACTGACCAACTCGCCCGGTTACGACGCCGAAGGGAGCTACTCACCCGATGGCAAGCAGATCGTCTTCACGTCGTCGCGCGATGGCGATCCGGATCTCTACATCATGAATGCTGACGGCTCACAAGTGCGGCAACTGACCAACGTTCCCGGTTATGACGGCGGGCCGTTCTTCTCGCCGGATGGCAAGTGGGTCATCTTTCGCAGCGATCGCGACAAAGAGCACATGCTGCAACTCTTCGCGATTTCGGTGGACGGCAAGAAGGAAATCCAACTCACGAATAACTTGGAGCAAGTCAATTGGTGCCCGTTCTTTTATCCCAGCGGCAAGTATCTGGTTTGGTCGGGGGCCGATTACTCGCAAGGCCCGCGCGAAGCGAACTTCGATCTCTTCACGATGGACCTCGATTTCTCGGGCAACGCTCCGAAAGCAGGAGCGATCACGCGGATCACCGATCATAAGGGGGCCGATGTGCTGCCGGTTTTCAGTCCCGATGGCAAGAAGCTGATGTGGACTTCGACCCGCTCGGCTGACGGTACCAGCCAGCTCTGGATCGCCGACTGGCTGCGAAAGTGAGGTCAAGTGTGGCGAGGGGCGAGGGGCGAGGAGCGAGTGCAGAACGGTTGAAGAGCGAGACATTTGTGCTGGGTGTCGAGCATCACACGGAGATCGCTTCCACCAATGATCGCGCGTTGGAACTGTGCGCGGACGCCGAGTTGCTCGTGCCATACCTGGTTTTTGCCGATCATCAAACCTCTGGCCGAGGCCGCGGTCTCAATCGCTGGTGGTCAAGCGATGGGGCGGTTCAGTTTTCCGTGATTGTGGACGCAGCCGATTACGGCTTGCCGGAATCTCGATGGCCGCAAATCTCGTTGACTGTCGGAGCGGCCGTGTGCCAGACGCTGCAGATGTTGCTCGGTTCGGAAATTTCTGTCGGACTCAAGTGGCCCAACGATGTCTGGCTGAATGGTCGAAAAGTCGCCGGAATCTTGGTCGAAATTCCCCCGGTGCGGCGCGGCCGGTTGGTGATTGGTGTTGGCTTGAACGTCAACAACTCGTTTGAAGCCGCACCCTCCGAGCTGTTGAAAGTGGGGACCTCAATGCGTGACGAAACGGGCATTGAGTCCGATCGTCACGAAGTGCTCGTGGACTTACTGCAGCAACTCGACAATGACTTGCGATGCCTGGCGGCAACCGATCTCTCACTGTCGGAGCGCTGGCGTAACCTGTGCGTGCTGCGCGACCACACCGTGTCGGTCGACACCGGCCGACAGCAGATCACTGGTCTGTGTTTGGGAATCGCCGAAGACGGAGCCTTACGATTGCAAACGGCCTCGGGCGAACAGTGTCTGCACGGCGGAGTAGTGAGTCGAATTGCCTGAGTCGATTGTTTGGCAAGGTCAATTTCTTTTTGGCTCGACCCCTCGTTTGTCGGTCGATTCTTGTTTGCCTCGCGGAAATCACCCAGGCCACAAGGGCCTGAGCTACGGGGCGCGGAACAAGCCGACGGCTACGTGGCCACCGAAGCCCAGCGACAACTTGAGCACGGTCCGCAGTCGCATCGGACGCGACTCGTTGGGGACGTAATCGAGGTCGCACTGCGGGTCAGGCGTCCTCAGATTGATTGTCGGCGGCACGATTTGATCACGCATTGACAGTACCGCGATCGCGGATTCGACGCTGCCGGCAGCGCCAAGCAGATGTCCGATGGCTCCCTTCTGACTAGAACAGGCGAGACGATCCGCCGCTGATCCGAACACGGCGTGCACGGCACGAGACTCGGCGATGTCGTTGGCTCGTGTCGCGGTGCCGTGCAGGTTGATGGCGTCGATCTCATCTAGTGCAACGTGCGCTCGACGCAGCACGTCGCGAATCAGCCACGCCAGCGAGGTTCCAGCGGGATCAACTTGAGTCATTCCGCAGGGATCGCTCGCCATTCCACCAGCGATGAACTGTGCGAGGATGTTGGCTCCGCGTGTGACCGCGTGCTCGCGGTCCTCCAACACCAGCACGGCGGCTCCTTCACCGATGACGAACCCGGATCGTTCCGCATCGAACGGCCGACAGGCGGTCGCCGGAGACTCGAATTCTCGAGCCATCACACCGAGTCGCTGAAACGAGCCGAGCACGATCGGCACCAGCGACGCATCCGAACTGCCGGCCAGTACCACGTCGCATTCGCCCGATCGAATCAAGTCTGCACCGCGTACCAAACTGACCAATCCCGTTGCACACGCGGCGACCGGACATAACGCGGGGCCTCGCAAGTTCCATTCGCTTGCCACCGCACGAGCCGCGGCGTTCGGCCAGGGCAACGCGGGGTCGGACGAGTCGGACGTCTTCATCGCTTTGGAAAAACTTCGCAGTCCAAGCTTGCTTGTGCCGATGACGCAGCCGGCTTGCTCGGAAAGTCTTGAGAGAGCCGCGTGACTCAGCGCCTCACGCGCGGCGAAGACAGCCATCGACACAACTGGCTCAGCCGAGGCCAGAAATCGTGCGGGAGCGGAAGCACCGACCCAGCGCCGGCCAAGTGGTCCCGAATTGCCATGATCGTTTTGCTCGAACCATTGAACGGCACTGCGTCCCTGACAAATCGCGGACCACGATGTTTCACGTTCGTCACCGAACGGCGTCACCAAGCCAATGCCAGTCACCACAACTTGTCGGCGGCCCGTCGACTCGGCGGGGCCACTTGCAGAGTCACTCATCGTCACATGTTTCGGCGGCTGGAACGGCAGACCGCGAACAGCGCCGCTCCGAACATCACCAGCACCAGAAAATACTCCAGAAAGTAATTCGACGTGCTGGACGTGGTCACGACTCCCGACTTTGGAGCAGCATCTTGAGCGGACACGAGAGCCGGCGCGATCCAGGAAAGTCCCGCGATCAACGGCCAACCACCGCGTTTCAGTTGTCGAAGAGTTCGTTTCATGGTGGTTACCGAATTCGCCCGACTGCCGTCGTCGCCACATTCGCCAGATCGTGGGTGATGATCGTGTCGTCCTACGTTCTGGCGAACGTGGCTATTGGTCGCCGTTTGACGTTTAAGTGATGTGAGCACCTTTCGTCTCAACGTAAACCGCATACAGCGATGTGCTGCCGGTCATGAAGAGGCGGTTGCGTTTCGAACCACCGAAGCAGACGTTGCTGCAAATTTCCGGCAACAGGATTTGGCCGATGCGGACTCCTTCCTTTGGCTCGAAGACGTGAACGCCGTCGTAGCCGGCACCGACCCAGCCGGCGCTCGCCCAGATGTTGCCGTCCACGTCGCAGCGGATGCCGTCGGCGAAGCCGGCCTTCTCGGTTTCGCCATGATCGTCTTTCATGTTCAGTTTCATCGATGCGAACTCTTTACCGTTCTTCAGAGTCTTTTCGTCGACGACGTCCCAGACCTTGATGTTCTTCGGGGCCTCGTCGTAGTGCGACGCTCCGGTGTCGGCGACGTACAGCTTTTTGTAGTCGGGCGAGAAGCAGATGCCGTTCGGCTTGAAGATGTCGTCGGCCACCTGGAACAGTTTGCCGGTCTTCGAGTCGATGCGGTAGATCGCTTCCTTCTGGAACGGCTGCTTCGAGCCGTTGTTGGCGCTCGTCCCTTCGTAGTTCATCAACCCGCCGTAGCCGGGATCGGTGAACCAGATATCGCCGTTCGGATGTACGACGCCGTCGTTGGGAGCGTTCAGCGACTTGCCACTGAACTCCGACGCGAGCACCGTCACTGTGCCGTCGTACTCGTAGCGTACGACTCGGCGAGGCCCATGCTGAAAGGAGATTTGCCGCCCTTGATGATCGAACGTATTGCCATTGCTGTTGCCGGCCGGGCTGCGAAACACGCTGACGTGGTTGTCCTCTTCGAGCCATCGCATCTGCAGGTCGTTGGGGATATCGCTCCACAGCAGATACCGGCCGACGCCGTTCCAGGCCGGACCTTCGGCCCACAGCATTTTGTCGCTGTGATACAGCCGCTGAATCGGAGTGTTGCCCAGTGCGTATTTATTGAACCGCTTGTCGAGCTTCACGATGTCCGGATCCGGATACCGCGTTGGCTCTTTGTAATCGCGAGCGGACGCCGAACGGGCGAACGCGGCGGCGGCCATTGCGGTGGCGGCGGTCAGAAACGAACGGCGGTCAGTTTGAACGGATTGAGTCATGAGGCGAATCTCCGGTGGAAAATATGGAAACGAATTTGGCGGATCACTTCGCGGCGGTGACATTGTTCTTCAGGATGCCGATCCCTTGGATTTCGACTTCACAGACGTCTCCAGGCTTGATGGCAGAAGTCTTGCCGGGGGTGCCGGTGAAAATTAGATCGCCAGGATGCAGCGTGATGTGCTGGCTGACGACACTGACTTGTTTCGCGCAGTTGTGGATGAAATCCTTTGTGCTCTGATCCTGCAAGGTCTGGCCGTTGACTCGCATTTGGACACGCAGGTCGTCGGCATTCAAGCCGGTGACCAGATATGGGCCGCATGGGCCGAAAGTGTCTGTGCCTTTTGCTCGCCACCATTGCACGTCGTCTTTTTGCCAATCACGAGCACTCACGTCGTTGCCGCAGGTCACACCGAAAACGTATTCGAGTGCTTTGCTTTCCGGGACGTTCTTCGCCGTCTTGCCAATGACCAAAACCAGTTCGGCTTCAAAATGAACCTCGTTGGTACCAGGCGGGATGACGATGTTGGCACCGTGGGGCACCAAACAGCTCGGCGATTTGAAGAACGGTTGCACGATTTGAAACTTGGGGGGAATCTCGGCTTCCTTGAGGTGGCTCTTGTAGTTGCCCGCCATCGCTAGCACTTGCGAGGGCTTCGTCGGCACGAGCAGTTTGACATCCCTCAGCGCGTGCGAGGTGCTGGTCCGCGTCGGCTTGCCGAATAGATCGCCATCCAGTTTGATGACTTTGTCTCCATCGATGACTCCATAAGAAACGACATCACCGACTTGATAACGGACGTATTTCGTCACTTTGCCATCGTCTGCCGAGGCACCGCTGATCGCCAGACCTCCCAGACACGCCACAACACAGACCAGCCAGTTTCGTAAGGATCGCATGGGTGAGCTCCAGAATTCATCGAGAATGGTGCAATCTCATCATTCGTGATCGATCGACACGGTATCGTTGCGCGGCTGGAGTGACAAATCTCAACGTCTGGAGAGTCAGTTGAAATCCGAATCGGAGACGGCGACACTCGCGGGCGTTTTGGCAATCTGTGGAAGCCGCATCCCCGCCCGTGGGAGTTGTTCGGGCCGCCTCATTTCTGGAAGTTTATCTCGCTCATGTCGCAGCCGTCCGACCTCGCCACGCTGGCGATCAACACGATTCGTACTCTCTCGATGGACGCCGTCCAGAAGGCGAATTCCGGACATCCGGGAACTCCGATGGCTCTCGCGCCGGTCGCCTACACGATCTGGCAGGACGAATTGAGGTTCGATCCCGCCGATCCGATCTGGCCGAACCGCGATCGGTTCGTCCTCTCGGTCGGGCACGCCTCGATGCTGTTGTATTCGATGCTGCATCTGACCGGTGTGAAGGCGGTCAATCGCAAGTACGAGCGACTGGGCGAGCTGGCCGTGCCGCTCCAGGACATCATCAAGTTTCGGCAACTCGACAGCCGCTGTCCCGGACATCCGGAATACCGTTGGACGTCCGGCGTCGAAACGACGACCGGGCCGCTCGGCCAAGGGTTGGCGAACAGCGTGGGCATGGCGATCTCGGGCAAGTGGATGGCTAGCCACTTCAACAGACCCGGCTTCGAGATGTTCAACTACAACGTCTACGCCCTGTGCGGCGATGGCTGCCTGATGGAAGGGGTCAGTGCCGAAGCCGCGTCGTTGGCCGGGCATCTCAAACTGTCGAACCTTTGCTGGATTTACGACAGCAATCGAATCACGATCGAAGGGGAGACGGATCTCGCCTTTACGGAGGACGTTGGTCAACGCTTCCAAGGTTACGGCTGGAACGTGCTGCATGTCAGCGATGCGAACGATCTCTCGGCTCTGCGAGCTGCGATTGGCTCGTTCCAGAAGACGACGGAGCGACCGACGATGATCATCGTTGAGAGCCGCATCGGATTCGGTGCGCCGACGAAAGAAGGACATCACTCCGCCCACGGCGAACCGCTTGGCGATGCCGAGATCGCCGGTGCGAAGAAGAAATACGGCTGGCCGGAAGATGCGAAGTTCCTCGTGCCCGAAGGAGTTTACGAGCACTTCCAACAAGGCATCGGCCAGCGCGGTCGCGCCGCTCGCGAGGCGTGGATGGCGCTGTACGGCGAGTACTCGAAGCAACACCCGGAGTTGGCCGACCACCTCAACAAGATGCAGCACCGCGAACTGCCGGACGGTTGGGACAAGGACCTGCCAGTCTTTCCGGCGGATCCGAAGGGACTGGCGACTCGCGATTCATCCGGCAAAGTGTTGAACGCACTCGCCAAGAACTATCCATGGCTGATCGGCGGATCGGCGGACCTCGCGCCGTCCACGAAGACGCGACTCACGTTCGACGGAGCTGGCGATTTCGAATCCGACAACTACGGTGGTCGCAACTTCCATTTCGGCGTTCGCGAGCACGCGATGGCGTCGGTCGTCAACGGCATGGCGCTCAGCAAGGTGCGTGGCTACGGCTCCGGCTTTCTGATCTTCAGCGACTACGCGAAAGCGGCGATCCGGCTGGCGGCGATCATGGAGATCCCGTTCATTCACGTCTTCACGCACGATTCCATCGGTGTTGGCGAAGACGGCCCGACACATCAGCCGGTCGAACAACTGGCGAGTCTGCGTTCAATCCCCGGCATGGTCTTGATCCGTCCAGCCGATGCGAACGAAGTCACCGAAGCGTGGCGCGTTGTTGCGCAGCTCAAGCATGAGCCCGCCTGTTTGATCATGACTCGGCAGGCGGTCCCAACGCTCGACCGCACCAAGTACGCACCGGCCAGCGGGCTGGCGAAGGGTGCGTACATCCTCGCCGACGCGGCCGATGGCAAGCCGGAGGTGATTCTGATCGGCACGGGTAGCGAAGTTTCGTTGTGCGTTGCCGCCTACGAAAAGCTGACTGCTGAGGGGGCAAAGGTCCGAATTGTTTCGATGCCGTCGTGGGAACTGTTCGAGCATCAGCCGCAGTCGTATCGAGACAGCGTGCTGCCTCGGAGCGTGACGGCACGAGTCGCGGTCGAGCAAGCGTCGACATTCGGTTGGGAACGATACGTCGGCCTCGCCGGCACGGTGATCGGTATGAAGACCTTCGGAGCTTCGGCACCGTTGAAGGACTTGTTGACGAAGTTCGGCTTCACGCCCGACGGAGTCGTGATGGCGGCGAAACAACAGTTGGCGAAAAACTAAAACAGAAACCGTACCGCAGGGAGTTCGCGGTGATCGAGTATCGGCCGTTTCGAAACAGCGATCCACCTCAGCTTGTGAAACTGTGGCACGAGAGCGGTCTGGGACGGGGTGCGGCTCGTGGATTCAGCTACGAAGCGTTGGATCGACTGCTGATCGGTCAGCATTATTTTGATCCGGCAGGATTACTCGTTGCGTGCGAAGCTGGCAAAGTCGTCGGGTTTGTGCATGCAGGATTTTGCAGCGACGGCGCTGGCACAGGGATCGAGCACGAAGCCGGCGCGATCCATGTGATCGTCGTGCATCCTTCGCACCGACGTACCGGCATCGGTCGCGAACTGTTGACACAAGCTGAGCTGTATTTACGCCAGCTTGGTGCGAACTCGATCCAGGTCGGTGCGGCTCCACCGTGTGACGCGTTCTATCACGGACTGTACGGCGGCGCAGCGGTTTCCGGATTGCTCGAATCGGATGCCGATGCGGCACCGTTTCTCGCGAAGTTAGGGTTTCAGCCGGTGCAGAGATTCATCGTTTTGCAACGCAGCCTGAAGCAGGGCGATCCCATCAGCTTTCGCCTGAGTCTGATCCGCCGCAAGATGGAGACGTTCATCTTTGCGTTGCCCGAGCACCCGACGTTTTGGTGGTTCAGCCGCACTGGTCGTTTAGAGAACGTGCAGTTTCGCCTTGTCCCCAAGACGGGGGGCGACCCCGTCGCTGCTGTGACCGTCAGCGGCATGGACCTGTACGTCGAAACTTGGGGCGAACGAGCCATCGGACTCAGCGAATTGATCGTGAAAGATGTCTCGCGCCGGCAAGGACACGCGCAGGCGCTCCTGATCGAAGTCATCCGCCGCATGCGTCAGGAACAAGTCACCCTGGCCGAGGCCCACATCGCCGAGGACAACGCCGCTGCGCTGGCAACTTTCAAATCCGTCGGTTTCCAACCAGTCGACTGTGGCGTCGTGTATCGCAAAGCATCGACCGAATCGGTCGCCTGAGTATCGCCGGCGTCCCCAAGACAGGCACGACACGCCTGCGATGGAATCATGCTGCGACTCACACACTCGCCGGTGCGTCGTGCTTGGATCAATCCGTCAATCCGAGCCATGTTGCTACGGCAGTGCCATGCCAGTGATCTCGCCGTCTTCAATGCGGATGCGAACGGACTCGCCAGGTTCAAAGTCGCGCAGGTCGTCAGAGCCGCGGCGCATCAGGCGGGCATTCGCCGAGAGTCGAAACGTCTTCAGTTCGCCGTTGCCGAGCAGTACGGAGACCTCACTTTCCTTGGAATCGACCCAGACGAGCGTCCCGATTGAGGTCGGCCCTCCGCCGCCACTACGTGCGCCACCGCGGCCGCGATTCTGCACCCGGCCGGCGTCGGGGTCGCGCTCGAAGTGAATCGTGTAGCGTTGAGTCACGGCGAGGCAAAACCCCTGCTCGTCACTGCAGGCGAAGTACTTGACGGTGAGTCCCAGCGGCTTCCGCTCTTCGCCGATGTTGACCTGGACGAGAAACTCGCGCGGGTCGATGTCAGAATCCAGATCGACTCGCGGGCCGTCCCAGACGCGCGGTGTGACGGCGTCTTCGTCCGCGTCGAACTCGACGTGCAGCGGTTTCACCAGATTGTTCCAGTGGACGTGGTACAGCGGGTCGAGATGAAAGCCGACGGATAACGTTCCGCGACCCGATTGACGCAATGACGCATCCGCCTCAGCGCGTAACTTGGCGTAGAACGGTACCGGCTTTTTGTCGCCATCGTCGGCGAGTTTCGGTTCGATGCGGAGCGCTTCCAATCCCGACGGCCGTTCGATGCGCGGCACAACTCCCTTGGCGGCGACTTGTGATGGCCGTTCCGTTTTGAGTTGCAGGTCTGAAACAAGTGTCGGTTGTTCCACCGAGCCGACCAGTTCTTCGAGATCCCTTCGCAACTCTTCCGGTCGGCTCCATTGCCGGCGACGAACAACCGTGCCTTCGGGGTCGATCACGAATTCTGAATTCGGCGCGTCCCCGAGCGCGTGCTTGAGCGCGTTGTCCATCGTGTCGCAAATCCACGGCACGCGCGATCCGATCGTGCGGCGGGCCTCCTTCACGTGCAGCAACCGCTCGGCCTGCGTGAATGGCTGGACGTAGCCGTCGTTTTCCGGATGGGCGAGCGCTTTGTAAATGTAGAAAAACTTCACGCCCTTGGGTTCGTAGTCGACCGCGACCGTCTCCAGACTGGGGACGTTTCTCAGAAACGGCGGTCAAGTCAGGCAGCCGAAGACCAGCACTGTGTGCTGGCCCTTCAGACTGCTCAAGCGAATTTCCTGACCGTCTTCGGTCAGCCCGGCAATGTCTGGCAGCGAATCGCCGAGTTTCGGTGCACCGGCGTCGAATTGCCGGTTGACCCGTTCGCGAGGACTGACTTCGCGTCGATCCGGATTGTCCTGAGCGAAGATCGCCGGTGTCGCCAGCAACGTGAAACTGAACATGGCAAACAGCGCTCGCATGCTAACTCCCGGGAAGAAATGGCAGATCGGAAAGTAGGTTTCGTCCACGAACGGATTAGAAATCAACACGGTGGCGGCGAAAAAGTTTCGTGGTTTGGCGGGACAGATTTGAAATGATTGGTTCGCACGCCACTGCGGCGGCGGATATCCTGACAAACGGCACATCGGGCACCCTGGCTTAAGACTATGAGTATTTCTCACGTCAGCACAATTGAATCGACCGGCATTGCTTCCGGCGATCCACTGGCTCCCGAATCTCAGCGCGAATGTTGGCTGCGTTTGCGGTCGCTGGTCGAACAGCGAGTGCAATCCGAACGACAGGCGGCCGAGGCCTTTCGATCTGAAGCAGAACGCATCGAGCGCGAATTGACCTCGGCCACGGCCACGCGCACGGCAACTTTCGAACGCGAACGAGCCGCGATTCAGTCCGAGTTCGACAAGGTGGTCGTCGAGGCTGGCACGCAGTTCGCCGAAGATCACCAAGTCGCTCAGCAAGAGTTTCAAGAAGTCCTCTCCGCCATTCAGCAACGAGTGGCCGATGACACCGAAACGGCTCGCAAGAAAAACGAGGAAGACTGCTGGATGGTCACTTCGTACTTCGACGAGGAAGCCGAGGGGAGTCCGAAGGTGCAGTACGACACCTTCTGCATCAACACCGGCAAGACCAACGAGCAACTCAAGATCGAAGAGAACGAACTAAGTGCTCTCAAGGGGCAGGCCGACCTGCTGATGGCCAAGCGTCGACAGAACGTCGAAGTCGAACCCCCCCGGCTGGAGAAGATCGCGCTCACGAATGATCTCGAGACAGCCGCCGCGCAGTTTCATGAAGCGTGCGAGGGACTCAAGACGCAACTGACCTTGCTGGGTCAACTGAAAATCCCCGCGCTGTTTCAGGGAGGCAGGCCCTTCCTGCTGGTTCTTGTCGGTTGGGCCATCCTTTGGGGCATCGCTGCATTTCTGGTCGATCCGAAAGTGCTGCCGGTCGAGAACAATCTCGATCCGCTCGAGTGGCGTTTCCTGGCCGCAGTGTTGATGCTGTTTCCGGTCGGGATCGCGATGGTCATTTTGCTGTCGGTCGGACGAAGTCAATCGGCTCCGATTTATGAGCTGATTTTTGAGCGATTTCTCGTGGCCCAAAAGCACCGACAGCGTTGGCAGAAGTTGGCGGATGCCGAGCGGAAATATCGCGAGGAGAAATTCACCGCGTGGCAAAATGTCGTCACGGCGAAGCGTGAAGCCGGAGTCAAGAAGGCGAACGACGAACTTGCTGCGAGTTTGCAAACAATCGAGCAGCGACGCGCTCAGGAGTCGGCCACGGCGAACCACAAATACCCGCCACTCCTGCAGGCGATCGCGCAACGTCGCGACCAGCAGATGAGCTGGGCCAACACCGAATTCCCACAGCGATTGGAAAAACTCAAGGCGCGATTTGATTGGGATCTCGGCAAGTTTCGTCAGAATCATGCGGTCGAAGTCGCTGCCAACACGCAGCGATTTCAGACCGCCTGGCTGCGGATGGCGGAAGTCTGGCTGGCCGGTTGGCAGCAACTCGAACAAGTCGTCGAGGCAGCGAATCAGACCGTTGACGAATGGTTTCACGATTGGGCTTCGTTGGGCAGCGCCCCGCTGAAGTTGCCGCCAAAGATTCCACCGGCCATCCGGTTGGGAGAGTTTTCTGTTTCGTTGTCTGATGTGCCGGACGGTGTTTCGGAAGAGGAGCAGCTTGTCCCCGAGCGGCAGTCGCTTGAGCTTCCTGCATGTCTGCCGTTTCCGGATCGTCCCTCATTACTGCTCAGGGCCGCGGACGATGGACGCGAGGCCGCGGTCGGCGTCCTGCAAAATGCGATGCTGCGATTTCTGACGACGCTGCCCGGAGGCAAAGTCCGATTCACAATTCTCGATCCCGTTGGCCTGGGGGATAACTTCGCGGCGTTCATGCATCTGGCCGACTACGACGAATTGATGATCACCAACCGCATCTGGACCGAACAAGGTCACATCGAGCACCGGCTGTCAGACCTCACCGAGCACATGGAGAACGTGTTCCAGAAATATCTCCGCAACGAGTTTCGGTCGATCCAGGAATACAACGAACACGCCGGCGAAGTTGCTGAGCCGTACCACATTCTGGTCGTCGCAAACTTTCCGGCGAACTTTAGCGAGGCGGCGGCTCGGCGTTTGGTCAGCATCGCGACCAGCGGTCCGCGCTGCGGTGTGTTTCTGTTGGCAAGTGTCGACATGAAACTCCGTTTGCCGTTGAATTTCGATCTGGGTGATCTGGCGACCAACGCAACGGTCTTCGATTGGACAGGCGCCGCATTTGCCTCTTCGGATGACGAATTGAAGGCCCTGCCGTTGACGCTCGATGCTCCTCCAGGCTCGGACCTGTTCACGAAGCTCGTCAAAGCCGCTGGGCACGAATCGAAAGACGCGCGGCGAGTCGAAGTCGCATTCGAGCGAATCGCGCCGAAGGACACGCAGTTGTGGGTCAGCGACACTCGCGGCGGATTGGATGTGCCGCTCGGCCGAGCTGGCGCCACGAAGCTGCAACATCTTCGGTTGGGCAAAGGGACTTCGCAGCACGTGCTCATCGCCGGCAAGACGGGTTCCGGAAAATCGACGTTTCTGCACATTCTGATCACGAACGCCTCGCTGCATTACGGTCCCGACCAGTTGCACTTCTACCTGATCGACTTCAAGAAGGGGGTCGAGTTCAAAACTTACGCGACTCACGAATTGCCGCACGCGCGAGTGATCGCCATCGAGAGCGACCGCGAATTTGGGGTCAGCGTGCTTGAACGGCTGGACGCGATTTTGAAAGAGCGCGGCGATTTGTTCCGCGAAGTTGGAGTGCAGGACCTCGCCGGTTTCCGCGATGCCCGACCCGAAGTCCCCATGCCGCGATTGCTGTTGATCGTTGACGAGTTTCAAGAGTTCTTCGTCGAAGACGATAAACACTCGCAGACCGCCGCGCTGCTGCTCGATCGATTGGTCCGACAAGGCCGAGCGTTCGGAGTGCATGTGCTGCTCGGTTCACAAACGCTCGGCGGAGCGTACTCGCTGGCCCGCAGCACGCTCGGCCAGATGGCGGTCCGCATCGCGCTGCAATGCAGTGAGAGCGACGCGCACCTGATCCTGTCCGAAGATAACACGGCGGCTCGATTACTGACTCGTCCCGGCGAAGCGATTTACAACGACGCCAACGGAATGCTCGAAGGCAACCACCCGTTTCAGATCGCATGGCTCGAAGACGACCGACGCGATTTTCATCTCGGCCGAGTGCAACAACTGTCTCAAAACCGGCACGTGCAAATGCCGCCAGCAATCGTCTTCGAAGGAAACATCCCGGCCGATCCGCACCGCAACATCGAGCTTTCGCGACTCATCGATGCTCCGCAGTGGGAAGCTCCGCTGCGAGAGCGCGTGGCGTGGCTGGGTGAAGCGGTGGCGATCAAAGATCCGACAGCGATCACGTTTCATCCACAGGCCGGGCAGAACCTGCTGGTCGTCGGACAGAGCGATCTCGCGACCGTTGGCCTGTTGGCAACCAGCCTTATCAGCCTCGCCTGCCAGATTCCTCCGAACGCTGTGTCAGGGGAGCCGCGAGTCGCCACGTTCGTCGTCCTCGATGGTAACTTCGGCGGAGTTTCGACAGAGACTTGGAAGGAACTCCAAGCTGCTCTGCCGCACGAAGTCACGCTCGGGGAACCACGCGACGTGCCGGCCGTCCTCACAAAGCTCACCACCGAATTGACGAGACGCGAGCAATCGGGTTCGCGCGACGACCTACCGATCTTCGTCGTGATCTTTAATCTCGGCCGCTTTCGCGATCTGAAGAAATCGGACGACGACATGGGTTTCAGCTTCGGCAGCGGCGAAAAGAAAGTGAGCCCCGGCAAGCAGTTCACCGATCTGCTCAAGAACGGTCCGGGATTCGGGATCCACACGCTCGTTTGGAGCGACACGTACAACAACGTCAGCCGCTGGTTCAGTTCGCAAACGCTGCGCGAGTTCGAAATGAGAATCGTGTTCCAGTTGAGCGCGTCCGATTCCAGCAACCTGATCGACAGTCCGCTGGCCAGCAAGCTCGGTCCGAACCGGGCGATCCTGCATTCGGTCGATCAAGGAAGTAACGAGAAATTCCGCCCCTACGGTCCGCCAAGCCCCGAATGGTTGTCCGACGTCGCGGCACGCCTGCGCCCGACCGCCCCCAACCAGGACGTTGACGAACCACTGGCCGTCGGTGAAGACCTATCGCAATTTACGATTTTGTAGCCCTTTTGGAGTGCGGTGTGTCAGCATCGCTTGGGAATTTTCCCACCGTAGATTCACAGCGGTGCTGACACACCACCCTCCAAAGTCAATCCTATGCGAATCTTTCCCGTCATTTGGCTCGCCGTTGCAGTCTCTTCTGTCTCGGGTGCCGAACGGCCGCAGGTCGTCGTCAGTGACCAAGCTCGCCGCATTCATTCGTCCGGCTTCGTTTTCGACGGTCACAACGACTTGCCGTGGGAGGTGCGGCAGCGCGCCGGAGGTTCGTTCGACAAGGCGGACCTCGCCGCAGGTGTGCCGCGATTTCACACGGACATTCCGCGACTTCGTGTCGGCAACGTCGGTGCGCAGTTTTGGGCAGCGTACGTCCCTGCTGAGACGTCCAAGGAAAACCGCGCCTTCACCATGACGCTCGAACAGATCGCGATCATTCACGCCATGGTCAAGCGATATCCCGATGTCTTCGAGTTTGCGAAGACCGCCGACAGCGTCCTTCGCATTCAAAAGTCTGGCAAGATTGCCTCGCTGATCGGTGTTGAAGGAGGTCACTCGATCGAGAATTCGCTCGACAAGCTGCGGCGACTGCGCGAGCTCGGCGTCGGCTACATGACGCTGACGCATTCGGACACGCTGGCCTGGGTCGATGCGGCCACCGACGAAGCCAAGCACGGCGGCCTGACCGAATTCGGCGAAGAGGTCGTCCGCGAAATGAATCGGCTGGGCATGATGGTCGACCTGTCGCACGTCTCGTCCGACACGATGCGCGACGCGCTGCGTGTGACAAAAGCTCCGATCATCTTCTCCCACTCGTCCGCGCGAGCCGTGGCCGATCATCCACGCAATGTGCCCGATGACATTCTGAAATTGACCGCCAAGAATGGCGGCGTCGTGATGGTCAATTTCTACTCCGGTTTCATTCACCCCGAATCGGCCAAGCGCCGAGCCAACATGTTCGCGGTCACTCGCGAGCTGAAGAAAAAGTTTCCCGACGAGCAGGACTATCAGGCCGCTCGCAAACGCTGGATCACGGAAAACCCGATCGAATCCGGCGATGTATTCGATGTCGCCGATCATATCGAGCACATTGTCAAAGTCGCCGGCATCGACCATGTCGGCCTCGGTTCCGATTTCGACGGCATCGACAAGGTCCCCAAACAATTGGAAGACGTCTCGAAGTATCCCGTTATCACACAAGTGCTGCTCGATCGTGGCTATTCTGCTGCGCAGATTCACCAACTGATGAGCGGCAATGTGTTGCGGGTCATGCGACGATCCGAAGAAGTCGCTCGCGAGTTAGCCAAGGAATAGCCGGCACGCCACAGGCGCCGATTGCGAAATCTGAAACCAGGGGCTCTTGTGATGTCCGTCGATGCCACGACTGCTCGCCGCCGCTTTCGATCGTCGCGCCGTGAATGGATTTTGGGATCGGGCTTCGGTGCGGTGTGGCTGTTGCTGTGGTCAGCGTTCACGCTGATGTTCGACGGCATGATCGTGTACTTCTCGGCGACGACGCTTTTGGCTCAGGCGTATCCCGACGTACCCGGCGAAATCACGCACAGCGAAGTGCGCCGCGAATTCGACAACGAACGGGATTCGTTCCACCCCGAAGTCCGGTATCGCTATCAAGTCGATGGCCGGGACTTCACTGGCGAGCGGGTACACTTCTACGGGTTTGGAGACGGCAATGCCCGCAGTGCGAAAGAGGTGATTGCCAAATTGCCAGTCGGTCAGCGCGTCGCCGTTTTCTACAACCCACGTGATCCCGGCAACGCGGCGCTGCAACGAATGCTTGACGGGCGGCTGCTGTTCCTCCCGTTGCTCTTGCTGCCTTTCAACCTGATCATGGTTGCTGGCTGGATCTGGGTCGCGCGTCGCCTGGCCGGCGTCAGCTCGCTGCCGCTGCGGCGCGAGTCGGATCGGTGGTTGGTGCTCCCCACTAATGGTCAGCCCTTGATCGTGGCCCTGATTGCGAGCGGAGTGTTGAGCATCGTGGCGATGTTTGTCGTGGGATTTGGCGGTTGGTCCGAAGATTTGAGCGTCATGATCACTGTCTGGGCGACCGTGATCGTGTTGAGCATTATGGCATTCAGGCACACACGGTCGCTGGTCCTTCGTGAGCCGCCGGTTTTAGTCCTGGACGACGCTCTAGAAACGGTCACGTGGCCGTCATCCACAAACACGCCCGAGTTGTCGTTGCCGCGCTCACGATTGCTCGGCGTTGAAATCGACGATTTGCCGCAAATCGAAAACGACCAGCAGGCGTGGGACTTCTCGATCTTGTTGTCGTTTAACGATGACAACGGTCAACCTGCGAAACGATTAGTTTTGAAGACGACCAGCGGCACCGAGGCAGCGGCGCTCGCAGACTGGTTGGACGATTGGGTGGGCCGTTCCGCCAAGCAGGATTCGGATCGGCTGGAACAAGACGGATGAAGTGCATGGGTAATACCCACAACTGTCGAGCGTCACGGCTGACACTGCCGTGGCACTCGTGATACATTTTGGTGAACTCGTTCATCTAGGAGCCTTCGGTATGCGGTCGTGGTTGCTGGCAGCCAGTTGTCTGCTGATGTCCTTCGGTCAGCTGACTGCGGCCGAGCCAGTGCCTTCCAAGAAGATCGTGCTCATCGCCGGCCCGATCACCGGTCATGGCAAGCACGCCCACGAGTACGAAAAGAGCGTGATCCTGCTCAAGCATCTGCTCGACACATCGCCCAGTACGAAGGGCAAGGTCGCCGTCGAGACGCACTTCAAAGGCTGGCCCGCCGACGAGAAGACGCTCGATGATGCCGCGACGATCGTGATGATCTCGGACGGCGGAGATCGCAACGCGACCGACCATCCGCTGTACGTCGGCGAGCGATTTCAAACGCTCGAACGGCAGATGAAGCACGGTTGCGGGTTCGTTCAATTTCACTGGGCGACGTTCAACCCCAGCCGAGTTCACGATCAGATCACCGAATGGGTCGGTGGCTACTTCGACTACGAAAAGGGCACGGCTGCGAACAAGTGGTTCTCGGCGATCAGCACCTGGGACGCGAACGTGACGCTCGGTAACGCCGAGCACCCGGTCGCGCGCGGCGTGAAGCCGTTCGCGGCTCGCGAAGAGTTTTATTTCAACCTCCGCTTCCGTGACGGCGATGACCGAGTGAAACCGATCTGGCTGACGAAGCCGCCGGGACAACAAAAAGACCACGTCGTCGCCTGGGCCGTCGAACGCAAAGATGGTGGCCGAGGCTTCGGGACGACCGGCGGACACTTCTTTCAAAACTGGTGGGACGACAATTTCCGCCGCACGATCCTCAACGCGATCGTCTGGACGGCCGGCGTTGAAGTCCCCGCCGGCGGAATTGTCTCGACGATGGAGGAGCCGATTCGCGTGTTGATCGTCACGGGGCACAATCATCCTGCTCACGACTGGCGGAAGACGACCGCCGCGTTGATCCCGGTCCTCGAACAAGACCCGCGCGTCTGGGTCGAGGTGACCGAGAACCCGGAAGACTTGGCAACGATGAAACGCTACGACGCTCTTGTCCTCAACTACAGCAGTTGGGATCGCCCCGGTCTGAGCGATGCGGCGAAGGCGGGACTCAAGAAATTCCTCGATGACGGAGGCGGACTGTCGATCATGCACTTCGCGAACGGAAGTTGGACCGACACGCTGCCCAACAAGGAAGCTGACTGGCCAGAGTTCCGCACGCAGATCGTCCGCCGCATCTGGGATCACAAACCGGGGTTGAGCGGTCACGATGCGTTCGGCAAGTTGCAAGTCGATCTTACCGCCGCTGGCGCGAAGCATCCCGTCACCGCCGGCCTGGCGTCGTTTGAGACCGACGACGAACTTTATTTTCGTCAGCAGGGCGCGCTGCCGATCGTGCCGCTCGTTACGGCTCACTCGAAAGTCACGAAGCAAGACGAACCGTTGGCGTGGGCCTACGACGTTTCGAAGTCGCGTGTTTTTCAAACGGTGCTCGGTCATGCGGACGTTTCGGTCCGCAAAGCGGGAGCGTTGATCCGTCGCGGCACCGTTTGGTCCGCACGGCGCGAGCCGCTCAGTTTCGATCCGCCAGTCGCGATCACAGAGAACACGCTCTTTCGAGCCGGCAGTCCGTGGACTTTGGACGAATCGCTGAAACGTGGCGGAGTCACGACAAGCGAAAAGCCAGTTCGCAAATCGAACTCGGCCGTTATCGAGGGCAAGTTCGGAAAAGGACTCGACGCGCGAATTGGCGGAGCGTTCGTGAATCATCGCGACGACTTCCGCAAGCTGCCGCTCACGGTCGATCTGTGGGTGAAGCTCGATAGCAAAGGCTCGTACAACATCCTGGTTGCGAACGAACTGAAGTCGTCGCCGACGCACTGGGAACTCTTCACGATGCCCAGCACAGGACATCTGACAGTTTACGCGCCGGGACTGGCTCCCGATCACGTCCGCGCGACGACCGACATCGCGGACGGCAAATGGCATTACGTCGCAATGCAGTTCGAATCAGCTCGCATCCGCTTGTTCGTGGACGGCAAACAAGTCGCCGATCAAGCCGTGAAAGCCAAAGAGGGAGCGTTCGGTTCAGAGTTGAAGCCGGCGCAAGAAGAATTGGCAATCGGCTCGCTGGTTGATCAAGTCATCGGCTGCGACGGTACGATCGATGAGCTACGTCTCTCACGCGGCGTCCGGCCGATCAGCGGTGTGCCGAGCGAAGCGTTGACGGCGGATGACTCCACAATCGCACTCTGGAACTTTGACGCACTGACCGATGGCGGCAGCTTTGTCGATCGGTCGGCGAACAAGCTCAAGGCATGGCTCCCCGGCAGCCAAGATGGGGATCCGGCGTCTGCAAAAAAAAAGTAGCTGATCGTGGGGGACGCAGCTTGCCTCGGCAGCCGACGCAAGCCGCGTCGGCCACGAAGCCAGGCAAGATCACCGGTCATTGGGGTGAGGACGCGGTTGGCTTTCGTTGGACTGAACAAGATTCGGTCGATGATCGGCTGTCGCAAATGGATGTCGGCCAGTTTTATTCGGCCACGATCTGGACCCCGCAGGAGATGACGCTCAAAGGGATCGCCGTGCGCATCGGCGAAAACTCCGAAGCAGCGGTCTTGTTCGACACAGAGCTGCTGCGTGTCGTCTGCGGCTGGAGCGGTGAACGATTCTTGGAGTTCAATCCGGCTCGTTACGGCATCATCGGGCCTCCCAAGGTCGGCAGCACGCCGACGTTTCATTCGCCGAGACAACCGGGCTGGTCGCTCAACGGCAAGTTTGATGACCCGCGTGCAAAACCATTTGGCCCGCTGCCGCGCGAGTGGGCCAAGTATCGCGGCCTGCATCGGCACGGCGATCGAATCGTCTTTGAGTACACCGTCGGGCCGAAGCAAGTTGCCGTGTTGGACTCTCCATGGATCGAAACGCTCGGCGAGGAAAGAGTCATCACGCGCGAACTGGAGATAGCACCGAGCGAAACAGAACTCGAACTGCTCGTGGCAGCGGCGGGGACTCCGGTACTGTTGGAGTGCGGACCGGACGCGGCCACGCTCGACCGCCGCGACGGTCGGCCGGTCACGGTCAAGGTTGCGAAGCACGATCGATTGGTCCGCTTGAAATTATTGCTGCCGTTCTCGGCGGAATCCGTACCGTCAGTGTTCAAGCAGAATCAGGACGGAACACGGAAGCCACGGATCGATACGGATGAAAACTCGTTGCGCCGGTTTGTGAAGCCGGGCCCGGCTCGTTGGACGACGCCCATCACAACAAGCGGTGTCGTGTCGAACAAAGAGGACGCGCTGGTCGTCGATACGCTCACGCTGCCGTTCGACAATCCGCACAAGGCGCTGATGTTTGTCAGCGGACACGACTTCTTCAGTAGGCCAACTGGTCGGGACGGAGTCCCAACCTACGACGCAGCCATCTGCACGTTGCACGGTGACGTGTGGCTCGTCAATGGCATCGACAGCAAGTTGGAGAAGCTCATCTGGAAGCGATTCGCGACCGGGTTGTTTCAGCCGCTCGGTTTGAGGATCGTCAAGAATCAGATTTATGTCGTCGGCCGAGACCAGATCACTCGGTTACACGATCTCAACGGTGACGGCGAAGCGGACTGGTACGAGAACTTCAACAACGACGCACACGTCAGCGCGAATGGGCATGAGTATGTGACGTGCCTCGAAACGGACCGTGACGGCTGGTTCTATTTCGTCAAAGGGAACTGCGACGGTAAGCACGATCACGACGGTTGTCTGCTGCGCGTCTCGCCTGATGGAGCGAAGCTGGAGGTTGTTGCGACCGGCTTTCGTAATGCGAATGGGATCGGCATCGGGCCGGTTGGTCGCGGCGGCCAGGAGATTCTTACGGTTGCCCCACAGGAGGGAGAATGGACCCCTGGCTCGGCGATCTTTGAAGCGGTGCGCGGCGGCTTTCACGGTTACGCGCCGTCGGCTCATCGCTCACCGGCACCGACGGAGTTCGCGCAGCCGCTCTGTTGGATTCCGCGATTGCAGGACAACTCGTGCGGCGGCCAAGTTTGGGTTCCACCGGGTCAATGGGGACCGCTCGGCGGACAGATGTTGCATTTGTCCTATGGAACCAGCCGCGTATTTCTCATTCCGCGTGAAAGTGTTGTAGGCACAATGACAGTTCAAGGAGCCGCCGTCCCTCTGCCGTTGTCATTCGAATCGGGGGTGATGCGCGGCCGGTTTCATCCCAGCAACGGGCACTTGTTTGTCAGTGGCCTGCGCGGCTGGGTCAGCAACGCGGCGAAGGACGGTTGCTTTCAACGAGTGCGAGCAACCAACAAACAACCGCTCGACGTGCCGGTGTCGTTCGAGTCGCATCGCAACGGTGTCCTGCTTCGGTTCAGCGATCCGCTGAATGCCGAAATGGCTGAGGACATCGACAACTACCGCGTGCAGCGTTGGAACTACCGCTGGTCGGCCGCGTATGGCTCGCCGGAACTGAAAGTCTCGAACCCGCGCGAGGAGGGACGTGACGAAGTCGAGGTGCTCAGTGCGACGCACGTCCGCAATCTCAAGGGTGGCGATGGCGTATTTCTCGAACTGAACGACATGCGGCCGGTGAATCAACTGTCGATTCAGATGACGCTAAAAAATTTGCTCGGTCAGTCCATTGAGCGGCGATTGGACGCGACGATCCACGGGGTTCGATCCGAAGAGTTTGAATTCGAGCGTAAGCCACCACGACCGCGGCCTGGATTACTGACTGCCGACGAGCAACAGCGTTTAGTCGCCGGTATTCGTTGCGATTTCGTTGGACAAGCTGGCAGCTTGCCTCAAGTGCGGCGAATGGCCGCCTGGAAGTTTGAGCCACGCGAAGTTGCGGGAGTGCGCGAGATCGTTGCCAGCGGATTCCTCGTCGCATCGCGTCGCGGCAAGTATCGCCTCTCGGCGGAGTGCGGCCCAGATGTCGAAGTTTCGGTCGGCGATCAAATCGTCTGGCGATCGTCGGACGAGAAGCCTCGCGAGATCGAACTGCCGCGCGGGCACAGCCGATTGAAGATCAGGCAACAAGTCGTCGCCGATCAATCGGCTGCGTTGCGGCTGCTTTGGAGCGGCGCGGACTTTGAGACCGAACCGATTCCGCCCACCTCGTTGTTTTGCGAACCGTTGTCCGATGAGGTCGAGTCCGCTCGGCTGGGTCGCGAATTCTTCGCGCGGCATCAATGCGTCCGCTGCCATCGCGTATCGGCCGACGTGCTCGCCTCGAGCGAGTCGATGCCGGAGTTGCATGCGGAGGCACCCGACTTGATCGGCGTGGGTTCGCGTCTGCGCGGAGATTGGATTGCGCAGTGGATGCTGAACCCGAAGCGCATGCGAAGTGATGCTCGAATGCCGCAACTCTTCCCCGACAAGCAGACCGACGAGCACCGGCAGCAAGCGTCCGATGTCGCCGCGTATTTGATCTCACTTGGCATCCCGGCCGAGGGCGATCCCGGTCCCACTTCGTTGCGCATCGAGGGCCTACCGGAGGAACTTGCGTTGAGGACCGGTCTAAAACACTGGGAGAACCTCGGCTGCATCGGGTGCCATCAACTTGCCCCACAAACTGAGACGCCGGCTGAATGGCGAACGTCGTTGCATTTTGTCCGCGAGAAATTTCTGCCCGGTGAATTGAGTCGCTTTCTGCAACAGCCGCAGCGTCACTTCTCATGGAGTCGAATGCCCGACTTCGGCCTCACCGAACTGGAGGCGGATTCACTTTCGAATGTCATTACACAGCGGATTGATGAGGGAAAACAGCCGCCAATGAAACTTCCGGCTGGCGACACCGCACGCGGGCAAAAGCTATTTGCATCGCTCGGCTGTCGGCAGTGTCATCGCGTGTCGCGCAATGAACCGCTGCCACAACCGCATTTGCCGTCGGTCTTCGGCAAGCTGGTCGCTCACGGTTGCTTGACCGACGGCGAACACGGATCTTCAACGACGCGTATTCCGGAATTCCATTTCAATCCAGCACAACGATCGGTTTTACAAGCGTTCTTGCGAACAGACGAACGAACGCTCGCTAGTGATACGCCGGACGCCACTTCGCGCCGGTTTGTGGCCGAGTTGCGATGCGCCGTCTGCCATCCGCGCGACGGACGCATGAGTTTGCTTCCTGAAATCCTGGCCGAGGAAGGTGAGACTGGCCGGCCTTCCGAGATTCTGCCGAATCTCACTTGGGCTGGCGAAAAGTTGCACGTGGCCTGGGTTCATTCGCTGCTCTCCGGTCAAATCGCCGAGCGTCCGCGACCGTGGATGAAGCTGCGGATGCCGAACTTCCCCGCGCGAGCGAAGTCGCTGGCCGAAGGACTCGCTCGTGAGCACGGCCTGTCGAGCGATCCGCCGCCGCGACCAAACGCCGATCCCGATCTCGCTGAGATTGGCGAGGTTCTAGCGACACGAGCCGGAATGCTCGATTGCCGACAATGTCATCCGATCGGCTCGCTGCCGCCGACGGGCGATAAGAACACATTGCTCGCACCGGGCATTAACTTCGCGCTGACGCGCGAGCGAATCCGCTACGACTTCTACCGCCGATTCACGCTCGATCCGCCGCGATACGATGTCTCCACGCGGATGCCGAAGCTCGCCGCCGAAGGGCGCACGACCAAGGTCAAAGACATCCTCGATGGAGATGCTCGACAACAGTTCGAAGCGGTGTGGCACTATTTACAAACGGTGCCGAACGCAACTGCAGACCCGTAGGGTGAGCCAGCCATCGGGCGGCCCTCCATTCCAAGAACAGGGCCGCAGGAGGGCGAACTCGGCGCGAGGTATCAGGCCGGAGTCTCGACTCGTGGTGGGGTACCCGATGGTTGACCCACCCTGCGCGGGGCGGCGCTTTCGCTGTGATCGTGGCCATCGTAGACGCCGAAGTCGGCGAAGAAGTAGCGCTTGAGCAAGCGATAGGCCCAGCTCTTCTCTGGTATCGCATGGCCGGGGTTGTATTGCGACGTGCGAGTCACCATCGCTTGCAGTTCGGCCATCGCGGTCTGGCGGGCGGTGGTGTCCTTCGCTTCGTGGAGCACGACGAGGTTGTGCAGCAGGTCCGGGCGTTCGAGCACGATGCAGCCGCGTGTTGTCTTTTGGGCCAGCGAGCGGAAGTCGCGCAGGAATTCCGAGCCCATGATCTTCTCGCCGAGGGTGCGCGATTCGTCGTGGATCGACTCTTTCGCGAATTGAATGATCGGGCACGGCTCGATCCCGCCCCACGGGTTGATGTGATGGCTGATGCCGGTGGCGGCAGGGCAGAGGGCTTGGCCTTCGCCGTCAAAGTAGGCATCGACGATGGCGATCGGTTTCTTCGCACGCATCTCGACGACGAACTTACGGATTTGAAGCTGCTGTTCCGGAGTCAGGCAGAGATCGGGGCAGGCGTCCGGGCCCATCGGGCGATAGACGTGGAACCATGTGTAGAACACCCCCATCTCAATCAGGCGATCGACCCATTTCTCGGTAACGAGGTCGTCGATGTTCGTTTTGCAGACGCTGGTGCAGACGCCGGTCAGCAGGTTGTTGCGCAGACAGGCTTCGATCCCTTGCATGGTCTTGCTGAGCACTCCGCCACGGCCGCGGCGTTCGTCGCTGACGATCTCGCTCCCTTCGACGCTGATCAGCGGCGTGACATTTCCGATGCGACGCATCTCGCGAGCGACCTCGTCGGTGATGAAGTGGCCGTTGGTGAAGACTTGGAAATAGCAGTCGGGATGCGCGGCCAGCATGTCGAGCAATTGCGGGTGCATAAATGGCTCGCCACCGACGATGCCGAAGAAGACGTTCCCCATCTGCTTGGCCTCGCGGACGAGGCGATTCCAGGCGTCGAGGCTAATCTTCTCTTGCTTGGCAGAGACATCGACCCAGCAGCCTTGGCAACGCAGGTTGCAGGTGTTGAGAATCGAGACGTACAAGAACGGCGGAAAGAATTGCCCTTTCTTCATCCGGCGTTTGTATTTGATGACCGACAGCGTCCCTTTGACCCCCATGTTCCACAGGAACTTGGCGACCAGCCGCTTGTTGGTTTCCAGCAGCACTCGTTTGGCCATTCGCAGATACATGAAAGGCTTTGCAAAAGTCAGAGGTCAGAAATTAGAGGTCAGCGGACAGGGCAGTATTCTAGGATTCACGGGATGCAATGACGAATGACGAAGCCTGAATGACGAAAGAATGATGAAATCCGAAGCAACACGAATGACATCACGACGACTGGCGATCCGCATCCGCTTCGCAGCGTTGTTGGCCGTATTGGCGATTTACCCGGCCCGCGCTGGCGAAAGGCTGACTTTCGAGGGAACCATTAAATTCTCGGTTCGCCCGCAGTCGCAGTTGGACTTTTGGGAGCCAGAGAGTTCCGTGGCCGACTCCGGCCCGAAGCCGGAAGGCCGAGCGGTTCGACTGCGCGGTGAGACCGGCGGCGGATTTGCGGTCAACGCGACGTCGATCGCTGCGGATTGGCGACAGGTGGAGTCGATCGGGCTGTGGTTGCATCGGTCGGCTGAAGAGGCGAAGGAGCATCCGACGGTCGAACTGACGTTGCGTCTGTCGGAAGAGGATCAAAAAGCCTCGTTCTGGCGACGAATTGAAGTTTCGCACGTCGGTTGGCAGAAGCTGGTCCTGCCGTTGGAGTGGTTCGTCTGGAGCGAAGGTCGCAGGCCGCATTGGGAGAAGGTGAAGCTGGTCGGCGTGCAGTTGCGCGATCCGGGAACGGTGACCTTCGACACCGTTTGGACCGAGCTGTCCGCTCAACTGCACAATGAGTTTCTTGCGACCGAAAATCTGACAAAGCTCGCGTTCCCGAAACTTGAGTCATCGACCATTCGGACTCTGGAAACCCGCGATGTGCAACTCGTCACGAACGCGGGAGCGCTCGAAATGGAGCGGCTCGCGACGCATTTAGGGACCGTCGCACAGCGACTGCATCGTGAGTTGCCGTTTCTTACAGAACCGTCGCGCGGCGCGGCGCTGTTTATTTTCCAAGAGCGTGCGGAGTATCAACGCTTCGCGCCGCGAATCGCCCGGCAACTCAATTCACGACTCGATCCACCAGAGGCCGGTGGCTACACGCTGCAGGGGGTCAGCAGTTCGTGGTGGGATGAGAGACAGGGCTCGCTGCGTCCGGTCTACACGCATGAGTTCGTTCACGGCTATCTGTCGCGGGCGTTGCCTCTGTCGACGAATGGCGACTGGCTGCAGGAGGGTCTGGCCGCTCACATTCAATTGGAATTTCATCCGCAAGAGAATCTGAGTCAGATTGTTCGCGACGGCCTGAAGTCGGCCAGCATGCCTCTCGTTGAGTTGTGCAGCGGCCGACCGATCAACACGTCTCGGTACTGGCAAGCAGCCACGCTTTGGCAGTTTTTCTTGAGTGAGCCACGATTTCGCTCAAAGCTGAAAGAGTTAGTCGAACGGCTCGCCGCAGCGAACTCGACCAATCTCGGCCCGCATCTGGAGCCTCTGTGGGAGACGGACTTCGACAAGCTGACCACCGATTGGCGAGCATTCTGCGAACAGCGGTTTCGACCTGACAAATAGACGAGCGGTTCGCTCACAATTTCGCAGGCGGGGGTTTATGCTGCCGAGCCTGCGTGTCCTCGACAATGTCATCCGCTGCCCGAAGGAGCCCGCCATGCGTCTGATTGCCTTGCTGTGTTTGATTCTCGCACTCGGTTCGCCGCTGCTGGCGGGTGATTGGCCGAACTGGCGTGGGCCGGGCTTTGATGGCGTCGCGGTGGGCACGGGGTTTCCGACGGAATGGAGTGCCACCAAGAACGTTGCCTGGAAGGTCGAATTACCGGGCAAGGGGTCATCGACTCCGATTGTCTGGGGCAAGCAGATCTTTTTGACAAGCGGGGTCGATGGGAAAAACGCTTTGCAGGCCTTCAATCGCGAAGGCAAGGAACAGTGGCGAGTCGTGATCGGCTCCGAGCGGCCCGGCAAGAACAAGAAAGCTTCAGGGTGCAATCCGTCCTGCGTAACCGACGGCGAACATGTCTTCGCTTACTTCAAGAGCGGCGATCTGGCCTGCGTCGACTTCGCGGGCAAGATCATTTGGCAGACCAACATCCAATCCAAGTACGGCGAGGACACGCTGTGGTGGGACTTGGGAACTTCCCCCGTGTTGACGAAAGCTCATTGCGTCGTGACGGTGATGCAAACCGGCCCGTCGTACCTCGTCGCCTTCGAGAAGGCCACTGGCAAAGTCGCGTGGAAGGAAGACCGCAATCTCGACGCGCCGGAAGAGGCGGCTCAGAGCTATTCGACGCCGGTGGTGCTCAATGACAAGGGCACAGAAACGCTAGTGGTGCTCGGTGCGGATCATGTCACTGCTCATGACGCTGCGAATGGTAAAGAATTGTGGCGCGTCGGCGGGTTGAATCCGACGGGACATAAGTATTTTCGTTCGATCGCTTCAGCGGTAGTTCACAATGGAGTGGTCGTTGCTCCGTACGCTCGCGCGGAAACCGTGACAGCGACCAAGCTCGGCGGCACCGGCGATGTGACTAAGTCGCATGTCGTGTGGACCAAAAAAGGAAACGGCTCTGATGTTCCGACTCCCGCCGCAGCGGATGGCAAGGTCTACGTTTTGAATGACCGCGGGGTATTGAGTTGTCTGGAAATCGCCACTGGTAAGGAAATCTGGTCCGGCCAAGCCGAGAAGAATCGCGGCAACTTCAGTTCGTCGCCGGTTCTCGCAGACGGCAAGATCTACATCACTCGCGAAGACGGCAAGACATTTGTGCTGGCTCAAGGAGATGAGTTCAAAGTACTTTCTGCGAATGAACTTGATGGCACGCAGACCGTCGCCACGCCGGTCTTCGTCGATGGCAAGATCCTGATCCGTACTGACACACATCTGTTTTGCATTGGTGGCTGATGCTGCCATTGCAGAATGGACGCCTTTACCCGTCTCAAACGGCGGCAGACACCGGTTGGGCAAGAGTGCCCAGCCTACGAAAGTCCACACGGGAGTTGCTTTATGCGTCTATTTTTTTTGCTGGCTGTTGTGGGATTCTGTTGGCTCACAGCCAATCTTTCGGCGAGTGACTGGCCGAATTGGCGTGGCCCGGATCGTGATGACGTGTCGAAGGAAACCGGCTTGCTCAAAGAGTGGCCGAAGGAAGGGCCGCCTCGCGTGTGGTTGAACTCCGACGTCGGGATGGGCTATTCGGGAGTCTCGATCGCCGGCGGCAAGCTGTTCACGATGGGGGCTCGCGAGGACACCGAGTTCCTGATCTGCCTTGACCCCAACGACGGCAAGGAATTGTGGTCGGCACGCATCGGAACACGGCTTGGTAACAACTGGGGCGACGGACCACGAGGTACTCCGTCAGTGGACGGCGGTCGCGTGTACGCGATGGGGGGCCAAGGGACGCTGATCTGTGCTGAAGTCGCCAGCGGAGAGGTCAATTGGACCAAAACGATGACCTCACTGGGTGGCAAGAAGCCAGGCTGGGGCTACTGCGAATCGGTGCTGGTAGACGGCCCACGTGTCGTCTGTACGCCGGGCGGAAGCGAGGGGGCGATCGTCGCGCTGAATCAACAAAACGGCGAGGTTCTGTGGCAATCGAAAGAAGTCACGAATGGAGCTCAATACGCCACGGTGACGCCCATCGAGCACAACGGGCAGCGACAGTACCTGCAACTCTTCACCAATTCGTTGGTCGCGGTCGCAGCCGAGAGCGGCAAGCTGCTCTGGAAGACCGACTGGCCGGATGGCCGAACTGCCGTGATCCCAACGCCGATCTTTCACGACGGTCATGTCTTCATCACGTCCGGCTACGGAGCTGGCTGCAAGCTGACGAAGGTTGGCCCAGACAACAAAGTCGAAGACGTTTACTCCAACAAAGACATGCAAAATCATCACGGCGGAACGCTTCGCATCGGTGATTACGTCTATGGCAGTTCGGAGCGAAACTGGGTCTGCATGGACTTCAAGACGGGCAAAACTGCGTGGGTCGAACGGCGAATCTTCGGCAAAGGAAGCGTGACGTCCGCCGACGGCATGCTGTACTGCCTCGACGAAAACAATGGCGAAGTTGTGCTTGTTGATGCCTCGCCCGAGGGCTGGAAAGAACATGGCCGCTTCAAACTCGAGGCGCAGTCCGCCAAGCGCAGCCGACAGGGCAAGGTCTGGACACACCCAGTCGTCAGCAACGGCAAGCTGTTCCTGCGCGATCAGGAATTGCTGTCCTGTTATGACGTGAAGGCGAAGTAAGAAAACCTCAACATCGTTGCCACCATCACCAGGGCTGAGTGTGACAAACAAGGAAGACTCTCATGATTCGCACGAAAGAAAAACTGGCTCGTGGTGAGACGGTTCGCTACATGGCTCTGGGCCGAGTGCTGCATCACAACGTGATCAATATGATCGGCTTCAATGGAGGCTTCGATGGGCTGTGGCTCGACCACGAACACGTCGGGTTCTCGATGGAGAATCTGGAGATCGCCTGCACGGCGGCACGCAGCCAAAACCTTGACTGCTTTGTCCGCATCGCACCCACTGATTACGCCTTGTTTACGAAATGCCTCGAAGCCGGCGCTGGCGGCATCATGGCCGCCATGGTCTATTCCGCCGAGCAGGCCGAACAGATCGTGCGTTGGACGAAGTTTGCTCCGCGAGGTAATCGCGGGTTGAACGTCAGCGGCTTCGACGGCCGCTACACGTTGTTGCCGCTCGCCAAGTTCACGCAGGAAGCAAACCAAAACAATTTCCTGGCGATTCAGATCGAGACTCTCGAATCCGTGGCGTGCGTGGACGCGATCGCCGCGATCGACGGCGTGGACCTGTTGTTCGTCGGCCCCTCCGATCTGAGCCAGGCTCTGGGAGTGACCGGCGACTTCATGCACCCGAAGTGCCAAGAGGCCATCGACAAGGTCGCTGCCGCCTGTCGCAAGCACAACAAGCCGTGGGGCGCGGTCACTCCGAATGCCGAGCACTGCGAGATGCTGTACTCGAAAGGCTGTCGGATGCTGTCCGTGTCAAATGACTCGCGCGTCGTCCAGGCTGGGCTGAACGCAGTGAAGACGAACTTCGCCAAGTTCTTTACAACGTAGTCCCTTGACTCCGCGAGAGGAGTTTCCGGGTGATTATCGACGTGACTTGCGCGACATGACTCGGCACGGCAAATATCACCAAGTCCGGCATTCGACTCGCGGAACGAGACAGCTACATTCCGCCGCATGAAACGGAGCAGCAAATCTGAATACTGGCAGCAGTCACGACTGCCGTGGCCGTCGCTGGTGTTCTTGATGCCGATGCTGATCGCTTACGAGATGGGCGTGATCTGGGTCGGAGGTCGCAACGCGGCTCAGATTCGCAGCGGTGCCGACGTCTGGCTGCGCGGCGGCTTAGAGGCCATTGGCCTGGGAGTCGGATGGTTGCCGCCGCTGCTGGTCATTGTCGGTTTGCTGACGTGGCAATGGATCGAGCGGCATCCGTGGCGAGTTTCCGCCGAGACGCTCGCCGGCATGTTTGCCGAGAGCGTCGTCTTCGCTTTTCTGCTCTTGCTGCTGGGCCAGTTGCAAAGCCGAGTCTTTTCGCTGACCAACCTGGAACACACCGGGACTCACTTGGTCGCCGCACTGACGCCTGCCGAGGCAGCCACTTTTGCACGAGCGCTCGGCTATGTTGGAGCCGGAATCTACGAGGAAGTGATGTTCCGTCTCACGCTGTTGCCCGCTTCGATCGCGCTGCTACGACAGCCAGCGCTGCTTCGAGCATGGGCCACGCCGTTGGCCGTACTGATGACGAGCTTATTGTTTTCGGCCGCTCATCATGCTGGCCCGTCGGGCGAGCTATTCGATCTGTTTCGCTTCTGCTTTCGCGCGCTGGCTGGCGGAATCTTTGCGGGACTGTTCGTGCTGCGAGGCTTCGGGATCACCGCCGGCAGTCACGCTCTGTACGACCTGCTGGTCGGAGTCCTGCTGGTCGATGCGTAGGGAAACTCGCAGCGGAGTCACTCAGGTCGGCACGCTGACGCGGCGGACGATGTCAGAGATGATTCCCGGCTTGGTGACACCGCCGTACTTCGCTTGCGACGTCAGGATCACTCGGTGAGCGAGCACGTAGGTGGCCAGCTCTTGGATGTCGTCGGGGATCACATAGCTGCGGCCTTTGGCAAATGCCGCGGCCTGAGCCGCCCGAAACAGCATCAGTGAGCCGCGTGGGCTGACGCCGAGCTTCAATCGTGGCTCCTTGCGAGTTTCGTTCACGATCTCGATGAGGTAGTGAGCAACGGTGGGCTCCACCCGCACATGATGAACCTCTCGTTGCAAGGCTCGCAGTTCATCCCCGCCGAGCACTGGTTGCAGGTGCTCGAGCGGGTGCTCTTCCTGCTGCGAAAAGAGAATGCTGATCTCGGTATCGATGTCGGGATAGCCGAGGTCCAACAGGATCAAGAAGCGGTCGAGCTGCGCTTCGGGCAGCGGATAGGTGCCGTGATACTCAACCGGGTTTTGAGTCGCCAGCACGATGAAGGGCGTCTGCAAGACGTGACGTTCCCCTTCAATCGTGGCTTGCGATTCGCTCATCGCTTCCAGCAGCGCGGACTGCGTGCGCGGCGAAGCACGGTTGATCTCATCGGCCAGCAGCACATGACAAAAGATCGGCCCCTTACGGAAATGAAACGAGCCGTCGTTCGGGTTGTAGATCGACGAACCCAAAATATCCGCTGGCAACAAATCCGGAGTGAACTGGATACGGTGAAACGTGAGATCGACTGACCGGGCCAGGGCCTTTGCCAGCGTCGTTTTTCCGACCCCTGGAACGTCCTCCATCAGAACCGAACCACCCGCCAGCAGCGCGATCGTCAACATGTCCAAGCAGTGCGGCTTGCCTTGAATGACAGTCGCCAGGTTCCGTTTGAGCCGGTCCAGCTTGGAATGCGCATCAGCCAGAGAGGTTTCGGTCATGGTGAAGGATTGCGAAGCGAGAATGGAGAAGTGCGACTTGGAACGCAGAGCTGCGTTTGTCCAATGGAACACTGCGATCTTGGCATCACATTACGCCCTGTTGCTCGATCACTTTTTGAGCCTCTGCCGCCGCCTCGGTATCGGGGTGATCCTTGATGAGCTTTTCGAGTTGCTTGATCGCTCCCTTGCGAGCGCTCGGCGAGCGAGAGGCCGATTGAGCCGCCAGGTCGAACTGTCGCATGGCGGCTTGCTCTTCCTTGATCGCTTCATCGGTGGACAGCTCTTTGAGAGTCGAGCCGACATCGGCCGGAATGGCAAAGCCTTTGAATTTAGTGGTGATCGCTCCATACCGCTTAAAGGCCTCCCACTTCTTGCCGTCGTCGAGCAACTTCTTCGCGGCCTCCGTCTGCCCGGCGAGGTCGTCAAGCACGAACTGATTGAGCCGTGATGCCGCTTCTTTGATCTCCCCTTTGCCGTTGAGATTCTTCTTTAGCGTCTGAGCGGCTCCGGGATAATTGCCAAACTCGATCGCCAGCCAGGCTGGCTTGAGCACCGCCGGAAGGTCTTTCGGATCGATCTTCCAATTGGCATCGCGCAGGGCGTCGGTGCCCGAGCCTTCGATGTTGTCAGCCTCGCCAGTTTTGAACTTGCCGTCCGGCATTAACATCCGAACTTGTTTGATGTTCTCCAGCGAGATGGTGAAATCGAATTGCCTCTCGAACGAGCGGTCCGAATCACAGATCACCGGCCACTTCACATTGTGCTTGCGAAGGTACGCCTCCAACTGCGGACGAGGCGTGCCGGAATTTACTCCGATGAACATCACCGGCGAGCCGTCGAACTTCGTCGCAGCCGTCAAGTTTCTCGGCCAAGCCTCGACGCACCGCGGGCAGGTCTCTTCGAAGAAGTACAACACCGCCGCCTTGCCGGCGAGCATTTCGTTGCTGATGGGGGGCGAGTTGATCCACGCCGTCGGATTGGCCGGCAACTTCGGCGAGGACTTCTGGTCCTTTTCCTGAGCCAGCCCTATGCCTCCGCTTGAAAGCAGCAACAACCAGCACAGTCCGACGCCCAACAGTATCTTTTGCATTACCGCCTCCATCGTCCTTTGGAAAGTTGCGAGCGGATTATTGCCGTCCGTCACCCTGCATGAAACCGCTGGCTTGGGAATTCATTCGATCGGCCGCTACAAAGTCGAGCATGACGCAGTTTTTGAAAGATCATTGGGAGTTCTGGCGGCAATTTCGGCAACGATTCGAAACCACCGGGGCTGTCGCCCCCAGCAGTCGCTTCCTCGCAAAAGCGATGACCGGCCCGATGGCTCGACGCGATCGCCCCGGTCGCATCCTGGAAATTGGTCCCGGGACCGGTGCTGTGACGCAACGGATCGTCCGGTTGCTCCGCCCGGAGGACCGTTTCGATCTCGTCGAATTGAACGAGACATTCGCCGGATTGCTGCGGGAACGCTTCGCAACCGATCCAAACTACCGCGCGGTCGCAGATCGCTCGCAGGTTCACGTCTGCCCAATCCAAGAGTTCACCGCGACCGAACCCTACGACATCCTCATCAGCGGCCTGCCGCTGAATAACTTCCCGGCCGAGCTGGTGCAGTCGATTTTCGAGACTTACTTCAAGCTGCTCGCCCCCGGAGGAACGCTAAGCTATTTCGAGTACATGTATGTTCGCCCGTTGCGAAAGCTCGTCGCAAACAAGGACGAGAAGACGCGGCTCAACGAACTCGATCGCATCGCCAACAATTATCTGTCTAAACATCGCATCAATCGCAGTTGGGTCTTCGTCAACATCCCACCCGCGTGGGTGCAACATTTGCAAAAGCCGTAGCGGAATTCCGTGTTCGCCACATCGCCTCGCGACGATCGCAGCTTTGAACTTTCGGCCGAAGCCATCACGGTTCGCATCCGGTGGTTTGGCCTGGCGGTTGGGTACGCGCTTGTGAATGTCCTGGGACGCGAGTCCGCCGAGTCTCACACCGTATTGCCGGAATGGCTGTCGAATCGGCAAGTCTTGAATGGTATCCTGACGTTAGGTGCCATCTACGCGATCGCCGATTCGTACTTCAGTCTGCGCGGCCGAGTCTTCCTCAACCGCGTCCCAATGGTGATCTCGCTGATGGAAGCACTCTTCATCGGCGTGCTGTGTCACTTCGACGAGGGTTTGGAAAGTCCTTTCCGCTTTTACTATTTTCTGTCCCTGCTGGTCTGTGCATTTCGCTATTCGCGCTGGATCACGTTTTCCACTTTTGTTCTGCATGCGCTGAGCTTCGCGATCTTGGCATTCGCCACGTCGCCCCATTCGCCGAACGAACCGACGCGCGTGTTGCTGATGCTGATCTGGCTGGGGTGGGTGACGTGGGCCAGCACCGCACTCGCAGGGTTGCTGCAATCGGCGGGGCGTCGGCTGTCGTTCTTCAACGACGAACTGCAAAAACACCAGCACGAACTCGAACAACGCATCGAAGTTCGCACGAGCGAGCTGCGTGAATCGCAGGCGTTCGTCCTCCAGCAAGAGAAACAAGCCGCATTCGGTTTGCTCGCTGCCGGGATCGCTCATGAGGTGGGAAACCCGCTGGCCGGTATCAGCTCGGTGATTCAACTGCTCAACCGCCGCGACGTCGATGACTACACCCGCGAACGCTACCAGATGGTCGATGACCAACTCCGCCGCATCCAGAGAACTCTGCGTGAGCTGATTGACTTCAGCCGCCCCGCCACGCTCGAACGGAGCCAATGTGACTTGCAGGAGGTGCTCGAAGCCGCGCTCAACATCGCCAAGTACTACAAACGCCGCAAGAACAAGCAGATCGTCACGCACTATGCCGAGGGACTCCCGAAACTCAATGCTGTGCGCGACCAGTTGGTGCAAATTTTCCTGAACCTGATCCTCAACGCGATGGACGCCACCGCCGAAGGAGGCGCCATCGAAATCACCACCAAGCGCGACGATCGCTGGCTGCGTGTGGAAATCCGTGACAACGGTTGTGGTATCTCCGAATCCGACCGAGCCCGCCTCTTCCAGCCCTACTTCACGACGAAAGAAACCGGCACCGGCCTCGGCTTGTTCGTCTGCCGTCTGATCCTCGAACGCAATGATGGCCGCATCGAACTGACGGACACCTCTCCCAGCGGGACGACGTTTTCCGTGTTGCTGCCCGACGACAATTCCGAGAAGCTCCGTTCGAGTCCTACTCCGCATCGACCCCACGACTTGGCTCCATGAAACACGCTCGCACCGCCGCATTGTCGCTGAGCCTGCTGGCACTTGTGGCTGTGCTGGTTATTGCGCCGTGGAGCCTGCGGCGGCCGCCACGTGCGTCGTTGACTGGCGGACCGCATGAATCTTTGGCAGCGACCTCGAAAGCATTGTCGCGAGCCGATCAGACGACCGTGCGTGTGGCTGTCACCTCTTCGCCGCAAAAGCAGATTGAGCTGTCGATAGACGGGCCGTATCAGCTTCGGCCGGTGGGGAGCGACAAAGTGCTGTCGCGCGGGCAGTCGTTGGGTTCGACAACCGTCAGCGCCACAAGCAACGGGTTCAAGATCGGCAAGGCCGAGCACGCGGTCACTCGGCTGGAAATCGCCGTGACACAGTCGCCGTCGATCTGGGTCAACGGCCACGAGTACCGCGGTAACCTGCGGCTCTTTCGCAGGTCGGGGGGTGGAGTGCTCGCCGTCAACGTGTTGCCGTTGGGGGATTATCTCGCGAGCGTTGTGGACAGCGAGATGCCGACGTCCTTCGGCGTCGAAGCTCGCAAGGCTCAGGCGATCGTCGCGAGGACGTACGCACTCGACGTGGTTCGCAGCGATGAAGGGGACTCGGAATTCGATCTGTTCGCCTCGACGAGCAGTCAGAAATACCTCGGCTTTCAATACCGCGACGGTTCACGCCGCTTGGCCGGCGAGAGTGAGGCGAGTCGCCAAATCGTGCGCGACACGACGGGCATGGTCTGCACGTATCAAGGACGGCTCTTCCGCACGTACTACTCGGCCACGTGCGGCGGGCACACGACGCAAGGTAACGCGGTCTTCTCCGATGCGGTCGCCGCCCTGAAGAGCGTTCCGTGCGACTTTTGCCGCGAGGCGAAGCTCTATCGCTGGCAAGCCGATCTGCCCAAGGCGGAGGTCGAGACCAAGCTTAAGGCATACTTTCGCTCGGAGGGGAAGACGTTGGAGAAGCTGCAATCGATCAAGCTCGCCAGCGGAAATCCCGATCGCGGCACCGAAGTCCCAGAGTTCGCGGTCAGCGACGGCCAACGGACGCACCGGATCTCGGCCGCGACGCTGCGCCGGCAACTTTCAGTGTCGACGCTTTACAGCCCGTTCTTCTCAATCAGCGAAACCGGCAAGTCGAGCACCCTGCATTTCGAAGGCCGAGGTCACGGCCACGCCGTTGGACTCTGCCAATGGGGCGCTCGCGGGCAGAGCCAATTGGGTAAGACCTGCTACGAAATCGTCCGCTACTACTACTCCGGCGCAAAGATCGTGCAGTTGCAGTGAGTCAGCCAACCTCAGGCGATCAGCTCTTTGATCCCTTGATAGGCGGGATCGGCGATCGGCATCGGTCGGCCGCCGATGTCAAACGAACCGGACGAGTCCACGCCGAGCGCGTTCAAGTAGGTGTGGAACAGATGCCCGGCGGTCACCTCGCGGTCGATGACTTTCGTACCGTTCTCATTCGTCTTGCCGATCACCGCACCGGGGATGATCTTCGCTCCGCCGACGCAGACGGACCAAGCATTTCCCCAGTGGTCGCGGCCAAACAGGTGGTTGATGTTTGGAGTGCGGCCGAACTCGCAGAGCACTACGACGAGCGTTGATTCGAGCATTCCGCGATCACCCAGGTCGCCGACCAGTGTCGCGAACGGCTGGTCCCATTCGCCGAGTTGTTCGAGATGGAAATTGAAGTTCTCGTTGTGCGTGTCGTAGTTCGAGTGCGTAACTTGCACGAAAGTCACGCCCCGTTCGAGTAATCGTCGAGCGAGCAGGCAGTGACGTCCGAAATCGTGCTTGCCGTAGCGAGCTTGATCAGCATCGGATTCCTTTGTCACATCGAACGCCTCACGCTGTGCCATCATCTGCTGAGCCTGGTCGTAGCTCTGAACGAAAGCGTCGGTCATCGCAGTACGACGCTTGAGGTTGAATCGTTCATTGGCCGCCTTGCGGAAGTCATTCCGCGATACGTCGACCGCTTCGGCAATCGCTTCCGGCCGAGCCGAGTTCGCGGGCGGATTGCCGTTGCCAAGCGAAATGCTGGAATACTTCGGGCCGAGATAGGCTGAGTCATTGCCACGTCCACCGCCGCCGCCAGGAGTAATGACGATGTGACCAGGCAAGCCATTCCCATCCGGTGACAAGCACTTCGTCGCGACCGCTCCGATCTGCGGAAAGGCCATGCCCGGAGTTTCCTTGCGACCGGTGAGCATCATGTGCATTCCCTTGCCGTGATCCCCTTCATTCGTGTTGATGCTGCGAATGAGAGCCAGTCGGTGCATCTGCTTGGCCGTGTGCGGCAGCAATTCGGAAATGTGAACTCCGGTCTGCGACGTCGGAATCGCTCGGAACGGTCCGCCGGTGTCCGTCCCCGGCTTTGGATCCCAGCTCTCAAGCTGGCTTAGCCCACCATGCATGTTGAATACGATCACTCGTTTCTGCTGTTTCGCAAGCTGCTCCGCCATCAGTGGTCGGGCAAGCGTGCTAATTCCGCCGCCAACAATCGCGCCTGCTCCGGCCGCGATGCCCCCTAAAAACTGACGGCGACCGATCAGGTGCTCTGGCGACTGACAGGCATACGAGCATTTCATGGCAAGGTCTCCTCAGGTAACCGTCACGCTCCGCGTGACGAAATGCTGCTCGCCGTGCGAGCGGCGGTTAGTGATTGAAACGAAACTCAGCCGAAGACAGCAAGCCCCAAACCATTTCTTGAATGGCGGGGATGCGGGCCTCGGCGCGGGATTGCAGGTACTTCGTGACGAGTGCGACCTCGTCGTCGGTCGGACGGCGATTGAAAACGTGCAGGTACATCTCTTCGGCCAACAGCTTGGGGTCTTGCTGAGTGTTGAGTGGGGCGGCGAGCACTCCGGCCCAGGAATGAATCGTGCCGCCATTGCCGTAGAACAAAGCTTGGTCGGCGGTCGCGTAGAACACGTCCTGAGGCTGACCAGCTCCTCCGCCGAACATCGCGACGAATGGACCGACGTTGGGTCGCAGCAGCTTCTCGTACACGTTCTCCTCGATCTGTCGTTCGCGTCCGCCGAGAGGCATCGGAATGACGACCGGCGGATTCGCGGCGGCAGCGGTTTGAGCGGCCTTGTCGATTTCGGCGATCGCTTTTTTCGTGTGGATGTCGATGTCGGTCGTTGCGCTGAGTGTGCTGGCCGTCAGTTGTTCCGGCGTGAGTGGCTTCAAGCTGGCGACATAAAAGTGCTCGGTGCAGAACTGCAAAACCTGTTCGCGAGTCGCGGCGAGTTGGTCGGCGTCCGATTTCGTTTGTTGTTGTGCGGCCGCGAGCGACGCGGTTACATCGGTGACAGCCTTCTGAGCAGCCGCCTTCGCGGCATCATCCGCCGCTTGAGTCAGCATCGTCTGAGCGGTCGCGAGTTCGGTTTGTTTCGCGACGAGAACGGCTTGCGACGCGGCCACCTTCGCGACTTGTTCGTTGTAGCCCGCGAGCGTTTTCAAGCCGGTGACGCGGCGAGCAATCACGTTGCGGTTCGCGTTGATCGCCCGAATCCCGACCATCGCAGCCTCGGCTTTCTCGCGAGCGGCGTCGAGCTTCGCTTTTTCGGCGGTCCATTTTTCGCGCACGGGATTGATCGCAGTCGCGGCGACTGTGAAAGCGTCTTGTTTCGGCTTCACCGCAGCGACTTGCGTTTCACGAGTCTTCGTCAGCGCGGCGATTTCGTTGTTGAGGGCCGTCGTGCGAGCGGTGAAGAAGTCAGTCGCCTTTTTGAGGTCCGCGTCGCTCGGAATCTTCGCGAGAGCCTCGTTCGCTTTCGCAGCGATCTCGGCCAGAGGTTTGACCGCTTCCGTTTTCGGTACGATCTGAGCGTCGGTCTTCTCGACCGCGTCCGTCGCGGCATCGAACTGTTTGCGAGCTTCGACGGCGGCTGCGGTGATCTTGGTCAGTTCGTCGCGGGCGGGTGCGACCGTTTTCTTGACTGTGTCAAATTCCGTTTCAGCCGGCTTCGCCGCTTCCTTCGATTGATCGATCGCGGCGGAGATTTCGTTCTGCTTCGGGTCGAGTGCGGCGAGCAGCGCGGCAGCTTGTTGCGAGGCGGCGTTCCAGTCAGCCGGAAGTTCGCCGGATCGCTGGTAGGTCTGCGTCAGCGCGATCTCGCGCAGGATTGTCTTCAGGTCATACTTGGCTGCGACCACTTCAGCGGTCAGCAGGTCGAGCAGCTCTGGGTGCGTCGGCGGGTTGTCCGAATGGTGCAGGTCCAACGGATGCACGATCCCTCGGCCGAGCATCATTGCCCACAGGCGGTTTGCGATGTTCCGATTGAACGGCACGTTGTTCGTGGTTGTGATCGCCTCGGCGAGTTTGGCTCGGCGGCTGTACTTCGGGACGGGGCGAGTCTTGTCAGTCGGCTTGACGTTGTATTCCTCGCCGATCGGCAGCAGTGGGTCTTCGACGAACGTTCCGGCCGGCACGCGCGGGGCACTCACGCCCGACTCTTTCGTGAAGACCGACGTGAAGGCGACATCGCCGTCCGCTTTTTCACCGAGGAATTGTTTCTTTGCGGTCGCGTCGTTGAACATCACCGTACGGACCACGAACGCCTGAATGCCGTAATAGTCGGACTGCAAGAAGTCATTGACCAGCGGGCTGTCGTGACACTGAGCACACTGCAGGTCGCGGCCGAAAAAGATTCGGCCGATGTCGCGTGTCACCAGATTCGGCTCGGCAGTGCGGTCCAGGAAAAACTTCGCGGCGGGTCGAGTTGCCGGTTCGACGCCGTCGGCCGCGATGATCTCGCGGACGAGTTGGTCGTACGGTTTGTTGGCGAGGAATGACTCATACAAGTACTTCTGCCACTCAGGCGATGGGATGTTGGCGTCAGCCCGGCGTTCCATTAACTCCACGTCGAACTTGTTCGTCAGGTGCCGAGCGAATCGCGGACTGGCCAACAGTTTGTCGATGAGTTTCTGTCGCTTGTCCGGAGCCGGGTCATCCAGAAACGCTTTCGCTTCTGAGCCAGTCGGAGTCATGCCGTTGAGGTCGAGGCTGACTCGCCGCACGAATTCCGCGTCGGAGCAGACTGGGGCCACGGGGCCAAGCGGGGCGGAATTTACTAACTGATCGATCCGGTGATGCAGTGGTTCTTGGGCCTGAGCGACCGACGGCGAGCACACCGCGAAAACCGTCACGGCGAACGCGACAACCGGTCGGAGGGAAGGCAGCAACCAGGAAAATTTTGCCGGCATTTGGTGGGCCTCCGGCGAATCAAGTGGGAACCGAGTTAGGCGGGACAGGGCCATCCGTTGGCCTCTAATTGGTATCGGCTGATGCGTACCGTAGGGCTGTTGGTGGACATCGTCAACCGGAACAACTTGCCGTGTCCTCCTCAATGGCCGGAAGCTGGTCCGGTCGTGACGGCCTTAGCTGCAGTCGCGAGATTATTGCCGGTCGTTAAGCCATCAGCGCAGCTCGCTCGAATCGTATTCGGCGGTGACGGCAATGTGCGGGCGCCGATCACCGTTGAGTCGGGCAATGATGACTTGATTGGCTCGCGGCCATTTGTCCTTGAGCGAATGTTTCGACCACGCGGCCTTGGTGTTTCCGGATCACTTCGTCACGGCTTCCCACTGCTTGTCCCAGCGCTGCGGCGAGATCGGGATCGCAGTTCGCAATTCTTGTGCGAACAGCGACACACGCAGTTCCTCCAGCATCCAACGACAGGTCGCAAGTTCCGGTTCGTGACGGCCCGATTCCTTGGCGGCGTCAAGTCGCGCGAGCAGTTTTCGTGAACGCGGTTCGATATCGGTCGCAGCGCGTTGATCGCGAGCTTGTCCAGCAGCAGTGAGCTTCTTGATGCGCAGCGCGATGCCTTGGAAGTAGCGTGGAAACTGTTGCAGCCAATCCCATGACGTCGTTGTGAGAAACCCAGCCTCGGTCAGTCGCGAAAGCTGTTCTCGGCAATCCGCCACAGCGGTTTGAGCGAACGGCAAACGACAACCTTCAATCGCGCGACGAGCCTCCGTGTATGCGGCGAACAACGGGCCGATCGACTTGATGACGTCTTGTACGGCGGACGGGATGTGCGACCTCCCCGTGCGGACATGCGCTTGAAACTGCGACTTCGTCCGCGAAACTTGGGGCAGGCTGGAAACCTGCCCCACGAACAGCGCCCGCTCCGCGATCAACTCGATGAGTTGTTGCGGCAGCCGTCCTTTGTCCGGTAAGGTCGCCGTCAGCAGCGTCCACTTGCCAAGCTCCGGCAAGTGCTGCACCTGCTTCTTCAACTCCTTTGCGGCGGCGATGACAAACAGTCGTCGCAATCCGAGCCATGTGTCGAACGCTGCTCGCTCTGCCGAATCGGCGAGTCGCAGTGAAACGCTGTCGCCCCGATCGACCAACGACGGATAGCCCTTCAGCTTCAAGCCCCCATGTTCGAGCTCAACGCTCGGCGGCAGCACGTCAAAGTCCCAATCGATCAGTCCGTCGCGATTCCATTGCGAGTGGTCGATGGCCGAGAAACTTGCTGATGCCTTCGCGCCGAGTTGTCCGCGTAGTTGATCGAGGTCGCGACTGACTCCGAGCGTCTGGCCGTCCGCCCCCAAGACTTTGACGCTGATTCGCAGATGCGGAGGCAAGTCGGCCTCTCGAATTTCGCTGGGATCGATGCGCTGGCCGCTCAGCTTTGAGAGCGCTGCCACAACTGCCGCGTTGACGTGCCCTTCGCCGAACTTGATTTGCTTGAGGACCGTCTTCGCCGTCTCCGGCACCGGAACGAACAGCCGCCGTAGTTCTTTTGGCAGCGACTTGATCAGCGCGATAACTTTCTCTTCGAGTAATCCCGGCACGAGCCAGCCGAGTCGCTGCGAGTCGATTTGATTGAGTCCCTCCTGCGGCACGGTGATCGTGATCCCGTCATCCGCCTCGCCCGGTTCGAGCTTGTATTCGAGCGGGACGTGAATGTGCTTGAGCTTCAACGTCGCCGGAAAGTCCGTATCCGTGGCCGCGGCACGCTCGGGATTCAGCAGGTCTCCGCGCGAGAGGAAGAGCGAACGTTCGCGGGTCCCCTGTTCCCTTGTGAGAGGAGACGGGAATGGTGCTTTGCACCACTTTAGAAGGCTTGATCCGTCGACGACCTCCGCAGGAATCCGCTGCTCGTAGAACTCCAGCAGTGCCTCTTCGCCTTTCAAGAAGTCAGCGCGGCGAGACTTCACTCGCAGTGCTTCGAGTTCCTCGATCAACTTCGTGTTGTGGATGAAGAACGGCGCGGTGCAGTCAAAATCCCGCTCGACCAAGCCATGTTGAATCAGCAGCCGCCGTGCGGTGACGGCGTCGATCCGACCTAACTGAACTTTGCGACGGGGCACGATCGTCAGTCCAGACAACGACACCCGCTCGAACGCCATCGCCGAGCCGGCGGCTCGATCCCAATGCGGCTCGCTGTGAGTTCGCGTGACGAGATGCTCGGCCAGCGATTCGATCCAGGCCGGGTCGATCTGTGCGACCATCCTCAGGTACCGCTTGCTGGTTTCGATCAGCTCCGCCGCGACGATCCATTTCGGCTTTAAGTCGCACGTCCCCGATCCCGGCCAGACGACCGCTTTCATGCCGCCCGCGGCGGTGTACTCGGACGATTCGCTCTCGCGATTCGCAATGCTCGCGAGAAAACCCGTCAGCAAGGCACGATGAATCGCCGTGGATGATCCGTTGTCCGTGGCCCGTTGTCCGTGGGATCTAGTCGGCATTGGCGATTCCAACGGACCACGGACCACGGGCCACTGACGCTTCCCCACTGTCAGACCGTTCTCCTTCGCCAACTCGACCAACTGCCGGTGGACGTCAGCCCATTCGCGGAGCCGGTTGAAGTTCAGAAAGTTTTGCAGGCACGCTTTACGAACCTGGCTGTTCGAGAGCGTCTCCTTCAAGTGCTGGAAGAAATCCCACAGTTTCAAAAGACTCAGAAAGTCTGAGTTGGGGTGCTGAAACGGCTTGTGCTTTTCGTCGGCCGCCTGCTGTTTGTCGAGCGGCCGCTCGCGCGGATCTTGAGCCTCCAGTGCGGCGGCAATAATCAGGATGTCGTTCAGGCAGCCCTCGTCGTGTCCCGCAACGATCAGCCGCGCGATTCGCGGATCAACTGGTAATCGCGCCAGCGTGCGGCCGAGTTTGGTCAGTTCGTTTCGCTCGTTGACCGCTCCGAGTTCAAACAGGGTCTTGTAGCCGTCGCGAATTGCCGTCGGCTTCGGCGGTTCGAGAAACGGGAAGTCCTCGATCGCGCCGAGATTGAGCGACTGCGTTTGCAGGATGACCGATGCAAGGTTTGTGCGCAGAATCTCTGGCGGAGTGAACTGCTCGCGAGTCTTGTAGTCCGCCTCGTCAAATAGCCGGATGCAAACTCCCGGCCCAATGCGTCCGCAACGTCCTTTGCGCTGATCGGCCGACGCCTGCGAGATCGGTTCGATGGGCAGACGCTGCATCTTGCTGCGTGCCGAGTATCGGCTGATGCGTGCTGTGCCAGTGTCGATGACCGCTCGAATGCCGGGGACCGTCAGTGAGGACTCAGCAACGTTTGTGGCGATGACGATGCGTCGCTGACCGGAACGTGGCCCGAAGACACGCTGTTGTTCAGCCAGCGTCAGCCGAGCGTATAACGGCAGAATCTCGACATCAGCCTTTTGTCCCTTTCGTCCGGTCGTGATGTTGAACCGCGCTCGCAGCAACTTCGCCGTCTCGTGGATGTCCCACTCGGTCGGTTGAAAGATCAGGATGTCCCACAAACCCTCGGTGACGAGTTCATCGACCGCTGCGAGGATCGCCTGTTGCGGGTCGTCAGTCAGAGGTGAGAGGCGAGGGGTGAGGGATAATGAAGAGGCAGGTGGGACAGCGGGGACCTCATTTCTCGCTTCTCGCTCCTCGATACGCGACCCTCCTCCCGGTCGCCAGCGGGTTTCGACCGGATACATCCGGCCAGAAACTTCCAGAATCGGAGCTGGATGACTCGACGATCCAAAGTGCTCGGCGAATCTCGCTGCGTCGATCGTCGCCGACGTGATGATCACTTTCAGATCCGGTCGCCTCGGCAGCAGCCGTTTCAAATAGCCGAGCAAGAAGTCGATGTTGAGGCTTCGCTCATGAGCCTCATCGACGATGATCGTGTCGTACTGATCGAGGAACCAATCACTGCGAGTTTCGGCCAGCAGCACACCGTCGGTCATCAACTTGATGAGCGTGTTCGGCTGGGTCGCTTCGGTGAAGCGGATTTTGAACCCGACCGTCGCACCGAGCGTCGTCTTCAATTCTTCGGCGACACGGGCGGCAATCGTCCGCGCGGCGACGCGTCGCGGCTGCGTGTGACCGATCAAGCCGCAAACGCCGCGCCCCAGCGACAGGCACAGCTTTGGCAACTGTGTCGATTTTCCAGAACCGGTCTCGCCGCAGACGATCACTACTTGATTATCTCGGATCGAGGCTTCGATCTCACTGCGCTTGGCGAGGATTGGCAATTCCGAGTCGAACTCAATCTTCGGCACGCTGGCCGCACGGCTGTCTCGCCGCTCGATCGAGCGACGGAACGCCTCTTCCAACTTCGGCAGCAACGAGTCATTCGGCCGCTTGGCCTTCTCTGCCGCGCAAAGCTGACGGATTTGTTGCCGCAGACGATGCCGATCAGACAGCATGGTTTCGGCAAGCCGGCGTTCCCAATCCCTGAGCATCACAGTCGCCCTGTCGCAGAGTCGCTCCGTCGCGAAGCCTGAGGGCTACAAGTCGTCATCCAGGCCTTCGTCTTTGGCTTCCGAATCGGTCAGCAGACGGACGTCGCTCTGAGACACCTTACCCAGTCGGACAAGGTCACCGCTGTCACTGTACGACACCTTGGCAGGCCGAAGGTCATCATCGTCGTCCTCGTCCATTCGGCATTCGTTGGACTCGCGCTTGGGTAAGGCCGACATGACCTCGGTCCCCGCATCCTGCTCGACCATGTCGGGATCATCCGGACCGAGGTGCACTTTGTATTTCGCATTCGCGAAGGCGAGTTCATCGCCAGGCAGCAATGCTCCGCGAGTGACTCGCTGGCCGTTGACCTTGGTCCCGTTTGTGCTGCCAAGATCTCGAATGAACAGCAGTCCGTCCGTCTTCACGATCATGCAGTGCAGCTTGGAGATGCTGCTGCGATCAATGAAGATGTCACAGACGCCACGCTTACGGCCCACGATCGTCACATCCTTTTTCAGGCGGATCGACCGCTCGCCGTCAGTGGAGATGAGTTTGGCTTCCATCGTGGACCTCGAAGGACCGTAGTCCCGGTCGGTCGCGAAGTGCTTTCGCGGCAACAGGTTTAACACTGTTCCACGGAAAGTTCAGCCTGTCAAGCAGTGACTTTGGTTGCTTGAGAAGGGAAAGTCAGGTCGCTAATTTGCTCCGTCCGCTGCGCTAGGGCTGGCTCCGGGGTTGGCAACTTCTGCCGCCTGCTGTGTTTGAGTGAATCGGGCAGACCGTGTTTCAAGCGGCCCGCGCAGTTTGCAATTGAAGGAAAATAGGTCGATGTCGAACAAGCACGTTTATTTTTTTGGCGGCAAAAGTGCGGATGGTGACGGCAAGATGAAATCTCTACTCGGCGGCAAGGGGGCCAACCTCGCCGAGATGTGCCTGATTGGGATTCCCGTTCCTCCCGGATTCACCATCACCACGGAAGTCTGTGCGGCCTACTACGAGCACGCAAAGAGAATTCCAGAGGCGGCAATTCCGGAAATCGACGCGGCTCTCGCCAAAACCGAAGCCATCGCGGGGAAGAAGTTCGGCGATCCGAGCGACCCGCTGCTGGTTTCCGTGCGTTCCGGCGCGGCGCTCTCGATGCCCGGCATGATGAATACGATTTTGAATCTGGGCCTGACCGATGCGAGCGTTGATGGACTGGCCAAGAAGACAGGCAACGAGCGGTTCGCTTACGACAGCTATCGCCGTGTCATCGACATGTTCGGTTCGACGGCGATGGGAGTCGAGCACGAAGAGTTTGAGCACGAAATCTCGAAACTCAAAGCCGAGAAGAATGTGAAGCTGGACACCGACTTGACCGTCGATGACTTGAAGGAGCTCGTGAAGCGTTACAAGGCGGTTTACAAGAAGCACGTCGGTGATGACTTCCCGCAAGAGCCGAAGAAGCAGTTGATGCTCGCCATCAACGCGGTGTTCAACTCGTGGATGGGGAACAAGGCTCAGGAATACCGCCGCATCGAGCGAATCACCGGCCTGCGTGGCACGGCGGTGAATGTGCAGGCGATGGTGTTTGGCAACATGGGGAACTCATCGGGGACCGGTGTCGCGTTCACGCGAGATCCGAACACCGGCGAAAACCTGTTTTACGGTGATTACCTCGTCAACGCTCAGGGTGAAGACGTCGTCGCCGGTATCCGCACGCCGGAGCACATCGCGGAACTCGCCAAACATAACCCGAAGGTTTACGCACAGCTCTGCGAGATTCGAGCAAATCTCGAAAAGCACTTCTGCGAAATGCAGGACATCGAGTTCACCGTCCAGGAAGGGACGCTTTACATGCTGCAAACCCGCAGCGGCAAGCGAACGGGAACCGCCGCCGTTCGCATCGCGGTCGAGATGGTGAAGGAAGGTCTGATCGACGAACAGACGGCGCTCAGGCGAGTGAATCCCGAATCGCTGAATCACCTGTTGCAGCCGCAGCTCGACCCGAAGTCGAAGGTCAAGCCGGTCGCACAAGGGATCGCCGCCAGTCCGGGAGCGGCCAGCGGTAAGATCGTTCTGTCCGCCGAGGCAGCCGTTGCTCACGCTGAAAAATTCCCCGGCGACCCGATCATGCTTGTCCGCAAAGAAACCAGCCCGGAAGACGTCGCGGGAATGCACCACGCGAAGGGCATTCTCACCAGCACCGGCGGCAAGGCGAGCCACGCGGCCGTGGTCGCTCGCGGCTGGGGCAAGCCGTGCGTCGTCGGTTGCGAAGCGGTCAAGATCGACGAGAAATCGCAGACCGTGAACATCGCCGGCCAGACACTCAAGGCCGGTGACTTCGTGACGATCAACGGCACGACCGGCGACGTGATGATCGGCAAGGTCGAGACGATTCCGCCGACCATGACCGGCGATTTCGCCACGCTGATGACCCTCGCCGACAAGTACCGCAAGCTCAAGATTCGGACAAACGCCGACAGCCCAACCGACTCACTGAAGGCTCGTGAATTCGGAGCTGAAGGGATCGGCCTGTGCCGCACCGAGCACATGTTCTTCGGCGACGACCGCATCGCCGCCGTGCGTGAGATGATCCTCGCCACCACGGTCGAAGGCCGTCAAAAAGCGCTCGCCAAAGTCGAGCCATTCCAGAAAGCAGATTTCGTCGGCATCTTCGAAGCGATGGACGGATTGCCGGTTACAATCCGGTTGCTCGATCCGCCGCTCCACGAATTCCTGCCGCAAAAGGACAACCTCGCCGGCGCGGAAGCGGTCGCCAAGCAGATCGGCATCACCGTCGAGAAGATTTTCGAGCGAGTCGATGAACTCCACGAAATGAACCCCATGATGGGCTTCCGAGGCTGTCGCCTGCCGATCGTCTTTCCTGAAATTGGCGATATGCAGGTCCGCGCGATCATCGAAGCCGCCATCGAAGTCCAGAAGAAGGGCAAGAAGGTTCTGCCGGAAATCATGATCCCGCTCGTCGGCGTCGTCGAAGAGTTGACGCTTCTCAAGAAGCGCGCGATTGCAGTCGCCGAAGACTGCATGAAGAAAGCCGGAGTCAAAGTCGAGTATCTCATCGGCACGATGATCGAACTCCCGCGTGCCGCGTTGACCGCCGACAAGATCGCCGAAGAAGCCGAGTTCTTCTCGTTCGGCACGAACGACCTGACCCAGATGACGTTCGGCTTCAGCCGCGACGACATCAAGGGCTTCATGCCGACGTACCTCAAAGAGAAGTTGCTCCCGGTTGACCCGTTCCAATCCCTCGACGTCAACGGCGTCGGCCAGTTGATCGAGATCGGCGTCACCAAAGGCCGAGCCGCACGCCAAGCCAAGCACAACCAACACCTCAAGGTGGGCATCTGCGGCGAACACGGCGGCGATCCTGACAGCGTCAAGTTCTGTCACAAGGCCGGACTCGACTACGTCAGTTGTTCACCGTTCCGAGTGCCGATCGCGCGTTTGGCCGCAGCACAGGCAGCACTGGAAAAGAAATAGATCAAGCGCGTTTTGGCTGCGATCATATTGAGCCCGACCGAAAACCCGGTCGGGCTTTTTTCATTCTCGGCTTCCGCAGGCGATCTGCTTCGAAAGAATCGAATGTGCCGTGCGGCTAAATTGGGGCGGGGATGATGGGTCCATGCCGAGGGCCGACGGTGCTGCCAACTGCGCGAACAGAGATCGCCGACACGTTGGAGATCGGGCATTGAGCGTTTGTGCCTGACCGGCACAGTCGTCAGAGGAGGGAGAGTTTCGTTGATTGCCAGTGGTGGCACTGGATTCGGCAACATCAGCCGGTTTGTCGAGCGATTTTGAAGGGCGCGACGAACGACGTCCGAAATCAATCCGTAATGCGATGATTAAGTTCGCTCGCCACGGTTCTCAAAATCAAAACAAGGCGGATTGCTCATGGACTTCTTCCAGAATGCCACGGATGACCAGATTGCGTTGATGGGATGCTTTGCAGCATTGATTTCCTCGGCCGCGCTGATGTACCTCAGTGTGTTTCTCAGTCGAACGCATCGCAAAAAGCAGCTTCGCCGGGACGTCGGCCACACGCTGTCGTTGTCGGCTGACAATCAGCGTTTAGCGCAAAAAACCGATGTCGATTCACGCAAAGTGGCGTGATCTGGTGGGGGAGAGATTCCATCTGTCGATCAGAAATTCGTGGGCAGGTTGAAAACCCGGCTCGATTGGCACACGATTCCGCCGTTGTTTGGCGCGACCATTTTGCGAGGCGACAAGATTCATTGCGCGGAAGGAGACTTCTCATGCGTTCGATTTGGAAATTTGTTGCGGTGTTGGGTCTGGTGAGCCTTGGATACGTCTTGGGGACAACCGGAGCGTTCGGTCCGAAGTCTTTGAGCGCCCAGGCACCCGCTGAAGGCGGTCCTTCCGCAGAGTCGCTCGCAAAGCTGAAAGAGGCATTTGCTGCAATCAAAAGTGCAGCTGAGACACTTGAGCAAGAGAATTTCTACGTCCCGGCAACCACATCGTTGAATGTCTTCTCGGTGATGGCGGGGGGAATCAATGCGGTACGAGATCTCGAAGATGGCCGTGGCGTTGATCCAGAAACGTTCGCCGCCCTTTACGCCGGCGAAGCGAAGCCAGAAGTCAAAGAGCACCTCGACCACGACGACCAAGGTCGTCTGACCTACAAAGGCAAGGTCGTTCGCATTTTTTCCAAGCAGCGAATGAAGACGATCCTTCAAGAGCGAGCACGGTATTCGGCCGGGGGCGCTGCGAAAAAATAGTCGGAACAACTCGGCAATTCGGTAACGCAATTCGAGTCACGAAGTGGCCCGATTACGTGGCACCAAATTGTCTGGCAGCTTCGACTGCGAGTTCATCGCAGCGTTCGTTTTCTATGTGCCCGCTGTGGCCTTTGACGACTTTGAAGCGAACTCGATGTTTCGCAAGCAACAGGTCCAGTCGTTGCCAGAGTTCGAGGTTCTTGACTTCTGCCCAGCGGCTCCCTTCGCGACGTCGCCAGCCGTTCTTCTTCCAATTCGGCATCCAGCTTGTGCAGCCATCGGCGACGTACTTGCTGTCGGTGATGACTTCGACCACTGTCGGACGGGTCAGCGACTCCAAACCAGAGATGACTCCCATCAACTCCATTTGGTTGTTGGTGGTATTGGCGGCACCGCCGGAAAGTTCTTTCTCAGACTTGCTGGACGGATGCCGCAAAATGCAGGCCCAGCCTCCAGGCCCAGGATTGCCGCTGCACGCTCCATCCGTGAACAACAACACTTCAGTGGTCGATTCGTTCGGCATGGATCGTCATCAAGCTGGCGGCCTAGCGTTCGCGGAAGATGATTCGGCCGCGATTCAGGTCATACGGCGAGACTTCCACCTTCACTTTGTCCCCTGGCACGATACGGATAAAGTGCTTCCGCATTTTGCCGGCAACGTGAGCCATCACAAGATGACCATTCTCCAGCTTGACGCGAAATTGGGTGTTGGCCAAAGCCTCCACCACAACCCCTTCAACTTCGATCGCCTCTTCTTTGGCCATACTTGGAGAATCTCTCTCGAGAACCAACGAAACTTGTGGGACAAACTCATGTTTTCAAGGGGGGCATTCTGGCGTTCGTGCTGACAGTTTGCCAGCCACAGCATTCACAGTTCTAGGGTCTCCGACGAACTGATTTACCAAACGATGGGATCGTTGATGACAACCTGTTTGATTGGACTTGGCGGAAATCTGGGAAACGTGCCGCAGACAATTGTTCAAGCCTTGCAGTTACTGTCGCAGTCACCTGGTGTGCGTGTTGAGCGCTGGAGTTCGCTCTACCAAACTGCTCCAGTGGGAGCGGCCGCCGGCACGGAGTTCACCAATGCGGCCGCCCAATTGGAGACAACGCTCTCCGCGCGCGAGTTGTTGAGCTCCCTTTTGGCCGTCGAGGATGAATTGGGTCGCGAGCGCAGCATCGAATGGGGGCCACGCACACTCGACCTGGATCTGCTCTTTTTTGGCGACAATGTGATCGATGATCCGCCCGTGTTGCATGTGCCCCATTCGGGCTGCTGGTATCGGCGGTTCGTACTCGACCCGCTGTTTGAGCTTGTTCCGGACTTCGTGCATCCCGAGAAGCAACAGACCATTGCCGAACTGCGGGCTCGGTTATTGGCCCGGCCGTTTCGCGTGGATGTTTTGGACCTCGCAGGGTCGGTCGACCCGGCCTTGCGAGCGATGCAAGCGATGCTTCCGGAATCCGAACTACGAGCGATCCGGCAGCCGGACGAGGTCCGCGAAGACGATCACGGCTTGCTCGTCCGGCTCGATTCCGGGCCGTTGCCTCCCTGGGCTTTGCCATTGAAGTCGCGAGTCGGCTGGCTCGACGTCAGTGCTCGATTGGGCGATCGTCAGCAGAAGTTGATTAATATTCTGCGGTCTGTCGGGTTGTAGCGAACGTTCTCGTCCGATTGTCGCATTGCTAGAGTTCGCCTTATCCACGCGAGACTTTGTTCCGCCGACTCAGAGAAGCACTTCAGGGGAGGACGCGAATCATGACGATTAAGGATTGGAAATTCAGAATTGCCAATTGCAGATTGCAAATTCAGGTCGTGCTGCTTTCGGGGCTGCTCGCGGTCGCGGCGACGCTTTCCGGCAGTGCGGCTGAACTGAAACAGGTCACCTCGATCGAGGGGATCACCGAGTATCGCCTCGACAATGGTCTCAAAGTGCTGCTATTTCCCGATGCGTCAAAGCCAACTGTCACAGTGAACTTGACGATCTTCGTTGGCTCACGGCACGAGGGCTACGGCGAAGCGGGGATGGCTCACCTGCTGGAGCACATGGTCTTCAAAGGGACGCCGACGTTCGCCGACATCCCCAAAGCTCTGAAGGATCGCGGGGCCGAGTACAACGGCACGACCTGGCTCGACCGCACGAATTACTTCGAGACCCTGCCGGCCAGCGACGACAATCTCGAATTTGCGATCAAGCTCGAAGCCGACCGGATGGTCAACAGTTTCATCA
>Ga0194131_10000295_pt1 | contig 82383 bp, 71 predicted proteins | sample TA2KigO120mmetaG_FD_148631 | JGI IMG/M metagenome (GOLD analysis project Ga0194131, IMG submission 148631) | Freshwater microbial communities from Lake Tanganyika, Tanzania - TA2015053 Kigoma Offshore 120m | ecosystem: Environmental > Aquatic > Freshwater > Lake | place: Tanzania: Lake... | reverse complement strand
AACCTGGCCATCACGTCACGAATGTAGGGAGCGCAAAAGCCCTTGAGCAGTTGAGAGAATTTTTCATCGGCGCGAATTTATCTTCGAGCGATCTCCCTGGGCCAAGTCAATTCACGCGCGCCCCCCCCCGCGAACGCCTCCTATCATACCGACGCCGCAACGCCGCAACGCTTCTGTTTGCTTCCGACGGTCTTTCTGCTAGAAACAGTGCCACTCACGACTGACAAATCATGCCGCAAACGCAACCATCAACATTGACCACGCCGAGAGTGACGTCACGCCGCGCTTTCTTCAGGAGCACCGTGGGCTTGGCGGCAGGATTGAGTTGGGGCCTGGCGAAATCCGAATCTGCTGCGGAGCAAGTCCGAGCGGATCGCAAACTGACAGCCGCCATTATCGGCCATACTGGCAAAGGAAATTATGGCCACAGTCTCGAACTTATCTTTAATGATCGCGAGAATATCCAAGTCGTGGCGGTTGCAGATCCGAATCCGACCGGCCGCGCCAAAGCCGCAGCACAATGTAAAGCGCTACGGCAGTATGCAAACTATCGCGAGATGCTAGAGAAGGAAAAGCCGTCCCTCGTCTGCATCGCTCCCCGCTGGACCGATCAACACCACGCGATGGGACTGGCCGCCTTGCAGAGTGGCGCCCATGTTTGCATGGAAAAACCGTTCACTCAAACGCTGGCCGAAGCAGATGACTTGCTGAGGACAGCCGACCAAGCGGATCTGAAAATCGCAGTCGCCCATCAAATGCGCGTGGCGCCGAGCACGCTTCACCTTAAGAAGGCGCTGGACGCCGGGCTCATTGGGACCTTGTTAGAAATCCGCGGCCATGGGAAGCAAGATCACCGCGCCGGCGGCGAAGATATGGTGGTGCTGGGAACGCATTTGTTCGATCTGGTTCGTATGTTCGCCGGTGATCCGCTCTTTTGCACAGCGAGAGTTTTGCAAAATGGACATGACATCAAGCTCAAAGATGTTCGCCAAGCAACGGAAAATATTGGTCCAATCGCTGGCGACGAGATTCATGCTACATTCGCCTTCCCAAATGGAGTTAACTTCAACTTCACCAGTCGAAGCCAATTTCGTGAAACGGCGGGACCCTGGGGACTCGAACTTATTGGCACGAAAGGCATCGCAAAAATCCTGGCGGAGATGGCGCCTCGAATTTATTTGCTCAAGAACAGTGCTTGGTCCACGGAAGGCAGGAATGACTCGTGGCATTTCCTGGAAGGCGATCCTACAGTTCATTTCGCTGCTGCGGAACGAGGATTTGTTCCCGCAAACCGCCTCGTCGCAGACGATTGGCTCGACGCGATCGAAGCGAATCGCGAACCCATTTGCAGCGGGCGCGCGGCGATGAAATCGCTGGAAATGATTATGGCTGCCTTTGCCGCGGGACTTTCCCAGAGCCGTGTGCCGATGCCATTGTCAAACCGCAGCCATCCGCTGGTGCAATTGAAGGCTCATTAACACCGCACCTTTGAAATATCCAGATTCTAACCCAACTCAAAACAACAACGTCTAAGTTCTATGATCCGTCCAATTCGCGCACGAAGTATTACCACCATCGCCTTGCTGCTGTTCACTGCCGTCGCCCAAGCCGCCGCAGCGGATAAGACCCTCGATGTCTATTGGGTCGATGTTGAAGGAGGCGCTGGCACGCTTATCGTCACGCCCGCTGGGGAGTCGATCCTCATTGATACCGGCATGCCGGGCGTCCGCGATCCGGGCCGCATCCATCAGGCCGCGACCAAGGTCGCTGGGGTGAAGCAAATCGATCATCTCATCGTGACTCATTTTCATTTGGATCACTTTGGAGGCGCAGCGGAGTTGTCGAAGTTGATGCCGATTCAGAATGTCTATGACAACGGGATTCCCGAACAGAACCCGGACAACAACCCAAACGATCGTTCGTTTTTAGTGACGATCAAACCGTACCGCGAGTTCCAAGCGGCCAAGCGTTCCATGATCAAACCGGATGATGAACTTCCTTTGCGACAAACCGAAAACAGGCCGAAGCTTCGATTCCGCTGCATCGCGGCGAAACAACAATTTGCCAAAGCACGCTCGGCTCAAGAAAAACCAAACGCGCTCTGCGCTGAAGCCAAGCCGAAGGACAAAGACATGAGCGACAACGCCAACAGCATTGTGACCTTGCTCGAATATGGGGATTTCCAGTTGTTTATCGGCGGCGATCTGACCTGGAACGTCGAAGCTCAACTCGTCTGTCCGATCAACCTGATTGGCGAGGTGGACGTTTATCAGGTCAATCATCACGGATTAGGAGTCAGCAACAATCCCATTCTTGTGCGCAGCCTCGCGCCGACGGTTTCAATCATGAGCAACGGAACGCGCAAGGGATGCGATCCCGAGACTTTTGCCACTTTGAAGGGAACTCCCTCGATTCAAGCTATGTATCAAATCCACCGGAACCTTCGCGCCGATCAACACAACAACGGGCCCAACGAATACATTGCGAATCTCGAAGCCAAGTGCGAAGCGAACCACATCAAGCTCTCGGTCGATCCGTCTGGAAAGACGTACACGGTGAACATTCCCTCCAACGGACATAAGCGGACTTTCCAAACGAAGTAAGGGGCTAAATCGAGACAAGTCAGATTGGGACAGCCTCCGGCGCCGTAATCGGAGTGCGGAGCGCGAATGCCCTCATCCGAGCAGTTTACTTGCGATCGGGGATGTCGCGGATGAGGGCATCTGCGCTCCGATAGAAGCGTCCCAATGTCGGTTCCTTTGATTTAGGTGGATCGTTTCCAAGGTGGCCGCTTTCATGGCGGCAGCATAAACTCGAAAATCGAAATCGAAATTTAGTTTCGAGTTTCGAGTTTCCAATTTGTCCCTTCGGCGCTGATCGGCGCTGTCGGCGCTGAAGTCTCCTGCGTCTCCTGCTATTTGGGTTGTTATTGTGGGGACTATCCCTAAACTCGCGCGTGCAATGATTACGGCGTTTGAGCTTATTTTTACTCCGCTTCGGGCCTGGAACAAAATCAACGCGGCCCAGGGGAGCGTTGTCCGAGTTCTGCTGCTCTTTCTTCTTCCCTTTCTCCTCTTTTGCGTCGGCATCGAAGGACTTGCGCTCTGGAAATGGGGTGAACGGCGCGGTGAAGTGGATTACGTCGTCAAGATTTCTCAGGATTTGGCAATTCGTTATTCGGCAGCGCAAATGGGCATGCTGATGACCAGCATTTTTTGCGGCGCCAAAGCTCTCCAATGGATTACGCAAAGCTTCCAAGTAGCGACCTCGGACCGGCAATGTGCCACGCTGATGGCTTATGGCTTCAGCCCCATCATCCTGCTTCGCTTGGCTGATGCTTGGCCAGCCATGAATACGTGGGTCGCTTGGATGATCGGCGCATTTTTATCCGTCTCCGTGCTCTATCACGGCGTCGCACTTATCTTAAAGCCCGAACAGACAAAGGGGTTCGGCCTTTATCTGATCAGCGTCATCATCGTCCTTTTATCAAGCGGCCTTTCCCATTTCGTCGCGGTGTCCGTTCTGCACGGGAAAGTCCTGCAGTGACGCGCTTCGCACTTGGTCGCGTAGCACGATGACGCCGCAAAGCCTGCCAGGCAGCCTTGACCACCCAGCCCGTTTTCGCCAAGGCCCTGCGCGCCGTTTCAGAATCAACACCGGTCAATTCTTGAACGATACGGACCGCTCGATCTCGGAGTTTAGTATTCGAGGGGTTCAGGTCCACCATGAGGTTGCTCACGACCTTGCCCATGCGGACCATCGACAAAGTCGTTAACATATTCAAAACAAGTTTGGTTGCCGTGCCCGCTTTCAATCGCGTTGATCCAGTCAAGACTTCTGGCCCAACCTTGGGAGCAATCATGAGATCGGGACGGTCCTCCGAGCGGACTCGCAAGCAAGGGTTGAAACAAAGCAAGATCGTCTTCGCTCCCCTTTGCCGGGCTTCCTTTAATGCGCCCCAAACAAAAGGGGTTCGCCCACTCGCGGCAATGCCAACAACAACGTCGGTTGAGCGAACGCATCGGAACTGAATTGCTCGCGCCCCAGCTTCGAAATTATCTTCCGCTCCTTCCACACTGCGCCGGAGCGCCTGTTGACCGCCCGCGATAATGCCTTGCACTTGGTCCGGCGCGGCGCGAAAGGTCGGCGGACATTCGCTGGCATCGAGGACACCCAGCCGCCCGCTCGTTCCCGCTCCCACGTAAAAAAGGCGGCCTCCTCTGCGGAATGCTTGCACAATGAACTGGATGGCGCGGCCAATGTTCTCGCGCTCAGCGCGAAGCGCGCGAGGAACGCCAGCTTCCTGACGAAGCATGAGGTCGATGGCGGACGAAAGCGATCGTTTATCCAAATCCAATGATTGCGGATTGCGCTCTTCCGTCGGGGACATTCTCAACGATTCGGGGATGCTCCTCGGCGGCGCCTTGCGTTCTCTCAATTTCAGCGATCGTTGCGTCAGGGCTTCGATGTCAACGCCGGCGCTCTCTCCATCTGCAGTCTGCGAGCCGCTGAGCTGCCTTCGGGCCAGTTCCACCGCTCCCCAAGCGCTCTCGCCAGCCAGGGGAACAACGCGAGCTTCCGGCCACAACTTGGCAAGTTCTCGAGCCATCCGTTTCGCGAAACGCTTCTGCTTGAGGAGAACGCTGCCCGTCAGGATAAACTCTACCGAATCGCCAACACGCGCGAGACGCCGTGCGCACGTCGCAGCATCCTTGGCCAACGTATGAGCCGCCGCAGTCAAAATGTCCGCGGCAATCTTGTCTCGCTGAGACCATGCCTCGAACACCTCAAGGGCCAGCGCCGCGATTTGTCTTTTATCTGCGTTCTGCGCCCAGGCCATGAGATCGTCCGGCTCATTCAATTGCAGAGTGCGAAGGATGCGTTGCCCGAGGGACGACCAAATTTGGTCGCGATCGTAATAATAAACCGTCGCTTTCAGCGCGCGCAGACCGATCTCATACCCACTGCCCTTATCCCCGAGCAAATGGCCCCAGCCACCTACTTTTGCGGTCTTTCCATGAATTGACCGGCCATAACAACAGGACCCGGTCCCGCTCAAAACAATGACTCGCGCGACAGCCTTGGTTTTGCTCAATCGTTCCGCTGCGAGCAAAGCAGTTTCAAGATCATGTGAAACCGCGTAAGGCACGCTGGGCCAAACCTTGGTCACGACCCGCGCAATCCGTTCACAATCTTCCGCGCCACGCACACCGGCCATGCCAATCCCAATCGCTGAAGGATTGCTCGAGGCCTTGGCAATGTCTCCAAAGTGACGCTTCAATTGAGCGTCCGTAATCAGCCTGAGATTGGCTGGTCCCAGCTCGACACGATGCAACAGATTGCCCGACAGGTCCGCCATAAGTGCTGTTGTACGCGTTCCACCGCATTCGATCCCAAGGAATCGCAGCCCGGAAATTGGTTTGGCCGTTCGCATGTCCGGCGGAGTATTTTCGGAATGAGTGCGGTTTCCAAGGCATTTTGCCGCGCGCGAAGACGCCAACACGCCCGAAACGCGACAGCACCGCAGCGTTTACGCTGCAGAAATGCGCGGTGATCGGCCCGCTTCCAACCTTCTGAATCTTACGGTCGCATGATCGTTTCTGCAGCGTGAACGCTGCGGTCCGGCATGCCGGGGCCTTGCGTTGCTCGGCATAGCTTGGTTTCGCGCCTCCATTGCGCTATGTATGTCTCATGACCACTGTTGAACAATCGCTTTTAGCCTCACTGATCGAACTGGAGAAGACCATCCAATCAATGCGGACCGCGCAGCCCAAGCCTAGTCTATTGCCGGTCTTCGCGAAGATCGATGAACTCACTCGGCAACTGCCGAAAGAGACAGATCCGAGCTTGCTGCATTACCTAAACAAAAAGAGCTACGAAAAGGCGCGTCTCTGGCTGGAAGGCCGCGACGTCGAAAATGCGCGCGGCAATTGTCGGCGTGATTGATATGCGCGCGCACGACTTAACGAGCCCGTCAACGAGGCGTTCTTGCCTTACCCGCAGAGGGAATTCATAATACGAACGTGATTGTAGCGTCGGCAGAGAAAAGGCTTGAGGCGGCCCGCAAAGGCGCGGCCCTGCTCTACGATAACGGCGCGCAAAAAGTCTGGGTTTTCGGCTCGATAGCCGATGGCCGGCCACAGGACGAACGGTCAGACATTGACTTGGCGGTTGAAGGATTACCGAGCCATCTCTTTTTTCGAATGGTGGGCCAACTTCTTAACGTCTTGCCGTGTTCTGTGGATTTGGTCGAGATGGAAACAGTTTCGCCCTCCCTTCGTCAGAATATCGAGCGGAATCGTATCCTATTGTCGCGTGAAAATTGACCCGCCTTCCTCTATCGCGCTGAAGGCTGTAATTGAGCATGAACATGTTCCCTCTGCGCCCCGCTGTCTTGCCGGAGGCCGTACGACCGGTCCTGGACGACCTTTGTGGCTTCCGCCATGTCTTCCGGCACAGCTATGATTACTCGCTCAACCTTCAAAAGCTGCAGCAACTTTGGGATCTATGGCGGCAGGATGGGCCAGCGGTCGTTACAGCGCTGAGAGCATTTGCAGATTCTTTGCCCACGGCCGTGTAAGCCATCACATGGACACGTTTCATGCTCGATGATACCATCGCTGCAATTTCGACGCCACTCGGTGAAGGGGGGCTCGCCGTCATTCGCCTGTCCGGTCCGCAAGCCCTGACGATTGCGGACAAATGTTTCGAGCCGGTTGGGGCAAGTTCACGCACGCCTTCTCAAGCTCCGTCCCACACCGTTCATTACGGAAAGATCCTACGAGAACAAAAGGTGGTAGACGAAGTTTTGCTGACCGTGTTGCGGGCGCCACGCACATTCACGCGTGAAGACACGGTGGAAATTTCCTGCCATGGCGGCCTTCTGCCCGCCAAACTTGTCCTCGATACTGTGCTTGAGAATGGCGCGCGCCTGGCTTGGCCGGGAGAGTTTACCAAACGTGCTTTTCTGAATGGACGAATCGATCTGACGCAAGCCGAAGCGGTGGCAGACCTTATTCATTCCCGCACAGAACTCGCCTTGACCGCTGCGACCGAACAATTGGCGGGCAAACTTTCGCTGCGGATCAATCAGCTTCGCGATAATTTGGTCAGAATTCTCGCGCATATCGAAGCGCATATTGATTTTCCCGACGAGGATATCGCACCGGACACTAAAGCGGCATTGCTCCAGCAGCTAGAAGACGCGCGGGCCTTCATGGATGAATTGCTTCGCACGGCGACCGAAGGCCAAATTCTGCGGCGAGGCATTCGCGCCGCGATTATCGGACGTCCCAACGCTGGCAAATCAAGTCTTCTGAACCAATTGCTCGGACATGACCGAGCCATCGTCTCACCGATTGCCGGGACGACGCGGGATACCATTGAAGAAACGGCGAACATTCGCGGACTTCCGATTGTGTTCATCGACACGGCCGGTTTGAGGGAATCAACCGACAGCATCGAAGCTGAAGGCATTCGGCGGAGCCGCCAGACTCTGGTGCACGCCGATCTTATTTTGCAGATATTTGACGCTTCCGAAGCTATCTCTGCCGAGGATGAAGCGTACTTGGCGCAATTCGCTCAAAAGAAGCGCATTCTGATCCGCAACAAAATTGATCTCCCGCATCGGCTTATTTTGCCGGCCGTTCCCGGTGTATCCGTTATCGATGTTTCGTGCATGACAGGCCAAGGGCTAGAAACGCTCAAGGATACCGTCAAAGAACTGATTTGGGCGGGAGAAATCCGAGCCGAGATGCTCCAAGTCATGATCAACTCACGCCATCAAGACGCCCTTCAGCGCGCTCGGACTTCTGTCGAACGAACCATCGAAGCTTTGCGTGCAGATTTAGCTTTGGAACTCGCCGCCCTGGACCTGCGGATCGCGACCAATGCGGTTGGCGAAATCGTCGGCAAAACCTCCACCGAAGATTTGCTCGATTCAATCTTCAGTCAATTCTGCTTGGGAAAGTAAAAAACGATTCCGCACCGGAACTTATTGGGATTGTTTCTCGCGTCACTTATCGCCGCAGATTCTCGGCCGCAAGAATATGTATCTGGCAAGCCAAATGCTCCGGCCAATAGGTGATCATCCAATCATCGAACCTCTTGACTTGGCATGGCCGACCGGTGTGATCCAACTGGATTGAGTCTCCCACCTGAAAGGGATGAGCCGCCAAGCCGTCGAAAACTTGAAGCAGCTTTTGCCGCTGCGCTTTTGTAGCCGTAGCGAAAATCTGAAGGACCGTTCGATCTACTGTGTACTTGTAAGGCGTCACTTGCCCTCGCGGGAGAGACGTTCATGCAAGACAACTAGCTCCTCTGCGGTGTGTCCATGACCTGAAAGCGACCTGTCCAGACGCCGGCCGATTTCCAATTGCCATTCCGGGTCGTCTTTTTTCGCACGCCAGAGAAGATATTCAGCCACCTCTAAGCGCTCTTCGCGCGACAAGCTTTCCAGAGCTTCCTTAATTTCGGCTACACTCACATTGCTAACTACGCCGGTTTTCAGCTCTTTTTCAAGGATTTTCAAAGGACACTATGAAGCGGCTGGAAGCGGCAATACGCGGACTAAGCCAGGTGAGAGCCTCGTGCTACTTCATCCATTCGGGAAACTTCACCTTCGAGAAGTGCATAACGTCAAACTCGCGATGCCAGCGAAGCTTCCAAAGATCTCTCACGCTTTGGTAACGAGCAGAGCCGTCAAAAAACAAGAGGTTGATTCCCTTGCGGTGGCGCGCGATGGAAAAGTGGTGAAACTCGGCTTCGGCGCCGGCCCATTCTCCATTAAACGTGGGCAGCCGGTCCGTGTGTCGAGGTCCCCCGCCCCGCCACATCGTGTCACCGAAAAGCGGAATTTCAGTCGGATTGGGAACGTCGAACGTCCGCCAATTCAAACGCGTCGGCCGCCCTTGAATGGCTGATATACTGGCGGGCGGGTTGTAAACCCAGTTGTTAATCCCGTAACTGCTCAGCAAGAGTTTGCCCCGGCCGAGCGCTGGGTCGTCCACCGGAAAATCATAACAAGTATGCGGCCCGCCGTATGTGACGGCCCTCGGACTGTTGAGCGGCACTTGCGTTTCTCGAGCTCCCGGACCGCGCCTAAGTTTGGCATCGGGACAAAAGAGCAGGTCCGGTTTCTTTTCGTAATGATCCTTAAGCGCCTTGACCCATTCGCCGCGAGCCCAGCCAACTGTGTGCCCTGGACTGAACGAGTTGTTATTGTCGTCCGCGTACAACAACCACATAACTCCCCATTGCTTGAGATTCGATATGCACTGCGTGGCGATGGCCTTGCTTTTAGCCTTCGCGAGAGCAGGAAGCAGAAGGGAAGCGAGGATCGCGATAATCGCGATCACGACCAACAGTTCGATCAAAGTAAATCCGCAAACGCAGAAACGCGGACGCGAAACCGGCTTGGTCTGAGCGATTGAAAAGCTCATCTGGAATGATCAACCTTGTAAGTGCTCTGGCAGGGAAAGCAAGTGCCATTTTCCTAGCCCGACCGAATTGAACCGAATTGTTACGAATTGGTTCCGGAGTAGCCTCGCCAACTTGGCCGCTAGGCTGATGATTTGAATCCGTTGGGATTCATTCTGCGGTTAACCCAAGGGAAGTTGCCGGCCGAGCTGCGAACGCCTCCACAACTCAAAATGCTGGCTTTCCTGTGAATCGGCATAAGACTTGCCAACTGGCGGAGTTATCCAGGACAGGCCTGAGAATAGGTTGGCTAGAGTACCCCAATTGCATTTTGTGACTTGGCGGCTAGCCTAGCCAAGTCGTTGAACCCGTTGCGCTGCATTGAATATTGGTCGCGTCTGGCTGCATAGGTTTTTTGGCGGCGTTAAAGGGACTTTACAGGAGCTGGAAAGAAATGCCTCAAATGAGAACTATCGAGAGCAAAACTACGCGACCAGTCCTGCGACCAACGACGAGCCGCAACATGACTATGACCCTCATCGATTTGGATGCTTTTATAAAGAAGGCTGATGAGCTGCAGCCGTTGCCAGCCAGCACCACCAAGCTGGTTTCTGTGGCCAGCGGCACAGAAACGAACGTGGACGAAATCACGAAAGTTATCAGCTTCGATCCTGCGCTCACGATGAGATTGCTCCGCACGGACAATTCTGCGTTCAGCGGAACGGCTTTGACGATCACCACCGTGCATGAAGCTGTGTCGCGCCTCGGCACCGCGCGCGTGCTCTCTTTAGCTATCGCTTCCCACACCAAGCCCATGATGCGCGTTCAACTGCGCCCCTATGGGCTGAGCGAAGGCGCGCTCTGGCGGCATTCGGTCATAGCAATGCTGGCTGCGGAATCGATCGCGCGTGTGACGCGCGTGCCTATTCCGCCGGCGGCTTCCACCGCCGCGCTTTTGCACGACATTGGGAAGCTCGTCATGGCCTGCTTTATTAGCCCTGAAATTCTCGATCTTATCGAACAAGGAAAGAAGATTGGCAATTTGACGCCCCTCGAAGCTGAAGCACAAATTCTCCAGGTGCATCATGGCGAACTCGGAGGCTTAATTGCCCGGCACTGGCAATTGCCCGAGGCCATTGCCAAGGGATTACTTATCATCACAATCCGCAAGACGGCGACGATCTCGTTTGCGATGTCGTTTACTTGGCGAACATCGCCGCCAAACAAGTCGAAGCCCAACTCGAACAACGCAAAGGCAAGTTCACCGTCGCTAAAGGCGTGGTTGATCGATTGGGGCTGGCCCCCGACGCTTTGGAGAAACTGTGCGCCCTTACGCTGGGTTTCTTCGAAAAGGTCGGCGCCCTTTACGGTGTTGCTTAAGAGAATCTCGATCCGAGCACTGTACCGCGGGCGCCCAAGCACAGGAACACAGCGTTCACGCTGCAGAAGCGCCGGTCGGTTCGACGTGTTTCTAAATTCGGAAGCCCGCCGGTAGTTCTGCGTTCTGCAGCGCAAACGCTGCGCTCCTTGGATCTGCGAAAGACGCAAATCCCTTTCATACCTGCCATCGGGAGGCTAGGCTTAGTTCCATGATTCAAGCTGTAGCATGGAAGAACGACTGTTTGGAAATGCTGGACCAGACGCAATTGCCGTCCGCGACGGTATATCTCCAATTGCGCCAGATAGAAGAGGTTTTCGAAGCGATCCAAAAGCTTCGCGTGCGCGGCGCTCCAGCCATCGGCATTACAGCTGCCTACGGTCTTTATCTTGGTATCCGCGATGCCGCACTTAATTCACGGGAGGAATTCTTTCAAGTATTGGAGGAGAAGATTCGCTGCCTTGCTTCAGCCCGTCCTACGGCCGTCAATCTCTTTTGGGCATTGCAAGAGATCAAGAATAAGCTGGAGCGCCTCACAGAGCTTGGCCCTGCCGAATTGAAAACTCATGCGCTGAGGCTAGCCAAGGAGTTGCACGAAGACGATTGTGATCGCTGCGCGCGCATGGCAGCACACGGCCAGGAAGTCGTGCCTAACAACGCTCGCATCCTCACGCATTGCAACACAGGCGCCCTCGCAACCGGTGGAATTGGGACGGCGCTCGGTGTCATTTATCAAGCGCACATGGCCGGAAAAAAAGTCCAGGTCTATGCGGATGAAACACGTCCTGTTCTGCAAGGCGCACGATTAACCATGTGGGAACTCAGCGTCGCGCAAATTCCTGGACAACTCGTTTGCGACAGCATGGCCGCCGCCTTGATGCAACAAAAGAAAGTGGACCTGGTCATTGTTGGGGCCGACCGCATTTCAGCCGATGGCTCGGTCGCAAACAAAATTGGCACTTATAACCTAGCGATCACAGCGCGTTATCACAATGTTCCATTCTATGTTGCGGCTCCGCTCTCCACGTTCGATCTCACCATTAGTCATGGCAGCCAAATTCCAATTGAGACCCGCGATGAAGACGAAGTGCGCCGCGTCTTCGACAAAAGTCTAATCACCTTGCCGGAGGCGAAGTGCTGGAATCCGGCGTTTGACGTCACGCCTCCGGAGCTGATCACAGGAATCATTACGGAGCGCGGCATCATCTATCCTCCTTATCCCGAAACCATCCGAGCCCATTTCCACGAGTCGCAATAGCCGCCGCCTCACCGTTAGTGCAACCGAGGTAACGAGGCTTTGGGTTAACCCAACGAACGTGAGGGTTTCTCCGGAGACGGCTGCAGATTCTCCTCACTGAAAAATCAGGAGAGAACTCCTGTTGAAGGATATTGATCGACCGATGAGAGTGTTATGAATAACCTATCGGCGTGGGCCTGACGCGCCATCGCTGGCGTCCGATAAAGATCGGTTTCGCCTAATGAATTTTCGTGCTCGACGGACTCATCGGCTCGGCGCGTGATGCTAATGGGCGGTTTACAAATTCAGAATAATTTCGGGAACTTCGCTTTCATCCCTCGACTCACACTTTCAGGAGGCCATTGAAGATGCACATGAACGTCCCCAGATAAAGGACAAGCGAAACTTTGCTGTTTGGCGCCGGGTTTGGCGTCGGCACCGACATTCAAACCGGACCAAATGGGAACTTGTACGTGGTGTCACTGACCAACGGCGCCATTTACGAGAGCTTCCGCCCTCATCCTAGCTCGGGCGACAGCGTTGATGAGGATGATGACGATAGTGAAGGCAACGATTAAGATGGACCGTGGCCGCGGCGCTAGCGTGTCCTGGCGTCGCGCAAATATTCTGCGTGAGTGTCGAGGAAAAGGCGATTGCGGCCTTTGAGGTGAAGCGCGCGGCCGCGCAATTCGGGCGGCAAGCTCGCAATAGTGTTCGGGTAGTACGGATCAACCGCCAACTCCACATCACTAGGTCCTTCCGGCTGCCCGGCCACCGGATTCTTCGCTTCACGCAAATCGCTAACGGATTGCTCGGCGGTTTTGCCCCAAAAATTATCGAGCGGCACCGGATCCTCTTTTCGATCAAAACGCCACAGCCAATAACTAACATACAACGGCGTTTGATTCGTGCGCCAAGCCTGCACAGACTGAGGCGCAGTGCGCAGTGTTGAAGAGGCCATCGCCGGACAGAACCAAACCTTGTCCGCGCCTAGATGATTGCTCAACACGATCGCCGCCCAACCTCCACGAGGGTCAGACGGTGGCCACGAACTCCACGGCTGAAAGCCAAGCGCCTCCTTGAGATCGCGCCGGTCAGGGAATCGGTCTTCGTTATCCGACATTAACAAGTTGAATCCAAGGCCGATCTGGCGAAGGTTCGAAAGGCACGCTGTTTGATGTGATTTGCCTTTGGCGCGCGCCAAGGCCGGAAGAAGCAATGACGCCAGAACGGCAATGATGGCAATCACGACAAGCAATTCAATGAGGGTGAACGCATCTGATATGACAGTGCGTTCCGTCCGTCCCTTTAGGACAAAATACGGCTCCCTAATCGGATAGACTGTCGAACCCGTGAGCTCTAAGCCGCAGAGAGACTTTAACCTCTCAGCTTCGTTGCATCTTTCGGCATGCCACTCAATCACCGGACCCGTGTAACCCAATCCCAACCGACTTTCAATTCTTCAGATTCTCCGATTGTCCGAGCGAATCTCGGTGGCGCTCCGCTTTGGCCCGCGGGTGAAACACGTTCATGGTAGCGGAGAGTTTTGCACTGCTCTATCGCAGACCTTCAGCCAGCACTCTCGCAGATCGAACGCGTTGAACGAATTGAACATCTTGCCGGCTGCAAGCGGGGAACACGGCGCGACGCCCAGGCGACCGCAACCAAAACGGAGCGCGGACATTCTTGTCCATCGCATCTTAATCTTAAGCCGGCTGAAGCCCGCGCTCCGTGCGCCACCGACGACTTATGGATGCACTTGTCCTCCACACAGACGAGCAATTCTTTGCTTGAGAAACTATTTTTCATCCATTAAGCCTTGCAAAGTCCCGCGGCTTGCGAGACCTGCGACTGAACCCGAACCCGCGTTGGTCAAGTTGAGTGGATCTCCCGAAAAGGAGGCGCTTTAGTTAGCCCGTGAAGTTCAGTTGGGTTCGCCGTGCCGCGGCAGTTTTACGAATGCGGCGCATCTACAATACTCTATTCACCATCTTCTTCGTCGTTTCCTTGCCGTATTACTTTTTGAAGATGTGGCGGCGCGGCAACTGGAAACAGGGGCTCAGCCAGCGCTTCGGCCGGCACAGCACCAAACTGAAGCAGGCCATTACCAACCGGCACGTCCTTTGGATGCACGCGGTCAGCGTCGGTGAAGTCAACATTTGCACGCAGCTCATTCGCGCGCTGGAACCGCGTGTGCCGAATTTGAAGATTGTCGTTTCGACAACCACTTCGACCGGGATGGCCGAACTCCAGAAAAAGCTTCCTCATCACATCGAGAAGATTTACTACCCAATCGACTATCGAAAGTGCGTCGAACGCGCCCTTCGAACGATAGGCCCTGAAGCGGTCGTGCTGGTTGAAGCCGAAATCTGGCCGAATTTTCTCTGGCGGATTGCCGACAAAAGCATTCCCGTCTTTCTCGTCAATGCCCGAATGTCGGAACGCTCGTATCGAGGCTACAAGCGGTTTGCATCGTTGTTCCAGCCAATTTTCCGCTCCTTTACGGGCGTCGGCGTGCAGAACGAAACAGATGCACAACGCCTCGTCGCGCTGGGTTGCCGTCCCGAGGCCGTGCACGTCGTCGGCAATTTGAAGTTCGATGCGGCGCGCGTGGATGAGCGTCCGCTCTTTAATATAGCGGTTTTCTTGAAACAACTGGGCGTGCGCGAAGGCGCGCGCATTGTGGTGGGCGGCAGCACTCACGCAGGCGAAGAAGCACTCTTGGCCGATCTATTTCTCCGTTTGCGGAAAACGTTTCCGGATATGTTTCTGATCCTCGTGCCAAGACATTTCGAGCGCGGCAAGGAAGTTGGACAGCAACTAAGTGATCGCCGCATCAAGTTTGCCTATCGCACTGAAGTTGGAGCTACGACTCAGTTTAAACCTGGAGAACTCGAATGTCTGCTCGTTAATACGACCGGCGAGCTTAAATATTTTTATGAACCAGCCTCGGTGATTTTCGTTGGCAAAAGCCTCACGGCTGAAGGCGGTCAAAATCCAATCGAACCTGGAGCGTTGGGCAAGGCGATGATCTTCGGCCCGAATATGCAAAGTTTTTCGTCTATCGCGGCGGCGTTTGTTTCGAGGGGAGGCGCTGTCCAAGTCCAGAATGCGGCAGAACTAGAACAGGCCTGTGATGAATTATTACGCAATGAGCATCGCCGGGTCGAACTGGGACGCAACGCGTTGAAGGTGGTAAATGAAAATCTGGGCTCCATTCAGAGAACCGTCGAAATGATCGTGACGCACCTCCACGGCGAAGAGGTTTATGTGGCGCCGGCTCCGGAGCAGCGCTCGCCATTAGCCAAGCCGGATTGAACGCGTGCGATTAGAGATTTTCTGTCAGAGGACCGCAGCGTTCACGCTGCGGAAAGTGAAATTGGCGGAGGCTCGAAAAATCGCTTCGGAACGTTTCGGCTCTGCGGACGTTTCTGCTGCGTAAACGCTGCGCTCCTGACCCACAGTTCAAATTGCGCCCGATTGGGAGGTCATGATTAGCCCAGAATCCGCCGCCCCTCGTCGAGGAAGATGCCTTTGAAGTTCATTTCCAATGCTTGCGGATTTGAAGCTTTCGCCAAAGCTTCTTTCTCGGTGACTTTTCGATCTTTCACCAACTGGAACAAAGCCTGATTGAACGTAAGCATTCCGTCTTCATTCCCTGTCTCGATCGCCGCCGGCAACTTATCAAGACGATTTTCCTCGAGTAATTTTCGGACCGTGCCGGTGTTGATCAGGATTTCGAGCGCCGGCGTGACTCCGCCGGCCGCTGTGTTGACCATGCGTTGACAAATTACGGCTTGCATCGTTCCAGCGAGCTGACGGCGCACTTGCTCGCGTTCGTCAGCTTTAAAGAAATCGAGAATGCGGCCGATCGATTGCGAAGCGTTGGTCGTGTGCAAGGTCGAGAGCACCAAGTGGCCTGTGTCAGCGGCGCTCATGGCTGCCGAAAAGCTGGTCGCATCGCGCATTTCTCCAATCATGATGATGTCCGGATCTTGCCGGAGGATATTCCGAAGGCCGTGCGGGAAAGAAAGGCTGTCGAGGCCAATCTCGCGCTGTTCGATGACGGATTGATTATCCTCGAAGACATACTCGATTGGGTCCTCCAATGTGATGATATGCTTTTTGCTGTTGGCATTGATGTGTTCGACCATCGCGGCCAATGTCGTGCTCTTTCCGCAGCCCGTGGAACCAGCGACCAGGACAATGCCGCGCGGCGATTCGGCAAGTTTCCTGACGATGGGCAACAAGCCAAGAGCTTCGAAGCTTGGAACCTGCGTTTTGACATAGCGCATCGCTAAGCAAAACTGGCCCTTTTGTTGAAAAAGGTTCGTTCGGAAACGGCCAACTCCCGGAATGTAATACGAGAAATCTACCTCCCGTTCTTCTTCCAACCTCTTCCGGGCGTGTTTGGGAACGATTTTCTCGACGATATCATTCATCCAGCTTTCGGTTGGAGTGGGCGCTTCGATGGCCACCAACTGGCGGTTGATGCGGAAAATGACCGGCGTTCCGATCTTAATGTGGACGTCGGAAGCGCCGCCCTCAATGGCGGTTTGCAGAATACGGTGAAACAGTTCCATGCTGCGACCGTATCGCAGCGGCGAAACTTAGGCTAGCTGAGAATAGGCCAATTGCGTAAGGCGTTCCCGCGATTGTCGCGAGAGGTTCATAAAGACCATGGAAACGTAATAGCCAGCATGCCGATTGCCCTGACAATCGACCACCACACCAGTGCAATGGACTTTCTTGCCATCCTTGGGTGATTGCAAGTCCACAGTCATTTCAGTCCAATTGGGAATCGGTTTTTCGGAGCGAAATTCGATCCCATTTTTACGGAAGCGAATCGCGTTAGCTGGCAGAGAGAGGCGGGTTTGTTGGGATTCAATCTTCAGTGGTTGAAAGATTCCCGACCTGTCAAGTTTGCTCGTGCTCATAGTAGGATGGTCTCAATCTATCACAACTTTGCTTCCCGTCAACGAATGTGCTTTATCGCGCTTTATCGCGGACAATTTCTCGTTTTGTAATTCTAACCGAGACTTTCAGTCTGCGCTACGGCTACCACTCGATCACGGCTGCACCCCAAGTCAGGCCGGCCCCGAAAACAATCAAGAGCAATAAATCGCCCTGTTGAATCCGCCCGCTTTGCACAGCTTCATCCAGCGCAATTGCCACGGAGCCGGCCGACGTATTTCCGTACTTCTCCAGATTCACGAACAGTTGTTCAGGCCGCGCTCCCAGGCGTTCGCCAACCGCGTCGATGATTCTGCGATTCGCTTGGTGCGGGATAATGCATTTTATTTTCGTGATATCGATCTCGCAGCGCCGCATGGCCTCTTGCGCAGCGGTCAACATTGCTTTGACCGCGTGCTTGAATGTTTCCTTGCCGTCCATGCGCAGATAATGCAGCCGGTTCGCGACTGATTGAGTCGTCGCGGGACATCGGCTTCCGCCTCCCGGCATGCAAAGCAACTCGGCTTTGCCTCCGTCCGCTCCCATGCAAGCCGTCAAGAGACCGTGACTGTTGGGGCGGTTTTGCAGAACGGCCGCCCCACCTCCGTCGCCAAAAAGGACGCATGTATTCCGGTCCGACCAATCGATAATCGTGGAGAGCTTTTCCGCGCCGATCACCAGCACCGTGTCGTAGGTGCGAGACATGATGAATTGCTGGCCGATCTCGAGCCCATAAATAAATCCCGAACAGGCGGCCTCGAGATCGAACGCCGCGGCGCGGCGCGCGCCAATCTTCTGCTGCACCAGGCACGCCGTCGAAGGAAAAAGCATGTCCGGCGTGATCGTCGCGACAATGATCAGGTCAATTTGATTACCCGTCACGCCCGCTTGACTCATCGCTCGCAAAGCCGCCTTCGAGGCAATATCCGACGTGAATTCATTTTCGGCCGCGATGCGGCGCTCGCGAATGCCGGTGCGCGTCGTGATCCATTCGTCCGAAGTATCGACAGTCTTTTCCAGATCAGCATTCGTCAAGATGCGTTCCGGCACGTAAGAGCCAAGCCCAACAATCGAGCAACTTCGCCCTTTGAAATCATGCTGGGCACGCGGATTCTTAAACTTGATTGGTTTGACGGCGGTTGTCGGGCTCATGCGGCAGTTGGAATTGGAACGGACAACTTGGCAGCAGAAACCCGCTCGTTCGCGCGCGCGATCTCGTCGCGAATTACTTGGTTGATTTGGTTTTGAATAGCTTCGGTGCTCAGACGAATCGCATTCATGATGGCCCGCTCGCGCGCCGAACCGTGAGCTTTCATAACATTTCCATTCAGGCCCAAAAGGGGCGCACCCCCATAAGCGTCGGGATCCATCCTGCGTTTGATGGTGCGCAGGGCGTTCTTCGCCAGCAGTGCGCCGAGCATCCGTATCGGATTCTTGGTCAACTCGGTTTGCAGCCAGCCGGCCAAACCTTTGGCAAAACTTTCGATGGTTTTCAGCACAATGTTGCCCACAAACCCATCGCACACCACGACATCCACACGGTTATGGAACAAATCATGCCCTTCGACATTTCCGATGAAGTTTAGATCGGCCTGTCTGCAAAGCTTGAACGCCTCTTGCGTTAGTTCGTTTCCCTTGTTCTCTTCGGTTCCATTGCTGAGAATTCCAACGCGAGGTTTTTGGTAGCCGAGAACTTCCCGAGAGTAAACGCTGCCCATAACCGCATAATGCAGCAGGTGATGCGGGCGGCTCTCGACGTTTGCGCCGGAATCGAGAAGCACAAATTCGTTTTCTTGCGTGGGAATGACCGTGGCGATGCCGACGCGATCCACACCATCAATTTTTCGAAGCCGAATCGTCGATGCCGCTACCAGCCCGCCGGTATTTCCAGGCGAAATGAGCGCGTCAGCCTTTCCGGTCTTAAGAAGATCCATCGCCCGCAGAATCGAACAATCTTTCTTTTTTCTTAAGCCCTCGACCGGTTTATCCTCCATCGTCAAGGCTTCGGAGGCATGGACAATCCTAATCCGTTGGTCGTCGAGCCGGGCTTGCTTCAAGCCGGTTTGAATACTCGGTTCATCGCCGACTAAGTGGACTTCTGTGATCGTGGAACTTGCCTCGAGGGCGAGTTTGACGCCCTCGATTACAACCCCACAGCCGTGATCGCCACCCATCACATCGGCAACAATTCGCATAAAGCAAAAGAGCGTAGCGGAACACGGCATCCAGCTACGCTCTTAAAACAGCTTAGCCTGCGACTTCGACATTAATCACCTGGCGTCCGTTGTAGTAACCGCATGCCGGACAAACGCGGTGCGGAACATAAGGAGCGGCGCATTGGGGGCAAGTGCTCAACTGCGGCAGCCGTAAAACACTATTGTAAGCGCGGCGCATGCGTTGCCGGCTTCTCGATGGTTTGCGCTTCGGTACACCCATAAAATCACTTTCAGAGCTTCAATTTGTTTAACTCAGCCCAAGCAGACGAAACTTCGCCCGTTTCACTGGCCCCACTCGCTGGTTGGCTGTGTTTGAGCGGCGCCTTCGGCAGCCCGCTACATTCCGGTTCACACAACGGATGTTGTGGAAACGAGAGCAAAATATCTTCCCGCATAAAGGGAGTCAAGTCCACGCAGTCGTTCCCCACCGGGACTTTCTCTTCACCATCCAAAGGCAAATCACATGTCCAATCGTTGATTTCCAAAGTCTTCTGGAACGATTTCAAGCAACGGACGCACTCACAATTCAGTGTAAGCCTCAATGTGCCCCGGACGAGCACGCGGTTGCTCAGGCGTTCAACCGATAACTCATAGTGGATCGGTTGTGATACCTGAATAAGCTCATCCATCTCGCCGAGTTCCAGGTCCCGGGCAGACACTTCGCCCTTCAAATGAAGGACCTTTTTTTCCAGATGCCGGAGATTAAAACCAATTTGCATAAGCCTGCCGAGTCAAAGTTTAACGACTGCCTGTTGTGCGTAGCGCAGACTGGCGTGCGTGCGAGCGCGACTGTCTTCGTCGTAGCGCAGACTTTCAGTCTGCTGTATCGCCGATTTGCAATCGGGATGCCGTTCGCATCTTCCAGAACGCTCGAACTGGCGGGCGATCCGCAGAATACAATTAATACAATTCTGCGATAACAGCAGACTGAAAGTCTGCGCTACGGACAAAAGATACGTTAACGACGTAATTTAGCAAATTTCGCGGCCAAAGCGACTTTTACTTCGGCGGGCACAAATGAAGTCACATCACCCCCCAATCGAGCAATCTCCTTAACGATGCGCGAACTGATGAAGGTATAAGTGTCCTTTGGCATCATGAAAATCGTTTCCACGCGTTCGTTCAGCTTGCGGTTCATCAACGCCAGTTGGAACTCAAACTCGAAATCCGACACGGCGCGCAACCCGCGAATGATAGCATCGCCGTTGCACTTTTCCACATAGCGAACCAGCAAGCCGGTGAAGACATCGGCCTCCACGTTGGGCAAGTGCTGGATTGATCGAGTCACCAACGCTTTCCTTTCGGCCAGTGTGAACAAGGGTTGTTTGCTTTCGTTCTTCGCGACGGCTACCAACACGCGGTCGAATAGCTTGGCCGCCCGCTGAATGACATCCAAATGTCCGTTCGTGATCGGATCAAAGCTGCCAGGATAAATGGCTGTCCGCGCGGTCTTGTTGCCTGGCGGGCCCTGCATTACTAAGCCTGAGTAGGTTGAGGCGCCGATGCCGCAGGAACGGCTGACACCGAATTTGATTCCGCAGGACGCGGCGCCGAAGTCTTCCAGGGAACTTCATAGATTGTCACGGGATGGCGAATCCCTTTCACCGTCGCTGGCACGAGTTTTTGGCAAGTAGCAGCTAACTCGGGCGCGTCTCGTTGCGGCACCAGGTGCGTCGCTTCGCTGATATAGATTCGAGCGCGACCTGATAATCCTTCCAAGCGGCTCGCCAAGTTCACCTCGCGCCCAAACACCGTATAGTTCAGAATGTGCGCGTTCGACCCCATCAAGCCCACGGTCATTTCACCCGTGTTGATCCCGGTTCCAACGGTAAGCAATGGCAGCAGCGCCAAAGGCGGCTGGCCCGCGGCGACTCGATTGGCATTTTCCTGTTCGCGCCGTTTGTTTTCACGGAAGCGTTCCTGGTTAAGCGCGTAAATGATTTGTTGGGCTTCAACCGCGGCGCGCACGCAGCAAAGCGCGTGACGGTCATTTCGTAAGGGGGCGCCCCAGAAAGCCATCACACAATCGCCAATATACTTATCGAGGGTGCCGCCGTGTTTCTTGACCGTGTCGGCCATGGCGCCAAGGTAAAGGTTAATCGTATTGAGCGCCTCACTGGCTTGCTCATTCAAATAAGCTTGCGCCTCTTTATCGGCAAGGTTCCGCACGCGGACATATTCCTCAGCATTGGCCTGACTCACATCCGTGAATTCTGTGAACCCGCGAACGTCGGCGAAGAAGACCGTCAAGTGCCGCCGCGCTCCGCCCAACGACACTTGCTCCGCGTCCAACAATTCGTTGACTACCTCTGGCGATACGATCTTGGCAAAGACTGCTTTAATGCGCCGGCGTTCGTGCTGCTCAAAGACCAATCGATAGGTTGTTAGCGACACGTAAGGCATGAATAAGCCTCCAGCCACAGGCAAAAAGAGCGGCAACCAATACCGGCTTTCGACATAAAGCGCGGCCCCTAAAACCAGATAGACGAACGCAACCACACAGACCCAAAACGCAGCCCAGAGAACCCGCAGCCGCCACGTCAGCGCCGCTGAAATAAGGCCCAGCGCAACGATCAACAATAAATCGATGATCACTGAACTCCGAGTGACAAATCGTCCGGTGATGACAGAGTTGGCGACATTCCAACACTTGCTGACGAGAACGGTTTCCTTCTGCAGCGGCGTGGCCCCTTGATCCGAAATATTGCCCCCCGTCCCGATCGAGCCAATGACGACGAGCTTCCCGCGAAATTGATCTGCAAAATCGCTCTGCCCCTGATCCCTGAATTCACTTTGCCGGATCAACGACACAATATTGGTCGCAGTGAGAATCTGAACATCCGTGTGCTTGATACTCCAATCGACGTGAAAGAACCCGTTTCGATCGATGGGAATTGTGCGCTCAAGACCATTCGCTCCGCGCAAAACAATGCGATCCGGCAGGATGGTCGGCTGTTCGAGATCGAGTTTCAGCTCCTTTGCGGCCATCACAATTCCCAACTGCCAAATGCGCATGTCAGTATAGGGCTTAGTGTCGGCGGAGTTTTTAACAACTTCCGAACCGTCCGGGTTCACGATCAAATCGCCATCCTGATCGAACTTCAATGACCCCCTGTCATCTAAAGGCGCCACATCCGGCGCCTCTCCGTCAGTCCTCGGAAAGGTGATTTGTTTGCGCTCGGTGCGAGCTTGCGACAAATCCCAATTCAGAGAACGCGTTCGTGATCGGATGGCCGGATGCCAAAGCCTGAACTCCGTAAACGCCTTGGCCCGCCGCAAAACGCCGTCGGAATCTTTTTTGGTATAAACATTTCCCAAAGCTATCGCATTTGTTCGGAAAAATTCAGCGGGCAGGACGCCTCCTTTGCTGCCGGCCGCGAGAACAACATTGCTAGCTCTCTTCAATTGCGCGGCAAAGAATTCGTCGGAGGCAATTAATCGAGAGTCCGAAAGCTGAACGTTCGCTTGCGGGTCTAACTGATCGAAGAGAATGTCGAAGGCTACAACCGTTGCCCCTTGAGCACTTAATTCCTTAACCAGATGGCCGTACAGATGCCGCGGCCAAGGAAACTGATAACGGGAACCAAACGAGCCGTCGTTCATCGCGCGAATATCAGCATCATCGATGAAAACGGCCGCAAGATTTGTCGCAGCCGGCTGATGAAAGCTAAGGGCAAACTTAACGCGTGCATCATAAGTCATCCATTCGAGGCGCTCGATCAGATCAAAGGAACTTTGGCCCTGTTCCGGCTCGGGAAAGAGTCGGGGTAACAACTGCAACAAACAAACGAGGCCCAGAACCGATCCGGTAATAAGTGCAGGGATTAGCTTCGTGGACTTGAGGCGCACGTCGCGCCGACTAAAACAAAAAACCCAGAGCAACGCAAGGTCACTCTGGGTTGAAAGCTAAAGCACGCTAGGCTACTGGACCGTGGCCGTGGCGCCCACCTCAGCGCCAGTCCCTGGTGAAATAACTAGCACGGGCTCGGGGACGATTGTAATTGGTGCACCGAAGGCATCCCCGGGGTCGACCGGAGGAGGTACCGCTGGCGGACTAACAGGCCCTCCCGGAGCCAAAGTACTTGTCTGCACGACTTGCGGAACGGCACCAGGTGTTTCTGGAGTCGCTGGCGGAATGAAAGTCTGGCCTTCATTGACAACTTGCGTCACCATCTGCCGGGTGCTTGGGTTTGTATAGGCAACCATCAATGACCCGGTAATAACGTGATGCACACCGTCCGCGCTAATCTGGTATTCTGTTCCACGGATGGCGCAAACTGTGTGAGGTGTCTTGACTTCGTACCTTGAAGCAGCCGCCATCTTTTTCACGTTTCCCAGAATTGTTCCGGTCTTCAGATCAAGATCAGTTACGATCACGACATCCACGCCGGTCCGGTCCAAGGTCAATGTGTCAAGTTCAAGAGATGTGTCTGACGTGACGCGGACAACGGGACCATTTTCACCCAAGAATAGGTCAATTTGAGAACCGACGCCAGCGCGCACCGCTGAGCCCGATCCCAAAACCTTTCCAACTCTCAGTGGTTTCCACGCTCCGCCTTGCTCGCTAAATTCCGCTGTGCCCCTTACCGTGCGCACCACGGCTTTCCCTTCCACGGGCGCTGCCTGGGCCGAAGAGACAAACAACATCGCCGCCAGTCCAACACCACAAACCATCCACTGCGAAAAGCTTCCAACTGGTTTCATAGATTGTACTCCTGTGTTAATTCGTCATCGAATATGGCGACAGTCTAGAAATCCGAAACTAAATGTCAATTGGATAATTGCTTGATTCTTACCTTTTTGCAATCGGAGCGAGGCCGGTAGGACAGGCGTCCCGCCTGTCCTCGGTGCATTCAACCGCATAGACAGGCGGGACGCCTGTCCTGCCCGCCTAGTTCCGATTCGAGTTTTCACTTTTCTTTCACCAAGGCACCGATACCCTTCGGCCTCTCGACTGACTAGACCAGATAGATACTGACATGGGCCTAAAGCTATTCAACACATTGACTCGCTCCGTCGAAGAGTTTGTGCCGCGTGATCCGCAGGGTAAAAAAGCAGGAATGTACTGCTGCGGTCCGACGATCCACAATTTTGCGCACATCGGCAACTTTCGAACGTTTGTTTTTGCCGATTTGCTCCGGCGGTATCTCGAGTTCAAAGGGTATGAGGTTCAACACGTCATGAACATTACCGACGTGGAGGACAAGATTATCGCCGGAGTTCGCGGCTCCGGATTGGCTTTGCCCGAGTTTACCCACCGTTACGAGACGGCTTTCTTTGAGGATTTTGCCGCGCTCGGTTGTTTGTCCCCACACCAAACGCCGCATGCCACCGAGCATATTCCGCAGATCATTGCCCTGACTGAAAAGCTGGTGGCGCAAGGTTTCGCTTATCAAACCGCCGATGGCTCGGTCTATTTTAGTATCCAAGCCTACCGAGACCGCGGCCGTCACTATGGCCAACTGCTCAACCTCAATTTCGAGGCGATGCGCGTTGGCGAACGAGTCAGCGCGGATGAATACGACAAAGAATCGGTGGCTGATTTTGCCCTCTGGAAAGCGCGCGTTCCTGAAGATGGCTCGGTTTATTGGCCGAGCCCGTGGGGCGAAGGGCGGCCAGGCTGGCATATCGAGTGCAGCGCGATGAGCATGAAATTGCTTGGGCCCAGCTTCGATCTGCATCTGGGAGGGGAAGACCTGATCTTTCCCCATCACGAGGACGAAATTGCCCAAAGCGAAGGCGCTGGCCTGCAACAGCCGGGCGAACGCTTCGTGAAGTACTGGCTGCACGTTGCCCATCTTCTGGTGGAAGGCAACAAGATGAGCAAATCGTTGGGCAACTTCTTTACGCTCCGCGATTTGCTGGCCAAAGGCTTTTCGGGGCGAGAGATACGATACGTCCTGATCTCTGCGGCTTATCGTTCGTCGTTCAATTTCACTCTTGAGAACCTCACGGGCGCGCGGACAGCGCTGGCTCGCTTGGACGAGTGCCTGTCAAAATTGCGTGTTCTCGCTGCCTACAAAACAAGCGAGGCCGATTCCCGGCTCTTGGCCGAGTTCAGCGCCGCAATGGATGACGACCTGAATGTGTCCGGCGCTTGGGGCTGCATTTTCAATTGGGTTCGCGAAACGAACAAGTTGCTAGCCGCAAATCAAGTCTCGGCGTTGCAGGCCGCAGCGGGTCTGGCGGCCTGGCAGCGCATCGAAAATGTCCTGGGCATCTCGGAACGAGCGAAAACGGAAGTCCCGACCGAGTTCCTCACCTTGCTCGAACAGCGCCAAGCTGCCCGCAAAGCGAAGGACTATAAACGAGCCGATGCCATTCGCCAAGAATTGAAAGCCGCCGGCTGGGTCATCGAGGATACCCCGCAGGGACCACGACTGAAACGCATTTGAACGTCGATGCCATAGCGCGGACTGTTCAATCTATGAGAGTCGACTAGCGTGGGGACGTTCAGGGGATGTTCCGATCAGCCGTTAAATCCCCTTGAGCCAGACGCAAACGCGAGCTAGATTCTGGACCGATGTTTTGCACTCTATGATGACGACCTTAGTCCAATTGCGGGCGTGTGGGAACAAAGTACGTCTCGCTAGCTATAGTTGGATGATCTTGATTTTGGCAGCTCTTTATTGTCCCGCCGCTTTGCAAGCGACCGCTCAGCCTCTTGTCTGGGACGCTATCTCCAAGGAATATGCCGCCAAACTTGGCGAGACGAATATCTATTTCACTTTCACTGCAACAAATCTTTCCTCGGAGGAGGTCCTGATTAGGGCGGTGCGAGGCTCCTGCGGTTGCACGATTCCAAAGCTGCCCGCGCTCCCATGGCGCATTGGCCCGGGCGCTAGTGGGCAGATGGAAGTGCTTGTGGACATCCGAGGCAAGCGAGGAAATTTGAGCAAGGTGGTTTCCGTCGATTCTTCAGCGGGCTTAAGCCTGCTCGCGGTCAATGTCAAAATTCCTGAAAATCGAGAACTCAATTTGCAGTTGGCCAAAGCGGACCGACAGGCTGTCTTCAAGAATGAATGCGCCACCTGCCATGTTTATCCGACCTTCGGCAAGACGGGAGAAGCGCTTTATACCGCGGCGTGCGGTATTTGCCACGAATCAGATCACCGCGCCTCGATGGTCCCCGATTTCAAAGCACTCCTGAAACCTACGGACGCGAATTATTGGGAGACTTGGGTGCGGAAAGGCAAAGAAGGAAGTTTGATGCCTGCCTTCGCCAGGAGCGAGGGTGGCCCTCTCGACGACGCTCAAATCAAGTCTCTGGTGGAATACTTGACGAAGCACGTTTCTAAAGAACTGCTCGACCTCGGCAATCCGTTCGCGGGTCCGTAATCGATCTGCGACTTCGCATTGCAATTCAACGCCGCTCCCCCCATGACTCTGAAGGTAGGGCGGCGTTGCTGCGCCGCCTTGTCAACCCTACGATGAAAGGCGGCGCGGCAACGCCGCTCTACCGGTCAAGTGGTTCATGGTCCCAATGCGTGTAAAAACAAATGGCAACTCTCTCGTCTCGTCGGAGCGCGGACAGCCTTGTCCGCGCGATTCGAGCAAACTACCAGGGATACGCGGACAATGCTGTCCGCGCTCCATACGGGGCCTGAACTCAATGGACGGGCGCAACTGAGTATTTATGGCTGAGGGTATGAAAGGGTTCTTTATCACATTCGAAGGCACGGAAGGAGGGGGCAAGAGCACTCAGATTAATCTGTTAGCGGAACGGCTCCGCGGATTGGGCCGGACCGTCAAAGTGTTGCGGGAACCCGGCGGCACGCCGATCGGCGAAGAAATCCGTCATACCCTGAAACATAGCGCGCAAAATCAGGCGATGACCCCGGAGGCCGAACTACTGTTAATGAACGCCAGCCGCGCCCAGTTGGTGCGTGAGGTAATTCGCCCGGCCCTTTCCACGGGTGAAGTGGTGTTGTGCGATCGGTTTTACGACTCGACGGTCGCTTATCAAGGCTATGGCCGAGGATTGGACCTGACGCTCGTGCGCGCTGTGATCGACTTTGCGATTGGCGAAACCCGCCCAGACCTCACACTGCTGCTCACCGTTCCTGTGAACATCAGCGAACACCGGCGTCTCACCCGAACCGCGGGTGTCTCCACTCAACGCGATCGTTTCGAGGAATTGGATCGCAGCTTTTTCCTGCGTGTTGAAGAAGGCTATCGAGCCATTGCCGAAGCGGAACCGCGTCGCGTAATCGTCATCGACGCGACGGCGACGGTCGAAGCGGTGTGCGAAGCGGTTTGGAAATGCGTTTCAGCGCGATTGCCTCGTGATGCCAAATAGATCGAATGGTGTGATTAAAACTGTGGGTCAGGGAGCGCAGCGTTTGCGCGGCAGCAACGTTCGCAGAGCCGAAACGTTCCGAAGAGTTTCGAGCCGTCCGCCAATTTCACGTTTCTGCAGCGTAAACGCTGCGCTCCCTGGCCCCAAATGGCCAAAAGTTTGATCGCATTTGATCGCACCCCATCATTGACAACGCCCCTGATTTAGTTACCGTTGCACGCTCTCAAATCTAGAACATATGCCGAATACAAAGTCCGCCGAACGCCGCATGCGGAGCAGCGCCCGCAAGCAAGGCCTCAATCATTCCGTTAAGTCTCGCTTGAAAACGCTGGAAAAAAACTTTCTCTCGCTGGTCACGGCCGGGAAAAAGGATGATGCCGCTGCCGCGTTGCGCACAGTGAATTCCGCTTTCGACAAGGCGGCTAAGCGAGGCATCGTTCCCAGAGCAACGGCCAGCCGCAAGAAATCGCGATTATCGTTGCGAATGCATGGTTTGAAGTAAGACGCTGCCGCCAGTCTCGATCCCGCTTTAGTTCGTCGAAGGAGCATCGGTTGGCCGGTGGATGGCGCGGAATAAACGCGCTCATGAAAAACAACGAAACCGGCGGATTGCTTCCCCCCATTCCCGAAATGGAACGCGCCCTTAGCGCCAAGGACAGCACCTGCGACGGAGCGTTCTTTGTCGCAGTGAAAACGACCGGCATCTTCTGCCGTCCATCATGCTCCTCCCGGCCCAAGCGCGAAAACGTAGAGTTCTTCGGCTCGGCCAACGAGTGTCTGAACGCGGGCTATCGCCCATGCAAGCGCTGCCATCCGACGGCATCTGGCGGTTTCGCTTCGCACAGTCGTTTGCGCGAAGCCTTTGCACACGCCTTTGACGCCGCGCCGCGGCAAAGCCGGTTAGGGGCCAAACGCATCGTCACAGCACTGTTGGAAAGTCCGCTGGGACCATTGCTGGCTGCAGCGGACGACGATGGTCTTCGTGTTCTCGATTTCACCGATCAAGAGCCGGTGGAGCAGAAATCGGAAAACCTGCGCCGCCAATTCGACCCCCCGATGGTGTTCGGCGAGCATGAGGTCATCGCACAGCTTCGACACGAGTTGGGAGAATACTTTTCGGCAAAGCGCTGGGATTTCAGGGTGCGATTGGCTCCGCGCGGAACTCCCTTCCAGGAGAAGGTTTGGCAGGAACTGCGCCGCATTCCGCACGGTGAAACCATTTCCTACGCAGAACTCGCGCAACGGACCGGCCGACCAACCGCACAGCGCGCTGTGGCCTCCGCGAATCGCTTGAATCGCATTTGCATCCTGATCCCCTGCCATCGGGTCATCGGCAAGGATGGCAGCTTGACCGGTTATGGTGGCGGCTTATGGCGCAAGCGACTGCTCTTGGAACTGGAAGGATCAGGACATTTACCCCGTTCCCATTCGCAGCTAAATCTTCTAAATGCCACAACCGAACGAAATGCAAACTAACGTAAAAACGCGCGGCCTTCTGGCATTCGTCAATGTCCTATGCGCTCCAGCGTGAGTTCGTTTGTGTGCGGCTCGTTCAGATGAAGGGGGTCGATCTCCGCACATTCCAGTTTGATTGGGACCTCACTTGGCACACGTTTTTTCTGAACGCTGATGGGACGATTTACGGCCGCTATGGAACTCGCGCTGGCGTTCGCAACAATCAGCTAACTCACATTTCGCTCGCCTCCTTCAAGAAAGCGCTCCAGCGCGCGCTTGAATTGCCCAGGTCCTATCCCGCAATCAAGGCCACGCTTGGTGGCAAACGCGGTCCTGAACCCGAATATCAATTTGCTGAAGCCGCGCCCGATCTGCTGAAGCATGCTGGTCCAACGACCGTCAACAACTGCATTCACTGCCACATGGCCGGCGAAAGTTTCGCTCAAGGCCAAGAAAGCTCAAGGCAAACTCACCGCGTCGGACATCTGGGCCTTTCCATTGCCCGACAACATTGGCTTGCGCATGGACAAAGACGATGACCTTCGCGTGCGAACGGTGATGCCGGACTCCCCTGCTGCACGGACTGGCTTCGCGGCCGGCGACGAGCTGAAGACTTTGAACGGCCAACCGCTTGTTTCACAAGCCGACATCCAATGGGTGCTTCATCATGTTCCGCAGGATAGTACGCTGGTATTTAGGTTCGAGCGCGGGGGACAACTATTCGAAAAATCCCTGCGCGTGACCGGCAATTGGAAACAGCGCGACAAAAGCTGGAGCGATACCGCCTGGGGAATTCGACCCGGTGTGCAATTCGAAATGATGCCGCAGAGCGCGCGCACGCAAGCTGGCCTGTCCGCCGGTCAAGTGGGATTGCGGGTCCGCTATGCCTTTCGCGAGGCTGCCCAGGCGGGATTGCGCATGGGCGACGTTGTCACTGCCGTCGACGGAGAAACGAACCTCAAGACAGAAGAACAATTCCTCGCTTTCATCCACCTGCGTGAACCGAAACCTAAGAGTGTTAAGTTAACCGTTCTGCGCAAAGGCGAGACAAAGGAGATCGTGTTGCCCATCGAATAGCGCTGCTACTGCCTAATCGCGCGAAAGAATTGACGGCCGTCGCGGATTCCAGAAGCTTCGATCATATGCTTTTCCCAGATTGTGTTGGTCGCGACAGGCGTCCAATTCCTCAAATCGGTTGTCGCTTCGATGACGTAACGACGGCGCGAGTCCCCTTCAACGGTGAGTTGAATGCCCTGATGTTCGAATATTCGTATACGGCGCCAGGATGCCGGCGGAGCCGATGCGTTCGCAGAAAATCATATAAGCGATCTGCTCCGTAATCGGCGAATGGGTTAGCAAAGTCAGCCCGATCGAGATTGTCCGGGTTCGTCGGCAATGCTGACGTATGGATGGCTAAGTGCAACAGAGAGATTTCAATGTTGTCACGCGAAGGCACCGGGAGTTCAGAGGGCAGTAATGACGCCACAGTTTGGCCCAACTCAACTTCGCCGCGCCCGACCATCTCCGCGAGAAGGGTAGCCGTAAACACCTTCGTTACGGAACCGATCTCGAAGAGAGAATCCTCATTGAGCGGCATCTCGCGCTCGAATGACGCGCGGCCATAACTGAAGCAGGCGCGTCCTTCGGCATTGACCAGGCCAACGATCAATCCCGGCGTATATCCGTAATCCACGCGCTCGCGAATGTTGCTCTGCACGGACACCGGGACCACGGGAGGTCCAGCGCTGAGTGTTACACTGAAAAGGAGGAGCCATTTTTTGAAACCGGAGAGAATCATTCCGAAGAGCTTCGTTCAAGCGATTGCTTGGAGCAAGCGGTTGCTCTGTTCGGTGATAGCGCGAGTGAGGCGTGGTGGCCAACGCTGCGGTCAATCGCGCGCGAAAGAACAATCCCAAATCCAAATGCAACACCGGCACCTTTCAAAGCCGGTTCAAATCCGCTCATGGCGGACGCGAACGACTCCATGCGCTCATTCACCCCAAATTGCCGAACGTGCTCGACTTAGGAAAGAGAAAAGACGCGTCCTAGGCGTGGTGGAGCAAGGCAATTTATCACTTGATTTCGCGGAGCGTTAAGACACTAATCAAGCTATGACTCGGTTGAGTGGAATTCAATTCTGGTCACGGAAAATGGTTTGTTAAACATTTTTCCGGTGCTAGCAGAATGCATTTCTGAAGCGTATTGCCGGGTCTGCGAGCTCATTAACTAGACCGAGTGGCAAGTCGCAATTGCAGCGGCCCGCCAGGCAGACAGTCAAATAGATGCCATCCTATGAAAAGTGATCGAATTGATACTCACCAAAAGGCACTTCGCGTCAACATGGACCCGACCAAGTACGGAGTATTCGCTGAGATTGGCGCGGGGCAGGAAGTGGCGAGGTGGTTTTTCCGTGTCGGCGGCGCAGCGGGGACCATTGCCAAAAGTATGTCGGCTTATGACATGATCATCAGCGACGCCATCTATGGCACCAGCAAGCGTTATGTGAGCCGCCAGCGGCTTCAAACGATGCTGGAACACGAGTACGATTTGCTTCACGAGCGTTTGAAGGAGAAGCGCGGTGGCAGCACAAAGTTTTTCGTCTTTGCCGATACCGTCGCAGCAAAAAGCTTTACTCGCCCCGACGAAGGCCAAGGATGGATGGGCATTCGGTTCCAAACTCAGCCGTCGGCCCCACCGTCGGACATCATCATTCACGTTCGGATGCTCGATAAGGAAAACATCCAACAACAGGAAACTATTGGGATAATGGGCGTCAACTTGATTTACGGAGCGATTTATCTATCTCATCAACCCGAGGAATTTATCGCCTCGCTGATGGATGGTCTGACTCCGGAAAGGGTTGAGGTGGACATGATCAAATTCTCCGGGCCAGACTTCGAAAAGGTGGACAATCGCCTTATGAGTCTGCAACTCGTCCAGAAAGGATTAGCCAATGCGGCGATGTTCAACGCCGACGGGGAAGTTGTTCAGGCAGCCGAAGTTCTCTATAAGAAGCCCATCTTGGTTGAGCGAGGAAGTTTTCGCCCCGTGACCAAGACGACCTTGAATATGTTGCAATGCGCTCTGGCGCAACTAGTTCAGGAGCCACAGGTTCAAGGCGAACAGGTCGTTGTTCTCTTGGAAATGACCCTCAAGAATCTTACGGATGGCGGCGTAATCGATCACAAGGACTTCTTAGAGCGAGTCGATATTCTCTCGTCGCTGGGAAAGACGGTTTTGATTTCCAACTATGCTGAATATCATCGATTGGCAGCTTACTTTTTCCGATATACCAAGCAATTGATCGGAGTGACGATGGGCGTGCCGACGCTCAAGGAATTGTTCGAGGAAAAATATTATAATGACTTGGAAGGCGGAATCTTAGAGTCATTTGGCCGCCTCTTCAAGAATGGTCTGCGGCTTTATATTTATCCTTACATGGACCCGACATCGGGAAGCATTCTGACTGCAGGGAATCTGCGTGTGGCGTCGCATCTGCGGCATTTGTACGCCTATCTGATTGAAAATCAGTTTATCCTTGGCTTGCGCGATTACGACGAAAGGTTTCTTACCATCTTCTCTCGTGATGCGTTGGCAAAGATCAAGGCTGGCGACTCGGCTTGGGAAGAAATGGTGCCACCGCAGGTTGCTAAGGTTATTAAGGATCGAAAACTCTTGGGATGCCCGGGATAAAAAAAAGCGCAACCACGCGATAGAACAGCGCTTGACTTATGACTCGTGCGTTTGGCACTGACGCTGCTGCATCGGATCGCTCGGACGTCTCGTCTGGCAGATTTGGCACGTACTTGAGTAATCGCGGGACGCACTAGGCAGAAAATACCATGCGTTGTGGCATATGAAATTCTCAAAAGCCTGCCTGTCTTGTTGTTTAGATTGGCGAAGGATAAACACGACCAAGTTCTAATGAAAACCAAAACACCCGATATGCTGAGCCAGCTCTGCGGAACCCTGCGGCAGTTAATTGTGGCTGGACTACTCTTCATTATTCACTTTCAAGCGGTTGCACAATCATCAGCAAAGAAGGAACAGCCCGAAGAAGTCCAGACGCCGGGTTATCTGAACAAGACCGCTCCAACCGGGCTCCGCTTTGCGTCACCCCCAAAGCCACCGGTAGCATACCTGCCACCGTTGCCAATCACCTACGACCCGCAACCTGTTTTCAATTCGGATTATGCGCAGCAAGTGGGCACCGTCCCTAACGTCGCTGCTCCCAGTGCCCCTCCGCCCGTGGTGCCACCCGTAATCGGCGTTCCTTGGCCCGAGTCCGTAGCAGCTGTGCCCTCTACTAACAGGCAGATTCAAATACCAGTCACTCCGATAGAAGTCGGAGCCGTCAGCCCTCAGATGCTCGTTAGGTTCTTCCAAAACGGCAGGCCGGCGGATGTTCAGATGTTGATGAGCGATCCGGTGAACTTCCGCGTCCCTGTTCGCGAAGAGCGACGGTCCAGTTCAGCAAGTTACGAGGTCAAGTAGAGCGCGCATATCTGTATGGTCTTTAGACGCAGCGAACGTTTAGTACGCGCCCTTGTTCTAGGGATCGGATTCATTTCGCTTCTCCGCACAGTCGCTGCTGACCCTGTGATTGTTAATACGCCGAACCAGAATGCGGCGACCGAGGCAAAGACCAACCAGCTTGATCACGATTTGTCGTTCGGGAAAAGTAAAAGCGACAATGTGCAGTTCAAACAGCATCTCGATTACGAACGTCGCCAAAATGCTGCAGCTGTCCAAAAACTAGAACGAATCCCGGGTCTGCGCGCCAATTCGAATCACGTCGAGATGGCCAATATTCTTCGTGAAGTCGTCAATTCCGACACAAGCCAAAGCATCAAGCAGGACGTGACGCGAATCGCGCTCCTACAACTTGCTCAGTACACTGAGGAGAAAGGAGAGTTTGAACAGGCTCAGCAGTTTCTAGCCGAGTTCGTGCAACGATACCCAAAAGACCCTTACGTTCCAGAGCTTCTTTTACGTCAAGGATACATCTATCAAAAGATGGGCGCGTACGCCCGAACTATCTCTAAATTGCACGACGTCTTAAAGGCTTCCTTAAGCCTGGAAGCTGTCAACCTGATCTATGCGCGGCGAGTGGCGCTGACGGCTAAAACCGAACTCGGCGAAACACATTACAACCACGGGAAGTACGACGAAGCGGCAGAAACCTACGAACGGCTTCTCGCGCAAGAAGAGGAAGAACTCAACTCAGTCGTCGTAAAGACGAAACTGATTCGATCACTGTCCAAGTCTCAAGCCAACCGATTTGAGGATGTCGTGCGCCACGCGGTTGACTTTCTAAATCAGCACGCGCATTCCGAGCAGCAAGCCGAGGTTCGTTACCTATTGGCAACGGCCTACAAAGGTCTTGGCCAAAAACAGGAGGCTCTCCGCCAACTCCTCCTCTTACTCGAGGCCACGGAAGTAGTCGGCGAGGCTAAGTGGAAAAGCTGGAAGATGTTAGCTGGGAATGAGATTGGCAACCAACTGTTCCTCGAGGGCGATTACGTAAACGCTGTTGTGGTTTATCGGGGTCTTTTGAGTTTGGACGAGACGATAAATTGGAAACTTCCCATTAATTACCAGCTTGGCTTGTGTTTTGAACGGTTACTCCAGCCGGACGAGGCGATAAAAGCATATAACGAAATCATCGGCTTGGCCCAACGAAACAATTCCAAACTCGAACCGAGCCTGCAAATGGTTGTGGATATGGCTCGATTCCGCAGTGATATTTTAACCTGGAAAAAAACAGTGGATAAGCTTGCTCCGGCGCCTGAACCAAAGGTCGCAGACAAATCTCAGTAACCAATATTGAGGCACCATGAGCTTTGCCGAGACATCGGAGCCTTTGGAAACCTTGGTCGGTGAGTTACAGGAGTATTTTAAGGTTTGCGACGATGTCCACGCTATCGTCCGACGGGAGAATCAATGCCTTAAGTCCGCTGAGCCTCAATCAATTCATCAATTCCAGCAATCACGGAAGGAGTTGCTAGCCCGGCTGACGGCTACGCAAATGAGGCTTTCCGTTTACAAGACGTCCTGGCTGCGCAGTCCTCCGGCAGTGCGCGCGAAACAGCCGGAGGTCAGCAACTTAATCCGGCAAACGTTAGACTTGATCATGAAGACTCTGGTGTTGGACCGCGAAAACGAGCAATTACTTCTTCGCCATCAGATGGTCCCGGCAAACAGGCTTCCCTCGGCCAATCGGCAAAATCCACATTTTGTAGCTCGATTGTACAAAAACAATCCCGGCTCCTAAGGCAAAGACGGCATGCGAATCGAGAAGATAATTCTGGTCGAGGACGAGGAGTTTCTCCGGAAGAATCTCGCCCATTACCTTCGCGGCCGACGCATCGATGTTGCGGCTGTTGAGACGATCGAAGAAGCGCAGAATTATCTGGCGCGGGATAACTTTGACCTTATGTTCCTTGATCTCCGGCTGCCGGATGGAGACGGCACCGAATTCTTGAAGGAGCTAAATCTTCGGCCGAGCAAACCGCTGATTATTATCATGAGCGGTTTTGGGTCTGTGGAATCCGCGGTTGAATGCATGCGCTGCGGAGCTTTCGACTACCTGATAAAGCCGTTCTCCAACGACCAGATCGAAGTGGCTCTCAAGAAGGCCGAAAAGTTTACTCAAATCCTTAAGGTAAATCAGTACTTTAGCCTTCACGAAGATCAGGAAACACAACGCGAGTTGCTTGGGAAAAGCCGAACGGTCGACCGATTGCGCCAACTCATTCGCAAAATCGCTCAGACGCAGGCCACTGTTCTAATTCAAGGCGAAAGCGGAACTGGCAAGGAGCTGGTCGCCCGCGCTCTGCATCGGCTTAGTCCGCGTTCTGGTGCGCCGTTTATCAAAGTCAACTGCGCAGCATTGCCTGAAAATCTGGTCGAAAGCGAACTTTTTGGCCATGAAAAGGGGGCTTTCACAGGTGCACTGAACAAGCGCGAGGGGCGATTCGAGCTCGCACACGGCGGAACCATTCTCCTCGACGAGATCAGTGAAATATCACTCGCCATGCAGGCCAAGCTGCTCCGCGTGCTGCAGGAACGCGAGTTTGAACGAGTCGGAGGAAGTCGCACCATTAAGATCGACGTGCGAGTCATTGCGACGACCAACCGCAAACTCGAAGAAAGCGTTGAGCGCAACGAATTTCGGCAAGACTTGTTCTTTCGCCTCAACGTCGTGCCGATCCATGTCGCCCCACTCCGTGAACGGGCTGAAGATATTTTGTATTTGGCGGAGAATTTCGCCCAACGCTTTGTCCGCAAGCATGGAGTCGCAGTCCGAGGGCTCTCAGCAGACGCCGAACGAGCGCTCTTAGCGCACAAGTGGCCCGGTAACATTCGAGAGCTTCAGAATGTGGTTGAACGAGCTGTGATCCTCTGCGAGCCCGACCAACCGATTGAACCCGACCACCTCAGCCTCGAGCCTGCCGCAACTCGAGTTAGCAATCTTCAAGCAGCGAACGCCACAACGGCCGGACCGTCTCCCAATCGTCCGTTTGTGACCCTCTACCAACTTGAGAAGCAACACATCCTCGCTGCTCTCGAACTGTGTCAGCAAAACCGCACTCAAGCTGCCAAGTTGCTCGATATCAATATCCGCACGCTTCGAAATAAATTGAACGAATACAAAAGCCCGCTCGGAGAGGACGCATCTCTCGCGAGCGAGGAGTTACCGGCTGCCGAATCTGCCCAGGACTTTCAACCCGAGCGGGAAATATTTGTAAGGAAGTCGGCTTAAGACGGCTTCGCTGGGGAGACGTTATCCACTGTAAGCGCTTCATATCGTAGAACGATCCCAACAGAGCCGTTGTGTCTGGCTTGCATCCTGCTTCGCACTTCGCAAAGAAAGTTCGAACGACTTTGATACATGGCAGATCTGTCTCTATCGGGCCTCGCGTCCGGCTTCGACTGGAAATCGGTTGTTGATCAGTTGACTGATCTCGAACGGGCGCCGCAACGGCGGCTCCTCAACGAACAGTCCACCCTCAATAAACGGAAGGACGCCGTCTCGAGCTTGGTCACGGAGCTCGATAATCTTAAGTCCAGAGCGGCAAAACTCGCCGAAACAACCGTCTTTAGTAAGCGCATTGCAACATCAAGCGACGAAAAAATCGCGAAGATTACGACTACGGACAAAACCCCAACAGGGAGCTATCAATTCGAATTCACGCAACTTGCGAGCGCTTCCACCCAAAAAGGCGCTACAGACGTAGGCCAAAATCTCTATACATCGAATGTGACAGATAGATCGGGCACCGGTCCCACCATGAGCGCTGCCAATTTCAGCACTAAGGTGACTCAAGGGACTTTCACGGTAAATGGCCAGCAAGTCAGCCTTCTAACAACAGACACGTTGCAGGATGTCTTCGCCAAGATTGCGACAGCGACATCCAATGCAGTCACCTCCAGCTACGACGCGACGACGGACAAGATCACCTTAACTAGCGCCAGCAACATCACACTGGGAAGCACAGCCGACACGACCAATTTCCTGCAGGTAGCGAGGCTTGGTTCTGGTGGTGCAACAGTGACAAGCAGCCTTGAGGTTGGCCGACTCGATCTCTCCAGCACTCTGGCGTCGAACCCATTCAAAGGCGCAACCCTCGCCAACGGAGGGACAGGCAGCTTCAAAATCAATGGCGTGGAAATCAGCTACGCTTCCACGGATTCGGTCGTAACCGTCCTGCAACGGATCACGGATTCAACAGCAGGCGTGGATGCGAGTTATGATTCGTTAAACGACCAGATCGTACTAAGCAACAGACAGGCGGGAAACATTAGCATCGCCCTGGAAGACGTTGGCGCCAATAATTTCCTCGCCTCCGCAAAACTAACAACCGCAGCCGGCGGCACTCTAAACTCCGGTCTAAACGTAAAATTTAAGATTAATGGCGGCAGCGAGATTACCGGTCTTGGCAATTCGGTTTCTGAAATCTACCACGGGATTACGGGCATGACCGTCAATGCGCTCCAGGATGATACGGTCACGTTAACAATCGCCAAAGATACGGCTGATATAAAGAAACAGATTACTGAGTTCGTTGATCAGTACAACAAAATCCAAAGCCTGATCGACACCCGGACCGCAAGTTCTACCGATGCGAATGGCAAAATAACGATCGGAATACTTGCCAATGATCGAAACGTGAGCGAAGCAAGCTCACTATTGCGAAGCAAAACGGTCGCAGACGTTACCGGTGTCACCGGGACATTAAAGCGCCTCGAGAACCTGGGTTACAAAGCGAACGGATTCGACAATCAGTTGACACTGGCGAGCTCGACCGACCTTGATAATGCTCTCGCGAATACTCCCGGCCAAGTCCAAGAGCTTTTCACCGATTCGACTAATGGCATCGCTACTAGGCTTAACTCCTATCTGGAGAATATCGTCGGAACCGACGGCAGCTTAATCAGCCACCGCGACACCTACGCCACGCGAGCTTCACAAATCGACACACAAATAGCTGAAATGGAGAAACAGGTCCAAAGCACACGGGAGCGTCTTCGGGACAGCTTTCTGGCCATGGAGAAAGCGCAAGGGCGGCTTAATCAACAGTTGCAATTTCTAAATCAGCGTTTCCCGGCAAAATAACATGAAAAACAAGCGCCTTTTTCGTCATCCTCAATCGATCCAAGGCCAAAAGGCAGGTTACAGCCAAACGGTCCAAAAATTGATCCTCAGTTTTCTGGCTTTGGCGTCCTATGCATTGCTCACCGGCTGTTCAGGCGTGCGCAATCCGTTATTCCCAGCTATTTCGGGGCCCTTTCATGAGCCAGGAAATTTCTACGTGGCCGGTCCGCGACTGCCAGAGACAATTCGTCGCGTGGCTATGCTGCCAGTAACCGCGCCGCAAAATGACCTCACCACAAGGTCGGGCATCGAAACGTTGCTACCGGTTCTTTATGGCGAGTTAACCAAGGCGCGCTTGTTCGAGGTCTTTTTGATTTCTCCAGAAAAGCTCGATGAATGGACGGGTAAACCATCGTGGGACCGCGACGAGATTTTGCCTGCGGATTTGTTGGTCAAAATTCGAGAGCAAACTGGTTGCGATGCCGTCCTATTCAGCCAGCTTAGCTATTATCGGGCGTATCCGCCTCTGGCTGTAGGCTGGCGACTGTTGCTGGTCAAAGCGGAGGGTGGTGATCCTCTCTGGTCTGTGGACGAGATTTTTGACGCAGGAGAACCGCGCGTAATGAATAGCGCCAAGCGCTTTACCCTGGAGAATGAACGGATCAACTCCGAAGTCTCCAAGGAGACAGGCACAGGTCACAGCTTACTCTTTCAAACTCGCGTGCAAGGATGGGAGGCACATAACTCGCCAACGCACTTCGCCAAATACGCAGCCAACGCAGCCATTCGAACATTAACAGCCAAGTGAGGGAAACGGCCATTCAGTGCCATTCAGTAATTTGTCCTAAACTTTTGCTTCAATGTGCCGAATATTACTGATAAATTGTAAAGTAATTTCGGATTTAGCGGTAAAAGAAGTAGCGAAATTGACGAAATGTTAGGACAAATCAACGATATATGGCAAGATAGCTCCAAAGGAAGCAACGAAGTCTCTTGCGAGAGAGGTGAGTGATGAGTGACATAAATCTAAATGCGTTGAGCCGGTCCCCGGGGATTGAAAAAACGTCCAATCCTGTTGCGCCTCATAAGAATGGCTCAGCAAAGACAGCTTCGCTTGGGGCCGATTCCATACAATTCTCCCAACTTCCCGACTTGTCAGCTATTGAAGAGGCCGTCGAGACTGAATTTGCCGTTCTACGCTCTAATCTGGAGGAAGAAGCAGCATCTCCTGCATATCCACCGTTGGAAATGATCGACCGCCTGTCGGCCATGCTGGCAATCAGCTTTGGCCCCAATGGAAAGAATTCTTTGGAGTAAACCCGGAAATCAAAAGAAGCCGTCCAACGGTCATATTTCTCTAGATGTATAGGCCGAACAAGTATCAAGCGTACCAAAGTGGCGCTGTCTTCACAGCGTCTCCCGCCCAGTTGGTTCTGATGCTTTTTGACGGCGCCATCAAATTCATCAACATCGGCCTCGAAGGCTTCAAACTTCAGGATCCCCTCGATTTTAACCTCACGATTCATCAGAACGTTCAGAAAGCCCAAGCTATTATTCGCGAACTGCGAGCTTGTCTCGATGCGGATAAAGGTCCTGAATTTGCGGATAAAATGACCGCTCTTTACAATTACTTTGACCGTCGATTACAAGAGGGCAACCTGAAGAAAGTTCCTGAACCGCTCGAAGAAGTGAACCGGCACTTGCAGGTCCTTCGTGATTCTTGGAAGGAGATGATGCAAAACCAGAATCTCGTCAACAGCCCAAGCACTCGACCGTCCGAAAGCGCCGGCCAATGGTCGGCAACTGGTTGACGCTCGCCTCAATGCAATCAAGCAGCAGCAGCGGGTCTGCCACTGAGATTCTCAATCGTCTCCTCGGCGAATGGCGGACTTTAACATTGGCCGAAACGACAGCGATCCATTCCAGTGACTGGGAAGGCCTGGAAAAGCTTCACGGCCGGAAACTTGTCCTCCAACGTTTGATTGAGGATTCCGAAACCAAATTCCTCAACGACCAAAGTGTCTCGGTCGAAAAACGATCCAGCGAAAAACAAAGGCTTCGTCAACTCGCCGCGGAATTGCTGACTTTGGAAGAAAAGAACCGGGCTATCCTCGCGGAACAAATGTCGCATGCGGACAAGCAACTTAAGCTTTCGAACAAAGCGATTCGAAGCCTCCGGCACGTTCAGCAAGCTTACGGCGCAGCGGACCGATCCTTTTGGCAAGCCTATTCCTAGATGGCATTTTTTTCTCCGTCCGTCGTGAAAAGTTGCCGGTGTCGACACTCTTCCTGCTGGCTGAAAACCACGACAAATACCGCCAGGAAATGATTCGTCAGCCGATATTTAACCTTTTGGCTCTAATAGACTTCTTTGCTGGATAGCATTGAGCTGGGACCTCTTGGTGGCATGCAGCATGCTCGGAGGCTCCCGAATGAATGTCAGTCTGTACCAAGCTGCCGCTGCCCTCGATGGCAATATTCGCTGGCAGCAGATGATTTCAGAGAACCTGGCGGCTGGCTCGGTTCCGGGTTTCAAAAAGAAAGACATCTCATTCTCCACGATTCAGGCTGGCATCCTCGGTTCCGGGACTGATTCTCTCGTTGCTCAAAATCACAAATCCTTACTGCCTTCTCCGGCCATCGGGACGAACTTTGCGCCTGGCAATCTCAGAGCAACCAATGTCAAGTCTGACGTAGCCATTGAGGGCCCTGGTTTCCTTTCCGTTCGCCTGCCAGATGGTCAGACAGCCTACACTCGCGACGGAGAATTTCGTGTTAGCCTTCAAGGGCAATTGCTGAACAAGGACGGTTACGAACTCTTGGGCGAGGGCGGCGTTCCAATCCAAGTAGAGCCCGGCCGAGGTGAACTGATTGAGATATCCGAAGCTGGCGATGTCAGCCAAGGCCTTGTCATCCGTGGCAAGCTGGCGTTGTTCGAATTCCCTGATAACGCGCAATTGAAGCGCGTTGGAAGTGGCTATTACCTTGCCAGTCCCGAGGTCCAACCGGCTGCAGCAACTCGCAGCACGTTCGCGCAGGGATTCCTCGAATCCTCCAATCTGGAACCTATGTCCGAAGTAAGTTCGCTGATGCTGGCCCTTCGACATTTCGAAGCCAATCAGAAAGTAATTCACATGCAGGACGAACGAATGGGCCGGCTCATCCAGGAACTTTCCGCAACCTCGTAATTAAGACTCGCCATGCTTAGAGCACTTTTCTCGTCGGCCACTGGGATGCAGTCTCAGCAAATGAACCTCGACGTCATCGCCAACAACCTGGCGAACGTCAATACCACCGGGTTCAAGAAAAGCAAAATCGAGTTTCAAGATCTCCTCTACCAGAACACGCGCGCTCCTGGCGCCGAACAAGGCGCTGGCAACCAACTACCGACAGGTTTGCAAGTCGGCCATGGCTCCCGCGCTGTGGCAACGTCTCGAATCTTCACCACCGGTGAACTGACACAAACGGGCGAAAGGCTCGATGTCGCGGTGGCTGGCGACGGTTTCTTTGAGATTCAAATGCCGGATGGAACACAAGCCTTTACTCGGGATGGCGCATTTAAGCTCGCCTCGGATGGCCGCGTCGTCACAAGCGATGGCTTAACCGTGAATGGATTTCAACCCGTTCCCGCCGGCACCACCGGAATAACAATAGCGAGCAACGGTGAGGTAACTTTAGATGCGCCCGGTGGACAGCAGAATTTTCGCGTGCAATTGACCCGCTTCAGCAACCCGGGCGGCTTAGAGGCTTTAGGGCGCAACCTGTTCCGCGAAACCCAGGCATCGGGTCCTCCGGAAACCGGCAATCCAGATGAACAAGGGTTCGGCCAACTCCAACAGGGTTACCTGGAAATGTCGAACGTCAAGGTCGTCGAGGAAATGGTCAACTTGATCATGGCCCAACGCGCCTATGAAGTGAATTCGAAAGCCGTGCAAGCCGCTGACGAAATGATGCAGCAAAGCAACAATATGAAACGATAGGTAGCTAGTGCGTTATGCTTAATCGAGCCTTTCTGGTTCTGCCAGTGCTCTGGTCGCTTGCGGCCAGGGCTGATGCTTTGGAACTCAAGCCTCAAGCCGAAGTTGATGTCCAAGGCATTTTCCTCGACCAAATTGTCGCCGGACAAAAAACCGAGCAGATGGCGAATATCCTTCTCGCTCCGGCGCCGGCCTGGGGCCAAACGCGCCTTCTGAAACGAGCTGAGATCACGCAGATACTAATCAAGGCCAATCCCTTGCTCGCAGCGAATAACCTCGCTGGCGCTCCTGAAGTCAAAGTAACGCGGCAATCCAGAAAACTTGCGCCAGAAGAATTGCTCCAACTCTTGACCAAAAAGTTTACGCCAAAAGGGAACAACGAAAGAGACGGGAAACTGGAGTTGCGCTTCACTCGCGAGTGGCGGCCAGTGTCAGTCCCGGTCGAGCCCATCGATCTGCGGATTGTTTTTCAGCCCAATAATGGACCGACCGCCAACTTTATGGTTCGATTCGAAATCCTATGCGGCGCGGAACTCATCACCACGTCTTCCGCTACCTTGAGCGGCCGGCTTCTTCGCAACGTGTGGATCGCACAATCAAGCATTAAGCGCGGCACTGGTCTGGACGCAGCGGACATCATAGAGGAAGAGCGCGACATTCTCACTCTTCCCCAACCTGTCTGGACGGGGCGCAGGGATGGATTTAGCCAGTTGAGCGAAAATATTCAGGCGGGAGGAATTATTTACGCCCGAGCGATTCAACAACGGCCGGTCGTCCAACGGGGCCAGCCTATTCAGGCCGTTGCCGTTGACGGTCCCTTAACCGTCAGCATCAGAGCTGAGGCTCTGGAAGATGGCGCAATTAACCAAATCATTCGCGCTCGAAATATCCGCACCCAAAAGGTCGTTCGTGGAAAGGTGATCAATGAAGACACAATTGAAGTCCTATTCTAAGACGTTACTCAGCCTAGCCGTCGTCTCAATGTTGGCCGGTTCAGCGCAAGCTGATTCGTTGTGGCGGCCCGAGATCAAGCTGTCGTTGATTGCCGACAAAAAGGCGCGCGCGGTCGGCGACACGATTACTGTCGTAGTGCAGGAAAACAGCACAGCAAGCAAGGACTCCAACACCAAGACTTCGAAGAAAACCGACCTCAACGCCAAGATCGATTCATTTTTGTTCAGCCCCGGCGCCAGCAAGTTCATGACGAAGAAGGGCGCTTTGCCAGCCTTCGCGCTCAATTCGGATAACAGCTTCGATGGCGGCGGTAAGGTCAACCAATCTGAAACCATCGGCGCGCGCTTTGGCGCCACCGTCCGGGATGTTTTGCCGAATGGCAATCTGATCGTTGAAGCAATTCGCAACACCAAATTCTCAAACGAATCCCAGACGATCATTCTCCGGGGCACAGTTCGCCCCTACGACATAACCCCGAGCAACACTGTCCTGAGCTACCACTTGGCGGATGTTTCCCTGAGCATTCGCGGCGCCGGCGCTGTAAGCAACGTGCAACGCAAAGGCTGGTTTACAAGAGCCTGGGACGCATTAACTCCATTCTAGTGACTATGATTCGCCTTAAAGAATTGCTTTTCGTTTTTGCCTTGGCGTCGAGCTTGACCTCTTATGGTGTGGTCACGAGGGTTAGGGATTTGACATACGTTTTTGGGGCACAGGACAACCAGTTGTTCGGAATTGGCCTGGTCTCAGGTTTGAATAATGACGGCGACAAGAACTTGGTGTCCACGTTGGCCGCGTTCGCTAATACATTGCAGCAATTCGGCATCAGTCTGCCGCCGCAAGCCCTCTCCTCGAAAAACGTCGCTCTCGTCCAGATCACGGCTGAAATCCCCGCCTATGCGAAACAGGGCAGCAAGATCAATGTCCTGGTAGCAGCGATGGGCGATGCCAAGTCACTTCAAGGTGGTGTCCTGATGCAAACCTACCTCTTTGGTGTGGACAAGCAGATTTACGCCATGGCCCAAGGTCCGGTCACGGTGGGCGGGTTTTCCCTTGGCAATAGTGGGGGAGGCGGAGCGAATGTCCAAAAGAATCACCCCACCACCGCCAGAATCATAAACGGCGGTGAAGTAGTCCAACCAATTCCGGTGAATATGGTGCGGAACGGTGCGATCGATCTGATCCTGCGCGAGGGCGACTTTACTACAGCAGCCCGAATGGCCGCAGCGATTAATACAAACTATTCCGGCTCCAGCTACGCGGTCGATGCAAGGACCGTTCGTGTAAAAGTTCCCGATGCCTATCAAACGCCGCAGGCCCAGGTCGAGTTTGTCGCTCAACTCCAGGCCATCGAGTTGAATCCGGACACCGCCGCTCGCATCGTCATCAATGAACGGACAGGCACAATTCTGATCACGGGACGCGTCAAGATTTCCGTTTGCGCCATTTCCCATGGAAATATTGTCGTCCGAGTTGCCGAAAGCCTGGACGTCTCCCAGCCCAGCCCGTTTTCCACACAAGGAACAACCCAGGTGGTTCCTCGAACCGATACTCAAGTCACCGAAGACCAAGCCCGGCTGAAAGCATTTCCCGATATGATAACGGTCGATAGAATTGCCGACCACCTGAATTCGTTGGGCGCCACTCCTCGCGACCTGATGGCCATCTTTCAATTGATGAAAGATGCGGGATCATTACAAGCAGAGTTGCTCGTCCAGTAACGATGGAAACAAATCCTCTCTCACGCAAAATCTTCGCTGCGCAAATCCCGCTGGAACATCTGGCCGGGAATTCGAAGCTCACAGAGGCGGAGAAAATCGCCAACGCGAGCCAGCATTTTGAAGCCATTCTCTTGCGGCAATTCCTGACCGAAGCGCAGAAGCCGCTGCTCAATTCGAAAAGCGCAATGCCCGGAGCCTCCAGCGCCATTTATCAGGATATGATCGTCAATCAATTGGCCGATGCCATCAGCAAGACGGGCAACTTCGGCCTCGCCCGGTCGTTCCAAGCGCAAACTCTGCCGCGGCAAAACGCTGACGCGTCAAAGAACAAAGGCTCAATCTCGAATCAATGAAAGCCGAACTCGAGGATCTAATCAGCACGCTGCGCGAAGAATTAACCCAATACGGGGAACTATTGGCTTTATTGGAGCAACAACAGGACTTGATCGTCAGCCGCTCGGCCGAAGGGCTTTTGGAAAACTTGGGCGCCATCAATGCCCAGGTGCCGGTCGTGGCCGCCGCCCGCCAGCATCGCGACCAGTTGCGCAAAGATTTGGCGGCAGCCATGGGCCAGGCCACGACGTTATCCTTTCAGCACTTGTGCAAGTTAGTGCCGCAGGAGTATCAGCCACTTTTAGGAGCGCTCATTGAAGAGATTAACGACCTGTTGCTGCGTTCGCAGCAGCGCTTGCGGCAAAATCACCTGCTGTTGAGCCGTTCGCTGGATTTGATGCAGCAGATGATTTCCAGTCTGTTTCCCTCCAGCGGAGGACAGACCTACAACCAGATGGGCGCCGTCAAGTCGGCCGCTCTGCCGCAAAGCTCCCTCTGCGAAATGATTGTTTAGTTTAGTTAAACAAGACCCTTTATGTCGCTAGGCCTCGTAGGAACTTTGGAAATGTCCAGGCGAGCCTTGGATACTAATCGCCAAGGCATTGAAATCACCGGGCATAACCTTTCCAATCTGAGCAATCCTGCCTATGCGCGGCAGCGGCTCAGAATTCAGACCGGCGAAGCCCTCCCCTCGCCTAGTGGCCCGACCGGCACCGGTTCCGTAGTATCGGCCATCGAACAAGTTCGCAGCCAGCTCCTCGACAGCCAGATCGCCATCGAGACGAGCATCACCGGTTTTTTGGAATCGAAACAAAAGGCGCTGGAGTTTGGCGAAGTCAATCTTGGCCAAAGAATCGATCGTCAAGCCACAACACCGGAAGGGATCAGCGCTGCCCAAGGCGTCGGTGGCCAATTCGGCTTGGTCGAGGGCATCACCGAATTCTTCAACTCTCTGCAAGCCCTTAGCGTGAGTCCAAACTCGACGGCGGACCGACAGGTAGTCCTGTTAAAAGCAGAAAATCTGACTACGAAATTCAATAACGTCGATAGCCGGCTCGAACGTCTCCGCGGCGGTCTGAACGTGTCGGTGCAGGATGACATTGTTGAAGCGAACAAGCTTATCAAAGAGATATCGGACCTCAGCGCGAGCATTACGAGCAGTGAGTTAGGGGGCACTGGAAATGCCAACGATCTCAAAGATCGTCGCCAGCAGGCCGTCGAGTCCTTAGCAAAGGTCGTCAACCTTCAAACTTCCATCGATAGCACGACCAACACTTTCAGTCTCTCGGTCAGTGGCAGGACCTTGATTTCTGCAAATAAAATCGACGAAGACTTGGCGACGTTCACCGATGATGCGGGCGGCAGGCAAGTCCGGGCGGTGAACCGGACAACGTTGGTTGCCACGAATCTAACGCTAACCAGTGGCAGCGCTCAAGGCACCATCAACGCCCGCGACGGCGCCATCGCCTCTCTGAAAACCCAGATCAACGATCTGGCGAATGCGTTGGCGACCGGCGTCAATACGTTACACTCGCCAGGCTTTGCTTTGGACGGAAGGTCAAAAGATCGGCTGTTTTTCACCGGAGTTACAGCTGGTTCCAGAACAGCCGCGCGCGATATTGCCCTGAATTCGGCTCTCCTCCAGGATCCGAGTCTGATTCAAGCCAGCGCCGACGGTCAGCCCGGCAACAATGATGTCGCTCTCTCCATGGCGCGACTCGCCAGCCAGACCAACGCGGCTCTCGGAAATCTGACTTTTGTCGAAAGTTATAACCAATCCGTCGCGAACTTCGGACAAGCCCTGAACAACACTAACAGTCAACTTCTCGACCAGCAGGCGGTTGACCGCATGCTCCTGCGACAGCGCGATTCGCTGGGCGGAGTTTCCGTGGATGAAGAAATGACGAATCTGGTCATCTTCCAACGCGCCTTTCAAGCTTCGGCCAAGATGATCACAACCATTGACGAATTGATACAGAGTGTTATTGCGCTCTCCCGGTAAGAATGATCGCGGCGAGATTCGAGTGACTTAACTTTTAATCTCTCACCTCTTATGCGAGTTACCTCCAGCAGCTTTCCCAGTCTCCTGAATTATCAGTTAGGGCAACTCGCGACCAAGCAGGCGCGATTGCAAGTCCAAGCCGGGACCGGCCAGCGTTTTCAGGTTGGAAGCGAAGATCCGCGCGCCATGCGCAAAGTCTTGGATCTTCAAAGCGAGATGAAGACGTTGCTCCAGTACGAGAAGAACATTGGGAATTTGACGGATACAGTCGAAGCGTCTTTTGCCGCCGTTAAAGCCCTCAAAACCGTGACCGACCGTGCCGGTGAAATTGCAACGCGTTCCGATGGATTGCGCACAGTCGAGGAAGCAAAGACGTTCGCAATTGAAGTAGACCAACTCATAGAGCGAGCGCTTCAATTGGCGAACACCCGCCACCAATCCAGCTATCTGTTCGGCGGCACCGGCAATACGACGCCGCCGTTTACGGCGACTCGCGACGCTGACGGACGGATCACTGCGATTGCCTATGATGGCTCCGAGGACGTGAATGAAATGGAAATTGCTGAAGGAATCACCGTCAAAGTAAGTATTCCGGGCGCTAATAGGAGCGGTAGCGGGGACCGGGGTCTCTTCACCGATAGACGTTCCGGTGTTAATGCAGATTTGTTCAAGTCCCTCATCGATTTCCGTGGTAATCTTCAGAAGAACAATAAGGCGGCCATCCGGACCACCGACCTGCCCAACATCCTCAAGGACGAAGAGAATATTCTCTTCCATTTCGGGAATATCGGGGCAGTTCAAAGCCGCCTGGAAACTGGGGCAGCGATGGCGAATCGACGCAAAGCGTCCCTCGAAGGCCTCGCCTCGAAGGAATCGGACGCGGACCTCGCCCAGACGTTGGTCTCTCTCAGCGAAATACAGAATGCCTACACTGCCGCACTCAAAACCGGTGGGACAATTCTGAGTCAATCGCTGCTCGACTTCCTGTAGATCGTTTTTGGGAAATAGAAAGGCAGGTAAGCGCGACAGCGCGCTTACCTGCCTTTCTATTTCCCAAAAACGATCTATGAAGACTCTGCTTCTGAAAATGCTTGTTCCAACACGGTGACCGCTGTCGGCAATATCCGGCGCAAGGCGCCCATCTGCGCGTTGACGGCCGAGAGAGCGTTCTTGGCGCTTGACGCCAAAAGGCGCCGGTACCAGCCAATAAATTCACGGCTGACCAGAGATTCCTGTTCGGGCGGAATGATCACGGTTGTATTTCCACTCGTCCCGAGTTCACACATTATGATCGCCGCTTGTCCGGCCGGTTTGCTCGCATGCGCCGCTTTCTGAAACCAGGGCAAAGCCTCAGAAAACTGCCCCGCCTTTAACAGAGTTTCGCCGCGCAACCCGCTAATGCCCTCATGCTCGGAATGATATTTGATCGCTTCAGCCGTCCAATCTAAAGCGAACTCAATGAATTCCGGTTTGCTATTGGCAATGTAACCGCCCAAAAACCAGATCCGCTCTTCATTGAGATCCTGCGCAATCGCGCCGTGCAGCAATTGGATAGCTTCGAACGAACGATTGCGGTCATGCAGGAAGCGGGCGTAATCGTGCAAGACACTTCCTGAACGCGGCGCCAATTCCAAGGCATGCTTGAATTCTGTTTCCGCTTCCTCGAATTGCCGGGCAAGGGACAGACATTCCGCCAACAGATGATGCGGACCCTCTTTCAAAGCTTCCGGACAAGGCGGTGTCAAGGTCGGCACATTCCGATTGGCTAGACAGGAGCGAAAATGCGCAATCGCTTCGACAGAGCGGTTCAATCGCATTAGGGCCAGCCCGGCGAGAAAACTCATCGAAGCCGTCGGGCCGGAGTCCAAAGCCAGCCGCGAAGTCATCAGCTTCAACAACTCGTCATAGCGATTGGCCTTGGTCAGGTGCACTCCGAAAATCGTGACCAATCGCTCGCGCACCTCGGGAAGAACAAGCTCCGGCGGATGCGGCTCCATAACTCGAACCGCTTCGCGATATTTCTCGAGGCCTTCTTCCAAACGTCCGTCATTCACCAAATCCAATCCATAATTCATTAAGAGGGCCGCCTCGTTCGGCATCTCCTGAACGGCTTTTTCCATCAGCTTCAAATTCCGCTGAATCTTTTGACGGCGCTTGACCAATCCCGGGTCATACCCGTGATGAACAATCGTCGCCGTCCCAAGCTTCGCTTCCATGCCCCATTCCGCTTTGCGGGCAATCACGCTGGCGTAAATTTGTTCGTGCACGCGGCCGACAAAGAAGAGGGCTGGCGCATTCCGGAACAAGCGCGGGACATACGTCACGCAATCACTCGCTTCGTGAACGTTGCAAATCGGGATGCGGTAGCCCAGCACGTTCGTCGCCGCCATATCTTCGGCCAGCTTCGTGTGGCTCTCCGGTGGCATCTCCTCATCCGCGTCGAGAATTAACACCCAATCACCGCGGGCGTGCTCGTGAGCCGCATTACGCGCGTCACTGAAATTGTCGTTCCAAGCAAAGTAATAGACCTCTGCGCCATGTTCCTTGGCAATTTCAACCGTTCGATCCGTGGAACCGGTATCCACCACAACGATCTGGCTGGCCATCGGTTTGATCGACGCGAGGCAACGACCGATGAATTGCTCCTCATTTTTCGCTATGAGACACACGGTCAACCGCGGCCTTTCGGGAAGCGCGGGCAGCGGCGCCCATTTAATCTTGCTCTTGGAGCTCTTGCCTTTTTGCGGCTTTTGCAAGGCCACATAAATCTTCCTAGCCATGTCCCAGTCGGGAGTCATTCGTATCAAGCGTTCGGCACACTGAAACGCTTGCGCATCATCTCCGCCGGCCAGCGCGATCTCAATCATCTGCAGATACGCGTCGGGATGGAACGGACGCAAGCTGATAGCATCTAGGGCCGCCTTCCAGGCTCGCGCGTATTTCTTGCGCGCAAGAAGATCGTGCACGTCCTTGAGTGAACCCAATCTCGCGCCCGGTGGAGCCTCGATCTTCGTCACAGTGGCATACGAAGCAACTGAAAACGCCGTCGGGTCCACACCGGCAATCTTCAGCAATTCGACGGCATGCCGTTCGTGAGCGATGCGCGTCTCCTCCACTGCGCGCGGTTGGTTCGCGTGCTCGACGCTGGTGGGTGATTTCAAATAAACGCCCAACGTCTGCGGCACGCGCAGGAATTCCGTGGTCTTCGCTATCCGCATCCAAAACTCATAGTCGCCCGCCGAAACAAAAGCAGGGTCGAAGTAACCGTGTTGGTCATGCAACGTCCGCCGCCACATCGGTTGCGGGCCAACGAAGCAGCCTTTTTTGACCAAAGCTTCGCGGTCAAATTCCAGCCACGAGTATGCGCCGATTTGGCGCGCCGTTCCGAACGTTTTGTTTTCTTCGTCCGTGATGATGACGTCGGCATAAACCAACGAGATGTGCGGATTCTCGTCCAGTTTGCGCATCAGAATCTCGAAAGCATCCTTGCGATGCCGGTCATCTGTGTTGGCGTTGGTCAGGTACTTGCCTCGAGCGACGCGAATTGCGCGATTCCACGCCGCGTAGACCGTTTCGCGCTCTTCTGTGCGAAGATAAACGATATTGTTGTAGCGCTGTTGGAATTCCTCAACGATGGCCCCCTCTTTTTGCGGCGAGCCCGTATCGACGACAATAATCTCAATCTGATCGGCGATGGTTTGCCCTTCGAGGTCCTCGAGGCAACCACGCATAAACCGCTCCGCCTTGTACGCAGAGACAATCGCAGAAACGAGCGGTTCCTTTGGAATTGGCGGGTTGGGAACGCTGCTTGGGGCAGCTTCGGTTTTGCGAGCCTCGCGATGCAGCACGTCGAGATTCTCTCGAGCAATCGTATTGGCGGGCTGCAAATGTAAGACTCTTTCGTACATCAATCGCGCGGCCGGAAGATCCCCCGTCCGGTAAAAGCAAACCCCCATGGCCAGGATAACATCAACATTGTCCGGTTCCTGCCGAAGAACACGAAAGTACGTGTCGGCCGCATCCTTGTACTTCCCTTGCTGCAAGTTCAAATCGGCCAGCAAGCGCAGAGCAGGAATGTGATTCGGATCCAAATCCATCGCGCTGCCCAACGCAGATTCGAACTCGGAAATACGATCCAGCGTCAACAACGACAAAGCCCATCGAGTCTGAAAATCCGCTGACCGCGGACGCAATCGAACGGCTTGGGCCAACTCCTGTTCACTGGACTGCCAATCGCCCGCTTGAAAGAGCAAGGTGCCCAACGTGGCCCGCACATCGGCATCGTCCGGAACCAAGGCGCTCGCCTGGCGCAGAGCATGGCATGCACCCTGCAAGTCACCGGCCCCAAGGCACGCGTTGGCACGCCCTAGGAATTCGTCTACGGAAACGCCTTTCGGTTGCGAAATCGGCGTTGCGGACGGTGTTGGCGTTTGCGTATTGGAGGGCTCGAGTTTCAGCGAGGCAGCGCGGAGGTTTTCCTGGGCCAATGAATGGTTTGGTTGTAATTCAAGAATCCGCTCGAACATCATCTTGGCGGACTTGTAATCCCGCAATTTGAAGAAGCAAACCCCAAGAGCCATGATGGTTTCGATGTCGTCCGGCGTCTGTTTCAGGATTTTGCCATACTGCTGCGCGGCGGCGGCAATGCTGGCATGATTGAAATTAAGATGCGCGAGCATGCGCAAAGCTTCGAGGTGATTCGGGTCAAGCTCCAAAGCACGCCCCAATGCCGCCTCAAACTCTGCAATTTCACCCAGCTGATAATGTGTCAGGGCCAGCCGGACCCAATGGCCGGCGTCATTGGGAACTTGACGGGCTAACGTTTGCAAATGGGACTTGGCGTCGGCAATTTCGCCGAGTTGAAAACAGACCGTGCCCAGGGCTGACAGTATCTCGGGAGTATCCGGTGAAAGAGCGAGAGCAGCTTTGAGAGCGTCCCGAGCTGCGGCCAGATTCTGATTTCCAAATGCTTCGTCGGCCTTGGAAAGCCAATGCTTCAGTTTCTGAGGCTTGTTGGCCGGCTGGGCAAAGCTTTCACTCTTCGGGGCAGAAAAGCTGGCGATGGGCTCCGCCTTCCGGTCCAGGAGAAGCAAATTCTCGTGAGCCATCGAATTGCCGGGGTCAACTTCCAGAACGCGCTCATACACCATTCGTGCGGATTCCAAATCGCCACCGCGATAAAAGCAGAGCCCAAGGGACAACAGACTCTCGATATCATCAGGCTGCTTTTCCAAAAGCTTGGCGTAAACTCGGCCAGCGTCGCGCGCGCGATTGTTTTCCAGATTCGTCTTGCCCAGAAATTTGAGAGCTTCGCGATTTTCCGGATCGATCTCCAACGCAATTCCAAGCGCCGATTCCATTTCCTCGATCCGATTCAGCTTGAGGCAGGTCATCGCCAGACGCGTGTAAGCATCCACATCGCGAGGACGCAACTCGATCACGCGCCGGAATTTTTCGCGAGCTATGTCATAGTTTCCCGTGCTGAAATGAAAGCTGCCAAGAGCGGCAAGAATATTGGGATCGCGCGGCGAGAGTTCAGCGGCTTGTTCCAACGACTCCAGCGCCGCCTCTCGATTGCCCACGTCATTGAAGAAATGGGCCTGCTCGAGCAGCTCGCTGACGCGCGCATTCGTCGAGGTCAAATCAGGCTTGTTCGCGGAAGCAGGTTCGCGTTCTTGGCCTTGGGGTTCACGCTTCGCATCCTGTCCCGGCCCTAAAGTGGACGATAAAGGCACGAGCTTGGACGGCTGAGTTTCTTCCCCTTTGCTCTTGCGCAAAACAATCTCGATATTTTCCTTGGCCAGAGCATTTCCAGGATCGACCTCAAGCACTCGCTCAAACACCGCCCTCGCTGTCTCGAAATCTCCCGCCTTAAAGAAACAGACACCCAACGGCAGCAACGCGTCCAAATCGTCCGGGTGTTTCGTGATGATTTTGGTGTAAGACTGAGCCGCATCCTTCAAGCTCCCGTGTTCGAGGCTTAGGTCCGCCAACAATTTGAGAGCATCACGATGGTACGGGTCGATTTCCAAAGCTCGCCCTAAAGCGATCTCGAATTCTTCAATGCGCTCGAGTCTGAGATTGGCCAGAGCGAGTTGAAGGAAGGCGGTTGTATTGCTCGGCTGCAAACGGGTCACTTTTTGGAATTTCTCTTGCGCGGGGCTGAATTCATTTAGTTTAAACAAAACAGCCCCGAACGACGCAAGCACTTCAGGGTCCTCAGGCGCCAATCGCGCGGCCTCAGCCAAAATTGCCCGAGTGCCGACAAGATCACCCTGTTGGTGCCGCGCATTCGCGTCGCTCAATAGTTGATCGACACGAGTTGCCTGGGCGCCGCTGGACTCCGTTCGGACCGGAACCGGCGTGACCTGCGGATTAGTTTTGGCCTCGATAACCGCGAGGTTTTCTTTGGCTGCCGGATGGCCAGGTGAAATTTGAAGAATCTTTTCGTAAACAACCTGGGCCGTCTCGAAATCGTCTGCCTTAAGAAAGCAAGTCGCTAAACCCAAAAGAGTTTCTAAATCGTCCGGGGTTCGGGTCAGTATCTTGACATAACATTCGCCGGCATCTTTCCATTTGCCATTCTGAAAATTCAGATCGGCTAGGAGTTTTAAGGCCCCACGATGATGAGGGTCCAATTCCAGCGCGCGTCCCAGCGCCGTTTCAAACTCTTCGATTCGATTAAGCTCAAGCTGGGCGGCGGCATATTGAACGAGCGCGGAAGGATCGTCTTGTCTTGCGCCTTGAGCTAGCGCTGGTGCGCGTGAAATCGAACTCGGCTGACCAATCGCGGCAGTGTAACCGGCGTCGCTCCCAGTCTCCCAAATAGCCTTGAGGCTCTCAGGAACAAACCATATCCAATCCAGTCCCGCATCCAGCGGTTTGTGCGGCAAATTCGACTTTGTGAGCGTCTCCAACTGAGACCGATGCGCCAAAAAGACGTGGTCGGCCGAAATTTCACGTCCGTCGGACGTCCCCAAATTGAGGCCGCTCGATAGCTTGGCCATGGCGGCATAGCCATTCCGCAACGCATCCGCATAAGGGACAAAACAATGGCGGAGAATCTGCGGCGTTAAGCCATATACCGTGTGCCGTGTCGGCAGAATAATGTCCGGCTGAACGGCGACGAGCGAGTGGTAATGATAGAAAATGAGCGGTGTTCCATCGACGAGCACAGTTCCATCCAGGCTTCGCGAAAAGCGATATTGGACGTGGTTCCAGGGCGCCACGCCGGCGCCAATGTTCTGCAAAACCCAGACTCCTTGAAACCGTGTTGGCCAGTCGTTCAGGTAACCCTGGTCTCCCATCTTGCCGCCTTCGGGTTTCGCGTGGCACCAGGCCAAACATTGCTCTCTCCACCATTTAAGCGCCGTCAACGCGCGCGCATCATTTCGGAACATCATCAGCCCTACATTGAAGCGGCCGTTCTCTTCAAGGTGCTTCAGTGAAGCCGGGAAGCGATGCTCGTGCAGCAAGATGGATCGGTCGCCGAACTCATCAAAAATCGGCTGCGGCGAATTAAAAAAGAATAAGTCCGAATCGAGATACGTCAGCAGGTCAATTTCCGGGTTTCGTTCCAGCAGCCGCAAAATAATGGTCGGCGTGGAAGTCCAATAGTATTCGACCAAAGACCGGTTCGAACGCGCGGCCAGCAATGCCTCATCACCCTCTTCAATTTCATGAATAGGAATTGGCACTACGTTCGGCAATGCGAGCTTGCGAAGCAGCGTCCGGGAAATCTCATCGAAGCAGACGGCCAACAATTCGTACGGCCTGGACTCGTGTTTGGCGAGTGAACCGATCAAGGCCAGGGCCTTAACCAGGTAGTTTCGATCAAAATACGTGCAATAGTATCGTTTCATCATTCTCGATCGCTCCAACTGCGCAGGGCTTGGCAAACGCGTTCCAGTTGCTGGCTGTTCAATTCAGGATATAACGGAATGCTCAATATCCGTCGATACAATAAGTCCGTGGCCACGAGCTTGTCGGCGCCACGCAATCGCCCTCGGTAAGCAGGTTGCTGGTGTATCGCTTGAGGGTAATGCAACGCTGTGCCGATCCCCAGCCCATGCAGAAACGACCGCATTGAGTCACGCGCATCTGACTCGATTACAAAAAGATGCATGGCATGGGTAGTCCCGGGGACGTCGGATGGGAGCCGAATCTCACCGCCACCCAAAGCCTTCTTATAAGCCGCCGCAATCGTCCGGCGACGCACATTACCCTCAGCGAGATGCCGCAACTTGATCCGCAGAATGGCCGCTTGGAGTTCGTCAAGGCGCGAATTGACGCCGCGTTCGACGCTTATGTAGCGCTCCTTCCATCCGTACTGCCGGAGAAGGCGAACATTTTCGGCCGTTTCCGAACAGTTGGCGACGACCGCCCCACCGTCACCGAGAGCCCCCAGGTTTTTGGTTGGATAAAAGCTGAAAGCCGCCGCATCGCCAAACGTCCCGACCTTCTGGCCGCCGATCTCAGCTCCATGAGCCTGCGCGCAATCCTCGACCACCCTCAAACCATGTTTGCGAGCGAAGGCCATAATCTCGTGCATTGGTGCCGGTTGCCCGTAAATATGAACCGGCAAAATCGCCTTTGTCTTGCCGCCGACGAGCGCTTCGATAAGCGCGGGATCAATGCAACGAGTTTCCGCATGGATATCAACGAGGATAGGTATAGCACCGATTTGCTCGATTGCGGCCACCGTAGCAACGGCCGAGTGGGAGACCGTGATTACTTCATCGCCGGGCTGGACTCCGACGGCGCGCAGCGCCAACGCGAGCGCATCCGTTCCGTTGGCGACTCCGACACATTGCTCTGCGCCCAAAAAGCTCGCGAACTCATTCTCGAATGCTTCAACTTCATTGCCCAAGATGTACCAGCCGCTTTCGAGCACATTCCGCATTGCCGTTTCAATTTCATCACGGTAGGCCTCGAACTGTGCTTTGGGGTTGGCAACAGGAATCGGATCAGGATTCATCGCTGTTCCAATAGTGCTTCGCGTGCTGGCGGTAAAATTCGAGTGTGCGTTTCAACCCTTCTTGAAGATCAACCATCGGCCGCCAGCCGAATTGAGAACGAAACCGTCGATAATCAGCGTAGTAATCGCCAATATCGATCGCCTTGCGGTCATCGGGAAACGGAACAAGCTGATGCTCACCGCGTCCGTGCAACTGCACGAGAAGTACGGCAAGGTCTTTCAAAGCAATTGGGTCCTCGGCTCCTAAATTGTAAATTTGACCATTGGAATCGTCCGAGCTGGCGGATAGCAACAGCGCGTCAACGACATCATCGACATAATTGAAGTCGCGCACTTGTTTTCCATCACCGAAGACAAGGACAGGCTTTCCCTCGATCAGACGTCTGATCCAGATGCCAAGAAACGTTTGACGAGCATCCTTCACGCGCATGCGAGGGCCGTAAGTATTGGTCAAGCGCAGCACGGTTGTGCGCAAGCCATACGCATCATGATAGACGATATGATACCACTCGCCCGCCAGTTTGTTCACCCCGTTCACATCCACAGGATGTAACGGGTGCCGCTCATCAACCGGCAGATATTGGGGTTTGCCATAAACCTGCCGGGTGCTGGCGAAAACGATTTTAAGCTTGGGATTAAATTTGCGGCTAGCTTCCAGGATGGAAAGCTGCGCGCGGGCATTAATCTCCAGATCAGGATACGGATTGACCATTGAATCCAAGTGACTGGTTTGTCCTGCTAGGTTGAACAAAACGTCCTGTCCTTGTATCAAGTATTTCATCGCGTGTTCGTCTCTCACATCTGCGATGTTGATCCGGATCTGGTCCCTAATTGGCTCCACGTTCCAAAGGTTGCCGCCGTACTCCGGAATTAAACTGTCCACTAAAGTCGCCTTGGCCCCCAAACCGGCCAAACGCCCTGCCAGGTTGGCGCCAATAAATCCGAGGCCGCCAGTGATTAGCACACTTCGGTCTTTAAAGGCGTTCTGTTGGAAATCAAACGAAGACAAGCTAGGATGAGTTTCGAAGGCCACTATTCTCCTTTCTTTGGAAGACATAAGTGACTTCAAATTCGTCTCTTTCGGGCGAGGATTGATATTGCAACGCGTCTATGAGCGTCAGTCCATGTTCCAAGAATGATGAAATCAATTCCCTCTCGTTGTAACGCAGCTCGACTGTTTTCACCTCGTAGGCAAACTTTGTGAGGTACTGCGTCGAGCGCTGGCGGCAGACTGGTGTCCTGTGAGCGACGACATAACGTTTCGCTACTCGGACGGTTTCTGCAATGTGTTGCTGAAAATTGGGAACGTGAAGCAAAATGCACGACGAGATCGCAAAATCGAATTCTTGGTCCTTGAACGGCAGATGGGCTCCGTCCGCCACACGAAAGTCCGTTCGAGGATAGTAATCCTTCGCCAAAGCAATCATGGCCTCGGAGTAATCGATCCCCGTGTAACCAAATCGCGCGCGCAACAGATAACCCAATACTTCGCTGTAATAACCACTCGAACAACCGATCTCAAGGACCGAGCTCCCGTTCTTCACCCTGGGGCGCAGCGCCTCGGCTAGGACACAAAAAACAACGGGCGGTTTCCCTTGATACATCGATGCCAATTCGTCCTGAACAAGAGCTCGCTGCTTACGAGGAATTTGTGCGCTCTTCCAGGCTGACGTTAAGTCATCCGTGACTTTGGAACGGTCAATGGTCTTGTGATCGTAAGAGACCTTAGTGAGATCGACTGGCCCGTAGCGGTTTTTCTCACGCCGATAGGCCAGGTGGCGTTCCAAAATATCAGCGATTCGTGCCATGCGGTTGGCGCACGTATGCTCTGCCAGCGTCCGCGCCTGTCCGGCACTGGCAATCGCATTGGCTTCGTCGAGATGGGAAAGGTAGTATTGAATCAGAGCGGCACATTCGTCCGCATCGCGATAAGCGACCACTTCTTTTCCGATTTCAAACAAGTCATTCAGGTTTTCTTTGTAGTCGGTTATCAAAAGCGCGCCGCAACCGGTCGCCTCGAAAAGTCGCATGTTATTGGCGTATTTCTCCGCGACGTCGATGTGGCGGTTTAACGTAATGCGTGATTGCCTCAACAACGAAAACATATCGAGCCCCCAAACTTCGCCGCGATGCCGGGCGCGGATTGGAGAATTTGCCGAAAGCGTTTCCGCACCATAACCCCAGAAGTCGACTGGGACAGCGCGCGTCACCTGTTCAAGAAACTGCGTGCCCTGGCTGTGCGCTGCAGATAGTCCCCCGACAAAGGTCGTGGCAAATCTCCTTTCCACTTGCGGAAGCTTACTCAAAACACGCGGGTCAAAAGCCAGGGGTATGTAGTAAGCCGTTACCCCCGACGCTCGAAACCGCTCCACGAAATGAGGAAAGGAAGAGAAGACAATGTCGAGCCTGGCGAGATCCGTTTGCGATGGAAGCGGACATGCGATTTGGCCGACAATCAAGTCCGTGTGCGGGCGGATCGCCGAAAGAACGGCCGACGTCGCCAAGCTCAAGTCTTGGATATAGACAACGTTTGGCCGAAGGCGCCGAATCTGCTCGAGGGCAATTTCAAAGCCGTTGCCAAGAAAGGCGTTTTCCCTTGCCCACGTTTGTTGAACTTGAGCGCAGTTCGCCAGAAGATCCGATGCGTCCCAACCCGCGGCACGCAGAGGCGCTGAGTAAAAGTCGCTGTCTCCAAAGCAACTACTCACCAAAGAATCCAGTTGTTTCGAGTAAGGCGCAGAGTCGAGACCGGGGTTTCTGCGGTAATGGCTCTCGAGGAACTGCGGGTAGTAAGTGTTGACGAAAACAATCTTGGGCTTCGGAGACGTTACGACGACAACGGCGGACTTTGATAACTCTGGCCGGGCTGCTTCGTCTGGCCGCTCCACTGGCTGGACGGCGCACAACTTCGCTAACCGCGCGGCAAGGGGTGAGCACCTCTCGTACTTGGCTGTACCATCCCAGTATTGCGTCTTTGGTCCATCGCAGAAAATCCAACGGTTCGCTCTGCCTTCGTCCGGGTTCGAAGTGCCGCCTTCAGCAAGTCGCGAGGAGTGCCACAACAATGTGGCCGGCTCCTCATCTCGGCCCGTGTGAAGGAAATGAATAATCCGGCGCAGTTGGCGAGTCAGTTCCTGTTTCTCCTCGGCGCTCCGCTGCTCGCTCTGTGCGGCCACCAACTTTGCTTGGTTGATGTCCCTGGGGCTCCGCAACGAAATAATGACTTCTTCAACGGTCGCTGATTCGCTCGGCGACTGAAAAGCGGCAATACTATCAAAATTGAAGGATGGGATCACATCACCCAAATCCACGCTGGAAGCGAGTTTGAGGACGTAATGACAACGGAACGCACGCAGTAACCGCTCTTCACATGCGTCCGCCGAGCAAAGCCGGACAACTTGCTTGAAATACTCGTCAACAGTCGGCGCCCAAACCAAGAAATCGTCGTTCGGATAACTATAAATCCCAAACGCCTTGATCACAGGCACGCCGAGTCGCGCTGCCTCAAGGCCGACGGTCGTCCAGCTTGCCAAAACCAGATCCGCCAACTCGACGAGGTCATAGCTCGAAATCTGGTCCTCCGGCCAAATGAAACGGCAATGGAGTATCTCGCGATCGAACTCCGACTTGAGCCGATGCAGATGTTGAGAGAGCGAACGCTCTCGCTTGTTCGCTCCTTCTCGTGGATGAACGCGAACCACCAATTGAAAGTCGCTGCTTGCTGCTGTGAAATCCGTCAGCCGGCGGAGCCAGTCGACCTGATCCTCAAACGGTCCTCCCAACTCCAGCCCTTGCACTTTCATCCCCTCAAAAACCATCTTCCGGGCCAGATATTCATCGAGGCTGCTCGTGAACGCGACGAGGAGTTTGCGTTCCGGCACTAACCGCAGCCGGTCAAACAGCTGGTTCTGCTTCACGGTTTTCGAAGGCGAATAGACATGACTGCCCTGAGCGCCAAAACGAAAGATAATATCGTCACTCACTTCGCGAACCTGCTTCGCGGACAAACTCAGGTTTCTCCAGGATTCCCAACCTTCAAGCAATCGATCGTACGCCCGGTGAAGAATCTCCGAGTCCATGACGTAACGCCGCCGATCCACATTCAAGTGCGAAGCGTGCTGCACAGTGATCGCTGGAATGCCAAGCTTCTGCGCCGCCAGACGCGCTCCCAAATTCAACCCGTATTCGTTGTGGTACAGGATGCGTTTGATCCGAAGGCGCTCTGCCATCACCTGGACAGCCAGATAAACCGCCAAAGCATTCTCGATGTAGCGAGCCCAGGCCGTGCGATATCGGTCTTCGAGATTCTCAAAGTTCGAACACTTTGTGGCTAAAACTAGATCGTTGGCCAACAGTTTGCCAAAGTGAATGCCGTCGAATTCAAAACGACGAAGGTCTGATGGCGCTTCGCTCAGGACCGCAGCAACTCGCTTCCAAATCTCGGGCGTGATGAAGCCCTTCAAATCAACCGCCGGCAATCCATGGTATCCGAGGATTTGATTCGCGATCTGATGACATTCGTTGCAAAGGTTCGATTTGGCCGGTCCGCCAAAATCGTAGGGAGCCGCCATCATATCCATTACCGGACACCGCGAGAAATCCCCGAGGCAACGAGCCATCAACACCCGGTAGCCTCGCTCCTGCATCGTCCGCGCCACGACGCACTGAGCGACATAGTGGGGCACCACTCTCGCCTCGGGTGTGAAAAACAGAATGATGTCCTGAGACTTGTCGATCATTGGGCTTCGAAGAAAAGGTCGGCGCCGCCAAACTCCCTTCTCAGTTTGGCCTGCTCAAATAAGTTCACCAGATAATCGCGTATCGGACATGCGCCAGACAAGCCATCGAGCTGGCCATACTTGAGCCAAATCGCCTTGCGGAAGATCGGGACCGGTTCCTTTCCAAACCATAGAATGATAAAACTGGTTAGTTCGGACGTGGCGACGCGCTTGAAACAATCAGGCAGATGTTTGCCCTTTTTCGGATGGACCAGCGTGGCCTCGGGCATCACGGCCAGGAGGGTCGCGGCTACGCTCGGGAGCATAGCTGTGAGTGCTTCGAGGACGCCCGGCACGGGCTGACACCACGACAACTCAGGGAGGGTAATGATCGCTGTTTGACCTTGAAAATAAGCCAGGCGTGGCATCGCGGCATTTGGCTGCTGGACAGTCATCGGCCAACTCAATGCAGAACGTAGGCGTGAAGGTGATCCAGCGTCGTGACGATTCCCGTTTCCCGATCCCGTTGCATGAGATACGAGATTTGCTTGTACTGGGAGGTCACACAAAGCGAGGTCCTGCCTTCGAAGCGAGCCGATTTTTCCGAACACCTCGGGAAGATCGTTTCGAGTGGATAACAACGCAAACTCATCGGCTTGAGCTCCAGCGCCTCTGATTGCTGTTGTGTCGCATCCCCAAAGATGAGGTGAAGCTGGTAAGAAAACTTCACCTTGAACGGGTTCAACAGCACGATCGAAGTCTCAATCTCAGGCCGGAACGCCAGTCCTGGCATGAACAGCACGTTTTCCATGTGCGTGGCCCGGAAGTTTGGATAGATGTCGCTGCCTACAACCGGAGTGATGTTGCACGCGAAATACGATCCGGTCTTGCGGTGCACATGGGCCGTATAAACTTCGAGCGGGATGCCCTTGGTGTGATGGTACTCCACCAGCATCATTCCTGAAAATGGCGGCAGCAGACCGACCGCAACATCGAGATCAAAGCGAACGCTCCCGGTTTCATCACAGCCGGGGCTATGAAGTTGAGCAACCAACTTGTCCTCGCGATAGACCGACATCGTCGCGAAGAAATAACCGTGCGTTGGGTAGGGAGGATGAACGTTATTGCCCGGAAAATGCGTCAGCGTCGTTTGATATTCATCCGTCGGCGGGAGCCAGCCAGCGATCAGCAACTTCGACATGCTGTCGGGTTCGTACTTCAATCCGGCAGTTGGAGCGGCTGCGATCATCGTTTACATGTGATTGACATTGAGCAAATCCGTCGTGCGGTTGTGAAAAAAGAAATAGATGTTCGGCGCCCGATTGCAATCCAAGTCGGGCCGGAAGATTCGCAGGGCAAAGTTCCCATTCGGACGCTGTTTGAGGGCCGGGCGAAAGAATTGTTCCAAGACATCGAACCAACGCGTTCCAAAACGCGGAATGGGGCAATCCCAAGTAATGTCATCCCGGTTGTCCACGTCATAGACGCGGATCGTGCAGCGCATTGGATTTTCGTTGTACGTATTCTGGATCGAGATGTAGATGCGGTTGGGCCCTTCTAAAACGTTCTTGTTGACGATGAGAGGGAAGTGCACATCGGGACGTCCGCTGTCTCCAATCTCATGAGTCGTTGTCGTGCTCCGGCCGTTACTCCAATGAACGTTGAAGCGCGATGCTCCGTAATTCGATCTCTTCAACTGGAAAAGGAAAAGTCCATAGAACGGGCGGGGCAACGACTCCTCTCGGCTGTCAAAGACGAACGTTTGGTTGGTCTTAAAGGAATCGCAGCGATGCAAGACCGCCCGGCCTTCCAAATCGAAAAGAGCGTACTCCAGCTCGGTCGTGCTGTCACAATCGATGAATTGCGGCGGCACGGCATTGGACGCGTAAATCGTCGATTCGATTTTGCCGTCTGCGACGACCAATCCTTTCATCAATCGCATGCCCGGTTTGACGCAGGCCGAAGCGCCGGGAATGTGATCGTGCTCCAGGACATTGAGATCCTTCGGCGCTTCGCCAAAAATGGAGAAGAGCGTCAAACGGCAACCGCCGCATCCGAGTCCAGCCTTGGTTTCCTTCTGCAACAATTCCATGTTCCCAAGCCTCTTGTACGCGGCGACGAGTTCACCGGCCGTTTTCCGATGGCAAAAACAAACAAGAGACTCGCTGGCAGAAGAAGTCATTTCAGCTTGAAAATATGGCTCCTGGTTTCAGACAGCAAGCGCCGGCTTGCGAGGAAACAGAGGATCGCAAAGTGCGCAAAGGAATATCAGCATGGCGTCAGAGTTTAGTTGCTACTTCGCGGTCTCGGGATCTTTGTGTTAAAACAGAATTGAAGCGTATTTCCGGAGAAACGCGCGCCCAACGCGAGCCTCGCCCAAACTTCCGTGTGCTTCGCACATCTTTTGGAATCGGTTCTGCAGTTCCTCGTCTTCGCGCGTGTATTGCGCAGTTCCTGCGATTCGCTCACACATCTCATCAACGACATCGCAAAGGTCCTCCGGAGAGTTATCGTGAAACGCCAACTGCCTCCAGGCGAAGACACCTTGATCCTCGGTCGAACTGACTTTGGTGAGGATTTCTTCCAGCGACAGATAACGCCGCTCGGACACATGCCAAAACATCTTGGGGATAAAAACATCCTTGTAGAACGTTGGACGAAACATCATCGGCGTACAATTCGTCAGCGCCGAAGGCACGCCGAATTCTCGCGGAATGCAACACGGTCCACTCACAACACCGAGGTAAAAGCGACACTGAGACCACAAGAACACATCCATCCAATCGCTATGATGCTGACTAAACACGTAGTCCACCACGCCGTCCATCTTCGGCAGCGGCGTCATCGTTCGATCCCCGATTCGAATGACCCATCCACCAGCGCGCACAATTGAGCGAAAAGCCGGAAAGTAGGCCGTAGGATCGACGCTTCGTGAAGTGATCCTTTGGCCGTTGTCTTGGCGCAGATGTGCCGTCACGAGCCAGGCGCCTCTGGGAACGCCGAGTTTTTCCAAGCAATCCCAGCCTCGTTTTTTATCGGCGTCGGCAAGCTGCAAAAGCGGCGGGCGGCCCTCGGCCCTCCATCGACGGTCCACCTCGACAATAATGTGTTCATCGCGCACCGAACGGCCATCATCCAGGGTCAAATGAGCCATTTCCCTCTTCAAAACCGTTCCAAGCGATGAAGCCAGAGGCTGAACGAACTTAGGATCCGAGATGACCGTCATGAACGGCGTCAGATAATTCAAAAGCGCTGGATTGGCGCTTTGGTTCGGATCACCGAGCAACACCAATTTGCTTTTGATCCAGCCGAGCATCCGGAGGCGTATCTGCAGAGGAATCCACGCAATGCCGCCGAACCCCTTCACGTGTTGTTGATGAATAAAGAAAAGGCCGAGTTCATCGAGATGCGTTTTCTTCGCGTAGTTGCGGCGCGTGCGTGAAAACCGCTCGGCTAACTTGACGCAGTCCGAATAGGCCCCACAGGCTCGTGCCGCATACGACGCGGATTCGAATACCTTGATCAAGATAAGCGGATCCCCCTCGTAGATCTCCTCCCAAATTGCCGCGAGAGCATCCAGCCCGACGTTGAACCGAGAGGCGACGATCAAAATGCGATAATAAAACTCAAGGTTGTCGGGATTGATGAGAATCGCCTTGAGGTAGGTCTCGGCGGCCGCCTGCAAGTTTTCCTGAACCAGATAAGCGTCGGCCAGGCGCGCATGAAACTCCGGACATGTTGCATCCAAAGAGATCGCACGCTTGTAGCCGAGAATAGCTTTGTCCGCCAGCCCAAGCGCCAGATGGCAATTGGCCAACTGCACATGCTCTTCAGGCTTGGCTATGCTCGGGTTGATCGTGATGGCTTGCTCATAGTGCTCGAGAGCAGCTTCCTGATTGCCCAACCGGGTATGCACAAGGCTCAAACACAGGTGAGCCGAAAACATGTCGGCTTTTGCCTCAATCGCCAATTGAAATGCCTTTTGCGCTTCGCCGTAGCGCTGGGCGGAAAACAACTGATTTCCTTGCGCGAAGTACGCGTCGGCGAGCTGACTTGCAGTGCTCATTCAATCAGTCCCTGGCATCTCAGCGAGCCGCAAGGCCGATTCGTTCCCGATTCTTAAACGCATTCAACCGAACGGTACAACCGGCGAACTGGCGCTCGCATCAGAATTCTCCCCATCCCCTCCACGGCGCGGCTGTACTGATTGATGTACGAATCGATAGCCTGCTTCTGTTCGTCTGTGTGCTCGATTCGCACCGTCACAGGTTCAGGCGACCAGGTCTCTTCTGGATTCAGGCGGAACTGCGATTCGCGAAGTTTTTCGTAATCGAAATGCAGCTTCGACGTGAACCATACATCGCGTTGAAGGAAATTCTGTTTCCGCTTCAGGCTGAGCTCCTTGATCTCCGACAAATAGGTCTGCAGACATTCGCCCCAACGCTGCTGTTGGCGGAGTGCCTTCTCCATCTCGCAATAGACAATGTCGTGCAGTTGATCCTGGTACGACAAAAAGGCCAGCGCCTTGTTCTTCACGATTTCATTGGTGCCGCCTTCATCCGAAAGCAACTCGTCGATATGCGCCGCCGCATGAGCTTCCAACTCGGCGGCCGAGTCCCAAAGCCAGCGCACCGTGTCCGCCCGGAACCGATCGTAAAGGCCGTTGAGCTCGTGATTGCTCGCGCGAATCGTCTTGTACGCGCCGTAAATGAACTCGAACCACGACATGCCGGCCCATCGGCACAACCCCATCAGCTCCGTAAAGATGCCGGTGTTATGCAGAATCTCGACCGTGAAATCGATTTCGCGGCATTTGAGATAATCATCGAACGACAACGTATTCGTCGCGATCGTGATTTCTTCGGATTCGACAGCGATCAGTTTCTTGTCGAGGTACGGATACCGCCCGAAGCTGCGCTGTTGAATGCGGAACTTCGTCTTAAGTCCGTATCGTTCGCGACTTTCCGGCGAACACATCTCGGTTTGAGGCAAGAGAATCATCTGGTACATCCGGATGTTTCCCAGGTTCGCGTCCAATGTGTCTTTGAGACTTTGGGTGTGCGTTTCCACAGTGTCACCGGGCAGACCAAGAATCAGTTCGGTGACAGTTTCCGAATTAGCCCGCTCGCTTTTGAGGACGATTTCATTGAGCGCGTCCGAAGAGATGTTTGTGCGTTTGATATTCTGCAACACCCGCGCGTTCGTTGTCTGCAGCGAGGCAAACACGGTGAGGGCGCCATTGAGGATCGAAGCGACCTCGATCACGCGCTCCTTCATCTTCTTGCCAGTCGCGCCCCAAACGCGCTTAGGCCAGGAATACTCTTTTTGAAGTTTGGCAATGATCTGGGCTTTCTCGCGGTCTTCTTTGTACATCCCGAAATTGGCATCGGTCAGCCAAAGCCATTGGATGCTTCCAACCCGTTTAGCGATGTAGGTCAGTTCATCCTCGAATTGTTTGAGCTGTGAATGTTGAGCTACTTTGCTGTAGTAACTGCTGCCTTCCGTACAAAACGTGCAGGTAAATGGGCAACCGCGCGTGGTGTGGACCATCGGGATGAGCACGTCATCGAAAAACTTGTCCATCAAACCCTGCGTGTAAGGCGAGCCCACTTCGCGCAGGTCCTGAATACGCGGAAGCAGCGGTCCTTCGATAATGTCGCCGCCTTGCAAATAGTGGCAACTCGCGATTTGCCGGCGCGCACTCTTGAGTTCGCTCGTATTGAAGTCAAACTCATCGAGAAGCGCCAAAAGTCCGTCCAAAGCCTTTTCACCTTCCTTAACGACGTGGAAATCAATCCAAGGATAGCGCGTCCAAAAAGCGCGAATTTCCTGTTGGGAAAGGCCGTAGTTCGGTCCACCGAAGACGATGGTGGTTTCGGGTGCGCTGGCCTTAATCTTCCTGGCGTACTCGCTGGAGATGTTGACGTTCCAGGAATAGTTCGAGAAGCCCATAACGTCGGGCATGCCCTTGGTCAGGGCTTTATTGAGGTCCTCCGGATATTTGAAGAGCTCAATGCGGTACTTGTCCTTGTTATGGAGGTTCATGTAGGAGGCGAGGAGCCCGATCCCCAAGGGAAAGACATTCGACGCCACGCTCTGACATGTATGCGTGAGATCGGCCAAATAGATTGTTTTTTTCTTCATACTTGCCTTTCGACGGCAAGTTTTTCCTGCCAACCAACTCCGGTCGTGCCGCGCTAGGGGCCCTGTCGGACCACTTTCACATGATCCAACGCAGCCACCTGACGGCTCAGCGCTTCGTGCCCTTGCAAACTAAGCCCCCCGTCGATCACCAAATCCTGCCCAGTCACAAACGAAGCCTGACTGCTGCACAGAAACGCAATCACCTCGGCGACTTCTTCCGCTGTACCCATTCGTCTCAGCGGTGTGATGCGCGTGTATAGGTCGATCAACGGCTGGTTTTGAAGATAAAAGTGCTTCGACTCTTCCTTCAAAACCGTTCCAGGCGAAACGCTATTGACCCGAATCCCGGCCGGCCCTAGAGCAACCGCGTAGTAGCGAACTAGTTGCGTCAGACCCGCTTTCGCCACGTGGTACCCTACCGACTGCTCGCTGACGATGTAACGGCTCGCGACGGAACCAACCACCACGATCGAATTCGCACCCGTTCCATCGAATTCGCCGGCCAACCGCTCGATCACATTCTTCGTGGCCGATAAACCCGTCTGCCACTCTTCCACCCACCCATCGCCTGTCCCGCGGTACCGCTGGAAAAACACCAAGTGCGAAAGTTTGCCCGTTCCACCCACAACTTCCGCGAGAGTCAGTTTGACCCGGTCTTCATCGAGCACGTCCATCGAGTAGTATCGGACTCCAGTCCCGGTTAAACTTGCCGGCGCACCTGAGCTTCGGCCAACGACCGACACAGCACGTTCCGTGCCCGCAATCAATTTCACAAAGGCACGCCCGATCCCACGCGTCCCGCCGATCACCAAAAAGTGCTCCTTCTTTGCGCTCACGATGGAATTGAGGGCCTTGGCTCCAAAACGCTAAGGAGACGACTGCTCTTGGACACGCGACTAAAGAACTTTCACCGACGGCAATGGCAGAATGAATTTCCCAGCCTGGTCCCAAAATAGCTTTTGCTTGCTTTGAATTGCCTCGATAAAACGCCAGGCCAGAACAAGGACATAATCGGGCTTCCGTTCGTACAGTGCTTGCGGCGCCAGCGCAGGAATGTGCTGCCCCGGACTGTAACGGTTTTGCTTTATCGGGTTATCGTCCACCAGGAAGCTGAGGTAACGATTCAATTCGAAGAAGTACAGCATCGTCGTGATGCCCACCGACGCGCCGTATCCAGCGATGGTCTTGCCACTTGCTTTCAGGTTTTGCAAAAGCTCCTGAAGTTGATTCTTCGTTTCGGCGAGCTTCCGAGCACAAGCATCAAATGCCTCCATCTGATCTAACTTCTTCTCTGCTTCCCAATCGAGCAGAACATCGACCGAACTGGAATGCGCGTGCGGCCCGTTGGCATGTTGAACGAAGCCACGCAGCGAACCACCTTTGGTCAGGACGCGTTCAACATGGAACAACTCCATGCCGTGGCGGCGGAAGAAGCTGACGAGCGGCTTGGCGGAAAAGTATGTCAAATGCTCGTGAAAGATCGTGTCGATCAAGGCTCCATCGAGCACATCGCCCAGGTAGGAGGTTTCGAAGACAAACACGCCCTTGGGACTCAGCAACTCGCGAATCCCTTCAGCCAGGTCGTCGATATCGTCGATGTTGGCGAAAACATTGTTGGCCGCGATGATCGTGGCTGCACCACATTCACTCTTAATTCGACGCGCCAGTTCGCCCGTGAAGAAAGCCGGCCATGTCTCGACACCAGCCGCAGTCGCGGCTTCGGCGATGGCCCGCGCCGGATCAACCCCCAACACGTTCATTCCGTGAGTTTGAAACGCGCGCAGCAGCGCGCCTTCGTTGCTGCCGAGTTCCACGACGAAACTGCCCGCAGGAGCATTGACACGTCGCAGAACGTCAGCAGCGTACTTCCGGAAATGTTCCGGCAAGCCCAACGAAACCGAAGTCACATAGATGTAATCACCATAGACGACTTTCGGATCCACCACGGAGAGAAACTGCGCGCCGCCGCAATCATGACAAAGATAGATGTCCAACGGAAACGTCGGCTGCGTTTCGTCCAACCGGTCCGCAGAAACATAGGCCTCGCCGATCGGTGTCGGAGTCAGACCTAAAGCCAAAGTAAGATTGCGCCCGCCACACATGCGGCAGGTCTTCCGGTGGGTTACAGCAATAGCCATTAATGTTCTCCGCGTTATGGATTATCTGTTTGGCGTTGGTAAGGGACAGCGTGCTGAACGCCATTCGGTTGGTTTCATGCTCTTGATCATGATCTCGTCGGTGCGAGGCTTTTGCGGATCAAGATCAAGGATCAGGAGCATGAATGAGGCTCAAAGCGCTTAATTCAAGGGCAGTGGCGTAGTGCGCGGGTCCCGACCATCGTCATCGACCGAAGCGCTCGCTGGCCCGTGCCACACGCTGCATTAGCTCTTTGCAAGCGGTCAAGTCGCTTTCCTCGGGCGCCCAGGGCGCAAACACTGTATCGGCCCGGTTGAATGGGCCATTCGTCGTTTCGTGAAAGACCAGATATTCCGATCGGATAACGAGCGTGTGATATCGCGCTTCGGCGAGCCGATAGTAAAATTGTCGCCCGGACGCATAGTCTCCCATGCGGATGACTTCATTCACGCTGCCTTCATCATCGAACAAGACGATATTGACCGACCCTTCCATGACGTGGAATGACTCACTTTTCTTCACGTGCTTGTGGGGACGCACATAGGTCTCACGTGTATGAATGATGAGCATCTCATGAAGCGGATCATTTGCATCCCGATGAGCGCACAACCGAATCCGCCGCCTCGGATTGCGATCAGCCTCTTGCTTCATCCATTCCACATCGGCTCGCGCCACCTTAACAATCGGTTCGTCGGGATACAGAACTTCGGCGCTGACGGCTTTAGCTTTCATCCACCAATCTGCAACGCATGTTTGCTGGCCGGGAAAATTGAGGCAAAGCATCCGCCGCGATCCACGAAGCTTTTGTTCTTCGCGATGACCTTATCTTCGCTCTCAAGACTCAAGCTCAAGAGGCACAATCGAATGTCCTGCTCGACCAAAGCGCCGGAAGCCAGAATGGGCAATCGAGAACCGGGCATAAACAGACCGCGTTTGTTGGGATTATCGTCGGCAACGAAGGAGAAATGTTCGCTGAAGCCTTGGAGGTTAACGAAAGCAGCACCCAGGTGGCCTGCGCCGAAGAGCGCAATCTTCCCGCGCGCGCGGCGATGTTCGGTTAAGTAACTATTCAATCGATCGCGGCGCGTCGATAACCCGCGAACAAACGCCGTCCCGCGCTGGACTTCCTCCGAGACCGAATTATTTGCGGGCTTCGATTCCGCGCGCGCTCCTCGCACTTTCCCTACCCCGACGAGGCAATTCTCAAACGCGTAATGGAACAACTCGAAATGAATGAGATCGAGCTGATGCCAGGCAAAGCTGTCGCGGAAAGTTTGCGGCGTCAGGTAGAGCGTGTGTTCTTCCCAAATCGTCGTGCACTCACCCAAGGCGAGACTTCGCTCACAGTCAGGCGCTTCCAACATCACATAACCATCCTGATGCACAAGTTCACAAAGCGCCTGGAAGAATTGCGGCGGATTGTGCGCGTGCTCAACGATGTGGCGGGCGATGACCAAGTCGGATTTGCCGTAAGCGCTCGCCAGTTTTTGCGCCACCGATGGCGTCAGTCTGCTCTGGATCGTCTCCGCGCCGGCCCCGGTTCCAATAACACCGAGATCATTCTCGAGTTCGATTCGCCGCGTCCTCGAAACACCTCGCTCCCTCAGGCGGCGGAGCAGCGTGTCATCTTTAAAGCTGATCCCGCAAACGCGGGACTCGGGAGAGATGCCGGGCAACCTGCGCAGCGTCTCAGCCACAGCATCCAAATGCGGCTCGGGCTCGGAGTAAGTGATCCAATCATAGCGCGGTCTGAGTTCGTCTGCAGGCGCTGGCGCATTCAATTGGATCAGACCGCACCCTGGACACTGTCCAATCGCGAGCGGAAACGCCGCTTCGGCATCCGCCGGGTCTTTCAAAAAGCGGTTACAAATTGGCTGTGGGCCGAAATTGAGCAACTCGGTCACGTCCGAGCCAGTGCAGAAGTAGCAAGTCTTCACGCGGCGCGAGCTGTGACTGATCCTCCAATGCGCGAGTCCGCGGCGAGCATTTGCCTCACCCCTTCTTCGAGTGATGTAAAAGCAAAATGCGGCTGAAGGTTCTTCACCGCGACGTTGTTGAACCCATGATCGACTTGCGGTTTGGTTCGGGGAGCTGACGTGGTGTGGATTTTCTTTCCCGTCAGTCGTTCAATGACATTCAGCACATCGACGAAGGAATAGCTTCTTCCGCTTACTACGTTTAAAACCCCGGCCCACTTGCTCAAGACCAAGTCGCGCACTAACCGGGCAACATCCTCAACGAAGACGAATTCGCGCATCTCCTCTCCGTTACCCCACAGTTTGACCGCGTTCGCCGAAAGCGCGGCGCGGACAAATCCGGACGGCCCGTAACTCGCACTGCGATCACCTGGCCCATACACGAGCGCCGGACGAAGAATCACCAATGAACTCTTCGGCTGCTGCCCGATAACCTTTTGAAGAATCCCTTCACAGGCCAGCTTGCCGACACCATAAAAAGAAGTGGGGCGTGCGGGCGTTTCCTCGGTAATGTTCGTGTTGTGGTTCTCCTCCCCGTAAACCGCTGCGGAACTAAAGTAGATCAGACGAGCCACAGGATGAGCCTGCAGCGCGCGGCCCAAATTGCTCGCAATCTTCAAATTCTGAGACAACGTTTCCAACGTATCGCCGAGTTGCCGCTTGATCGCCGCGCAAACGATGACGGCAGTTTCAAGATCGAATCTATCCGCCAATCGCTCGGCCTCTGCGTCGCGCGTCAGGTCCAAGTCAGGCAATGCGCCGCCGGTCAATTCGAGATCGGGGAATTCGTCCCGCAACCGTCTTTCGATGCAGCCTCCGATAAACCCCGTGTGCCCGAGGATCAGCACTCTTCGAAACGGCAAACCGCGCGATGAGTCTCTCGACATAGTTCGTCAGGACGGCATCTCCAGCATGAAGCGACCAACTTCGCCCGCGCGGACCTGATCGAGGGCGCTGTTGATATTGGCGAACGGAGCGCGGTGCGTGATGATTCGATCCAAAGGAAGCTTTCCGCTTTGGTAAAGGCGAAGGTAGCGGGGAATGTCGCTGCCTGGTTCTGTGTTCCCGCCCTCGCAGCCGGTCAGCACTTTCCCGAAATGCAATGGCAACGAATGAATTGTGATATCCTGATCGTGCCGCGGAACCCCGACCAGGATTGTCCGCCCCTGCGGGCTGGTCAATTCGTACGCTTTCTCGATCAGCTTGACGACTCCAGTATTCTCGACAAAGACATCGACTCCTCGCGGGCCAACGATTTTCCGGATTTCATCACGCAGGTCAGACTGTGCCGTATCAATCACATGAGTCGCGCCGAATTCGCGCGCCATCGCCAGCTTCTGCTTTTGTATATCGATGGCAATGATTGGGTTCGCCGAAACCATCGCCGCGCCCTGCACGACGCAAAGCCCAACTCCTCCGCACCCAAGCACGGCAATGGATTGTCCAATCTTAAGCTGCGCGAGATTGTTGATCAGTCCCAGTGCGGTCGTCACCACGCAGCCCATCAAGGCGGCAATTTCAAAGGGAATATCCTTGGGTATGGCTGTGACTCGGTTTTCCGAGACGATCGCCGCCTCGCTGAAAGTTGTCACCCATCCGGCGTTCACGGTCCGCCCGTTCCAGTTGTATTTCGGAGTGGCAGCGTGAATACCCGCGCCCTTGCGCCAATGAAGGACGACAGGATCGCCTTTCTTTACCTGCGTTACCCCGGGCCCCACCTGCAAAACTGTCGCCCCACCCTCGTGCCCGAGCAAGTGCGGCAGAAATTTGTCGTCGCCTTTCGTCCCGGAAATCTCATTGAGCTGTGCGCCGCAAATGCTCGTGCGATGCACCTGCACCAGGACTTGTCCGCACTCCAGGTTGGGCACTTCGATCTCATCGAGCACCAACGGGGCATTCAACCGTTCCAGAATCGCCGCTTTGAGCTTCATCCTCTTCCACGCAGTTACCGTCGGCCGGGCCATCCGACACTGGCTATTCGAAATAAATAAATTCGTAGTCGCCGGTGTAACCGAAATGGCGGTACAGCCAAATCCATTCGGCCGTGTCGAACAATGACTCCGCCGTCAGCGCCCAGCATTCGAGGTTGAACATCTCGCGCTCGTTTCGATAGCTCTCGACCATAATGTAGCCTTGCTTTCCGACACGCTGGATTTCGGCGAGGGCCGTCTTCAATTCGAACAGGCGCAGATTGTGCAGACATCCTAACGAGATCACCAAATCAAAGTGCCCGTCGCCAAATGGATAAGCATCCTGAGCTCGGTATCGAAAGAGATGGCCTTTGAATTCAGGATGTGCCGCCGCCAAGCCGAATTCTGAAATGTCGAAGCCGTGAATCTCTAACTGCGGCTCGATCAATTGCATTTCGTAAAGGAGAAAACTCTTCCCGCACCCAACATCCAGAATGCGCGAGCTCGGTTTGAGCCCGTAATTCCCAATCAACGCTTCGGCGACCGGTTTCCATCGGCCCGGAAGATACTTGTAGCCGCCATATCCAAAACGGCGATTCCCGTCCCAATAGTCGGCGCCGTATTCTTTGGCCTTGATCATGCAAGCCACCTTGTCATCGACCATCCGTGCGAGATAGTCTCGCTTGGCCGCCCGATGCAGCGGAGTCACAATTTCTAACAAGCGTCCCATATTTTTTAGACTAAAAGCGAAATTTTGGTCACCACCGGAAACAGAATCGCCGTACGTTCACATCGTCAGTCAAGTGAGGATCTTCCTGACACGGTCAAGCATTTGACGCGCTTTGTGCAACTGATCCTCACGCAACTGGCAACCATTGGCTGGCAGTTGAGCAGCGAGCGCCTGAGAAGGCGTGGCTGGCAGAAAAGCGTTCAAAATAATGCAACACCATTTGGTTTGATAAACGGGCATTAGACATTCAATGCGCTCGCGCAAAACGACGCCCCCATCCAAAGCTGCGACAAGGCCTTCGACAAATCGCCGTCCAAACTCGGCCGTCGGCGTCATGTCCGGCTGATTCACGAAGTCACAGGCCAGCTTGGCCGGATCGTCCCACCCCGCATATTCAAAATCAAGGAACCGAAGTTGACCATCCGGCTCTTCCAGAGCGTTGTGATATCCGAAGTCCGACGGGGAAACGCAACGCTCCACTGCACTCAAAGGGCTCCCCAACTCGCACTGGCTGCGGCTGGCCATGATCTGACTTCGACATCGCTGCCACAAAGGAAGCAGTTCGCCGCGGACAAACAAGCCGGCTTCAAGATCGAGATCGTCCCTTGTCTGAATTCGGTCTAGGCGTTCGAAGCGCCGGTCCACTGCTGCGAGGTGCTCTTGAATGGAAAAGCACGCTTCTGACGCGATCGGGAGCGATTGAGCCGCGACCGAAGATCCGTCCGCATTGGCGAACCGGATGAAGTCGATCGCGCAGTCGATATGCCGTTGCGCGAGTTCAGCCAACGCCAGCTTGCGGCCCTCCACAAACTCGAACAAAGCGAGAGAAGACGCGGGTTCGGCACCTATGAACTGAGGCACAAACCGTCCTCCACGTTCCCAGATATAGCGGCAGAATGCCACTTCATGACCTAGTCGGTCGCGCTTGTCTGAAGCGTTCCGGAAATAGGATTTCAAAAAATAACGATGCCCACCGACGCGGACTTCGTAGGCACGGTTGTTTCTTCCACCCGGCAAACCTCGCCATTGGAAATCGCGCACTCCAAAGACCCGGATTAACAATTCCTCGACCGCCGCAGCGGTTGCATCAGCAGGCTGTGCAAATCCGGTCATGAGAAAAGAAGAGCTCTTTGATTTCCTGCCATGAGGTGGCCCGGAGGCCTCCTCCAAAATCTGAAAACTCGCCGTGCGGATCGAACAGGATTTTCTGAACACTTGCCGGAAAACTTGGTTCGTGAAGCACCTCCGGCAAATCATCGATAAACGCCGAGCATTTCCATCGCGCAATGAGACGCACCTTCTCTTCGCGTGTTTCGGCAAAGCGCACGTTAAGGCGAGACCGGTCCCCGGCAGAGGCCAAGAGTCCCGTCTCGCTCAGCCACATCAGGGCCGCCGCATGCAGATCGTAGGGATGTCCGGCTGCGGCGCAGCGACTCTTATGGCTGATCACAACAATTTCACGTCCGTATTTCCAGCACGTCTCAAAGAACTCCTCGACCCCGGCAAAGGAACGGGCCTCCCTCATGCGAGTCCCATAAACATTCCCCTGCAGCTCGGTCCAAGCTTCATGCGATACGTGATGCTTCACGTATTCACGCACGCTGTTTTTTCGGCGAGCAATGTTCGGCGAGATGAGACCGCGTTCGAGCGCAGCACGGTAGAAGACCTCGTCGTACGAAACGAGCGTGTTGTCAAAATCAATTCCAATAACCGACGGTATCGACATATCCAAATCTTGCGGCTTGCTCTCTAGAGACTGATGACGCACACCCATCCACTCAGCTTATCCTTGCTCTGAGAAATGCGCCAAAGCACTCACGGGCTCCGGTTTGAGTGCTGGCCGTTCTCCTTCCAGATGGCGAAGCAGTTCCTGCGCGATGATCCCGGTAGTGAGGCCGAAGTGTGATCGAGCGAATTCCTGTTCTCCCGCGACGTGCAGGAATTCGTCCCCTGTTCCAAAACGAACCAAGCGCGCTCCCGGGTTTGTTTGGTCGCAACGCCACTCGGCAATGCTTCCACCAAAACCGCCCAAAACGGAGTGTTCTTCGATCGTTGCCACAATCGAACACCGACGAAAGACATCCGACAGATACGAAGTGTCCAGCGGTTTGATCGTTGGAAAACTCGCTACCTCGGGACGAAAGCCGGAGGACCCGAGCGATTCAGCAACGGCCAACGCCGTGGGAAGCATATTGCCAGCGCTCAACAACGCAATGCGTTCGCCCGGTCGCATCACAATGCATTTTCCAACCTCAATCTCAGGAACCTCCGCATGGATAACCGGCTCGCCTTTCTTGCCAATTCGCATATAGACCGGCCCTCCCTGCCGAAGCGCCAATCGCAAACAAGCCCGGACCTCCATCGAATCAGCGGGAGCCAGGACGGTCATTTCCGGCAGGACCCGCAGCATCGCCAAGTCCTCGCAGGAGTGATGGGTCGCTCCGAGCGAAGCGTAGGAAAGGCCCGCGCCAGTTCCAACGATCGTCACGGGCATTCGATGATAACAGACATCGACACGGATTTGTTCGAGGCAACGCGTTGTAACGAAAGGAGTGATCGTGTAGCAAATCGGACGAAATCCGCACGAAGCCAGCCCGGCCGCCATACCAATCATGTTTTGTTCAGCGACGCCGCAGTTGAAGAATCGGTTTGAGGCGACCACTTTGAAGCGGTCGAACAGGCGATTGCCGATGTCGCCCATCAAGAGGACAAGCCGCGGGTCGGCCTCGGCCAAGGCAGTAATCTCTTGCGCGAATGCGTTTCTCATGAAATCCCCAACTCCGAAGCTGCCGCCCGCACTTCGTCCGCTGATGGAGAACGGTAATGCCAGTTGTTATCATCTTCCATAAAACTGACGCCCCGGCCCTTGATCGTATGCGCGATAATCGCGAACGGTTTCGAGGATCGACAGGCTTGAGCGAGCGCTTCTGATAGGGCTTGAAGGTTGTGTCCATCCACCTCAACGCTATCCCATCCAAAAGCTGTCCATTTGGCAGCTAATGGACTTAGACCCATGATCTGGTTGCTGCGTCCCGTCGCTTGCCATCTGTTGTAGTCCACAATGACGACAAGCCCGCCGCCGAGGTGTTGTGGAGCAAACATTGCGGCTTCCCAGACCGAACCTTCCTGGCATTCGCCGTCACTCATGACCACAAACACTCGATAAGATTTCCCGCTGATCTTGGCCGCTAACGCCATTCCGAGACCGACCGGCAAACCATGGCCCAACGAGCCGGTCGCCCACTCGACGCCCGGAATACAACCCGGTGAAGGTTGTTCGGGGAGATGCCGGCGCTCTTCGTTGTAGTGCTCCAGTTCTGCACATGGAAAGAACCCGCGCTCAGCCAGCGTGGCATAAAGGGCACTCACTGCGTGGCCCTTGCTCAAAATCAGGCGGTCGCGATCCTGGTCTTGAGGTTTGGCAGGATCAATTCTTAAGCAGCCCCAATAAACGGCCACCAGAATGTCCACGACCGAAAGCGCTCCGCCCAAATGGGCCGTCTCTGCGCGATGAGACATCTTGATGATGTTGTATCGAAGCTTACGAGACAGTCGGTCAAGTTGGCCGAGATCGACTCGAAAATCGTGGTTGATCATGCACTCACACGGTTCGCTAACTGAGGTTTGGTTTTCCGAACCAAGACCCGGGAGAAGAATTGCGCGGTTCCGAGGTGACTCCTTGGATGGGATGCAGCCCGATCATCAACGACCGCCTACCGCAACCTGATCTCCTGCATCCGGCGGATGTTGTAGTACCTCGAATCCGTCATCGAATTTGGGATTCGCCCGTTTTTGAAGGCCGTCATTAAGTCGCGGATGGCGTCTTGAATATTGTGATTTGGCACGAAACCAAGGTGTCGTTTAATCTTTTCAGAAGAAATGTGGTAAGAACGATTGTCATCGGTCGGAGTCGTAACGATCTTCACGTCCTGGCCGGCCATCTCTTGCACCATTAGCGCAATTTCCCGAACTCGGTAATTCTGATAACCAGCATTGAAGATTTGGCCGTCAATCTTCTCATCAACCCATTCGAGAGATTTCACGTAGAGATCCGTCATGTCTTCGATGTGGAAGTTGGGCCGCATCTGTTCTCCACCGAAAACTTTGATCAGCTTGTTGTTGACCGCATGGTTGGTCAGGATGTTCACGGTCAAATCGAGCCGCAGCCTCGAGGAATAACCGCAGATCGTCGCCGGTCGCAGGATTAACGTCGTAAATCCAGAGGTTCGTTTATTGAGGAGGACCTCCTCGCACATCGCTTTGTATTTTGAGTAGTCCGTGAGTGGCTCGAGCGAGAGCTCCTCCGTAACATTGGGGTCGGCCTTGAGGCCGTACACACTCGATGACGAAGCATAAATGAACCGCTTCACTCCCGACTCGATCGAGATATCGACCAACGGAAAGAAGGCGTCGTAGTTGATCGATTTGCCGAGTTCCGGGTTGAGTTCGAAACTTGGATCGTTGGAAATACAAGCCAGGTGGATGACCGCGTCGCAGCCGGTCAGGGCCTTGCGCAAAAGCGCCTGATCCCGCAAATCTCCTCGGACCTGGGCCAAATGAGGATGGCCAGCAACGCTTTCGAAGACATCGTCGCCGTAAATAAACAAATCGAGGACCGTGACTCGATAACCAGCGTTGAGGAGCTTAGGGACGAGAGCGGAACCGACATAGCCCGCGCCTCCGGTGACCAGCACCGACTGAATTGGACGTTTGTTAGTCATTTGAGTGGGTGAATTTGAACAGTACGAACCAGCATGCGAGGCAGTGTCTTCGCCTGTCCTTGAACGCGTGTTGCACGGGCAGGCGAGACGCGCTGCCCTGCCAAGATTACTTGAGGAGCGAAACGATGTACCGGCTGAGTGGGACTTTCGCCAGTGGTGTGCGGTTGCCAAGCTCGGCGACGCACATGCCGCCCGCTGCATTTCCAATCAGGCCGACGATATCCCAAGGCGCTCCGAGCTTTACCAGAAGCGACGTGACAGCAAGCACGCCATCACCGGCGCCAACACGGTCCACGACTTTCGCGGCGAAGGCAGGAGTCTCATGAAAACCCGTCGCGCAATCATAATGCAATGTCCCGCGTTTGCCTGTGGTGATAGTGAATCGCGGGCACTGAATGCGGCGAGAAAGCAGCTTGACGCGTTCGTTGATAGTGAGTTCGCGCTGGCGAATCTCGATATCCAGCTCATGACCGGCCACGCAGGTGTAATCGGCGCTGGGATATTTTGAAACGTGGTTGAGACCGCGATTTCCCGCGTTGCATTGCACGTTCAAGGCAAGCCAAGGCGCCTGATTGCAGACGAGTTTGATTGTCTCCTCGTTCAGCATGCCGTGGCCGTAATCTGCCACGATCGCCAACTCGAAGCCGTTATCGTGAAACTTCTTTTTCAGCGTTGTCTCTAACTGACGCGCATCGTCGCCTGACGTAATTCGATCTTCCATCCGATAAATCTCGAGCAGCTTGTTGCCCGAATAACGATCTACGATGCGTTGCTTTCGAATCGTCGGCGCGCCAGACTTCACCAACAGCGTTGGATTCACCCTGGGCTGCAAGGAGGCGCGCACAAATTCCTCACGGGATTCGATCTCGCCAAGCTGGGTTACCAAACGGACTTCCTCACAAAATCCGGCCAAGTGGTTGGCAATCGCCAGGCTCCCGCCAGCGCAGCATTCCAGGCCTTCCTGCTGCACTGCTAAAACAGGGTCTTTGGTCGATTTCCCGATTCCCTGGCAAAAGAGATATTCATTAATGATCGCTTCCCCGACCACCAGTGGCCTGAGTTGCCCCATTTTTTCGATCCATTCCAAAACTTCATCCGTGGAGCGGCGTTTGCGAAAGGCCTCGAGGAACGCTTCTACTTCCGCCGAAAAGGGACTGAAGTGACGATTCAGCAGATTTGAAGAACTGAAAACAATGTCTTCCGTAAATCGGATTTCACCACCAACTTCGCGCACCACCGCCGCTTCGACACCGACCGCGCCGGTAATATCCGTTTCCGTTTGTTTGAACTCGCCGCCCTTGACGAAGATACTGGGCTTGAGGAGACGAATTGTCTCGACCGCCGTCGGCCACCGATTCACGGCTACAAAATCAACGAATTCCAGGGAAGCCAACGCTTCAGCCCGAAGGTCTTGGTGGAAGGCGGGACGATGTGGCCCCTTATTAACGAAGTGATCCGGTGTCAAGGTAACGACCAGAACTTGTCCCATGCTGCGCGCTTGCCTGAGGTGACGGATGTGTCCGACATGCAAGAGATCAAACACACCGTGTGCATGCACGACCGAAAAACCTTCAGCGCGCTTTTCGGCTACCACTGCCGCCAGGTCATCCAAGGATCTAAGCTTTGATTTCGAGTTCATGCCGAAGGTCAGCTCCCTACCATCCATTCACGTAGTTCACAACAAACGTCGGCTCGATTTGAACAAGGGAAAAAACTGTGGAGCCTCGGAAAGAATTAACACGCTTTGAACCGCGTCGATGGCGAGGACCGCGAGCAGGCAAGCCACACCACCGCACTCGCAACCACCAGTTCATGAATGGGTTGTTCATTTCACAACGCTGGAGTAAGACGCCTTGACCAGCTAACTAAGGCGCAACATTCACAGCCACGGATTAAGTTAGGAGCAGATCGCATGCCCGCACCTCGGATTGAGCCTAGCCTCCGCGGGCGGTCGTGAACACATCCAAGGTTAATCCTTCAAAAGGTCACTATGTCGCCGCAGGAAATCCGACGGAGCTCTGGACACCCAAACCCCCAAGTCGAGTGCTACCTTTGAAGCAAGGTCTCGTTGGAGACGTTCATCATCGGGCGTAATCGACAAGCAACCGGAAAGCCTATCCAACATTTCGAGCACTGCGCCTTTGAGTTCATCCGGCGTGTTATCCACAAACTCCATACTGTTTTGGGCGAAGAAGATTCCATTCTCGTTATAAATCACGGGGGGCGAAAGCAGCTCTCGGAACGTGAGAAGCCGATTCTCTCGGGTGTGCCGAATCAGCTTCGGCATGATCAGGTCACGACTGCTCAGTGTCAGCGTGTTCGTGGACCAATTGGTTGCGACCAACGGCACGCCGAAAACCAGCGGCGTATTTCCGATCCCAGCGGGCGTGCCAACAAAAAAGCGGCACTGCGAGGCGAGAAAGATATCCATCCAATCGCTCTTGAATTGGCTGTGGGCGTAGTCAATCACTTGCGGCTGCGGGCGGAGAGATTTCATGCTGGGTTCACCAAGACGAACAACCCAGCCGTCCCGTGCGACGATTGAATCAATTGCCTTCGCATACGTGTCAATGTTTGCATTGCGGTAGCCGTTGTAGAGACTAAGGCCCTCGCGTTTAAAGCCTGGTTCTCGCACGTGCAAACTGACAAACCATGATCCCTTTGGAACCCCCATTTCCTCGAGACATCGCCAACCGCGCTCTCGGTCTGCCTCGGAGAGACTCAGCAGTGGACCGTAACCTCGTGCCGTCCATTCCGCTTCAACAAAGGTAAGGGCCTTGTAGATGCGCACCGTCCTTCCATCCGGCAAGGAAACCAAGGAAGCATTGTGATGCAACGCCCTGCTCAGGGGATAAAGATCGCGAATCAGGGAAGAGTCCGTAATGATTTCAAAGTACTTCCGCCAGTAGCCCAAGAGAGAAGGGTTGGAAACTCGGGCCGGATGAGCCAGAAGAATGGTTTTGTGTTCGGGAAGCCAGCCTAATCGCTGAAGCTTCACATAGCAATCCAAGTTATGGGAGAGATGCCCGATGGCGTAGGTATTGATATCATCGAGAAATCGCAATCCAAGCTTGCCGAGCGGGTGCGCCCCAGCCTTTGCCTTTAGGCATTCAGCGTACTTGCGGAAATAGTCATCACACTCTGAAGCACGGCCTTGGCGGTCCGCCGACACAGCTAATGAACGATACGCCTCGGCATGATCGGGCCTGTGTGCGATGGCGCGCTGGAACGAAATATCAATCGGCCTGAGATCACTCGGTTGATTTTCGCAGCCAGTCACTAGAAGTGCTTCCAACGTCTTCCCAAGCTTGAAATAGGCCTCCGCCCAATCGGGCCGAAGCTGGATCGCCTTTTGAAAACATTCGATCGCCTGCTGAAGCTTCGAGGGTTGCCATGGGCTCCTGCCAAGGCTGGCGCGAATCACCCCCAAATTGAAATGTGCTTCTGCGAAATTGGGCGAGCCTTGGACCGCTTTCTGGATTTGTTCCTCTGCCACATCGAGTTTACCAATCCGAGCGTAGTCACTTCCTT